>Ga0308172_1000122_pt1 | contig 152756 bp, 141 predicted proteins | sample PhyGR2_FD_202134 | JGI IMG/M metagenome (GOLD analysis project Ga0308172, IMG submission 202134) | Phyllosphere microbial communities from UC Gill Tract Community Farm, Albany, California, United States - DLSLSG.R2 | ecosystem: Host-associated > Plants > Phyllosphere > Unclassified | place... | reverse complement strand
AGCTGACCGATGGCGGCGCGGATTACAGCTTCGACGCGACCGGCAATACCGAGGTGATGCGCACCGCGCTGGAGGCGTGCCATCGCGGCTGGGGCACCTCGATCATCATCGGCGTGGCCGAGGCGGGTAAGGAGATCAGCACGCGGCCGTTCCAGCTGGTGACGGGCCGCAACTGGCGCGGCACCGCGTTCGGCGGCGCGCGCGGGCGCACGGACACGCCCAAGATCGTCGACTGGTACATGAACGGCAAGATCGAGATCGACCCGATGATCACCCACCGGCTGACGCTGGAGGAGATCAACAAGGGCTTCGACCTGATGCACAAGGGCGAAAGCATCCGCAGCGTGGTGATCTTCTGATGTTCAGCCATGTCGTACTGGGCGCGAACGATATCGCCGAGGCCAAGCGCTTCTACGACGCGATCCTGGGCGTGCTCGGCGCGCCCGAGGGGGTGATCGATCCCTGGGGGCGGCTGGTCTATAGCCATGAAGGCTCGCGCTTCCTGCTCACCCGGCCGCTGAACGGCGAGCCTGCGACCCATGCCAATGGCGGGACGCTGGGTTTTGCGGCAAAGTCGATCGAGCAGGCGGACGCCTGGCATGCCGCAGGGCTGGCGCATGGCGGCACCGCGATCGAGGATCCGCCGGGCTATCGCTATCCGCCGGTCGGCAAGATCTATCTGGCGTATTTGCGCGATCCGACCGGCAACAAGCTGTGCGCGCGCTATCTGGTGCCCGCCGCCTGACGGTCCCAAGGGGGGAATGGACATGTACACCCATATCATGGTCGGATCGAACGACATCGCGCGGTCCAAGACCTTCTATGACGCGCTGTTCACGGCGCTGGGCGGCCAACCGGGTCGGCAGGCGCCAGATGCCGAGCGTGTCCTGTATCTGCACCATGGTGCGGTGTTCATCGTGACCCGGCCGATCGACGGCCAGCCCGCCACCCATGCCAATGGCGGCACGATCGGGCTGGGCGCGGTCGATCCGGCACAGGTCGAGGCGGCACATGCCGCCGGGACCGCGCATGGCGGCACCGCGATCGAGGGGCCGCTGGGCGAGCGGGATACCGGGCTGGGCAAGGCCTATCTCGGTTATCTGCGCGATCCGGACGGCAACAAGCTCTGTCTCGGCTGTCGCCTGCCCGCCGCATGAGCGACGCCGACTATATCCTGACGCTGGCGTGCCAGGACCGGGTCGGCATCGTCGCCGCCGTGTCGGGCGCGCTGGCGGGGATCGACGGGTTCATCCTCGACAGCCAGCAATATGCCGATCTGGAGACGGGGCGCTTCTTCCTGCGCATCGTCTTCACCGGCCAGGGCGCGCGTTTTCCCGCCTCGGTCGAGGGGGTGAGGGCGGCGCTGAACGAACCGGCGGCGCGGTTCGGCTTCGACTGGCATGTCGCGCCCGCCAGCGAACGCCCCCGCATGCTGATCGCGGTGTCGAAGGGCTCGCATTGCCTGAACGACCTGCTCCATCGCTGGCGGACCAACACGCTGCCGGTCGAGATCGTCGGCGTGGTGTCCAACCATGACAGCCTTCGCCCGCTGGTCGAGTGGCATGGCCTGCCCTGGTATCACCTGCCGGTCAGCAACGCCAATCGCGCCGATCAGGAGGCGGCGATGCTCGCCCTGATGGACGAAAGCCGGGCCGATTACCTCGTCCTTGCCCGCTATATGCAGGTGCTGGGCGAGCGGCTGGTCGCGGCGCTGCCGGGGCGGTGCATCAATATCCATCACAGCTTCCTGCCCGGCTTCAAGGGCGCGCAGCCCTATCACCGCGCCCATGCGCGCGGCGTGAAGCTGATCGGCGCGACCGCGCATTTCGTGACCGCGGACCTCGACGAGGGGCCGATCATCGAACAGGCGGTCGAACGTGTCGATCACCGCGCCAGCGTCGACGACCTGATCCGCATCGGCCGCGATATCGAGGCGCAGGTGCTGGCCCGCGCGGTCGCCTGGGTGGGTGAGCGGCGCGTTTTCCTCAATGACAACCGGACGGTGGTGTTCCGATGACGATCGAGACGATTTCGACCTCCAAGGCGCATGGCGGCATTCAGGGCGTCTACGCGCATGACAGCCAGGTGACCGGAACGCGCATGACCTTCTCGGTCTTCGTGCCGGAGCATGAGGAGGGGGAGAAACTCCCCGTCCTCTGGTATCTGTCGGGCCTGACCTGCACCCATGCCAATGTCACCGACAAGGGCGAGTTCCGGGGGCCGTGTGCGGAGCACCGGGTGATCTTCATCGCCCCCGACACCTCGCCGCGCGGCGAGGGCGTGGCGAATGACGACGCCTATGACATGGGGCAGGGCGCGGGCTTCTATGTCGATGCGACGCAGGAGCCCTGGGCGAAGCATTTCAGGATGCGGAGCTATATCGAACAGGAACTGCCCGCGCTGATCGCCGCGCATTTCCCCGTCGCCGATATGGGCGCGCAAGGGATTACTGGCCATTCGATGGGCGGCCACGGCGCGCTGACCATCGGCCTTCGCAACCCCGATCGCTTCCGCAGCGTGTCCGCCTTCGCCCCCATCGTCGCGCCCTCCCAGGTTCCCTGGGGTGAGAAGGCTCTAGGCGGCTATCTGGGGCAGGATCGGGCCGCATGGCGACAGGCGGATGCCGTCGCCTTGATCGAGGACGGCGCGCGGTTGCCCGACCTGCTGGTCGATCAGGGCGATGCCGACCAGTTCCTGACCGAGCAGTTGCGTCCCGAACTGCTGGCCGAGGCGTGCGACAAAGCGGGAATCGCCCTGACGCTGCGGATGCAGCCGGGGTACGACCATAGCTATAACTTCATCTCCACCTTCATGGCCGACCATGTCGCCTGGGCGGCGGAGCGGCTGCGCGGGTAATCCCCCAACCGCCGTTCAGCCTGAGCGAAGTCGAAGGCCAAGGGAATCCGCTTAGGTTCAGTCGTTGTCGCGTGGCCTTCGACTTCGCTCAGGCTGAACGGGTGTGGGGGATCGCAGGGCACCGCCGCGAGTTTTGCACCCCGACAATCGATCCGCTATCGCACCGGCTTTGACGTGAAGGACATGATATGAGCTGCGCGCATGGCGACCCGGAGGATGGCGACCTGATCGGAGAGGACGGCAAGGTCGTCGTGCCCGATCATGTGGCGCAGGCCATCCGCACGCTCATCGCGTGGGCGGGCGACGATCCTGCGCGGGAGGGGCTGGTCGATACGCCGAAGCGCGTGGCGCGGGCATGGCGCGAATATTGCGCGGGCTATGGCGATGACCCGGCCGTCCACCTGTCGCGCGTGTTCGAGGAGGTCGGCGGCTATGACGAGATCGTGCTGCTGAAGGACATCCCCTTCCAGTCGCACTGCGAGCATCACATGGCGCCGATCATCGGCCGCGCGCATATCGCCTATCTGCCGCGCAACCATGTCGTCGGCATCTCGAAGCTCGCCCGCGTGCTGCACGGCTTCGCGCGCCGGTTGCAGGTGCAGGAGCGGCTGACCGCCGAGGTCGCCGATTGTATCTGGCAGAACCTGAAGCCGCTGGGCGTCGCGGTGGTGATCGAGGCGACCCATGCCTGCATGACCGCGCGCGGGGTTCGCACGCCGGGCGTGTCGATGGTGACCAGCCGGATGATGGGCGTGTTCCGCGACGACGACCGCAGCCGCAAGGAAGTGCTGTCGCTGATGGGCCTGGGCGGATGACGACCCGCACCGTCCTGGTGACCGGCGCGGCCAAGCGGCTGGGCGCGGCGATCGCGCGGCGGCTGGTCGCGGACGGACATCGGGTGGTGGTGCATTATAACGGCTCGGCGGAGGCGGCGAAGGCGCTGGCGGCGGAGCTGGACGCGCCTGTCGTGCAGGGCGACCTCGCCGAGCTGGACGGGATCGACGCGCTGTTCGCCCGTGCCCGTATGGCGGCGGGCGGGCCGATCGACGGGCTGGTCAATTCGGCGTCGGCCTTCGTTTTCGACCGTCCGCCGGGGGTGGATGCCGCGCTGATGGCCAGGCTTTATGCGATCAACGCCGCCGCCCCGGCCCTGCTGGCCTCGGCCCTGGCGCGGCAGGACGATGTGGCGGACGGTGCGGTGGTCGATATCCTCGACCAGAAGCTCGCCAATCCGAACCCCGATTTCTTCGCCTATAGCTGCGCCAAGTTCGCGCTGGCGGGGGCGAACACGATGCTGGCGCAGGCGCTCGGCCCCCGCATCGCGGTCAATGCGGTCGCGCCGGGGCTCACGCTGCAAAGCGGCGACCAGTCGGATGCGGAATTCGCGGCGGCGGCCAGCAAGAACCTGCTCGGTCGCCCGATCGGCGCGGCGGCGGTGGCGGAGGCGGTGTCCTTCCTGCTGACCGCCAGGGGGATTGTGGGCCAGACGCTCTATGTCGATTGCGGCCAGCGCTTCTGCCGCCGCGACGGCGACGTGATGTTCGAGGGGCGGGGATGAGCGCGACCTATACGATCCTGCTCGACGATCTGCGGGTCGCGATGCGCCTGGGCATCCACCCGCACGAGGCCGAGCCCCAGCCGGTCACCCTGTCGGTCGCGATGACCGTCACCTATCCCGCCGCCCCCAGCGCCGACCGGATCGAGGAGGTGCTGGACTATGATTTCCTGCGCGAGTCGATCCTGGCGATGGCAGGGGGGCCGGGCTTCGCGCTTCAGGAAAGCCTGTGCGAGGCGGTGGCGGCGCTGTGCCTGTCCGACCGGCGGGTGGTGACGGTCCGGGTGCGGTCGATGAAGACCGGCATCTATCCCGATGCACGGGTGGGATGTGAGATCGAGCGGACGCGCTGATCGCCGGGGCCTCGGTGTCACGGATTTATCACCGAACTGTCATCAATCTGTTGCGGAACCGGCCGTCGCTGGCCTAAGCCGCCGCCGCATCAGCGGGTGCCGCAGGCATCGCGGCGAACAGGGCGGAATCAGCACGGTGAGCATGTCGAAACCCCATCGGGCCCGGTACCGGGTCGCCGTCGCGATGATGCTGGCGGCCTGTCCGGTGCCCGCCGCCGCGCAGACGGTGCAGGAATTGCAGCGCCAGATCGACGAGCTGAAGGCGCAGATCAAGGCGCTGACCGCCGCGCAGCAGGGCGGGACGGCGGCCGTCCCGGTGTCGGTCGCGCCGCCCCCCCAGCCATCGTCGCCCCCCGCGCCGCAGATCGCCGCCGTGCCGCCCGCCGCGTCGGCACCGGCGACCATCGCCCCGGCTCCGCGCATCGCGATCGCCAAACCGCCATCGGCGCGCGCGCCCTGGTATGAGCGGTTGCGCCTGCGCGGCTATACCCAGTTGCGCTATAACGGCATTCTCGACGAGCAGGATGCGCCCTCCGACACCGGATCGCGGCTGCGTTCGGTGCATGACAGTTCGATCAACGAGGATGGCGGGTTCCTCCTGCGCCGTGTCCGGCTGGTCCTGCAAGGCGACATCACCGATCGGTTGCAGCTCTATTTCCAGCACGACTTCGGTACGGCGGTGAACAACCAGTCGAGCACCGAGCGGCGCGAGAATTTCGGGCAGCTGCGCGATGTCTATGTCGACTGGTTCCTCGACCCCGAACGGCGGCTGCGGCTGCGCTTCGGCCAGTCGAAGGTGCCGTTCGGCTGGGAAAATCTGCAATCCTCGTCCAACCGGCTGACGCTGGACCGGTCGGATGCGATCAACAGCGGCGTGCCCGGCGAGCGCGATGTCGGCATCAACGCCTATTACACCCCCGATGCGGTGCAGGCGATCTGGGACCGGCTGTCGAAGAAGAAGCAGAAGCTGTTCGGCAATTACGGCGCGTTCGGGCTGGCGGTCTATAACGGCCAGGGCACCAACCGGCCGGAGCGCAACGACCGGCTGATGAAGGTCGCGATGGCGACCTGGCCTTTCGCGCTCGACGGGCTGGGGCCGTTGTTCCGGGGGCAGGTGCTGGAGGTCGGCGGTTCGGCGATGTTCAACCGCTACCGCCCCGAATTGCGCAGCGGCGGGATCAGCCCGATCAGCTATCGCGACGACCGGGTCGGCGTCCATGCCATCCTCTATCCGCAGCCCTTCGGCATCCAGACCGAATGGATGACCGGCCATGGCCCGCAATATGACCTGGGGCTTCGCGCGGTGCGGAGCAGTCCGCTGGGCGGCGGCTATGTCCAGCTGATGATGGACGCGGGCAAGACCCCGGTCGGCCGCATGATCCCCTATGCCCGGTGGCAACATTATCGCGGCGGGTGGAAGGCCAATGTCGATGCCCCGCGCCTGGAAACCGACGAGTGGGAGCTGGGCGCCGAGATCCAGTTGGTCGAGGCGCTGGAGCTGACGCTGGCCTATGCGCGGATGGAGCGGCGCGAGGCCGATGCCCGGCGCACCGGTCGCGCGACCGGCGACCTGATCCGCACCCAGCTGCAATTCACCTATTGAGGATCAGTCCCCGCCGCCGGAACTGTTGAAGTCGATGCGGATGCGGACCCATTCGCCGACCATCACCTTGCCCCCGATGCGCGGCGCGCGGACGCGGAACTGCCACGCCGCCTCGCGCATCGCGCGGGCCAGGCCCAGTCCGCGCGGCGATTCGCCCAGGATCTGGCAATTCTCGACCCGATAGTCGGGGATCGTCCGGCACGCGATCAGCGCCCAGCTGTTCGGCGGCGGCGCGCTGTGCAGATAGCCGTTCAGCTCGGCATTGCTCGGGCGATGGGGATACCATTCGGCATTGTAGAGCCGCTGGCCGCCCGGTCCCTCGCCGGGGCCATAGGCCGATGCGCTGTCCTGGCCGCGATCGTCGCCGTTGCTCGATCCCACGCCATTGCCCGCCCCCTTGGGCATGGCGGAAATATCGCCCGCCGCGAACAGCGACTTGTCGCCCCATTGCCACGGCGTCGGCGCGGAAGTGTCGGCGGGCTTCTCGGTCGGCGGATTGGGGGTGTCGGGCTGCTTGGGGGTGACGGGGGCCTTGGAGCCGCCCGCCGCCGCGGGCTTGCGCGTGGCGATGCGCGTCTCGGGCACCGGCGCACCCGCCTCCCGGTCCGACGGGGTGACCGAGAAGGTGCTGAGCGAGGAGGATGGCTCCGGCGCGATCAGCTTAGGGGCCAGGTGGAACAGAAGCCAGGCGAGCAGCAGGTGCGCCAGCACCGTGAGCGTGATCGAGGCGCCCCGCTCGCGCAGGGTTTCGCGGTATCGCTCGGGAATGAAGGCCCATCTTCCTCCCCCGGCGGGGGAGGGGGACCACCGCGTCAGCGATGGTGGAGGGGTGTCCACGCTCATGGTTCGATCACCACGGCCCGGGACACCCCTCCGTCAGACCTTCGGTCTGCCACCTCCCCCGCCGGGGGAGGAATCCGCGCAAAGGCGATGGCATCCATCGGTCGCCGTCTTAGCCAAGGCAGACGCGAAGCACCGGATCAGGCCCGGTTGGCGGCGGACAGCACCGCGCGGACGCTGGCGGTGGCGATGTCGGTGTCGAGCCCGACGCCGAAGACGGTCCGGCCATCGGCGGTCCGCGCCTCGACATAGGCGGCGGCCTGCGCATCGGCGCCGTGGCCGATCGCATGCTCGTTATAGTCGACGACCTCCAGCGCGGGGCCGGTGGTGTCGGCCAGCGCCGCGATCACGCTGGAGATCAGGCCGTTGCCGCGCCCCGAGATCGATTTCTCCTCGCCGTCCACCTGGACGCGACCGACGAAGATGCGCTGCCCAGCCGAGCCGCTTTCCTCATAGTCGCGCAGGACGAAGCGGTCGTCGCCGCGCGGCAGATAGGTCGCCTCGAACCCGCCCCAGATATCGGCGGCGTTGAGCTCGCGGCTGGTCGCATCGGCCATCGCCTGGACATGGCGGCTGAAATCCGCCTGAAGCCGCTTGGGCAGCTTCAGCCCCTTGTCCTGCTCGATCACCCAGGCCACGCCGCCCTTGCCGGATTGCGAATTGACGCGGATGACCGCTTCGTAAGAGCGGCCCAGATCGGCGGGGTCGATGGGGAGGTAGGGGACTTCCCACAGATCGTCGTTGCGCGCGGCCTGCGCGGAAAAGCCCTTCTTGATCGCGTCCTGATGGCTGCCCGAAAAGGCGGTGAAGACCAGGTCGCCTGCATAGGGGGTGCGCGGATGGACGGGCAGGTTGGTGCAATATTGCACCGTGTTCACCACCTCGTCGATGTCCGACAGGTTCAGACCCGGATCGACCCCTTGCGTGTACATGTTGAGCGCGACGGTCACGAGGTCGCAATTGCCGGTCCGCTCGCCATTGCCCAGCAGGCAGCCCTCGACCCGGTCGGCCCCCGCCATCACGCCCAGCTCGGCGGCCGCGACGCCGGTGCCGCGATCGTTATGCGTATGGAGCGAGATAACCACCGAATCACGGTTGGGGATGTTGCGCCCGAACCATTCGATCTGGTCGGCATAGACATTGGGCGTCGCGCATTCGACCGTGGCGGGCAGGTTCAGGATCAGCGGATGGTCGGGCGTCGGCTTCAGCACGTCCATGACGGCGGCGCAGACCTCGACCGAGAAATCCAGCTCGGCGGTCGAGAAGGTTTCGGGGCTGTATTCGAAGAACCAGTCGGTGTTCGGGCGCTTGGCCGCCTCGTCGCGCAGGATCTTGGCGCCCTCGACCGCGATCTGGCGCACCTCGTCGCGGGTCATGCCGAAGACGATCTTGCGCCAGGCCGGGCTGACCGCGTTGTAAAGGTGAACGATCGCGGTGCGCGCGCCCTCCAGGCTCTCGAAGCTGCGCTCGATCAGGTCGCGGCGCGACTGGGTCAGCACCTGGATCGTCACGTCGTCGGGGATGCGATCGTTCTTGATCAGCCCGGAGATGAAGTCGAACTCGGTCGCGCCCGCGCTGGGGAAGCCGACCTCGATCTCCTTCAGCCCGACCTTGACCAGCAGGTCGAACATCCGCGTCTTCTTCTCGGCGTCCATCGGGTCGATCAGCGCCTGGTTGCCGTCGCGCAAGTCCGTCGACAGCCAGCGGGGCGCCTTCGTGATCGTGCGGTTCGGCCATTGCCGGTCGGGCAGGGCGATGGTCGGGAAGGGGCGGTATTTGGTCGAAGGATCGCGCAACATGATCGGGTCTTCCAGCATTCTCGGCCGCGTCTGGCCAGGAGGCACGGCGGGGACAGGCTTATCGGTTCATTCAGCCCTTAGGGAAGTCGCGCATGGCCACGCCGATCCTCCCCTAAGGGCGGATAAGTCGAAGCGAACGAAGCGGCAGCACGGCGATCATGATGAAGCGGTTCATGCCGCGTCGCGGCGGGCTTGTCCATATCCCGCCGCACCGCGTGAACGCTTTGTTAAAGCCGGGCGCGGCATCGACGGCCGGAATAGCGGCGCCGCAGGGAAGAGGGGCCGGGAAGAGGGGCCGGGAAGAGGGGGGACCGCGATGTTGCGCCAGCTCGTCTATATCAGCAGCGTGAAGGGCCCGGCGGCGGCGATCGATCCCGAGGCGATCCTGCAGGCGTCGCGCCGCAACAATGCGCGGGCGGGGGTGACGGGGCTGCTCTATTATGACGGTCGGCGTTTCCTCCAGGCGCTGGAGGGCGAGGCGGCGGCGGTGGAGCGGGTGTATCGCCATATCGCGGCGGATTCGCGTCACCATGCCCTGGTGATCCTGTCCGACCGGACGGTCGACGCCCGCGAGTTCGGCGACTGGGCGATGGGCTATGCGACCAAGGGCGAGGACAAGGCCAGGCTGGTCGCCCGCATCGCCGGCATGGCGGCGACGGCGTCGCCCGAGATCCGGGCCACGTTTGAGAGTTTCGCGGGGCTGAAGCGTCTGTTCTGATCCGGCCCCGACCGCCCAGGATCGGGCAGGCGGGGCCGGACGGCAATGGCTTATTGCGCGGTGAAGGCCGCGTTGATCACCAGGTCTACATTGTCACCCACGACCGGCGCATAGGCGCCGACACCGAAGTCCGAACGCTTGATCTTGCCGGTCGCGCGGAAGCCGATGTTCAGCTTCTTGGACATCGGATTGGTGCCCGCACCGAAGAAGGTCGCGTTCAGCGTGACCGGCTTGGTCTGGTCCTTGATGGTCAGGTTGCCGGTGATGACCGCCTTGGTGCCCATGACCTTCACGCCCGTCGAGACGAAGCGCGCGGTCGGATAGGTGGCGGCGTCGAAGAAGTCCTTCGACTTCAGGTGATTGGCGAAGGGGGCGGCGGTGACCGACAGATTGTCGATCTTGAAGGTCACGTCGACCTTGGCGGCCTGCGGACGGGCCGGGTCGAGGGTCAGCGTGCCTTCGGACGCGCCGAACTGCCCCTCGAGCATCGAAAAGCCCATATGGTTGAGCGACCAGGTGACCTGGGTATGCGCGGGGTCGACGGCATAGGTGCCCGCGACGACGCGCGAGGCGACCGGCGCGCCGGGCATGCCCGCCGGAGCGGTCTGGGCAATGGCCGGGGCGGCGAGGACGAGCGCCAGGGCGGCGGGAAGGACGAAACGCATGGGTGGGTACTCCCTGTTGAACGGCGGCCTTTGTGGGCCGTGCGGTTAACGCACGTCAAAGGCCAAGGTCGCAACGATGCGTTTCCGGGGGTGGGTCTCTGCGAGGCCCCTTTGCCCTCCCCCATCCCCTCCCGCTTGCGGGAGGGGAGAGGCTTGGGGCAGCCGTTTTGCTTTTGTCGCAAACTGCGGGCTAGCCGAAGCGCTTGCGGCTTCCGCTTGGCGCACCCCTCCCGCAGGCGGGAGGGGATGGGGGAGGGCAAAGGTGTCTCACCGAGCCCACCCCCCGGCGAAAAATCAGTTCTTCGCCTTGTCCACCAGCTTGTTCGCGCCGATCCACGGCATCATCGCGCGCAGTTCGCTGCCGACCTGTTCGATCTGGTGGCGCTTGGCAGCGATGCGGCTGGCCTTCAGCTCGGGCTGGCCGGCGCGGTTGTCGAGGACGAAGTCCTTCACGAAGCGGCCCGACTGGATGTCGGCCAGGACGCGCTTCATTTCCTTCTTGGTCTCTTCGGTGATGATGCGCGGGCCGGTCTTGATGTCGCCGTACTCGGCGGTGTTCGAGATCGAGTAGCGCATGTTGGCGATGCCGCCCTCATACATCAGGTCGACGATCAGCTTCAGCTCGTGAAGGCACTCGAAATAGGCCATTTCGGGGGCGTAGCCCGCCTCGACCAGCGTCTCGAAGCCCGCCTGGACCAGCGCGGTCGCGCCGCCGCACAGCACGGCCTGCTCGCCGAACAGGTCGGTCTCGCACTCTTCGCGAAAGTTGGTCTCGATGATGCCCGAGCGACCGCCGCCGACGCCCGAGGCGTAAGCGAGCGCCACGTCATGCGCATTGCCGCTGGCGTCCTGATGGATCGCGATCAGGCAGGGCACGCCGCCGCCGCGCACATATTCGCTGCGCACGGTGTGGCCGGGGCCCTTGGGGGCGATCATGATGACGTCGATGTCCGCGGGCGGCTCGATCAGGCCGAAATGCACGTTCAGGCCGTGCGCGAAGGCGAGCGCGGCGCCGGGCTTCATCTTGCCCTTGATGTCGGCGTCGTAGATCGCGGCCTGATGCTCGTCGGGGGCCAGGATCATCAGGATGTCGGCCCAGGCGGCCGCTTCCTGGTTCGACAGGACCTTGAAGCCCGCCGCTTCCGCCTTGGCGGCCGAGGCCGAACCGGGGCGCAGCGCGATCGCGACATTCTTGACGCCCGAATCGCGCAGGTTCTGCGCATGGGCATGGCCCTGCGAGCCGTAGCCCAGAATGGCGATGTTCTTTTCGGAGATCAGGTTCAGATCGGCGTCGCGATCATAATAGACACGCATTGGTTTCTTCCCTTTCGATGAGGTCCGTCATGCCAGCGCAGGCTGGCATCTCTTGCGGTCAGGGCCAGTGCCCGGCCAGGAGACCCCAGCCTTCGCTGGGGTGACGATGGTGGTTGTGATGATGTTTTAGGCCGCGTCCTTGCCCCGCGAGATGGCGGCGATGCCGGTGCGGGCGACCTCGACCAGGCCGACTTCGCCCATCAGCTCGACGAACTTGTCGATCTTGGCGATGGTGCCGGTCACCTCGAACACGAAGCTGCCGATCGTCGCATCGACCACGCGGGCGCGGTAGACTTCGGCGAGGCGCAGCGCCTCGATCCGGCGTTCGCCGGTGCCCGCCACCTTCACCAGCGCCAGCTCGCGCTCGACATGGTCGCCCAGCACCGACAGATCGGTGACCTTGTGGACCGGAACCAGCCGGTCGAGCTGGGCGATGATCTGCTCCATCACCGACGGCGAGGCGCTGGTGACGATGGTGATGCGGCTGACGGCCTTGTCGGCGGTGATCTCCGACACGGTCAGGCTTTCGATATTATAGCCGCGCGCGGTGAACAGGCCCGCGATCCGCGCCAGGATGCCCGGTTCGTTGTCGACGATCACCGCCAGCGTGTGGCGTTCCACCTTCTCGGTCTTGATGTGCATATTCAATTCCTCCCCGGAACGGGGAGGGGGGGGGACCATGCGGAGCATGGTGGAGGGTGCTCTCCACCAATGCTAACCCACGCGGCGATCCCCCTCCACCGTGCCGCTTCGCGTCACGGTCCCCCTCCCCGTGCCGGGGAGGAGCTTGAAGGTCAGACCAGCGCCTTGGCCTCGTCGTCCATGGTGCCCGATACCTCATTGGCCTGCAGGATCATGTCGGTATGCGCGGCGCCGCTCGGGATCATCGGGAAGCAGTTGGCGAGCTTGGCGACGCGGCAGTCGACGATCACCGGCCCGTCATGGTCCAGCATCGCGGCGATGCCGTCCTCCAACTGGTCGCGATGCTCGATCAATATGCCCTTCCAGCCATAGGCCTCGCCCAGCTTCACGAAATCGGGCAGCGAGTCCGAATAGCTTTCGGCATAACGGCTCTCATAGGTCAGTTCCTGCCACTGGCGGACCATGCCCATATATTCGTTGTTCAGGATGAAGATCTTGACCGGCAGGCGATACTGGGTCGCCGTCGCCAGTTCCTGGATGTTCATCTGGATCGAGGCTTCACCGGCGATGTCGATCACCAGCGCCCCCGGATTGCCGAGCTGCGCACCGATCGCGGCGGGCAGGCCGTAACCCATGGTGCCCAGCCCTCCGCTCGTCAGCCACTTATTGGGCTTTTCGAAGCCGAAATGCTGCGCGGCCCACATCTGGTGCTGGCCGACCTCGGTGGTGATGATCGGTTGGCGCGCTTTGGTCGCGTCATACAGCGCGCGGATCGCCCGCTGCGGCATGATCGCGTCGCCATTCTCCGGGAAGGAGAGACAGCCGACCGCACGCCAGCCCGCGATGCGGCGCTGCCATTCGGTCGTGTCGGGCTTGGGATGCTGGCGCGACTTCCAGATGCGCACCGCATCCTCCAGCGCATGGCCGACATCGGCGATGATCGCCAGGTCGACGCGGACATTCTTGTTCACGCTCGACCGGTCGATATCGACATGGACCTTGCGGCTGTTCGGGCTGAACGCGTCGAGACGGCCCGTCACGCGATCGTCGAACCGGCTGCCAAGTGCTACCACCAGATCGGCCTGGTTCATCGCCATATTGGCTTCATAGGTGCCGTGCATGCCCAGCATGCCCAGCCATTGCGGGTCGCTCGCCGGGAACGCCCCCAGGCCCATCAGGGTCGAGGTGACGGGCGCGCCGGTGATGCGGGCCAGCTCGCGCAGCAGCTGCGACGCGGCCGGACCCGAATTGATGATGCCGCCGCCGGTATAGAGGATCGGACGCTCGGCCGCGGCCAGCATGTCGACCAGCTGCTCGACCTGGGCTTGGTCGGCCTTCACCTGCGGGCGATAGGTCTTGTGACGGATCGGACCCGGCTTCTGATAGCGGGCGGTGGCGACCTGCACGTCCTTGGGGATGTCGATCACGACGGGGCCGGGGCGGCCCGAGGTCGCGATGTGGAACGCCTCATGCACCACCTCGCCCAGACGCGCGGGGTCCTTCACCAGATAATTATGCTTGGAGCAGTGGCGCGTGATGCCGACCGTGTCGGCCTCCTGGAACGCGTCGGTGCCGATCAGCGCGGTCGGCACCTGGCCGGTGATGACCACCATCGGGATCGAATCGAGCAGCGCGTCGGTGATGCCGGTGACCGCATTGGTCGCACCGGGGCCGGAGGTGACGAGCACCACGCCGGGCTTGCCGGTCGAGCGGGCATAACCCTCCGCCGCATGGGTCGCCGCCTGTTCGTGGCGGACCAGAATGTGGCGGATGCGCTTCGACCTAAACATGGCGTCATAGATCGGCAGCACCGCACCACCCGGATAGCCGAAGACGACCTCCACGCCGAGATCGCACAGCGCCTCGACCAGGATATCGGCTCCGCTTTTCTCGGTCATCGTCTTCGTCCTTCTGCGTCCGTGCCCACTGACGGGGCTTGTCGGGAAAGGCGCGGCTACAAGTTTAAAAAGTGCGCGTCAACCGTCAACGGCGCAATAAAGTTTCTATTATGTTGCGACGCACATCGGCGTCAGGGTCCGGAATCACGGTCCAGTCGGGCCCCGGCTGGTGACGGAACCAGGTAAATTGCCTTTTGGCATAACGCCTTGTCGCCAGCGCCCCGGCCGCCTCCGCCTCGGCGCGGGTCATACGGCCTTCGAGGAGTGCGGCGGCCTCCGGCACGCCGATCGCGCGCCGGATCGGGGCGTCGGCGGGCAGGTCTGGGCGGGCGAGAAGCGCGGCCGCCTCGTCCAGCCCCTCGTCCAGCATTTCCCCGAAGCGCCGGTCGATGCGGGCGTTCAGCCAGTCCCGGTCGGGCAGCAGGATGACGGCGGACAGCGCGATGCGATCGCCGATCCCGCCTTCCTTATGCGCCTGCCAGGCGTGCAGCGGACGGCCGGTCGAACGCACCACCTCCAGCGCGCGCGCGACGCGGGTGGTGTCTGCCGCATTGAGCCGCGCGGCGGCGGTCGGGTCTTCGCCGGAGAGGGCGGCATGGGCCTCGGCGACGGGCAGCGCGCGAACCTCGGCGCGGATGGCGGGATCGATCTCCGGCACCGGCGCGATGCCGTCGAGCAGCGTTCGCATATAAAGGCCGGTGCCGCCGACCAGGATCGGCAGCGAACCCGCCGCCACGCAATCTTCGATCGCCCCGCGCGCCTCCGCCGCCCAGCGTGCCGCCGAATAGCCGGTGTCCGCGCCGTCGACATGGCCGAACAGCCGGTGCGGCGCCTGCGCCACCTCTTCGGGGGCGGGGCGGGCGGTCAGGATGGAGAGGTCGCGGTACACCTGCGCCGAATCGGCATTGATGATGGTGCCGCCGGTCGCCTTGGCCAGATCGAGCGCCAATGCGGACTTGCCGCTCGCGGTCGGCCCTGCGATGAGCGCGACCTTTGGACGGTCAGAGGAGTTCGCCATGTTCATCGCCACGCTGATAGCAGCCGAATCGATCGCCGAGCGCGATATTTCGGAGGCGGTGGCGCAGGTGACGCCGCTGTGCGCGGTCGCCGACTGGAACTGGATCGACGAAGGCCGCGCGGCGGACATTTGCTTCGCCGAGGACCCCGACTTTGCGGCGGGCGTGCTGCATGGCCGGTTTGACCGAACCGATGTCATCATCCAGCCCGCCGCGCACCGCCAGAAGCGGCTGCTGGTCGCCGACATGGACTCCACCATGATCACCGTCGAGTGCATCGACGAACTGGCCGATTACGCCGGGATCAAGGAGCAGGTCGCCGAAGTCACCGAGCGCGCCATGCGCGGCGAACTCGACTTCGCCGCCGCGCTGGACGCACGGGTCGCGCTGCTCGAAGGGCTGGACGAGCGGGTCATCGAGCAATGCCTGGCCGAGCGGGTGACGCTGATGGCGGGCGCCCGCGCGCTGGTCCGCACGATGAGGGCGCGCGGCGGCCATGCGATCCTGGTGTCGGGCGGCTTCACCCGTTTTGCCGAGCCGGTCGCGGCCGAGATCGGTTTCGACCGCGCCATCGCCAATTACCTCGAGATCGCGAACGGCAAGCTGACCGGCACGGTGCTCAAGCCGATCGTCGGCTCGGACACCAAGGAAAAGACGCTGCTCGCCGCGCTCGACGAACTGGGCATTGGCGCGGCGGAAAGCATGGCGGTGGGCGACGGGGCCAACGACCTGGCGATGATCCGTCGCGCCGGGCTGGGCGTCGCCTATCGTGCCAAGCCGATCGTCGCGGGCGCGGCGGCGGCGCGGGTCGATCATAACGACCTGACCGCGCTTCTCTATGCGCAGGGCATTCCGCGTTCGGAATGGGTGGTCGGTTAAGGACCATGATGCCCTTCCTTCCCTGCGAAGGGGAGGAAGGGGCGTCGTTTACGGGACGACCACCACGCAGGGTTGGCCCGAGCGGGTGCAGGCGGCCTGGGCTGCATTGCGATCGGCATAGCCGCCCGCCTGCAAGCGGATGACCCCGCCCGCGCTGACATAATGCGGCTGTGCGCCCGCCAGTCGCCCGCGCACCCGCTGCCATAGCCCTTCCGCATTGCCCCGGTCGCGGAATGCGCCCAGCTGGATACGCCATTCGCCCCCCCCGGCCGCGCGGGGAGGCGTAGGCTTGGCGGCATGCGGCGCGGCGGTGCGCGTCGACGCCATGGGCTTGGGCCGCTCGACCGGGGCGGTGGCCGCCTCGCGGACCGGTGGCGTGGGGCTCGGCGAGGTGCCGGGCGCCGGATAGCTGGCCCCGTAACCCGAAGCTGCGGATCGCGACGGGGGGACCGGTACCGGCTGTACCGCCGGGCGCGCCTGTCCGGCGGTGCGGACCGGGGCGTCGGCGGCCTTGCCCGGCGTCGCTTCGCTTCCCACCGTCACCCGCTTCGGCCCGGTGGTTTCGGGGGTGGGCAGGGCCGCCAGCCGGGCGCGATACTGCTGGGCCAGCTCGACGCCGTGTTGGCGGTCGGGCGGGGTGATATATTGGTCCATCTGCGCCAGCGTCTGCGAAGCGGCTTGCAGCCCCGCCTGCGACGCCAGCGTCATCAGCGCATAGGCGCGCGGATAGTCGCGCGTCACTCCGTCGCCGTTGAACAGCATCGTGCCCAGCACCAGCTGCGCGCGCGGCTCGCCCCGCGCGACCGACTTTTCGAGCCAGGGCAGCGCCTCGGCCTTCTTGCCCGACTGGAACAGCGCCAGGCCATAATTGTCGGCGGCCTGGGCATGCCCCTGCGCGGCGGCCTTGCGGAACCAGCTTTCGGCCAGCGCGGGGTCCAGCGGTACGCCGCGCCCCAGCTTATAGGCCTGGGCCAGGTTGAACTGCGCATCGGCGTCGCCCGCAATGGCGGGGCCGCGCCATTCCTCCACCGCCTTGCGGTAATCGCCCTGCGCCCAGGCATCGACGCCCGCCTTCACATCGGCCAGCGCAGGCGCGGCGAGGAGGCAGGTGGCAAGCGTGGCCAGCGCCGTGCCGACGACCGGGAACCTGCGCATCATCCTTCTTCCCCCAATAGCTGTCGCGTCCGTCATGCCCCGAGGCGGGGCGCGGGTAAAGCGTTCCTCAAGGCTTAACCGTTCCTTAGCGCGTCGCCGGATAGCGTCGGCCCCGATCGGGGAAACGGGTTACGCCATGGGCGCGGCGGCGTGCCCGGAGCCCGCGACCCCATGGCTTTTGGCTGGTGACGATGATGACCACGATCCGCACTCTCATGGCCTGCAGCATCGGCGCGCTGATGATCGGTGGCGTCCTGACCGGCTGTACGTCGGCGGATCGCCGCACGGCGCGGCTGGCCGAAGGGGCGGGGCATGGCGGCGAGGCGCATGCGACCGCCGCGCTTGCCGATCGGACGCGCCGCGTGCTGGCGCAGCGGGACGGCGAGGGGGCGGTGGCGCTGGCCGAACGGCTGGTCGCGGCCGACCCGCATCAGGCGGGCTATCGTGCGCTGCTGGGGCAAAGCTATCTCCAGGCGGGGCGCTTCGCCTCGGCGCGACAGGCCTTTACCGACGCATTGCAACTGGACCCGAAGGACGGGCGCGCCGCGCTCAACTTGTCGCTGGCGATGATCGCCGGGGGCAATGGCGCGGGCGCGCGCGCCATGCTGGAGCGCCATGCGGCGATGATCCCCGCCACCGATCTGGGGCTGGCCGTGGCGCTGGCCGGATCGCCCGGCGACGGCATACGCATCCTGACCGCCGCCGCGCGCGAACCCGGCGCGTCGGTCAAGACCCGGCAGAATCTGGCGCTGGCGCTGGCCTTGGCGGGGCAATGGGACATGGCGCGCATGGCCGCCTCGGCCGATATGGCGCCCGCCGATGTCGAGGCACGGATGCGCGAATGGGCCGATTTCGTCGCGACGACCAGTCCGGCGGATCAGGTGTCCGCGCTGCTCGGCATCCGCCCGGCGGTGGATAGCGGCCAGCCGCTGGCGCTGGCGCTCAACGCCGCACCCTCGGCGGCGGTGGTGGAGGACATGGTCCAGGCGCTGCCCCGCCCGGCCGACACCGACGCGCCGGTCGCGATGGCCGCCAAGGGCGAGGACGTCCCGCCGCCGCCCGGCCCGCTGGTCGAACAGGCCGCCATCATCGATGCAGAGCCGACGCCGTACAAGCGCGCGACCCGCATGGCGGCGGCGCTCGTCACCACGCCCGCGCTGCTCCGCCGGGCCGAGGAACGTCGCGTCACCGCACCCAAGGGCGAGTGGAACGTCCAGATCGGCGCCTTTGGCCGCGAGGACGGGGCGCAGCGTGCCTGGGCTCTGCTGACCCGGCAATTTGCCGGGCTTTCCGACTATGCGCCGCAGAGCGGCACGATCCGGCATTCGGGGGGCGAGCTGCACCGCCTGTCGGTCGGGGGGCTCAGCCGGGACCAGGCGGATGCGCTGTGCGGGCGCTATCGCCGGACCGGGGGCGCCTGCTTCGTGCGCCGCCAGGCCGACGACCGGATGGCGCATTGGGCACGGCCGGGGATCGGCCTGGCCTCGCTATAAGGCCGGTCAGCGCCCTGCATGCCCGGCTGGACCGCACCTTCTAGGTGGAACCGACATTCAGTACCGCTTCTTCTTCCCCTCTCCCCTGGACAGGGGAGAGGGTTAGCGAAGCTTGCCAGCCTGCTGGCTAGCGTAGCTTGGGTGAGGGGTTGAGCGAGCCCAAAGGCTCGCGCGCTCGCTTCCCGAGCGCCCACCCCTCACCCAGCTCCGACTAAGCCTTTGCTCCCGCAAAGACCAAGTCTGCGCAACCCTCTCCCCTCTGCGAGGGGCGAGGGAAGAAAAGGCATCGCTGAATGGCGATCGGACCTAGTCCAACAGGCCGACGGCGGCATCCGCCCAGATCGTGAGGACCAGCAGGGTCGAGCCGAGGACGATCAAGGCCCGGATGGGCACTTCGCACGCGATGCCGATCGTCCCCATCAGGACCGCCGCCATCACGAAGTCGGCCGCGTCCCATTTCACCTCGCCGGTGAAGCGCATCGCGACGGCGGGGGCGAGGACGATAAGGGCCAGCATCGACCAGAGCGGGATCCGCCAGTGGCGGATGGGGCGCGCGCGGGACAGATCAAGCAGCGGCATAAGGATCCTTTCGCCCGGCAGGATAGACCGCCCGCGCGCGACGCGCCAGTCGGCGAGCCCGGACGCGGATCAGACGGCCTCGCCGGCGGCGCGCCCACTCGCCCAGGCCCATTGGAAGTTGTAGCCGCCCAGCCATCCGGTGACGTCCACTGCCTCGCCGACGAAGTGCAGCCCCGGCACCGCCTTCGCCTCCATGGTGCGCGAGGAAAGCCCGGCGGTCGACACGCCGCCGACCGTCACCTCGGCCTTGGCATAGCCTTCGCTGCCATTGGGGTGGAACGGCCAGTCGGCCAGCCGGGCGGCGGCGGCGGACAGCGCCTTGTCGGTTGCCGCGCCCAGCTCGCCCGGCAGCGCGAGGCGTTCGGCCAGCGTCTCGGCCAGCCGGTCGGGCAGGTGCTGGCCCAACAGGCGGCGGGGCGAGGTGCGCGGGGCGGCGCGCTTGGCGGCGAGCAGCCAGTCGCCCGCGCAATCGGGCAGGAAGTCGATCCCGATCGCTTCGCCATGCCGCCAATAGGAGGAGATTTGCAGGATCGCCGGACCCGACAGCCCGCGATGGGTGAACAGCGCGGCCTCGCGGAAGCGGGCCTTGCCCGACCGTGCGACGACCTCTGCTGCGACGCCCGAGAGCGAGCGGAACAGTGTCTCGTCGCCGCCCAGCGTCAACGGCACGAGCGCGGGGCGCGGTTCGACCACCTTCATCCCGAACTGACGCGCCAGATCATAGGCATAGCCGGTCGCGCCCATCTTGGGGATGCTGGGCCCGCCGGTCGCGACGATCAGGCGGGGGGCGGTGTAGGCCCGGCCGCCCTGCGTCACCCGGAATTGCGTGCCGTCATGCGCGACCGACTCGACCGGCTGGCCCAAAGCGATGTCGACCATGCCGCCCGACCGCGCCGCCCGGTCGGCTTCGTCGAGCAGCATCGCGACGATCTGCCGCGCCGACCCGTCGCAGAAGAGCTGGCCCAGCGTCTTTTCATGCCAGGCGATGCCATGCGCCTCGACCAGCTCCAGGAAATCGGCCGGGGTGTAGCGGCCGAGCGCCGATTTGGCGAAATGCGGGTTCGCCGACAGGAAACGGTCGGGCACGGTGCCGATATTGGTGAAGTTGCACCGCCCGCCGCCGGAGATCAGGATCTTCTTCCCCGGCGCGTCGGCATGGTCGAGGACCAGCACCCGCCGCCCCCGCTGCCCGGCGGTCGCCGCCGCCATCAGGCCCGCCGCGCCCGCGCCCAGGATGATCACGTCATGATGTTGCATGGCGGAGCTTTAGGGGGATTTGGCGGGGCGGGATAGGGGCAGGGCCTCCTCTGGGCGTTCCTCTGCCGCAGGCGATGGTCTCTGTGAGACTTCAGCCCTCCCCCGGCCCCTCCCGCCTGCGGGAGGGGAGAGTCAGGCGCTTGCCACGTTCAGAATTTCCACCGCATCGGCCTTGCCCCCGAACGCGACGGTTTCCCCTTCCATCGCGCCCATCAGCGCGCGAGCCAGCGGCGCGGCATAGGCGATGCGGTCATGGGCGGGGTCGGCTTCGTCATGACCGACGATGGTCAGCGTCTTTTTCTGTCCGTTGAGGCGGATCGTCACCACGCTGCCGATCCCGATCTCGTCCTCCGCCGGGGCGGGGGCCAGTTCCAGGGTCGCGGCGCGGGTGTTCCAGTAGCGCAGCTCGCGCTGGAGCCGGGTCCGCTCATCCTCGTCCGACGCGGCGGCGAGCGCGGCCTCGACCTCCGTCACCTTGGCGCGGGTCAGCTCGGCCCCGCGCGGCGTGACCAGATTGGGGCCGGGCGGGATCGGCAGCTCGAACTTGGGTTCGAGATGCTCCTCATCGGATTCGCGGCGAAAGGCGACACTCATCGGGGATCAACGCATCGGGTCATGGCGCGGCTCCATGGCGGGGTGATCGGTTCGCCGCAAGCCCGGTTGAGTTTTCCGGCAATGCGTGTATAGGGCCTCGCTTTCACGGAACGCAAACATTCACCCGTGCCGCATGGGTGTATCCGCCAACCGAGAGGGATGGGTCCCTTGGTTCGGCGGTACGCGCTCCTTTTTCGTTGGAGTCCCCATGCCTTTCTCTGCCCTGCCCACGGTCCTTTCGACCGCTCTTTCCGCGCGTGGTTATGCCGCGCCCACGCCCGTCCAGGCCGCCGTCATCGAGGCGGACGCCGCCGGTCGCGACCTGATCGTCTCCGCCCAGACCGGGTCGGGCAAGACCGTCGCCTTCGGCCTGGCCATGGCGAACGACCTGCTGGTCGATGGCGAGAACCTGCCCCATGCCGGTGCGCCGATGGCGCTGGTCATCGCGCCGACCCGCGAACTGGCGCTGCAGGTCAGCCGTGAGCTGGAATGGCTCTATGCCGGTGCGCGGGCGCGCATCGCCACCTGCGTCGGCGGCATGGACGCCTCGCGCGAGCGGCGGGCGCTGAACCACGGCGCGCATATCGTCGTCGGCACGCCGGGCCGTCTGCGCGACCATCTGGAGCGCGGCGCGCTCGACCTGTCGTCGCTCAAGGCGGTGGTGCTCGACGAGGCGGACGAGATGCTCGACATGGGCTTCCGCGAGGATCTGGAGCAGATCCTCGACGGCACGCCGTCCGAGCGTCGCACGCTGCTGTTCTCGGCCACCATGCCGCGCCCGATCGTCCAGCTCGCCAAGCGCTATCAGAACAACGCCAAGCGGATCGAGACGATCAGCGAGGAAAAGGGCCATAGCGACATCGAATATCAGGCGGTGACGGTCGCGCCCGCCGATATCGAGGCGGCGGTGGTCAACCTGCTGCGCCTGCACGAGGCCGAGGTCGCGATCCTGTTCTGCGCCACGCGCGACAATGTCCGCCACCTGCATTCCAGCCTGGTCGAGCGCGGCTTCTCGGCGGTCGCGCTGTCGGGCGAGCATTCGCAGAACGAGCGCAACCATGCGCTCCAGGCGCTGCGCGACGGTCGCGCCCGTGTCTGCGTCGCGACCGACGTCGCGGCGCGCGGCATCGACCTTCCCGGCCTGACGCTGGTGATCCATGTCGAGATCCCCCGCGATGCCGAGGCGCTTCAGCACCGTTCGGGCCGCACCGGCCGCGCGGGCCGCAAGGGCACCGCGATCCTGATCGTCCCCTATCCGCGCCGTCGCCGGGTCGAGGGCATGCTGCGCGGCGCGCGGATCGACGCCCAGTGGCGGCGTGCGCCGACGCTGGAGGAAATCCGGGCGCAGGACCGCGAGCGCCTGCTGACCGCGCTGCTCGCGCCGGTCGAGGTGGACGAGTCCGATCGCGAACTGGCGACCCGCCTCCTCGCCGAGAAGTCGGCCGAGGACATCGCCGCCGCGCTGGTCCGCGCGCACCGCGCCGCGCTGCCCCAGGCCGAGGAGCTGATCGAGGGCGATGCGCCCGCCCCGCGCGAGCGTCGCGAAGGCTTTGACGATACCGTCTGGTTCCGGATGAGCGTCGGGCGCAGCCAGAATGCCGATCCGCGCTGGCTCCTCCCGCTGATCTGCCGTCGTGGGCACATCACCCGCAACGAGATCGGCGCGATCCGCATCCAGCCCAGCGAGACGCTGTTCGAGATCCCGGCCGCGCTGGCGTCGCGCTTCGTCGCCGCGCTGAAGCGGACCGAGGCGGACCATGCAGAGGACGATATCGCGATCGAGCAGGCCGATGGCCCGCCCGCCGGCGGTTCGGGGCATGGCGGTCCGCGTCGCGGTCCGGGCGGCAACCGTCCGATGGGCGGCCGTCCCGCTGGCGGCCCCGGCGGCCCGCGCCGCTACGCGCCGCGCCCCACCCAGGGCGGCCCGCGCGGTCCCCGTCGCGGCTAAGCCAGGCACGGACCAGCAAAAAGCCCTCCCCGAGACGTCTCGGGGAAGGCTTTTTTTGTTTCCCAAATCCTCCCCAAGCTGTGCTTGGGGAGGGGGACCGCCGGGCGTCAGCCCGGTGGTGGAGGGGCAGGGGTCCCTCGCTAACCTTGCCGGCCCCTCCACCACGCCCTGCGGGCGCGGTCCCCCTCCCCATCGGTGATGGGGAGGATTTGGTTTAGAGGATTTCCCGACCCGCCTTCCACAGCCGCTGCGCGCGGCCCTGGACGGGGAAGCCGTCGAACGGCGTATTGCCCGCCGAGGCGAAGGCGTCGCCCGACACCATCCACGGCGTTTCCGCATCGAACAGCATCAGATCGGCGGGCTTGCCCGGCTCCAGTGTGCCGGTGTCGAGGCCCAGCACCCTGGCCGGATTGGCGGCCAGCAGCGCGAACAGCCGGGGCAGGGTGATCCGCTCGTCGCGCACCAGCATCAGCGCCAGCGGCAACAGCGTCTCCGCCCCCGCCATGCCTGCCTCGGCATCGACGAAGGGCAGGCGCTTCGCCTCGGGGCCATGCGGGTCGTGGCCCGATCCGATCACATCGACCGTCCCGTCCGCGACCGCCGCCAGCGCCGCCTGCCGGTCGCTCTCGTCGCGCAAGGGGGGCGATAGGCGGGCGAAGGTGCGGAAATCGGTGATCGCGATGTCCGACAGGTGGAGGTGCGCCGGTGTGATGCCGCACGTGACCTTCACCCCGCGCCGCTTGGCCGCGCGGATCAGGTCGAAGCCCGCCGCCGTCGTCACCTGTCGGATGTGCAGCTTGGCCCCGGTTTCCTCTGCAAGCATCAGGTCGCGCGCGATGGCGAGCGACTCGGCGATGGCGGGGGCGGATGGCAGGCCCAGGCGGCTCGCCGTCTCGCCCTCGGTCGCGACCGCGTCGGCGGCCAGGCCGCCATCCTCGGCATGGGCGATGACGGTCAGGCCCAGATCGCCCGCATAGGCGAGCACCCGGTGCATCACGCCCGAATCGGCGATCCAGCCGCGCCCGGTGCCGACCGCCTTCGCGCCCGCCGAGACGCAGACCGCCATCTCCGCCAGATCGGTGCCCGCCAGCGAACGGGTCGCCGCCGCGATGGGGTGGATCCACAGGTCCGGCCGCCCGATCAGCGCGGCACGCTGCACCACGCCCGGATCGTCGAGCACCGGCGACTGGTCGGGCATCAGGCCGATGCGCACGATCCCGCCCGCGCGGAAGGCGGCATTGTCGACCTTGAACACGCCCAGATCGACGATGCCAGGGGCGAGCATCTTGCCGCCGCAGTCGATCACGGTCGCGCCCTCGGGCACGTTTCCGGTGCCGGTGATGACGCCGTCCTCGACCAGCAAAGCCTGGCCCCTGGTCTCGCCGCCGACCGGGCAGACCAGCACGGCGTTGGTGAAGGCGGTGACGCTCATGCCCAGCCCTCCAGCTTGCGCGCCCGGCGGGTCAGCACGTCCAGACAGGCCATGCGCACCGCGACACCCATCGCCACCTGCTCAGTGATCGCCGATTGCGGGCCGTCCGCCACCTCCGAGTCGATCTCCACCCCCCGGTTCATCGGGCCGGGATGCATGACCAGCGCACCGGGCTTGGCGCGCTTGAGGCGTTCAGGCGTAAGGCCGTAGCGCAGGCGATATTCGCGGGTGGAGGGGATATAGCCGCCCGCCATCCGCTCATTCTGGACGCGCAGCATCATGACCACATCGGCGTCCTCGATGGCTTCGTCGAAATCGGTGAAGGGGGTGACGAACATCCGCTCGATCCCCTTGGGCATCAGCGTCGAAGGCGCGCAGACCCGCACCTCGGCCGCCAGCGCGGTCAGCGCGAGAATGTCCGAGCGCGCGACCCGGCTGTGCAATATGTCGCCGCAAATCACGACCTTCTGCCCCGCGACGCTGCCCCGGCGGCGACGGATGGTCAGCATGTCGAGCAGCGCTTGCGTCGGATGCTCGTGCCGCCCGTCGCCCGCGTTCAGGACCGGGCAGTCGACCTTGTCGGCGATCAGGCGGACGGCTCCGCTCGCCATGTGGCGGATGACGATGACATCGGCGCGCATCGCGTTCAGCGTCATCGCCGTGTCGATCAGCGTCTCGCCCTTCTTCACGCTCGACTGGGCGGCGTGCATGTTGACCACGTCCGCGCCCAGGCGCTTCCCGGCAATCTCGAAGGACAGCAAAGTCCGGGTCGAGTTCTCGAAAAAGGCGTTGATCTGGGTGAGGCCCGCCAGCCTGGTGTCGGGGGTGTCGGTCGCGCCGCGATCGAGCCAATGTTCCGCCTCGTCGAGCAGGAACATGATCTCATGCGGTTGAAGGCCGTCGATTCCGGTCAGATGCCGGTGCGGGAAAACGGCGCCACCCTGAATGAGCGTGCCGGGGCGATGATCCGAGGTCTGCATTAAAGCCGCCGGGTAGCGAGCGGCGGCGCGATGGGCAAGCGGGCAGTTGGTCCCGACCCCGATAATCCGGGGCCGGGATGCGACCATCGGCGTCAGAACGCGCCCGACAGGGTGATGAAGCCCATGCGCGGCGGCTGGGCATAGCTGTTCCACGTCCTGGACGCGGCACCCACGACCAGTTCGTAAATGCCCTTGCGGTTGGTGACGTTGGTGACGTTGACCGACAGCTTCAGGTCCTTGACCCCGAACCCGTCGATCTGCGGCAGGCTGTAGCTCGCCTGGAGGTTGACCAGATAGCGTCCGCCAATGCCCTGGTCGTTGGTATAGGTCGCGAAGCGCGGGCCGACATAGTCGCCGATCGCCTGAATCTCGAACGGGCCGTCGTTGATCGAAACCACCGTCTTGTTCAGCCACTTGGCGGTGTTGGGGACATATTTGCCCGCGGTCAGGACGGTGCTGGTGCCGCTGACATAATTGTCGCGATATTTCGAGCTGTTGTAGGACAGCGCGTTGTAGATCGACAGATGCGGGCCGAAGCGCAAGGTCGCCGCCGCATCGACGCCGTTGGTCTGCACCCGGCCGACATTCTGCAGGATCGACACGCCGCCGATGACCGAGGCGATGACCGGCGTCGCGCTGATCTGGAGCAGGCGATTGTCGAAATCGACATGATAGGCGCTGACCTGTCCCTCGATCGCGGTCAGCGGGCCGAGGTCGAGCGCATGGCGCGACCGCAGGCCCGCTTCATAGGTCCAGGAGGTTTCGGGCGAGGTGTTCGCCTTGATCTGGTCGAACGCCTGCTGGCTGCCCACCGCGAAGGGCGACAGGCCCGCCGCGACCGAGGCCTGGAACTGGCGGACATTCTTCTGGATATGGCCGAACAGCTGGTCGTTGGCCGAGACGTCCCAGATCGCGCCGATCGCGGGCAGGAACCACTTCTTCGTGTTCAGCCGTCCCTCGGGATAACCGGTCGAGGTGCCGGGCAGCGCGCCCGGCAGCGGCTGGGTCGGCACGCGGCCGTCGGCGAATTGCAGGCTGGACTTGAAGCCCGCCTCGACCGTCACCGTCGGGGTGACGTGCCAGCGATCCTGCACATGCGTCTGGATCAGGTCGTATTTCGTGATCGCGGCGTACTGGGTCAGGCGGCGCTTGGCGGGATCGGCCCATTCATAGGGCGAGGGCGGGTTGTCGATGGGGGCCGCATACCAGCGGCGGAAGATGGTGTTGCGGTTATGCTCATACCAGCCGCCCAGCTCGATCTCATGGTCGCCCGCATGGATCGCCAGCGTCGAGATGCCGCCCTTGCGGTCGATGCCATATTCGGTGGTGCGCAGCGCATAGCCCGATCCGCCGAAGACCTGCTTCAGATCCTGCCCCGGATAATAGATGCGGAACAGGCCCGGCAGGCCCGCCGCCGCGATCGGGCCGGTGATCTGCCCCTGGCCTTCGTCATGATGATAATAGACCTGATTGGTCCAGGTCACGGCATCGCCGAAGCGGCGTTCATATTTGATATAGCCCAGATAGTCGGTGCGCTGCGCATCGCCGAAATAGTTCATGTAATTATTGGGGTTGTTCGACGGCGGCGCGCCATTGGCGTCGACATAGGCGAGCGCGGCCTGCCAGTTCGGATAGAGTAGCGAGCGGTAATAGGGCTCCAGCCCGCCCGCATTGTGCGCGACCGAATCCTGATTGGGCTCGGCCTTGTCGGAGATGTCAAAATAGCCGGTCAGCGTGCCGTTCTCGCCCTTGTGGACGAACTTGGCATTGCCTTGCCACCCGCCCTGGCGCGCGTTGAATTCCCAGGCGCGGGCCTTTTGCCGGACGACCGAGAGGTATCCGCTATTGGTGCCGCCCAGCCCCTCGACCTCGCCGCTGTCGATGCGCAGGAAGGTGCGGCTGGCGTCATAGCTGCCCAGCGTCTGCGCGAAGCGGACGCCCATCGTCGCGGCCGGATCGCTCGAATAGGTCTCGATCCCGCCGCCCAAATTGCTGGCCGAGGCGGTGCCCAGGTCGGCGGCACCGGCGGTCAGGCGGACGCGCGCGACATTCTCGCTGATGACCGCACGCTGCGGCGTCAGGCCGTTGTAATTGCCATAGGACTGGTCGCCCAGCGGCACACCGTCCATGGTGAAGCCCAGCTGGTTCTGGTTGAAGCCGTGCACGAACAGCGAGATATTCTGCTCGTTATTGCCCCAGGGGTCGGCCGTCTCGAACTGCACGCCGGGCAGCGTCTGGATCGCCTTGACCGGGTTGGCGCCGGGCAGCACCTTCTGGATCTCCGCCGCGCCCAGCTCGACCGAGGAGCGCGTGGTGCGGGTCGCGGTCACGACGATCTGGTCGCCATTGGTCGCGGCCTCGGGCGCCGCCGTATCGGCCTGCTGCTGCGCCCAAGCGGGCATGGCGATGACGGCGGCGCCGATCATCAGCATCGAACGGGACAGAGTGGAAAAACGCTGCACGGCTGGGCCCCCCAAAGGCTTCGTAGGAAGCGGCGCAGCTAGGGGGCTTGAGTGACGGGTCGGCGACTGGTTGGAGACCGATAGATGACATCTGGCCGGCAAATGATCGATTTGCGGTCAGTCGATGGGGATTGCGGTCAGGCCATCACCAGCGCGTCGATCGCCGCCTGAAGGATGTGCGCGGCGGCGAGATTGTCGATCCGCTCCGCCCGCTTGGCGCGGCTCATATCCTGCTCGATCATCGTCCGCTCGACCGCGACGGTCGACCAGCGTTCGTCCCACAGCAATATGGGGCCCAGATCGGCGCAGTTGCGGGCAAAGGCACGGGTCGATTGCGAGCGCGGGCTCTCGCTGCCGTCAAGATTGAGCGGCAGGCCGATGACCAGCCCCTGCACACCCTGTTGGGCGATCATCGCGATCAGCTGTTCCTTGTCCTTGGTGAACTTGGTCCGGCGGATGAGGGTGGCGGGGCTGGCGAAGCTCCATCCGGCATCGCACAGCGCGGTGCCCACGGTCTTGGTGCCGACGTCCAGCCCGATCAGCCGCCCGCCCGAGGGCAGGGCGTTGCGGAATTCGGTACGGTCGGTGGTAATCAGGCTCATCGAAAGGCTTTCAAACGGCGCTCCGCATCGGCGCGGACATTCGCCCAGAACAGGCTATAGTCATAGACGTGGTAATTGTTGCCCGGCAGCACATAGGGCCCGACATTGGGCCCCTCGCCGATGGTCAGGATGCCGCGCCCCTCGCACTTGGCGGGAACCTTGCCCGCCGCGATGTCCGCGCTCTTCAGATCGGCGGACGGATAGAGCGTGCCCAGATTGGCGGTCGCGGGCGCCGCGACGTCCGGCGTGCCGGTCAGCGGATTGGTGCACAGCATCGCCGTGTCCTTGCGCGGTGCCCCGGTATAGCCGTTGGTCTTGTCGAACACGTCGAGGATCAGCGACGGATCGGCGGGCTCGCCAAAGCTCTGCCAGCTCAGGATGCAGCCGGTCTGGTCGGCCCGCTCGCAGGCGGGCAGCCCCATGGCGGGCAGGTCGGCGGTCATCGAGATCGGCCAGCCCACGACATAGGCCGCGACGATCCGCCGCTTGAGCGCGGGGTTCTTCGCCACCCGGTCGGTCAGCAGGCGCGACAGGTGCAACGCGCCCTGGCTATGCCCTGCCAGGATCAGCGGGCGATTGGGATCGACCTGCGCCAGAAAGGCGGTGAAGGCGGCATCCACGTCCCGGTACGCCAGGTCGAGCGCACGTTCGGCATCCTGGACGCTGGTCAGGAACGCCCCGAAGGTCGCCTGTCGATAGCGGGGCGCCCAGATGTCGCCCGCCGCATTGAACGCGCTGGCCTGTCCGCGCAGGAACAGCTCGGCGCGCGCATTCGTGTCCGCATCGTCGATCGGCGCATTCCAGTGCGACTTGTTGATATACGAGGTGGGGTGGATGAAGAAGATGGCGGCCCCGGTGCCGGGCTTGCCGGGCGTGTAGCCCGCCGGAACCCACAGGGCGGGATTGCCGGGGATGTCGGGCCGCGCCAGCCACAGAACCTTGCGCTCGTACAGGTCGGTCGGGGGCGCCGCCTGGGCCTTGAACGACTCGGACGGGACCGTCGACCAGCGGAGCAGCTGGTTGCCGAACAGGCGATAGGCAAAGGCGGCGGCGATCGTCAGCATGATGAGTGCCGCCACCACATACAGGAATTTGCGCGCCAAATCCTCACTCCATTGTGCGTTGCAGCAAAATTGGGCGGCCCGCAATTGCTATCCATGACGCCTGACTTGCCCCCGTTGCAATCGCCGAGACGGCAAAAGCGTTGCGCGAAGCCGCGCGGCGATGCTAGCCGCAAATCCATGTCCGTAGATACCGCAACCGTGAAGAAGATCGCGAGCCTCGCCCGCATCGCGATCACCGAGGAGGACGCGACGCGCCTCGCCCCCGAGCTTGGGAATATCCTGGGCTGGATCGAGCAACTGGGCGAGGTCGACACCCAAGGGGTCGAGCCGATGACCGCGGTGATCCCGAACCAGCTTCGCCTGCGCGACGACGTCGTCAATGACGGCGGCATCCGCGACCTCCTCATGCAGAATGCGCCGCAGGCCGAACATGGCTTCTTCACGGTGCCCAAGGTGATCGAATAATGACTGATCTCACCACACTCGGCATCGCCGCCATTCGCGACGGCGTGCGCGACGGCCAGTTCAAGGCGCGCGAAGTCGCCGAGGCCTTCAACGCCAAGGTCGCGGGCGCACGGGCGCTCAACGCCTTTCTGGTCGAAACCCCCGATCACGCGCTCGCCGCCGCCGATGCGGCGGACGCGGCGCGCGCGGCGGGCGAGACGCTCAAGCCGCTGGCAGGCGTGCCGATCGGCATGAAGGACCTGTTCGCGACCAAGGGCGTCGCGACCACCGCCGCCAGCAAGATCCTCGAAGGCTTCGTGCCGCCCTACGAGTCCACCGTTTCGCAGAATCTGTGGAACGCGGGCGCAGGCATGCTCGGCAAGCTGAACCTCGACCAGTTCGCCATGGGCTCGTCCAACGAGACCAGCGCGTTCGGCAACGTCATCTCGCCCTGGCGTCGCCCCAACGACACCGCCGCGCTCGCCCCCGGCGGGTCGTCGGGTGGTTCGTCGACGGCGGTGTCGGCGGGTCTGGCGCCGGGTGCGACCGGCACCGATACCGGCGGCTCGATCCGCCAGCCCGCCGCCTTCACCGGCATTTCGGGCATCAAGCCGACCTATGGCCGCTGCTCGCGCTGGGGCACGATCGCCTTTGCCTCCTCGCTCGACCAGGCGGGGCCGATGGCGCGTGACGTGCGCGACTGCGCGATCATGCTGGAGGCGATGGCGGGCTTCGACGCCAAGGATGCGACCTCGCTGAAACTCGACGTGCCGAATTGGGAAGCCGCTTTGTCGGCGGACCTGAAGGGCAAGCGCGTCGGCGTGCCGAAGGAATATCGCGTCGACGGCATGCCCGCCGAGATCGAGGCGCTGTGGCAGCAGGGCATCGACTGGCTGCGCGATGCAGGCGCCGAGATCGTCGAGGTCTCGCTGCCGCACACGAAGTACGCGCTGCCCGCTTACTACATCATCGCGCCGGCCGAGGCGTCGTCCAACCTCGCCCGCTATGACGGCGTGCGCTACGGCCTGCGCGACCTGCCCGAAGGGGCGGGGTTGCAGGACATGTATGCCGCCACCCGCGCCGCCGGTTTCGGCGACGAGGTGAAGCGCCGCATCCTGATCGGCACCTATGTCCTGTCGGCGGGCTTCTACGACGCCTATTACACCCAGGCGCAGAAGGTCCGCACGCTGATCGCGCGCGATTTCGAGCGGGCGTTCGGTGAATGTGACGTGCTCCTCGCCCCGACCGCGCCGTCGGCGGCGTTCGCGCTGGGTGAGAAGCAGGCCGATCCGCTGGCCATGTACCTCAACGACGTGTTCACGGTGCCCGCCTCGCTGGCGGGGCTCCCCGCCATGTCGGTGCCGGGTGGGCTGGACAAGGACGGGTTGCCGCTCGGCCTTCAGATCATCGGCAAGCCGCTGGACGAGCAGGGCGTGCTGAACGCCGGGCTCGCCATCGAGCAGCGCGCGGGCTTCACCGCCCGTCCGCAGGCCTGGTGGTAAGCGACCGCGCCTTCACGGCCCGCAACATCGCGGTGTTGCGGGAAGCACAGGGCGCCCTGAACGTCGCGTTCGGGGCGATCCTCAGCGCCTATGTCGGCGTGTCGCTCAGCCATATGGAAAGCCAGCCCTTCGACCATCACACGCTGGCGCGGTTCTTCCTGGGCGTGGCGGGGTTCATCCTGTGCCTGTGCGTGGGCAACAGCGTGATCCTGCGCGGCGAGGTGCGGCTGGGCATCCTGTTCCTGCTGCTGGGCGCGGGCGCGGCCTATATCGGGTTGCGGGAGGCGCGGCATCTCGGTTTCGAGACGTCGGTCCTGCGCATCCTGTCGACCTGCTGGATCGTCGCCCTGCTGGGCAGCAACGCCGTCCTGACGGCGATCAACTATCTTCATCATCGAGATCGAACATGAGCGAATATCGCATCCAGGGCGCGACGGGGGAATGGGAGGTCGTGATCGGCCTGGAAGTCCATGCCCAGGTCACCTCCAACGCCAAGCTGTTCTCCGGCGCGGCGACCGCGTTCGGCGCGGAGCCCAACACCCAGGTCTCGCTGGTCGACGCCGCGATGCCCGGCATGCTGCCCGTGCCCAATATGGAGTGCATCCGCCAGGCGGTGCGCACCGGCATGGCGATCGACGCGCAGATCAATAAGTGGTCGCGTTTCGACCGGAAGAATTACTTCTACGCCGACCTGCCGCAGGGCTATCAGATCAGCCAGCTCTACCACCCGCTGGTGGGTGAGGGCGCGATCGAGATCAGCCTGGACGAGAAGAACCCCGATGGCCCGACCAAGTCGATCGGCGTCGAGCGCATCCATGTCGAGCAGGATGCGGGCAAGCTGATGCACGACCAGCATCCGACGCGGTCGTATGTCGATCTCAACCGCTCGGGCGTGGCGCTGATGGAGATCGTCAGCCGCCCGGACATGCGCTCGCCCGCCGAGGCCGGGGCCTATCTGCGCAAGCTGCGCGCAATCCTGCGGTACGTGGGTAGCTGCGACGGCAATATGGAAGAAGGCTCGATGCGTGCAGACGTGAACGTGTCGGTGCGCAAGCCCGGCGACGAGTTCGGCACGCGTACCGAGACGAAGAACGTCAACTCGGTCCGCTTCGTGATGGCCGCGATCGAGTATGAGGCCAAGCGCCAGGTCGCGGTGCTGGAGGATGGCGGCAAGATCGTCCAGGAAACGCGCCTCTTCAACGTCGAAAGCGGCACGACGCGCTCGATGCGGTCGAAGGAAGATGCGCATGACTACCGCTACTTCCCCGATCCCGACCTGCTGCCGCTGGAGCTGACCGACGCGTTCGTCGAGGAATGCCGCGCCAGCCTGCCCGAACTGCCCGACGCCAAGCGTCGCCGTTACGAGGCGCTGGGCCTGACCCCGTATAATGCGGGCGTGCTGACCGCCGAGGTCGAGACGGCGCGTTGGTTCGACGGGCTGCTGGAGGCGCTGGAAGGCACGAGCGCCAAGCCCGCACAGGCGGCGAACTGGGTCGCGGCCGAACTGTTCGGCGCGCTCAACCGGCTGGGCAAGGACATCACCGAAAGCCCGGTCAGCCCCGCCCAGGCGGCCGAGCTGCTGGCGCTGGTCGCCGACGGCACGCTGTCGGGCAGCCTGTCCAAGCAGGTGTTCGAGATCATGCTGGAGACGGGCGACGGCCCCTCGAAGATCGTCGAGGAGCGTGGCCTCAAGCAGACCAGCGACACCGGCGCGATCGAGGCGGTGATCGCCGAGGTTCTGGAAAAGAATCCCAACCAGCTGGGTCAGTATCGTGCGGGCAAGGAAGCGCTGTTCGGGTTCTTCGTCGGGCAGACGATGAAGGCGATGGGCGGCAAGGCCAACCCGGCGGTGGTCAACGACCTGCTGAAGAAGGCGCTGGCGGGGTGATGTATTGCTCCCCCTCCCGCAAGCGGGAGGGGGCCGGGGGGAGGGTTTGGTGTCTCGCAGAGGGCATCGCCTGTGGCTTTCCCTCCCCCATCCCCTCCCGCTTGCGGGAGGGGCGTGCCTTTGGCGAGCGACATGCGTTGTCGTGAGCTTCGAATCTAGCGAACAGCCTTCGATAATCTTCTCGCCTTGCCGCAAGCTCCTCCCCTCCCGCAGGCGGGAGGGGCCGGGGGAGGGCAAGGGTGTCTCACCGAGACTGGCGCCCTGCTATTGCGCATCCAGATCCTGGTTCCGCACCACGCCGCCGGTCCCGCCGACGCCGTCATGCTCGCCGCTGCTGGTAAACGTCACCGGTTCCTCGCCACCCTCACCACGCTTGACTGCGTCGGACCGCGCCTCGACCGCCTGTTCGATATCGCTGCGCTCGTCCTCGCGCGGCGGGCTGTCGGGGTTGTTCTCCGGCACCTCGGCGGGCGGGCTGTCGGGATGGTTTTCGGGGTTGGTCGCCATCGTCTTCCTCAAATCTGCGGGGGCTGCTGCGTGCCGGGGTCGCCGGGGCCGGTGCCGGGGGCGGGCTGGTCGATATCGGGGCCGGGCGGCACGATCTCGGGCGGGGGCGCGTCGGGCTGCGCGGGCTGGGTCGGCTGCGGGCTTTCGGGCGGGGGCTGGGTGGCCATTCTCGCTCTCCAATTCGGACTGGGGAGGGGATAAACGCATCGCGACCGCACATGTTGCCTGTTGTCCCTTGCCGAAGCCGCCCATGGTGATATAGACGCGCGCCCATCGGCGGTGTCCTCGTGCGGGCGTGGCGGAACTGGTAGACGCGCTGGATTTAGGTTCCAGTATCGTAAGATGTGGGGGTTCGAGTCCCTTCGCCCGCACCAGTCCCCGGTCAAAACGGGGCGACAGCCACACGGAATTTCTCCAGATTGAAGGCCTTTAGATGCAGACTGTCGAGACGCTGAACGAGGGGCTGAAGCGCGCCTACACGCTCACCATCACCGCCCAGGATATCGAGGGCAAGGTCGATGCCGAACTGAAGCGCATCGCTCCGCAGATGAAGATGCCCGGCTTCCGCCCCGGCAAGGTGCCCGCCAACCTGGTCCGCAAGATGCACGGCCCGGCGCTCCTCCAGGACGCGCTGAACACCGCGCTGCAGGAAGGCGTGCAGTCGCTGATCGTCGAGCAGGGCCTTCGCCCCGCGATGCAGCCGCAGGTCGAGCTGGTCGGTGAGTATGAGCAGGGCAAGGATGCCACGCTGAACGTCACGCTCGAAGTGCTGCCGCAGGTCCCGACCCCCGCGATCGACGCGCTGAAGCTGGAGCGTCTGACCGTGGCCGTCGCCGACGAGGCGGTGGACGAGCAGCTCCAGAAGTTCGCCGACCAGCAGAAGCGCTGGGACGATGCGGGCGACAAGGCCGCCGAGCAGGGCGACCAGGTCACCGTCGACTTCGTCGGCAAGACCGCGGACGGCGTCGCCTTCGAGGGCGGCTCGGGCGAGGACATGGCGGTCGAGATCGGCGCGGGTCGCCTGATCCCCGGTTTCGAGGACCAGCTGGTCGGCGTGAAGGCCGGTGAAGAGAAGCAGATCTCGGTCACCTTCCCCGAGGACTATCCCGCCAAGGACTTGGCCGGTCAGCCCGCGACCTTCGACCTGACGATCAAGTCGGTGAAGACCGCCGGCGAAGCCAAGATCGACGACGAGATGGCGAAGAATCTGGGCCTCGAGAGCCTGGAGCAGCTGCGCGGCCTGCTGAAGGGGCAGATCGAGCAGGAGCATAACGGCCTGACCCGCACCTACATGAAGCGCAAGCTGCTCGACCAGCTGGCCGATGGCCATGACTTCGAAGTGCCGCCGTCGATGGTTGAGGCCGAGTTCTCGCAGATCTGGGCGCAGCTCGAGCATGAAGCGACCCATGAGGAAGACCCCGAGGCCGCCAAGGCCGAGATGGAGAAGGAGCGCGACGACTATCGCAAGATCGCCGAGCGCCGCGTCCGTCTGGGCCTGCTCCTCTCGGAGATCGGCCAGGCCAATGGCGTCGAAGTGACCGCGCAGGAAATGAACCGCCTGATCGCGCAGGCCGCGCAGCAGTACGGCCCCGAGGATCGCCAGCGCTTCATCCAGTATATCCAGCAGGAGCCGATGGCCGCCGCCCAGCTGCGCGCCCCGCTCTATGAGGACAAGGTCGTCGACTTCCTGTTCGGCAAGGCCGAGATCACCGACCGCGAAACCACGCGGGAGGAACTGGAAGCCGCGATCGAAAGCGAAGACGGTTTCGCGACCGGCACGCACGTCCACAATCATGACCACGACCATGATCATGACCACGGCGCCAAGAAGTCGAAGGCGAAGGCCAAGAAGGCCGACGTGACCGAGGACGCCGCCGCCGAGGAAGGCGCCGAGGACGCGCCGAAGAAGGCGACCCGCGCCAAGAAGGCGGCTGCGGCCGAAGGCGAGCCGGATGCCGCCGAGGCGACCGAGGAAGCCCCGGCCAAGAAGCCGCGCGCCAAGAAGGCCGCTGCTCCGGCGGAAGGCGAGGCCGAGGCCGAAGCGCCCGCCAAGAAGCCGCGCGCCAAGAAGGCCGCGCCGACCGAGTAAGGACGGCATCGGACTTCGGTTCGTGAACGAACGGGGAAGGGCGGTCGCGCAAGCGGTCGCCCTTCCTGCGTGAAGGCCTTCTGTTCTTCCCCTTGCAGGGGTGTTCGGGCTGTCCCGCCCGGCCGCATTGGCGCATAGGGGCTGTGGGTAGTGACGGGGGGCCGGATCGCCCGCCTTTTGACGAGGATAGGTTGTGAACGAACCCCGGATCGCGGTGCTGCTGCCCTGCTACAACGAAGAGGCCGCGATCGCGCAGACCATTGCGGGCTTCCGCGCCGCGCTGCCCTCGGCGACCATCTATGTCTATGACAATAACAGCCGGGATCGCACCGTGGAGGTGGCGCGCGCCGCCGGGGCGGTGGTCCGGTCGGAACGGATCCAGGGCAAGGGCGCGGTGGTGCGGCGGATGTTCGCCGATATCGACGCCGACATCTATGTCATGGCGGATGGCGATGCGACCTATGACGCGGCCTCCGCGCCGGGGCTGGTCGCGCGCATGGTCGAGGAGCAACTCGACATGGTGGTCGGCCAGCGGGTGAGCGAAGCCGAACTCGCCTATCGGCGCGGGCACCGCTTCGGCAATGCGATGCTGACCGGGATGCTGGCGCGGCTGTTCGGGCGCAGCTTCTCCGACATTCTGTCGGGTTACCGCGTCTTCTCGCGTCGCTTCGTCAAGAGCTTCCCGGTCCTGTCGGTCGGCTTCGAGATCGAGACCGAGATCAGCGTCCATGCGCTGGAACTCAAGATGCCCTGTGCAGAGGTGGCGACCCCCTATTTCGCGCGGCCCGAGGGGTCGGCGTCGAAGCTGAGCACCTATTCGGACGGCTGGCGCATCCTGCGCACCATCATCAAGCTGTACCGGATCGAACGGCCGCTCTGGTTCTTCGGCGCGATCGCCGCGCTGTTCGCGGCGGCGGCGATCCTGCTCGCGGTGCCGTTGATCCTGACCTATCTCGACACGCATCAGGTGCCGCGCTTCCCGACCGCGATCCTGTCGACCGGGCTGATGCTGCTGGCGGCGCTGAACGTCTTTACCGGGCTGATCCTCGACACCGTGGTGCGCGGTCGGCAGGAGGTGCGGCGGCTGGCCTATCTGGCGCAGCCCGCCCCCGGCTCGGCGGGGTGAGCGGGCAGGGCCAGGGCGAACAGCGCAAAGCCGCTGGCGATCGTCCAGACCAGCGTCCGCTCCATGAACCAGGCGTGGATCATGGTATGCTGCCAGAACAGGACGAGCATGGCGGCGATGGCGCCATTGGACAGCAAGAGCGCGACCACCCGCGCGCGCATCGCCGGGTCGCGACGGGCGAGCAGCCGCCGCGCGCCCCACATACCCGCCACCAGCGCGATCAGCACGACCGCGCCCGCCATCAGCGGCATTCCCGCCGCCAGCCCGTCAATGCCCTTGGCCAGCTGCCTTGCCATATGGACGATGCCCAGATCAGACGTCTCCCCATGCGAGGCGTCCAGGCCCAGCCGGACCTGAAGCTGCCCCGCATCCGCGCGTAGCGCCCGGACGCCGAACACCTGCGCGACCAGCGCGATCTTGAGCGCAGCCATCGTCGCGATCGCGCCGAGATAGGCCGCCAGCGGCGCGACGGGCAGGGGAGCGAAGGCGCGTTCCTCGCCCGGCCTGGCGGCAAAGGCCAAGCCGCCGATCACCGCAGCCAGCCCCAGCGGAATGCCGCCGGTCAGGAACTCGAAGGTCAGGGTCAGCGCGCCGAACAGTCCGGCACTCAGCATCGCCAGGCGCGGCCCGATCCCGCGCCCCGTGCCCAGCACCGCCAGCATCAGCAGATAGCCGATCAGCACGATGTCCGCCGGACCATGGCCCAGCGACTGGCCATAGCTTTCCAACCCGAACCCGCGCGCGAAGGCGAGAAAGACGATCAGCCAGAACAGCCCCTCCGCCCGCCGCCGTCCCCGTGCCAGCGCGACCAGCCCGGTGACGATCCCCGCCAGCACCAGCAATGTCGACAGGCCATGATAGATCCCCCGGATCGTCGCCACCGACAGCCGGGGCAGCAGCAGCCGGGCGAGCAGCGTGTGGCCATGGATATAGCGGTGATAATAGCCGGTCGTGCCCGTCCGCTCACCCGCCAGGAAGCCGCGCAGGCTGCTGCACTGCGTCCGGGGTTCGACCGGCGGCGTGACCAGCGGGCTGACGGTCAGCGCCGTCGCACCGGCCCGCTGGTCGAGCGCGAGGCGAAGGATCAGGCAGTCATTATATTGATGCCATCCGATCGCCGTATCGCCCTTCAGATAGTCGCGGTCCTGCAATGCACCCTCGGCAAAGGCCTGTCGAACATGCGCGCGTGCGGCGGGCAGATCGAGTCCGATCGCGGCATGATTGGCCAGAAGGAACAGCAGGAACAGGACCGCGCCGATAACCGCCCCGCTCGCCGCGCCGAGAAGCAGCGCACGCGGTCGCATGACGCGAAGCGCCGCAGTCAGGGCCGGAGACGGCGTTCGTGCCAACGTCATGATTTTGCCGGATACCGCCTCTCGCGTCCTTGCGCATCGGTCTAGCGTGCGGGCGCGTAAAAAAGGGTAAACGCTGCATCGCGGCATGCGGGGCGGTCGCCGGGGCTTGAATATGCGCTGGCATCACGCGACATAGGGGCTCTTCTGGGCATAAGAGAGATATCCATGCACAATCCGTTCGAGACCGGCGATTTCGCGAGCCCGCTGGCACAGGCCGGCGTCGGGCTGCGGCAGACGCAGGCCGGTCTGGTTCCGATCGTCATCGAACAGTCGAACCGCGGCGAACGGTCGTTCGATATTTTCAGCCGCCTGCTGCGCGAGCGCATCATCTTCGTCACCGGCGGTGTCGAGGACGGGATGGCGTCGCTGATCTGCGCGCAGCTGCTGTTCCTCGAGTCGGAAAATCCGAAGAAGGACATCTTCATGTACATCAACTCGCCGGGCGGTGTCGTCACGGCGGGCATGGCGATCCATGACACGATGCAGTATATCCGGCCGCGCGTCGGCACGCTGTGCATCGGCCAGGCCGCCTCGATGGGCAGCTTCCTGCTGTCGGCGGGTGAGCCGGGCATGCGCGTGGCGACGACGAACAGCCGCATCATGATCCACCAGCCTTCGGGCGGGGCGCAGGGCATGGCCGCGGACATCGAGATCCAGGCGCGCGAGATCCTGCGCATGCGGCATTTCCTGAACTCGCTCTACGCCAAGTATACGGGCAAGCCGCTGGAGGAGATCGAGCGTGCGATGGACCGCGACAAGTTCATGGGCGCCGAGGAGGCCAAGGAATTCGGCCTGATCGACCAGGTGTTCGACAAGCGTCCGGTCCCGGCCGACGACGCGACGTCCGCGTAAGACGGGTCGTTCCGCGTGAACGGTTTATTTCGATTGTGACTTTATCGGGGTGCGGTACGATGCGCACCCCGGCAACGGTAGCGCACCGTTTGATGGGTGCGAGAGGTGATTGATGGACAAGGTGAGCGGTGGCAACTCGAAAAGCACCCTCTATTGCTCGTTCTGCGGCAAGTCGCAGCACGAGGTGCGCAAGCTGATCGCGGGGCCGACCGTCTTCATTTGCGACGAGTGCGTGGAGCTGTGCAACGACATCATCCGTGAGGAGACCAAGTCCGCTTTGGTGTCCAAGAAGGATGGTGGCGTGCCGACGCCGCAGGAAATCTGCAACGTGCTCGACGATTATGTCATCGGGCAGAAGCAGGCCAAGCGCGTCCTGTCGGTCGCGGTGCACAACCACTATAAGCGCCTGAACCACGGCGCGAAGGGCGCCGACGTCGAACTCGCCAAGTCGAACATCCTGCTCGTCGGCCCGACCGGCTGCGGCAAGACGCTGCTCGCGCAGACGCTGGCGCGCATCCTCGACGTGCCCTTCACCATGGCGGACGCGACGACGCTGACCGAGGCGGGTTATGTCGGCGAGGATGTCGAGAACATCATCCTCAAGCTGCTCCAGGCATCGGATTACAATGTCGAGCGGGCGCAGCGCGGCATCGTGTACATCGACGAGATCGACAAGATCAGCCGCAAGGCCGAGAATCCCTCGATCACCCGCGACGTGTCGGGCGAGGGCGTCCAGCAGGCGCTGCTCAAGCTGATGGAAGGCACGACCGCCAGCGTTCCGCCGCAGGGCGGCCGCAAGCATCCGCAGCAGGAATTCCTGCAGGTCGACACGACGAACATCCTGTTCATCTGCGGCGGCGCGTTTGCGGGGCTGGAGAAGATCATCGGCGACCGCCTGCAGGGCAAGTCGATCGGCTTCGGCGCCTATGTCGCGGCTCCCGAAGAGAAGCGGACCGGCGAATATCTGCGCCAGACCGAGCCCGAGGATCTGCTGAAGTTCGGCCTGATCCCCGAATTCGTCGGCCGTCTGCCGGTCATCGCGACGCTCGAGGACCTCGACATCGCGGCGCTGGTCAAGATCCTGTCCGAGCCGAAGAACGCGCTGGTCAAGCAGTATCAGAAGCTGTTCGAGATGGAGAATGTCGAACTCGACTTCACCGACGACGCGCTGACCACGGTCGCCAAGAAGGCGATCGAGCGCAAGACGGGTGCGCGCGGGCTTCGCTCGATCCTGGAGGGCATCCTGCTCGACACCATGTTCGACCTGCCCGGCATGGACGGCGTCGACGAGGTGATGGTCGACAAGGACGTGGTCGAGGGCCGCAAGGAACCGATCCGCGTCTATGCCGAAAAGTCCAAGCAGAAGGACGGCGCGGCGGCCTGAACGCCGGCCCTGTGACCGATGCGAGAAAGCGGGCGCTTCCGAAAGGAGGCGCCCGTTTTTCATGAGGATCATGCGATGGCCGTGATACGGGATGCGGTGGACGGGGACCGAGCGGCGGTGGCGCGGATGCTGGGCCGCGCCTTCGCCGACGATCCGGCCATGTCCTATATCTTTCCCGATGCGGCCGACCGGGCGAAGCGCCTGCCGCGCCTCTTCGCGCTGCTGTTCGACAGCGATGCGGTCGGGATGCGGCTGGTGAGCCAGGGGGCGGATGCGGGAAGCTTCTGGCGACCGCCCGGACAGGCGCATGTGCCGACCATGGCCTTTGTCCGGCGGCTGATCCCGGTGCTGCACGCGCTGGGGGCGTCGCTGCCCCGCGCGATGCGGCTGGGCGATGCGGTGGAAGTGCATTTCCCGGCCGAGCCCTTCTGGTATCTGCACATTGCGGGCGTCGATCCGGCGAGGCAGGGGCGGGGCCTGGGCGGTGCGTCGATCCGGGCGGGACTGGCCAGATGCGACGCGGACGGCGTGCCCGCCTATCTGGAGACCGCGACCGAGAGCAATGTTGGGCTCTATACGCGGCTGGGATTCGAGCTCACTGGACAGTGGTCGGTCCCCAAAGGCGGCCCGCGCTTCTGGTCGATGATGCGGCCGGTCGGGGGAAAGTGAAACCCGTCGCCTGAAGGCGTGGCCCCGCTATGCCAGCCATGTCGTCCCCGTGAGGGGGGCGGTAGCGGGTGGTGGGTTCGGCACTTGGTTGCGATCTCGCAATGAATTCCGCCCGATCGGGAGCCAACAGGGTGGTTGGCGCATTGGCATGACAGGAATGTCATCATGCCATGACGAGGAGACCCGACCAGCCATGAGCGAACCCGATGCCATCGTCTCACCCGGACAGAAGCGCGCGCTGCTCCAGCGTCTGTTGATGCCCTGGTGGACCCTGGTGTTCCCGTTGCTGGGCCTGCTCGCCATTGCGGTCTCGCTCTACAAGATGGGGACGGTGGGGGTGGTCGTCGCGGCGATCATCCTGGTCGGCTGCGTGCTGTCGGCGGTGCATCAGGCCGAAGTCGTCGCGCACCGGGTCGGCGAGCCGTTCGGCACGCTCGTTCTGGCGGTCGCGGTGACGGTGATCGAGGTGTCGCTGATCGTCAGCCTGATGCTGTCCGATGCGGGCGATGCCTCCAGCCTGGCGCGCGATACCGTGTTCGCGGCGATCATGATCATCCTCAATGGCATTGTCGGCCTCTGCTTGCTGGCGGGTGGCGTGCAGCATGGCGAGCAGCGCTTCTCGCTGCGCGGGACCAGTTCGTCGCTGAACGTGTTGAGCGCGATGGTCGTGCTGTCGCTGGTCCTGCCCAATTACGTCTCGTCCGCACCGGGGCCGACCTATGCGACCTCGCAACTGGTCTTCGTCGCGATCGTCAGCGTCATCCTGTACGGGACTTTCGTGATGGTGCAGACGGTGCGGCACCGCGACTATTTCCTCCCCGCGCACGAGGACATGCCCGCCGACGCCCATGCCGAGCCGCCGACCAATGCGGCCGCCTGGGCGGCATTGGGGATGCTGCTGGTCGCGCTGGTCGGGGTGGTGCTGCTTGCCAAGGGGCTGTCGGGGATCGTCGAGGCGGCGATCCTGAACGCCGGGCTGCCGCTCGCCATCGTCGGCGTGGTCATCGCGGCGCTGGTCCTCGCGCCCGAAAGCCTGGCGGCGTACCGGGCGGCCAAGCGGAACCGGTTGCAGACCAGCCTCAACCTCGCGCTGGGCTCGGCGCTGGCGACGATCGGGCTGACCATTCCGGCGGTGGCGATCGTCTCGCTGATGCTGGGCCTTCCGCTCGCGCTCGGGATTGGGGCCAAGCAGATGATCCTGCTGGTGCTGTCGCTGTTCACCATCACGCTGACGCTGGGCAATGGCCGGACCACCGTGCTTGGCGGCGCGGTGCATCTGGTGATCTTCGCGGCCTATCTGTTCGTGACGGTGGTGCCCTAAGACCGATCGACATTCAGCGATGCCTTTGCTTCCCTCGCCCCTCGCAGAGGGGAGAGGGTTGCGCAGACTTGGCCTTTGCGAGAGCAAAGGCTTAGTCGGAGCTGGGTGAGGGGTGGGCGCTCGCGAAGCGAGCGCGCGAGCCCTTGGGCTCGCTCAACCCCTCACCCAAGCTGCGCTAGCCAGCAGGCTGGCAAGCTCCGCTAACCCTCTCCCCTGTCCAGGGGAGAGGGGAAGAAGACGTTAAGTCGGGCCCCTCCATCCGTTCGGCCTGAGCGAAGTCGAAGGCCAAGGGAATCCGGTCGGACTGGGCGCGCCCGGAACCGCGTTCGGCCCGTGGCCTTCGACTTCGCTCAGGCTGAACGGAGGGCGGGCTTACTTCTTGGTTTTCGCCGCCTGTTCCGCCTTCCACGCGCGGAACTGCTCGATCGCGACCGAGCGTTTCAGCACCTTCGCCCAGGGATCGACCACGACGTGCGCGTCTTCGGGAAGGGGCAAGGTGCCCGTGCCGTCCGTCATCGGCAACGTCTCGACCCTATCACCCACCTGCACATCGACCGGCATGGGGAAGGGCCCGCCGCCAGGCACCTTCCATGTCAGGGTCAGCTGATCGCCGCTGCGCGTCTCGACGATCTCAGGCAACGCCGCTTGGCGCAGATAGACGTTGAAGAACCAGCCATAATCCTTGCCCGTCACCTGCCGGACAAAGCCCTCATATTCCCTGGTCGAGCCATAGCGCGGCGTGAAATTCCCCGGCTTGGGATCGGTGCGGCCATAGACGGCAAGCCGCGTCACGTCCCAAAAGGCCTTGTCGCCGATCAGGTTGCGCAGGGTGTGGAGCATCCACGACCCCTTCATATAGATGTCGAGGCCGGGGCCGCCCTTGGCGTCCTCATAGACATCCTGCTCGGTCATGCTGCGATCATGGACGATGGGCGACTTGTTCGCGATCTGGCCGCGCTGCACATCCATCATCACCGCATAGCGCGCTTCGCCCTCGCGCCAGCGGCCATAGCTGGGCTGCATGTAACTGCCATAGCCTTCGTGCAGCCAGAAATCGTCCCAGTCGACATTGGTCAGCTGGTTGCCGAACCATTCATGGCTGAATTCATGCTGGAACAGCCAGTCAAAGCCCTCGGGCGCCTTGGCATATTCGTTGCCGTACGCGTTGATCGTCTGGTGCTCCATGCCCTTGTGCGGGGTTTCGACCACGCCCAGCTTCTCGTCGCCAAAGGGGAAGGGGCCGACCGTCGATTCGAAGAAATCCAGCGTCGGCGCGAACTCGGCGAACAGGCCTTCGGCCTTCTGCTTCTCGCCGGGCAGATACCAGTAGAACATCGGGATCGTGTTGCCGAAGCGGCTCTTGTAGCGGCCCTGGACCACCTCATAGGGCCCGACGTTCAGCGCGATGGCATAGGTGTTGGGATGCTTGGTCCGCCAGTTCCAGCGGGTGCGGCCGTCGGGCAGCGTGTCGACGCCCAGCAGCACGCCGTTGGACGGCGCCTTCAACCCCTTGGGCACGGTGATGTGCAGCGTGACGACGCCCGGCTCGCCCATCGGATAGTCGAGGCAGGGCCAGAACAGGTCGCAGCCATAGCCCTGCGTCGTCGTCGCGAACCAGGGCCGCCCGTCGGGCGTCTTGGCCCAGACCACGCCGGTATCCCAGGGCGCGCGCACCGCGACATGCGGCGTGCCGCCATAGGTGATCCTGGCGCTGACCTTCTGTCCGGCGCGAAGCGGGCGGGGCAGGGTGATGACCAGCTGTCCCTCCGGATTGGACCATGCGGCGGGCTTGAGCGGCTTGCCGTCGATTGCGATCGCCTTGACCGGCAGATTCTTGTCCAGATCGATCACCAGCCGCGCCAGCGGCGACTTTGCGGTAAAGTCCAGCACCGCAATGCCGTTCAATTCCCGTGTGTCCGGCAGAATCTCGAACGACAGGTCGGCGCTGTCGAACCGCATGGCCCGTTGCTCGGGCGGGCGAACGCCGCCCGACACCATGGTCTGCGCGGTCAGCGGCGGCTCGCCCTTGCCGGGTAAGCCCTTGGGGCTCTGGGCAAAGGCGGTCGCGGCCCCACAGAGTAGCGAGGAGACGAACAGCGCAGCGACAACATTCCGTATACGATTCATGCGGCATGGTGTCGCGCAACGCCGACGGCTTGGCAAGCCGTCGATCGATCCACTGATCGCACCGACGATTGATGGAACGGCAACCCTCCCCATATAGTGTGATGAAGAGGCCCCGGTCGGGGCCGACCGGAGTTTGCATGAACCAGTCCTATCCCGTCCTTCCGCTGCGTGACATCGTCGTATTCCCGCACATGATCGTCCCCCTGTTCGTCGGTCGCGACAAATCGGTCGCGGCGCTCGAGGCGGCGATGGCGGCGGACAAGGAGATTTTCCTGGTCGCCCAGCTCGATCCCGCCGAGGACGATCCGGCGCGCGAGGATCTGTATGAGATCGGCGTCACCGCCACCGTCCTGCAACTGCTCAAGCTGCCCGACGGCACCGTCCGCGTGCTGGTCGAGGGCAAGGTGCGCGGCCGTCTGGCCGAGCTGGACGAATCGGGCGCCTTCCTGACCGCCACGATCGACGCGACTCCGGTCGAGGCCGACGAGGCCGCGCTGGAGGAGCAGGACCATGACATGAAGGCGCAGATCGCTGCCCTCATGCGCTCGGTGGTCGACCAGTTCGAGAATTACGCCAAGCTCAACCGCAAGCTGCCCGCCGAGACCGCGGTGCAACTGGCCGAGATCGAGGACGCCTCGCAGCTGGCCGATGCGGTCGCCGCCAACATCTCGGTCAAGGTCGCCGACAAGCAGGCGCTCTTGGTGGAGACCGATCCGGCCAAGCGGCTGGAGATGGCCTATGCCCTGATGGAAGGCGAACTGGGCGTCCTTCAGGTCGAGAAGAAGATCAAGAGCCGCGTCAAGCGCCAGATGGAGAAGACTCAGCGCGAATATTATCTCAACGAGCAGCTCAAGGCGATCCAGCGCGAGCTGGGCAATGAGAGCGAGGACGGCGACGGCGACGAGATCGCCGAGCTGACCCAGAAGATCGCGACGCTGAAGCTCTCCAAGGAAGCGCGGACCAAGGCGACCGCCGAGCTGAAGAAGCTGAAGACCATGGCGCCGATGAGCGCCGAGGCGACGGTCGTGCGCAACTATCTCGACGTGCTGCTGGGTCTGCCCTGGGGCAAGAAGTCCAAGGTCAAGAAGGACATTGCGGCGGCGCAGGCGATCCTCGACCAGGATCATTACGCGCTGGAGAAGGTGAAGGACCGGATCGTCGAATATCTCGGCGTCCAGGCGCGGACCAACAAGCTGAAGGGGCCGATCCTGTGCCTCGTCGGCCCGCCGGGCGTCGGCAAGACCTCGCTGGGCCAGTCAATCGCCAAGGCGTGCGGGCGCGAGTTCATCCGCCAGAGCTTGGGCGGCGTACGCGACGAGGCCGAGATTCGCGGCCACCGCCGCACCTATATCGGCTCGCTGCCGGGCAAGATCGTGACCAACCTGAAAAAGGCCGGCACGTCCAACCCGCTGTTCCTGCTCGACGAGATCGACAAGCTGGGCCAGGATTTCCGCGGCGACCCCGCCTCGGCGCTGCTCGAGGTGCTCGACCCCGAACAGAACGCCAAGTTCAACGATCACTATCTGGAGATCGACATCGATCTGTCGGACGTGATGTTCGTGTGCACCGCGAACACGCTGAACCTGCCGCAGCCTTTGCTCGACCGCATGGAGATCATCCGGCTGGAAGGCTATACCGAGGACGAGAAGGTCGAGATCGCCGAGCGCCATCTGGTTGCCAAGCAGGTCGAGACCCATGGCCTGAAGGACGGCGAGTTCACGCTGACGCAAGACGGCCTGCGTGCGCTGATCCAGCGTTACACCCGCGAGGCGGGCGTCCGCACGCTGGAGCGTGAGATCGCGCGTCTCGCCCGCAAGGCGCTACGCCAGATCCTGGAGGGCAAGGCGACGTCGGTGACGATCACCCCCGAAAACCTCCACGAGTTCGCGGGCGTGCAAAAGTATCGCCACGGCCTGTCCGAACAGGAGGACCAGATCGGCGCGGTCACGGGCCTCGCCTGGACCGAGGTGGGCGGCGAGCTGCTGACCATCGAATCGGTGACGGTGCCGGGCAAGGGTCAGGTGAAGACCACCGGCAAGCTGGGCGACGTGATGAAGGAATCGGTCCAGGCCGCCTTCAGCTTCGTCCAGGCGCGCAGCCCCAGCTTCGGGATCAAGCCGTCGCTGTTCCACCGCAAGGACATCCATATCCACCTGCCCGAGGGCGCGGTGCCCAAGGATGGTCCGTCGGCGGGTATCGGCCTGGTCACCTCGATCGTCTCGACGCTGACCGGGATTGCGGTGCGCAAGGATGTGGCGATGACCGGCGAGGTCACGCTGCGCGGCCGCGTGCTGCCGATCGGCGGCTTGAAGGAAAAGTTGCTCGCGGCGCTGCGGGGCGGGATCACCACCGTCCTCATCCCGCAGGAGAATGAGAAGGATCTGGCCGACATCCCGGCCAATATCCGCGAGGGCCTGAAGATCGTGCCCGTCGCGCATGTCGACGAAGTGCTGCGCCTGGCGCTGGTCGGGCCGCTGGAGGCGATCGACTGGACCGATGCGGATGAGCTGGCGGCACTGCCGCCCGCGCCGATCCCGGCGGTCGGGGGCGAACGCCACCACTGATCGTCGCATCGCAGGGGCCGTCCGTCGAAGGAGGGACGGCCCTTGTCATCGTCCTGACACGGGCTTCTGTTTGCGCGATCCTTCGCTTTGCGGGACGCGGGGGTTTGACAGCGCCGCCGGGTCCGGCATTATCGGCACTTTGATATTCGGGCGTCAGCAGTTAGGCTCGTTTTAATATCGGGATCATAGGGGGTTATGGAATGAACAAGCAGGAGCTGATCGCCACCGTCGCCGACTCCTCGGGGCTGGCGCGCGGGGATGCGGTCAAGGCCGTGGATGCCGTGTTCGAATCGATTACCGCCGCCCTGAAGAAGGGGGACGAGGTTCGCCTGGTCGGTTTCGGCACCTTTTCGGTGTCCAAGCGCAAGGCGTCGACTGGCCGCAACCCCCGCACCGGCGAGCCGATGACGATCAAGGCGTCGTCGCAGCCCAAGTTCAAGCCGGGCAAGCTGCTCAAGGACTCGGTGAACTGATTTTCTCGATTTTGGGGCTGGACAGGCGGTTCGCCGCCGCCTAAAGGCGCCTCTCCCGGTTACCGGGCGCGTAGCTCAGCGGTAGAGCACACCCTTCACACGGGTGGGGTCACAGGTTCAATCCCTGTCGCGCCCACCATGCAAATGGCAATGGCCGCCCGTCTCTTCCCCGCCGGAAGATGATCGGGCGGCCATTTTGCATTGGCGGAAACGCCGCGCGTGATCCTGTCGGCAACGGCTTCGACATCGCGCCTCGACCATGACGACATTGCCGCGCGCCCATGCAAGCCCCTCCCCTTCAGGGGAGGGGTTGGGGTGGGGCGTCGCCACGAACCGGACACTCGCGAAGGCGCCCCACACCGGGGCTGTCATCCGAGGGGGGCAATCTCCCTGTCATCCGCATCCAGAGAACAGAGAATATTGCCGCATCATAAGATGATGCCGACGGCGGTCGATAATTCCCTCCGAACATTATGAATATTCCAGCCGCTCGCATGGCTATGTCGGCAAGGCTCCGACAATTAACGGCGATTTAGTGGCTTTGCCCTATGCTTTCGGGCGAAGGAGATTGCCATGCAGCCGGGGTATCGCCGCTCTCACACCGAATATGCCGTCTTTCCCATGGCCATGGCGTTTCAGCCGATCATGGACGTCTCGACCGGCCGACCCATGGCCTATGAGGCGCTGGTCCGGGGCATCAAGGGGGAAAGCGCGGCGAGCATCCTGGCCAGGATGACGCCGGACACGCTCTATGCCTTCGACCAGCAATGCCGGGTGACCGCGATCGAGGGGGCGGTGGCCGCCGGGCTGCTCGACGGCGATGCGCGGCTGGCGATCAACTTCCTGCCCGCCACGGTCTATTGCCCGATCGCTTGTCTAGAGCCCACGCTGGAGACCGCGCGGCGGCTAAACCTGCCGCCCGAGCGGTTGATCTTCGAATTTTCGGAGCGCGCCGATCCGGGTGACGGTGCCGCGTTGAAGACGATCCTCGATACCTATTCGCATATGGGCTTCGGCACCGCGATCGACGATTTCGGCGCGGGGCAGGCCGGGCTGACGCTGCTGGGGCAGGTCAAGGCCGATTATATCAAGCTCGACATGGCGCTGATCCGGGGAATCGACGAGGCGATGCCGCGCCGCATGATCGTGGAAGGGGTCATCCGCATCGCTGACAAGATGGGCATTGCCGTCATGGCCGAGGGGGTCGAGACGCTCGGCGAATATGACACGCTGCGCCGCCTGGGCGTCCGCTATATGCAGGGCTATCTGTTTGCGCGGCCCGGCTTTCGGTGCCTGCCGCCCGGCATGCTCCCCGAGGAACCGTCCTGGGCGGCGATGGGCTGAGCTGTCCCCGTCAGCGGGGCTCGCCTTCGCCTGCCAGATAGCGGGCCAGCGGGTCGATCATCTCCTTGGGGATGCGTCGCGCGATGACGGGCATGGTCGCATGGCTCTTGCGCGCATCGACGACATTCTTGTCGCCCTGCCAGTGGCGGAGCCGCGCGGCGATATAGCTGGCGCGTTGTCCGGCGATCACCGGATAGGGCTTGCCGGGCGCGTGGCAGCTGGCACAGGCGGGCAATTGCCGCTCGGGCAGGCCCTGCGTCACGATCCGCGCCGCCGCCGCATCGCCGGAAGGACGACCGCCAAGCCCCGGCATGGCGGCGAAACGGCGCGCGGCGGCCTGCATCGCGGCGGGGTCCATCCGCATCGCGACCTGCTGCATCACCGCGCTCGACCGGGTGCCGTTCGCATAGCCCTGAAGCGCGGCGAGGAGATAGGCGGGGCTCTGTCCGCCCAGGATCGGAATGTCGCGGCTCCCGCGTCCACGACCGTCGGTGCCGTGACAGCCGGTGCAATTGTCCGGATCGACCACCGGTGACGCCTCGGCGACCAGCGCCCGATACTGGGCCGGGGTCATGTCGGGCAGGCGGCGGACAAAGGCGACCATGCGCCGCACCTCGTCCGGCCGGTCCTGCACCGCCCACGCAGGCATTCCGGTATATTTGACGCCGTGCTGCAGGATCCAGAAGAGCTGCCTGTCGGTCCATTCGCGCGCATTGACCGCCAGATCGGGGGCGGGCGGGGTGGCCGCCTGCATGACGGGGGCGGGCTTCTGGCCGGGGGCCCCGTGGCAGACCGCGCAGGCATTGGCGAAATGCCCCGCCGCGCTGACCAGCCCGCTGGCGTCGGCGGGGTCCTTGGGCGAGGAGAAGGCCGCATGGGTGCGCACCGAGTTGCGCATCGCCCAGTGCAGGAACCAGTCGGTGATCGCCCAGTGCCCGCTCGACGCGGCCAGGTTCATGACCCCAGACCAGGCAAAGGCCATGCCCAGCGCGAACAGGCCGATCAGCGTCGCGACGACGCGTTTCCAGGTGATGCGGATCGTCATGCGTGCGCCTCCTGCCGGACCTGAAGCAAGCGGCCGAGCATCGCGAGACCTCCGCACAGATAGGCGATGCCGCCGACCAGCAGCATGATGACGCCCGCCAGCTGCTGATCCTCCAGTGCGCCCGCGCCGTGATGGCTGTAGAGCGGGCGCGGGGCGAGCCCGATCAGCGCGCCGAGCAAGGTCATGTGCATCGAGGTGACGAGCAGCGCGGCCACCCCGCTCGCGCGGTGACGCGGCGCCAGAACGGCGGACCAGAGCCAGAGGCCCGCGACGAGGAAACTCGCCTGCTCGATGGCCAGCCAGACCGGCTGGTGATCGGCCAGCCGACGGAGCGCGGGCACATGCCAGCCCCAGACCACCACCGCCTCGACCAGCGCGGCGACCATCGGGCTGGCGAGACGCGGCCAGCGCTCGGCGGGGTCGAGGGCATGGCCCTGAAGCCCCAGTGCGACGAGCGGCGCGGCGATCGCCACCGCGATCATGTGCGCGGCCATATGCCCGGTCATGCCCAGCGGGCTGAGCATCCAGCCCAGCGGCAGCAGCGCGAGGCCCGCGATCAGCATGCCGCGCCTCACCGGCAATCCCCCAGCATGAGGACCGGCAACGCGGTGAAGACGACCGCGATGAAGCTCAATCCGGCGAGCAGCAGCGTCGAATAGGCCAGGAAGCGCAGCCGGTCGATGTCGGTCCCTTCATTGTGCGGCGGGGGATCGCCCGGCGTGCGCGACTGCTGCCACGCGATCAGCCCCGAGGCGACGATGATCACCAAGGCGACCGCCGTGGCGATGGCGAAGACGGTGGGGAACAGCGCCCATTCGCCGATCTTGGCGCAGGACACGGCCGCCCAGAGATAGGAGAGCAGGAAATGCACCGCCCAGACGGTCGGTGGCACGATCAGCGTCCATAGCGTGACGCGCAGCCGGTGCGCGCGCTTCAGCCAGCGCCTCACAGTCCCGTCTCCGGAAACAGCCCGACCGTCAGATAGGTGACGATCGCGGTCAGCGCGAAGAAATGCGCATAGACGGTGATGTTGCGGATGTCGGCGTCATGGGCGGGCGTCATCCGGCCCGCCAGGCTGCGCGCAAGCGTATAGAGCTGCATGACGACCATGACGGCGGCGTGGACGACGGTCCAGACGACCAGCACCCAGACGATCGCCGGATAAACATTGGCCTCGGGGTCGAGCCCGCTCAGGCTGGCGAGCCCGGCGAACAGGCTGGCCCCCGCCGCGCCCCCGCCGACCAGCAGCATCAGGCGCGCCGCCGCGACGCCGCCCCGCGCATGGACCTCTCGCGCCGCCAGCGTCGCCGCCCAGCCGCCCAGCGACAGTCCCAGCGCCAGCATCGGCCCGCCGACCCCCGGCCCGTCGAACCCGGCGCCGAAATCGGGGTGGATCGTCCAATAGAAATAATAGCCGAAGACGAGGCCCGAAAAGGCGGTCGCATCCGCCATCATCGTGATGAACATCGCCCACCATCCCGGCGCGGCGGGCCCCGAGATATAGAGCGGCATATGCATGCCGTGACCGATCGGCTTTTCGGGCTTTTCGGGAACCTCGGCGGTATCCCACAGCCACCAGACGATCGCCGCCAGCGTCACCACCCCGAACAGCGCGGCGAGCACATACAGGTGATAGGTGGTCAGGATGAACACCGCGCCCAGCGCCACGGCGGTCGCCATCGGCTTGACGCTGGGCGTGCCCAGCCGGATCACCGAGACGGGCTTGGCGTCCAGAACCGAGGTGATGATCGTCTCGCGGCGACCTTCCTCGGCATCGGGCAGGAAGAAGCGGCCCTCATCGACCTTGGCGACGAAATCCTTCTGGTCCCAGATCGGATAGCGGCTCTCGATCAGTGGGACCGAGCGGATGCCCCAATCCTCGTCATCCGGATGCGCCAGCCATTCCAGCGTGCCCGCATTCCACGGATTGCGCGGCGCCTTGGGCCGGGTCGGCGATAGAGCGAGGTCGATGACCAGCACGAGGACGCCCGTCGCGAACAGATAGGAGCCCGCCGTCGAGGCGAGGTTGAGCCAGCCGATATTGAGCTCGGCCGGATAGGTGAAGACCCGGCGCGGCATCCCCTCCAGCCCCGACAGATGCATCGGGAAGAAGGTCAGGTTGACCCCGACGAACATGATCCAGAAGGCGGTCCGGCCCAGCCGGTCGGACAATTTCTTGCCGGTGATCAGCGGCCAGTAATAATAAAGCCCGCCGAACAGCGGCAGCAGCGTGCCGCCGATCAGCACATAATGCAGGTGGGCGACGACGAAATAGGTGTCATGTGCCTGCCAGTCGAACGGCGCGACCGCGACCATCACTCCGGTCAGCCCGCCGATGACGAAGATGGCGAGGCTGCCGCTCGCATAGAGGAGCGGCGTCGACCATTTGACCTTGCCCGCCCAGAGCGTGGCGATGAAGGCGAAGATCTGCACGCCGGTCGGGATGGCGACGGCCTCGGACGCGGCGGAGAAGAAGGCCAGGCTGATCTTGGGCAGGCCGGTGGCGAACATGTGGTGGACCCACAGGCCGAACGACAGGAAGGCGGTGCCGACCGCCGCCAGCACGATCCACGGATAGCCGAGCAGATGCCGCTGCGCGAAGGTCGGGATCATCATCGCGAACAGCGCGATGGAGGGCAGGAAGACGATATAGACTTCCGGATGGCCGAAGATCCAGAACAGATGCTGCCACAGCAGCGGATCGCCCCCGCGCGCGGCGTCGAAGAACGGCCAGTCGAGCAGCCGCTCCATCTCGAACAACAAATCGCCCGCGATCAGCGGCGGAAAGGCGAACAGGATCATCACCGCCACGACCAGGATGTACCAGGCATAGAGCGGCATCAGGTTCAGCCGCATCCCCGGCGGGCGGCATTTCAGCACGCCGACGATCAGCTCGACCGCGGCGGCGACCGACGACACCTCGATGAAGGACAGGCCCAGCATCCAGATGTCCGCACCCAGCCCCGACAGGTCGGTGCGGGTGGTCAGCGGCGGATACATGAACCAGCCGCCATCGGGGGCGGCGTTGAAGAAGATCGAGCCGGAGACGAAGACGCCGCCGATCAGGAAGCTCCAATAGCCGAAGGCCGACAGGCGCGGAAAGGGCAGGTCGCGCGCGCCCAGCAGCTGGGGCAGCAGGATGATCGACACCGCCTCGAACATCGGCACGGCGAACAGGAACATCATCACCGAGCCGTGCAGCGTGAACAGCTGGTTGAAGGTGTTCGCCGAGACAAGGTCGTTGTCGGGCACCGCCAGCTGAGTGCGCATGATGAGCGCCAGCACCCCGGCGAACAGCATGAAGCCGAAGGCGGTCAGCGTGTACCACACGCCGACCCGGTTGTTGTTGGTGTCGGTCCAGCGCAGGAACAGGCCGCTCGGCGGCTTCCATACCGCGCGAAGCCTTTCCTCCTGCGCGGCGCGGAGGGCGGGATCGTCCTGGGCGTGGAGACTCATTTCAGGCCTTGCAGATAGCGGGTGAGGGCCATGGCCTGATCCTGCGACAGTTGCGGGAAGGACGGCATACGGACGCCCGGCTTGGTCTTTTCGGGGTGCCGGATGAAGCCGGCGACATTGGCAGGGGTCATCGGCAGGATGCCCGCCGCCAGCGTCCGGCGCGATCCGAAATGGGTGAGGTCGGGGCCGATCCGCGTCCGCGCGGTCACGCCCGCGATGGTGTGGCAGCCGCCACAGCCATTGGCGGCGAAAAGCCGCACGCCCTCGCTATCGCTTGCCACCGCCGGGCGGCGCTGCCCGGCCAGCCAGGCGTCGAACGCGGCGGGGGGCATCGCGATGACGTCGAACGCCATCAGCGCATGGGACAGGCCGCAAAACTCGGCGCACTGCCCGCGATAGCGGCCGGGCTTGTCGGCGCGGACGACCAGCGTGTTGGTGCGGCCGGGGATCATGTCCATCTTGCCCGCCAGCCCCGGAATCCAGAAGCTGTGCACCACATCGCCCGCGCCCAGTCGGAAGGCGACGGTGCGGCCGGTGGGGATGCGGATCTCGTTGGCGCTCTCGACCGGGGTCCCGGCGGCGGGGCGATAGGTGACGCGCCACCAGAATTGCTCGCCATCGACCGCGATCTGCAGGTCGGCGGGCGCGACCGGGCGCGGGCGCATATAGGGAAGCGAATAGGCGAGCAGCCCGAGCAGGACGATCGTCGGGATGATCCCGCCCAGCCACAGCACGATCCGCATCCCGCCACGATGGCTGATCGCCCCCTCGGGCGCGCGGACGGCATGGCGCATCAACAGCGCGACCGCCGCCGCGATCACCACCGCGCCGACCAGCATGATGATGAAAAGATGGCGGATATCGACCGCATCCGCGCCGAACGGGGCCAAGGTCGACTGATGCGCGTTGCATCCGGCCAGCAGGCTGGCCGCCGCAATCGTTCCGATGATGCTAGTCCCCCGCATCCCGCCCGAACGCTTCGGTCGCGAAACGGTTCATGCAATCTTCATCGAGGCGTCATTTTTCGGGCGCGTTGCGACGCGCGACCTCGCTCGCCAGCACGGTGGCGAAGCCCAGCCAGGCGGCCAGCGGCACCACGCTGGCGGCGGCCGGGCGGTCGATCTTCCACGCGGTGGCGGCCAGCGTGGCGGTGCCCAGGGTCATCGCCCCTGCCGCGACCGCGCTGGGACCGGGGCGGCGGGCCCGGAAGAACAGCTCGGTCCAGCCGCCGATCATCGCGCTGTTGCCCAGCCACAGCGCCACCGCCGCATTGCGACGCGGCGAGGCGGGCGCGCGCAGCAGGCGATAGCCGCCCACGCCCGCCAGCGTCTCCAGCACCGGCCAGACCGCGCCGAACAGCTTGTCGGGCGGGGTGAAGCCGGGCTTGTCGAGCCGGGCATACCAGCGGCGGATGCCGGGATGCGACCGGTCGGGGGCGTTGCGCCGCCCGACCAGCGCGCTCAGCCCCAGCACGGCGGCGGCCGCGCCGCCCGCGATCAGCGGCGACAATCCGGTGGAGCGGGTGGCGTTCATCATCGTCTCTCCGAAACTCATGCGATCGGAGCGACAACGAGCAGGCGCCCCCGCCGTTCAGCGGACCCGCGAATTTACGCCCGCGCCATTCCCCGCCGCATCGCCACCGCGATGCGGTCCAGCAGCGCGACGACCAGCAACGACAGGCCGAACAGTGGCAGGACCACGCCCGCGACGACCAGAGCGACGACCAGCCCGCGAATCCGCGCGCCCGACAGTCGCGGCGGCGCGCCCAGCCGTCCCGCCGGACGCCGCTTCCACCACATCGCGACCCCACTGATCGTCAGCCCCCAGATGGCGAGGCACGGGATCAGCATCAGCAACTGGTTCGCCAGCCCGAAATACTGGCCCATGTGCAGTTGCACCCCGGACTCCACCGCACGGCCGACAATGCCATATTGGGCATAGCGGACCTCCGGCCCGATCGGGCGGAACGTGTATCGGTCGATATAGAGCGTCTTCTGCCCTTCCGGGCGGCCGGGATAGGTGAAGACGGTATAGACGCCGCGCGGCCCCTTGGGCAGGAACAGGCGATAGCTGCCCGACCAGCCATGAGCGGCCAGGATCGCCGTCACCCGGTCGGTCCCCCGGATCACCGCCGGATCGCGCGTCGTGCCGGGGGTGGCGGGGCTGTGATCGGCATGGTCGCCCGACATGGCGGCCATGCCCGACTGCGGCATCGGCGCATCCTCCAGCGTCCAGGGTGCCTCGCCCAGCGCCGCCTTCATCGGGACGCTCCGGGGGATGTTGTACTGACGGAAGGAGGGCGGATAGCCGATCCCCGCCGCCGCGCTGACCCGGTGGAGCAGCGGGCCGCTGATCCCCGCCCAGGGCAGGCCGGTGACGATCAGGAAGCCGATCAGCGCCACGCTCCACAGACCCAGGGGCGCATGGAGCTCGCGCCAGAAACGCCGTCCCCGCCCCGATAGGCGCGGATAGAGCGTGCCCGCCGCGCGCCAGCCCCCGCGCGGCCACCACAGGATCATTCCCGTCACCAGCAGGACCAGCGCCCAGCTGACCGCCAGCTCGACCAGCCGCTCGCCCGCCACGCCCATCAGCATCGACCGGTGCATGGCGTCGGCCCAGCCGACCAGGGTGCGGTCATAGACCACGCTGCCCAGCACGCGCCCCGTGCCGGGATCGACCGCGACGCGCAACGGCTCGCCATGGTCGGGCGTCACGAACACGACCGCAGCGCGATCGGCGGTGTCGGGCATGTCGACCCGCGAGGCGGAGCCGGGATGCGCCGCCAGCGCCGCCGCGATCATCCGCGACATCGGGACGTCGCCGCGATGCGGCGCGACGAACCGCAGCCCGGGGTAGAGCGCGTCGTTCAGCGCGCCGTTGAACAGATAGATGGCGCCCGTCGCGCTGAGCATCAGAAGGACGGGCGCGACCAGCAATCCCGCCCAGAAATGCCATCGCCAGATGGTGCGGTGAAAGGCGGCGTGGGACGCGGGGTAGGCGGAGGGGGTGCCGGACGGGAGCCGGTCCGGCTGCGGGGACGATATCAGCATGAAGGCGCTTTCGACCGGCCCGTATCGGCATGGCCGATAACGGGGCAAGGATCGGAAAGGGGCATCGCGCGCGCGACACCCGACGAAACGCGGTCAGCGGTGCGCGGGCGGTCCCCGAAGCGGCGGGCGGAGATGGAGCGGCTCAGCCGGGCGCGATAGGGCTGGCGCGACCAGCCCCGTCGCCATGACGAAGGCGATGAACGCGGCCAGCAGGACCGGATCGACCGCCGCCAGCCCGGCCGTGGACAGCCCCGAAAAGGCGCAGGGCAGGTCGGTTCCATGCTCGCGCCCGCGATGGTCGTGCGAACCATGGGCGAGGGCGGTTGCGGCGGACAGGCCATGCCCGTGGCCATGGGTCATCGGCGGGGCGGCCTGGGCGGGCGGAGCGGCGCTGCCCGGACACAAAGTGATCGCCATATGGCCCCCGACATCGCCGATCATATAGCCGGTCGGCACGATCAGCCTGAGCAGCAACGCCGCCGCGCACAGCAGCACGGCCCCATGGCGTTGCGCGAGCAGGCTTCGGATCGCCGTCACCCGACCGGCCTAACCGCCCCGGTCCGGCCTGTCACCCGGACAGATCGACTTTGACGCGCGACCGGGGCCCCTGACGACGGGTCATGGGGAAAAGGCTAACGATTTCTGAAGACTGTTGCTTCTATACCGTATTATGGCACCCGGCGACGCATCGTTAGACAATGGCATGATGGCGCAATCATCTTTGGAATTCCTACGCGGTCTGTCGGGCCAGGTGGTGGAGGAGATCACCGCCTTCGACTGGGGCGCGACGTCGCTCGGCGCGCCGGACACGTGGCCGGTCTCGCTGCGATGCCAGCTGGCGACGATGCTTGCCTGTCCGGTGCCGATGTATCTGGTCTGGGGGCCGGACCTGATCTCCTTCTACAACGACGCCTATCGGCCGATCCTGGGCTATCGCGCGGCGACGGCGATGGGCATGCCGTTCCGTATCCTGTGGGGCAGCATCTGGGACGACATCTCGTCGCTGGTCGACAAGGCGCTGTCGGGCGGGGTCGCGCAGGTCACCGACATGCGGCTCGACCTGGCGCGCGAGGGGCGGCCCGAGGAAAGCTACTGGACCTTTTCCTATTCGCCGGTCTTCGACGATGACGGCGGGATCGCGGGCATGGTCTGCGTCACGGGCGAGACGACCGCGCGGGTGCTGGCCGAACGGCGGCAGCGCGAGGCGGATGAGCGGCTGGACCTGGCGTTGAGTTCGGGCGCGCATGTCGGCCTGTGGGACTGGGACGTGTGCAACGACTCGGTCCGCTCCGATGCGCGCTTCGCGGCGATGTACGGGGTCGATCCGGTGGCGGCCGAGCGCGGCATGCCGATCGCCGAGTTCTTCCAGGGCATCCACCCCGACGATCGGGAGCGCGTCCAGGCCGAGGTCGGCGCCGCGATGGCGGAGACCGGTATCGGCCGGGAGGGACGCTTTACTTCCGAATATCGGCTGGTCGAGGCCGATGGCACGGTCCATTGGGTGTCGGCGCAAGGGCGCTGCATTCCCGACGCGACGGGGCGCTGCGTCCGCTTTCCGGGGGTCAGCTTCGACATCACCCAGCGGATCCGCGTCGAGCACCAGTTGCGCGAGAGCGAGGCCCGCGCCCGCCAGAATGCCGAGCGGGTGCAGCTGGCGCTGGAGGCCGGGGCGATCATCGGCACCTGGTTCTGGGACCTGCCGACCGACCGTTTCACCGTGGACGAGCCGTTCGCGCGCACCTTCGGGCTGGACCCCGCGCTCGGCCATGACGGGTTGAGCCTGGCGCAGGTGGTGGAGACGGTCCACCCGGACGACCGCGCGGGGCTGGCCGAGGCGATCGACGAGGCGATCGCGCGGGGCGGCGCCTATGCGCATCAATATCGCGTGCGGCGGCGCGACGGCCATTATCACTGGCTGGAGGCGAACGGGCGGGTCGATCATGCGCCCGACGGCACCCCGCTGCATTTTCCCGGCGTGCTGATCGATGTCGGCAGTCGCCGGGCGCTGGAGGCGGAACGCGACTGCGCGATCGCCGAGCTGCGCGCGCTGACCGACCAGCTCGAACAGCGCGTGGCCGACCGCACCGCCGAGCTGATGCGCGCCGAGGAGGCGCTGCGCCAGTCGCAGAAGATGGAGGCGGTGGGACAGCTGACCGGCGGGCTGGCGCATGATTTCAACAATCTGCTCGCCGGTATCTCGGGCTCGCTCGAACTGATGGCGCTGCGGCTGTCGCAGGGACGCATCGCCGATGTCGACCGTTACATGGACGCGGCGCAGGGCGCGGCGCGACGGGCGGCGGCGCTGACCCATCGGCTGCTCGCCTTTTCGCGGCGCCAGACGCTCGCCCCGCGCGCGACCGATATCGCCGGGCTGGTCGGCGGCATGACCGACCTGATCCAGCGCACGGTCGGCCCGGCCATCACGCTGGAGACACGCGGGGCGGACGATCTGTGGACCGTGCTGGTCGATGCGCCTCAGCTCGAGAATGCGCTGCTGAACCTGTGCATCAACGCGCGCGACGCCATGCCCGAGGGCGGGCGGATCACGATCGAGATGGTCAACCGGCACCTCGCCGATGACAATGCGCGCTTCGGCGACATACCCGAGGGCGACTATCTGGTGCTGTGCGTCACCGATACCGGGACCGGCATGACCCCCGACGTCATCGAAAAGGCGTTCGACCCCTTCTTCACCACCAAGCCGCTGGGGCAGGGCACCGGGCTGGGGCTGAGCATGATCTATGGTTTCGCCCAACAGTCGGGCGGCCAGGTCCGCATCCAGTCGACGCCGGGCGAGGGGACGACCGTCCACCTCTATCTGCCGCGCCATGACGGGCTGGTCGAGACGGAGCAGTCCGGCCCCGCCGCCGCGCGCGAAGGTGCAAGCGGCGCGGGCGAGACGGTGCTGATCGTCGATGACGAGGCGACCGTGCGGCTGATGATCGCCGATGTGCTGCGCGACATGGGCTATCGGGTGATCGAGGCGGGCGACAGCGCCGCCGGGCTCGCCCTGCTGCGCTCGGACCGGCGGATCGACCTGCTCGTCACCGATGTCGGCTTGCCCGGTGGCATGAACGGGCGCCAGATGGCCGAGGCGGGACGGGAAATCCGCCGCGACCTGAATATCATGTTCATTACCGGCTATGCCGAGAGCGCGGTGCTGAACAGCGGGCACCTGGCACCGGGGATGCAGCTGCTGACCAAGCCCTTCACGGTGGATGCGCTGGTCACGGGCATCCAGGCCGCGATGGGCGCGGGCGCGCGACGGTACGATCCCCACGCGTCCTGATCCGCCGTGACGGCACCCGGTCGCGCCCCCGGCCGGGCTTGCGCATCATCCCCGAAATCGTGATGGAAAGCAGCGCGTAACGGGAGATATGGGCATGGCGATCGAACTCATCTGCCTGGATGCGGACGACACGCTCTGGCACAATATGCGGCATTTCGCCGAGACCGAGGAGGCGCTGGTCGGCCTGCTCGCCCCCTTTGCCGAGGCGCGGGTGGCGCGTGCGACGCTGGAGGCGTGCGAGGGGCGCAATTTGCGGCTTTATGGCTATGGCGCGAAGGGTTTCACCCTGTCGATGATCGAGACGGCGGTGGAACTGGCCGGGCCGACCCTGCCGACCGAACTGGTCGCACGGCTGCTGGAGGCGGGGCGGCGGTTGCTCGCGCATCCGGTCGAACTGCTCGACGGCATCGCCGAGACGATGGCGGCGCTGGCCGAGCGGGGGCGGCTGGTGCTGGTGACCAAGGGCGACCTGCTGCATCAGGAAGCCAAGCTGGCGGCCTCCGGGCTGGGGGCGCATTTTGCCGATGTCGCGATCGTCAGCGACAAGACGCCCGACACCTTCGCGCGCATCTTCGACCGCCACGGCGTCGCGCCGGAGGCGGCGGTGATGGCGGGGGATTCGATGCGCTCGGACATCCTGCCCGCGCTGAAGGCGGGGGCCTGGGCAGCCTATATCCCCCAGCCGCTGGCCTGGAGCCATGAAGCGGGGGAGGTGCCGCAGGATCATCCGCGCTTCCGGCAACTCGACCGGCTGGGCGACCTGCCCGGCTGGATCGACACGATCGGCTGAGCGGGCTTCAGCCCGGATCGCTTTCCTCTCCGACAATGGCCCCTTGCGAAACATCGGGGCCGTCATGCGCGAAGCCGTTGCGATGGATGCGGACCCCGGCGGTCGTCACCGGCACCTTGAGCGCGGGCGCCACCTCGGGGCCGTCATCGGCGACGAGGCGCGAGGGATCGCCCCGGTGGATGGTCACGCCGTTGACCGCCTCGGGCGCGACGGCGGCGATGCTGTCGGTCATGGCCGGGGCGGCGGCGTGGACCGGGATGGCGGGCTCGACCCCGGCATAGCCCTGTCGGAAGGACAGGTCGCGCTCCAGCGCACCGCGCCAGCGATAGAAGATATGGCTGCCGACCGCGCCGATCCGGTTCAGGCTGGAGGCCCACCAGGGCAGGACGTAATTGGCGTGGTAGAAGGTCGCCGCACCGACCGGCGCATAGACGAGCCCCGCCAATGCACCCTGCGCCACCGCCGCCGCGCGGGCCCAGGCGTTGGGGTCGCGCGGCTGGTCCATCGACCCGTCGCAGGTGAAGCTGAACTGGCATCCGGTCGAGCGATCCGAACCCTGATAGACGACGCCGCAAATGCTCTTGGGAAAGGCGCGGTCGCGCACGCGGTTCAGCACCACTTGTGCCACCGCGCGCTGGCCGTCGACCGGCTCGGAGCGCGCCTCGTAATAGATGGCGGCGGTCAGGCATTCGGCGGCACGCGCGGCGTCCCGCGCGGTGCGGGCGATGCCGTGGAAGGCGGGGGCGGCGGCCATCTCGATCGGGGTGCCCGGCGCCAGCGTCTCGGGCAGGTCGGTCTCGGGCACGTCGAGCGCGAGCTGGCGCAGCAGCGTCCGCGTGGTCGGCGGCGGCACGTCCAGCGTCAGATGCGGACGGGCCCGGCGCACCGGCGTGCACGAGGTGGCGATCGCCAATGTCGCGATCAACATCAGCCAGCGCCGCACGACATCCGCTTTCCAACCCGCCCGTTCATGGACGCCGCTCTAGGGCGGACAGGGTTAGAAAGCGGTTAAGTCACCGGAAACGGACGCGTCTGTTCGCGGTCAGAAGCGCGCGCCCGCCTCCAGGCCATAGAAGCGCGGCTCGCCCGCGATATAGGTGGGCGCGTCGAACATGCCGCCCGTATTCCCGGCATCGATCAGATAGCGCTTGTCGGTCAGGTTGCGCGCGAAGCCCCCGACATGGAACCGGCCCCGGTCGCCGAATTCCAGCCCGGCGCGCAGATTGACCAGCGTATAGCCCCCCTGCGAAATCGCCGCGCTGTTTGGCAGTTCGAAGAACACCTTGGAGCGATAGGTCGCGCTGGGCGTCGCATAGAAGGTCGCCGACGCGCCCACGGGAATGCGCAGGCTCGCCCCGCCCGAGGCGGTCGTATCGGGCTGGAGCCGGAAGCGGTTGCCCGCGAACACGCCATTGGCCGGATCGTCGGCGATGCCGCCATCGATATAGGCGAAGGTTGCGAACAGGTTCAGCCAGCGATGGACCGCCAGATTGCCCTCCAGCTCGACCCCGATATTGTTCGCCGAGCCCGCGCTGCGCGTGACGGTCAGCCCGTTTTCGAAGACCGAGACCTGGAAGCCCTTGTAACGCTGGTAGAAGACCGAGGCGGCGCCGGAGAAGGGGCCGATCCGCCCCTTGATGCCGCCCTCGTAATTCCAGACGCTTTCCTCGGGCACGATCTGCAACCGGGGCACCGCGCCCGAATTGGCGACGCTGAGCGGCACGACGCGCTGCGCATCGAGCTGGACCACCGGCGAGCGGCGACCCTTGCTGATCGTCGCATAGAGGTTCAGCCCGCCGCCCAGCCGATAGAGCGCGTTGAAGCGCGGCAGGATCGCGGCATAGCTGCGCTGCGCGGTGAAGACCTGTCCCTTGGTGTTGGCCGCGCCGAGCAGGCTGGTGAAGATGCCCGCGCCCGCCAGCAACCGGCTGTCGGGCATGACCGAGCTATAGGCCGAACGCCGGTCCTCGATCAGCACGCGCGCGCCCGCGGTCAGCTCCAGCGCCGGGGTGGGCATCCAGCTGGCGTCGCCGAACATCGAATAGCTGTTGTTGCGCCCGTCATTGGCGAAGCTGGCGCTATAGGGCAGGACGGTTGCGGCCCCGCGCGACAGGATCGCGGTGGCGCGCGTCGCCGGGATGGTGCCGTTGGCCGCGACGCAGGCGGTGCCGGTCGGCAGTCCGGCGGCGTTCAGCATCTGGCGGATGGGGGCGAAGTCGCGCGCGACCGAACAGGCCAGATAGGTGCCTTCCTCGGTGGAGAAGGGCACGCGCTGCTGCCCGTTTTCGAAAAAGGCGTTCCAGCCGAACGAGGCGCGGGCCTTGGCTCCCTCGAAGGCGAAGCGGCCCTCATGGCTCCACTGGTCGCCGCGCGCATCCTCGCCGAACTCCAGATACCAGGCGGGGCCGCCGTCCGCATCGAAGATCTCGAGCGCGTCGAACCGGCGATAGCCGTTGACCGTGGTGAAGGTGATGCCCGGCGCGACATCGACCGCGACGGTCAGGTTGGCGTCATAGACGTTGCGCGTCAGCCCCAGCTTGCGCGCGCCCAGCACTTCGGCGGAGAAGGGCGAACCCGACAGCTCGGCATAGCCGTAATCCCCCGTTTGTCCGCCGGTGGGAGCGAAGACCCGGCTCTTGAACGCGGTGCCGGGATTGCGCTGTCCGTCATAGGTCAGGATCAGGTCGGCGGTCAGCGAGCTGTTGGGCGTCCAGCGCAGCGATCCGCGCAGGCCGCGCTGGTCCTGTCCGTTCAGGTCGTCCTGGTCGACGCGGCCCTGATTCTGGTTGGGGATTTTCGGGTCCCCCGCGATGTTGCGGACATAGCCGTCGCGATATTTATAGGCGAAGGCGATGCGGCCCGCGAGCACGTCGTTGCCGGCATTCAGGAAACCCGACACCTGGGTACGGTCGAAATTGCCATAGGAGGCGACGATCCCGCTTTCGGTCCCCGCATGGGGGCGCGCCGAGATGATGCTGATCGCGCCGACCGCCGCGGCGGTGCCGAACAGCGTCGCCTGCGGTCCCTTGGCGACCTCGATCCGTTCGATATCGTACAGGTCCTGATAGGCGCCCTGCTTCCGGCTGGTGTCGATGCCGTTGTAATAGACGGTGACGCGCGCGCCCTGCTGCGCCGAGCCGGAGTCGGACGTGATGCCCCGGATCACGAAGCCGGGGCTGTTCGCGCTCTGCTCCTGGATCTGGAGGCCGGGGATATATTGCGCGACCTCGGACAGCGAATTGACGCCCAGATCGGCCATGCGCGCGCCCGAGACGGCGGTGACGGTCAGCGGCACGTCCGCGATCCGCTGCTCGCGCTTCTGCGCGGTGACGATGACGTCGGCCTTGTCGTCCGCGTCGCGCGGATCGCCTTGCGGCTGGATCATCGCCTGCGCCCCCGCCGGTGCGATGAGGGCCGTCTGCGACAGGCCGAACAGGATTGTGGCCACCGTCAGGCGGCCTGTGGTCGAATGCATTTTACCCCCCGAAGGACTTTGTTTCGGGCTTCGTAGTTAGCAGGGATTACCAGTCGGTGTCCGGCTTGTTTCAAATCCGTGACGGCGTTCCACATGTGTCGCCAAACCGTCATCCGCACGCCATCCCCCTGTCGTGGGCGGGGATTAGCCGTGCGGTCCGAAAGGACTGACACGATGACGATCATGAACCGACGCCGCGCGATGGCGCTGATGGGAAGCGGGGCCGCGCTGGCCATGCCCGCCGGAATGGCGCAGGCCGCGACCGGCGCGGTGCGTTTCGACCACGGCGTCGCGAGCGGCGATCCGGCCCCCGACGGCGCGATCCTGTGGACCCGCGCCACCCCGGCGGAGGGCGATGCGGCGCGGGACGTGGCGCTGACCTGGCATGTCGCGCCGATCGGCGGCCATGATGCGGTGGGCCTGCGCACGGGCCGCGTCTCCGCCCGCGCCGCGCGCGACCACACCGCCAAGGTCGAGGTGACCGGCCTCCAGCCCGGCCGCGACTATCGTTACTGGTTCGAGGCGGCGGGCCTGCGCTCGCCCGAGGGGCGTTTCCGCACCCTGCCGCGCGGGGCCGTCGAGGATGTCGTGCTGGCGGTGGTGTCGTGCCAGCTCTATCCCGGCGGTTTCTTCAACGCCTATGACGCGATCGCGAAGACCGAGCGGCTCGACGCGGTGCTGCACCTGGGCGACTATATCTATGAATATGGCGCGGACGGCTATGGCACCGATCGCGGGCACAAACTCAACCGCCTGCCCGAACCCGCGCACGAGATCGTGACGCTCGCCGATTACCGCCAGCGTCATGCCCAGGTGAAGCGCGACCCCGACATGCAGGCCGCGCATGCCCGCGCCGCCTTCATCTGCGTGTGGGACGATCACGAGGTCGCCAATGACGACTGGATCGGCGGCGCGGAGAACCACCAGCCCGCGACCGAGGGCGACTGGGGCCGGCGCAAGGCGGCGGCGATGCAGGCCTATTTCGAATGGATGCCGATCCGCGATCCCCGGCCCGGCCAGCCCTGGGAGGCGATCAACCGCAGCTTCGACTTCGGCGATCTGGCGACGCTGGTGATGGTCGAGACGCGGCTGCTCGCCCGGTCGAAGCAGGTCCATGCCAAGGGCGCGGCGCCCGAGCCGGACGAATATGCCGCGATGATGGCCGAGCGGGCCCGGCCCGACCGCGAACTGCTGGGCGCGAACCAGCTGGACTGGATCGAGCGGACACTGACCCGCTCGGTCAAGGCGGGCACGCCGTGGCAGGTGATCGGCAATCAGGTGGTGATGGCGCGGATCGACGGCCCCGATCTGGAAAAGCAGATGGGCCCGGCGGGCTATGCCAGGCTGACCGAACGCCTGTCCGAAACCGAGCATCGCAATCTGGCCAAGGCGCAGGCCGGGTATCGCGCGGGCCTGCCGCTCAACTTCGACAGCTGGGACGGGTATCCGGCGGCGCGCGAGCGGCTCTATGCGGCGTTTCGTCGCGCGGGCAGTCGGCCGGTCGTCCTGTCGGGCGACAGCCATGCGGCCTGGGCGAACGACCTGTACGATGCGAACGGCACGCTGGTCGCGGCTGAATTCGCGGGCACCTCGATCACCAGCCCGTCCTGGGGCGACATGATGCCCGGCATCGGCCGCGAGATCGCGGCGGCCAATCCGAAGGTCGTCCGCTTCTGCGACCAGGAGGACAAGGGCTGGCTGCACCTGACGCTGACCCGCGACAGCGCGACGGCGCGCTACATGACCGTCTCGACCGTCATGGCCAAGCCCTATGCGCCGGGCTGTGCGGCGATCTGGCGGACGCGGACCGGCGCCGTTGCGCCGATCGAGCCGCTGCCGGCCTGACCGGCGGCGCGCCCCTCCTCCGTCGTTACCGCCGCGCGGCGGGGGAGGGGGCGCCGTGCACCGCCGCCAGCACGGCTGCGACCAGCTTTGCGTCATCATGGTCCAGATAATGATTGCCGGGCAGGCCGATCACCCTGGCCGGACCGCCCTTCAGCAAGGGGCACAGGCTGTCCTTTTCCTTCAGCCCATAGATGCAGGTGAGCGGGGCCCAGTCGATCGTGCGCGCGGTGGTGATGGCATAGCTGTCCGGCTTGCCCATATAGGCGATCCCGGTCGGGTCGGAGCGGAAGAAGGCGGTCTGCCCCGGCACCACCAGCACGATCGCCGCCACCCGCGCGCGCAGATCGGCGGGCAGGTGCGCCAGCCCGGTCTGGAGCATGTCCGCGCCATAGGATTGCCCCACCAGCACCAGCCGCCGGTCGCCCGCCTCCGCGACGGCGCGGCGGACCGCGTCGGCGATGACCGCATCGACCTGTTCGCGCGTCCGGTGAATTCGGAATAGCACCGGCGAATTGATGCCGATGACCTCGATCCCCGCCGCGCTCAGGCCGCGCGCCACCACGCCCCCCATGCCATAGCGCAGCCCCATGTCGCCCGAAAGGGACAGGACCAGGATCGGCTGTGCCCGCCCCTGCGCCGGAAAGCGCATGACCGGGTCGCGTGCAAAATAATTGCCTGAATAGAGCAGGATGGCGATGCCGCCGACGAGCAATGCCGCAACCCCGGCAAGGATACGCCCGCGATGGCGGCCAAGACGTGAAAGTAGAACGGACATAACCTTTCCTAAAGGGTCGGGCGGCTACTTGCCATGCATCGATGTGTCGGGGCGCGGCCGTCACATGAAAAATCTGTAATATCGCGATCACCCGCTCTATGCGCGACGTCTGCCATCGGCGGGGGGATGGAAACATGCGGGCGGCATAGGGGCACCCGCATCATATGGTAACGAACCGGGGACCGACGCAGTGACCAAGCCGATCTTCTTTGACCCGACGGGCCGTCGGGGCGCGTGGGCGCGGCGTGCGGTGGCCGTCCTGATCCTGTCGGTGATCGTCGCCGCGATCGCCTTTGCCACCACGCTGGTCGCGGTGCCCAATTCGGGCGTGCTGCCGCTGCCCTTCGCGCGGCGCCAGGCGATGACGCTGGAGCCGACCGCGCAGCTGAAGGGGCGGCGCGGTGCATGGTTGCCGCGCCGGTCGGTGGCGCAGGGGCATAGCCCGCTGACCATCGCCTTCTACACGCCCGGCAATGACTCGGCACTGGCGTCGCTCCATGCGCATATGGGGCAGATCGACTGGCTGGTGCCCAGCCTGATGAACGTCGCGGGCGCCAAGGGCGAACTGACGATCAGCAACGATCCCAAGCTCGCCACCCTGTTGTCCCGCGCCGCCCGGCCGCCCCGGCTGTTGCCGATGGTCCAGAACCTGACCGCCGACGAATGGGACGGCACGACGATCGCGCGGATCATCGCCAGCCCGGCGGCGTCCGAGAAGCTGGCGATCCGGCTCGGCCAGTCGGTGACGGCCAACCGCCAGTCGGGCCTGGTCATCGACTTCGAGAACCTGCCCGCCAGCGCCATGGCGGGCTATCCCCGGCTGCTCCAGCGGATCAAGGCGCATCTGCCCAAGGGCGCGGTGCTGGCCGTCACCGTCCCCGCCGAGGACGAGGCATGGCAGTTGCAGCGGCTGGCGCGCGTCGTCGACCGCATCATCCTGATGGCCTATGACCAGCATTGGCAGACCGGCACCCCCGGCCCGATCGCGGCGCAGCCCTGGTTCCTGCAATCCTCCGAAAAGGCGCTGCGCGAGGTCGGCCGCGACAAGCTGATCGTCGCGCTCGGCAGCTATGCCTATGACTGGCCCGCCAAGGGCCCGGCGGAATCCAAGTCGATCGAGGAAGCCTGGCTGATCGCGCATGACAGCCAGGCGAAGGTCAGCTTCGACCCGGCCAGCGGCAATGCCGGTTTCGCCTATGACGAGAATGGCGAGCATCACACCGTCTGGATGCTCGACGCCGCGACCAGCTGGAACCAGCTCCAGGCGCTCAAGCGTCTCGGCATCGACGACATCGCCTTCTGGCAGCTGGGTTCGGAAGATCCTGGCCTGTGGGCGGATTTCGCCGCGTTCCGCAGCACCGCGCGCGGGGTCATCCCGCGGCTGGGCGCGGTCGCCTCGCCGCTGAACGTCGATGTCGAGGGGACGGGCGAGATCCTGCGCATCACCGCGCAGCCGACCGAGGGGCAGCGCGACCTGCGCTATGACAAGGATGGGGTGATCCGCAACGAGGTCTATCGCACCTATCCCACCCCCTATGTCGTGCAGCGCGCCGGTGCGCTGCCCAAGACGGTCGCGCTGACCTTCGACGACGGGCCCGATGCCGAATGGACGCCCAAGATTTTGGACGTGCTGGAGCGCGAGCATGTGCCTGCCACCTTCTTCGTCATCGGCGAGAACGCGTTGCAGCATCCCCAGCTGCTCCGCCGCATCGTCGCAGGCGGCAGCGAGCTGGGCAATCACAGCTATACCCATCCCAACATGGCGACGACGGGCGCACGCACCATCAAGCTGGAGCTGAACGCGACCAAGCGGCTGATCCAGGCCTATACCGGCCGCTCGACCACGCTGTTCCGCGCACCCTATTTCGGCGACGCCGAGCCGACCACGGCCGACGAGATCGACCCGGCGCTGGTCGCGCAGAATCTGGGCTATACGGTCGTCGGGCTGCACGTCGATCCCAATGACTGGCAGCGTCCCGGCACCGACCAGATCGTCCAGCAGACGATCGACCAGGTGCACGGCGCGACGGCCGACAATTCGGCCAATGTCATCCTGCTGCACGATGGCGGCGGCGACCGCGAGCAGACGGTCGAGGCGTTGCCGCGCATCATCGATACGCTGCGCGCACAGGGCTATCGCTTCGTGGCCGCCTCGCAGCTGGTCGGGGTCAGCCGCGACCAGGCGATGCCGGTGGTCGACGGCAAGGACCTGCTGGCGGTGCGCACCGACGTCGCGATCTTCGTGGTGCTGGCCTTCCTGTCCGCATCGCTCGCCTGGCTGTTCTACCTGGCGATCGCGCTGGGCATCGCACGCGCGGTGGTGATGGCGGGGCTCGCCTGGTTCCAGGGGCGCAAGTCCAAGCCGGTCCCGCCGAAATATACCCCCAGCGTCTCGGTCATCATCCCGGCCTTCAACGAGGAGCGCGTGATCGCCCAGTCGGTGACCCGCGTGCTGGCCAGCGACTATCCGGGATTGCAGGTGATCGTGGTCGATGACGGATCGAAGGACGGGACCAGCGCGGTGGTGCGCGCGGCCTTTGCCGACGAGCCGCGCGTCCAGCTGCTCACCCTGCCCAATGGTGGCAAGGCGGCGGCGCTGAACCGCGCGTTGCAGGACGCGGCGGGCGAGGTGGTGATCGCGCTCGACGCCGATACCCAGTTCGAGCCGGACACCATCGCCAAGCTGGCCCGCTGGTTCGCCGACCCGAAGCTGGGCGCGGTGGCGGGCGATGCGCGGGTCGGCAACCGGGTGAACCTCGTTACCCGCTGGCAGGCGGTCGAATATATCACCGCGCAGAATCTGGAACGCCGCGCGCTGGCCGGATTCGACGCGATGACGGTGGTGCCCGGCGCGGTGGGGGCGTGGCGGCGTGCCGCGCTCGACGCGGTGGGCGGCTATCCCGAGAATACGCTGGCTGAGGATCAGGACCTGACCATCGCGATCCAGCGGGCTGGCTGGCGCGTCACCTATGATCCGCGCGCCGTCGCCTGGACCGAGGCGCCCGAAAGCTTCAAGGCGCTGGCCAAGCAGCGCTATCGCTGGGCGTTCGGCACGCTGCAATGCCTGTGGAAGCATCGCGGGGTGATCCGCACCGGCCAGCCCGCCGGGCTCGCGCGCGTGGGCCTGCCCCAGGCCTGGCTGTTCCAGATCATCTTCGCCGCGATCTCCCCGCTGATCGACCTGGCGCTGATCCTGTCGATCATCGGCACGGCGGTTCGGGTGGCGCAGCATGGCTGGGCGCAGACCAGCACCGACGTGTTCCAGATGGCGGCCTACTGGACGGCCTTCACCGCGATCGACGTGCTGTGCGGATGGCTGGCCTATCGGCTGGACGGCAACCGGGTGCGCTATCCGGCGCATCTCCTGGTCGCGCAGCGGCTGGTCTATCGCCAGATCATGTACTGGGTCGTGCTCCGCGCGATCAGCTCGGCGATCGGCGGGTGGATCGTCGGCTGGGGCAAGCTGGAGCGGACGGGGAATGTCGGGGCGTAAATTTCCTGACGACCACCGTTCGTGCTGAGCGAAGTCGAAGCACAGGCCACGCCGTTTGCCGTCGAGCGTGGCCTTCGACTTCGCTCAGGCTGAACGGAGGTGGTCGTTCAGGCGGAACGGGCGTCGGGCGCGAGCGTCATCCGGACCCGCAACCCCGGCGCATGATCCTCCAGCGCCAGCGTCCCACCATGCAGATGCGCGACCGCGCTGGCGAGCGACAGGCCCAACCCCGCGCCGCTCTCGCTGCGCGCCGCGTCCAACCGCCCGAAGCGTTTCAGCGCCTCGTCACGCCGCTCGGGCGGGATGCCGGGGCCGTCATCGGCGACGATCAGGACCGGGCCGGCCTCGACTCGCACCGTCACCGCGCCCGATCCGTATTTCAGCGCATTGTCGACCAGATTGGCCAACGCCTGGCCCAGCAGCTCGCGGTGGACCAGCGCCACCAGCCGGTCGGGCGCCTCGGCCCGGATTGTCATGCCGCGATCCTCGGCCAGCGGCTCGAACATGTCGGCGACGTCGCGCGCCATGGCGGCGAGATCGGCCTCGACAAAGGCGTCGCGGCCCAGCCCCGCCTCGGCCCGGCTGATCCTGAGTGCGGTGTCGAGCATCGCGAGCAGCCGGTCGCCTTCCTCCAGCGCACGCCCGACCGAAACCCTCGCACTTTCGTCCTGGGTCTCGGCCAGCGCGCGTTCCAGCGTGGCGCGCAACCGGGTCAGTGGCGAGCGCAGGTCGTGCGCCAGCCCGTCGGTCGCGATCTTGAGTTCGGTCATCAGCAGCGCGATCCGGTCGAGCATCGCATTGACCGCCCCCGCCAGCGCGTCGAAGGCGTCGTCGCCGCCCTTGGTGACGACCCGGCGCGACAGCTCGCCCGCCGCCACCGCATGGGCGGTCGCCACCGTATCCTCCAGCCGCCGCTCGATCATCCGTGCCGCGATCCAGGCGGCGAGCGCGGCCAGCACGATCGCCGCCGCCATGCCGACCGCCATCGCCTCTTCCATCGCGCGGGCGACGCGCAGCTCGCTTTCGACGACATGCCCCGCCAGCATCCGCGATCCATCGGGCAGGCGGGTGGCGAGCACGCGCATCCGTTCGGGCTGCGAATGGCCGATGCGGAAGATCTCGATCGTCGCGGCGCCGGGGGTGGGGACGTTGGGCGGCCATTCGGCGATATTGCCGGTGACGAAGCGGCCGCGCGCATCGGTCAGCAGGATGACCGACAGGGGCACCCGGTCGGTGGTCAGCCGCCGCGCGACCGCGGCGCGCACCGCCGCCTGTCCGCCGCTGCGCCACATGCCCGCCAGTTCGTCGCTCAGGTCGCTGGCGGCGTCCTCGGCCTGGTCGGCGATCTCGCCGCGGGTCAGGTGGCGGACGGTCGCCACCATCGCGCCCGCACCGACCAGCTGGAGCGCAAAGACCAGCAGCGCGAAGCGCAGCGTGGTCGAACGGAAGACGCCCGAGGCTATTTCTCGACCCCCAGCTTGTAACCCGACCCGCGCACCGTGTGGAGCAGGGGGCGGGCAAAGCCCTCGTCGATCTTCTTGCGCAACCGGCTGATATGCACGTCGGTGACGTTGGTGTTGGGGTCGAAATGGAAATCCCACACCCCCTCCAGCAACATGGTGCGGGTCACGACCTGGTCGACATGCTGGAGCAGATATTCGAGCAGCCGATATTCGCGCGGCTGAAGCTCGATCGGCTTGCCCGCGCGCCGGACGCGGTGGGCGAGCAGGTCCATCTCCAGGTCGTCGCACACCAGCTTGGTCTGCGGCGCGTTGCCGGTGGTGCCGCCGCGCCGGATCAGCAGCCGGATGCGCGCCAGCAGCTCGGCGAAGACGAAGGGTTTGGTCAGATAATCGTCCGAGCCCGAGGTCAGTCCGGCGACCCGGTCCTCGGGCGAAGACATGGCGGACAGGATCAGGACCGGCGATTCGATCCCGGCGGCGCGGATCGCGGCCAGCACCGCCATGCCGTCCATGCCGGGCAGCATCCGGTCCAGCACGACGCAGTCATAGGTGCCGTCGGTCGCATGGAACAGGCCGTCGCGCCCATTGGCCGCATGGTCGACCAGGAATCCCTCTTCACGCAACCCGTTGGCGATATAATCCGCCGTCGAGCGATCATCTTCGATCAACAAAATCCTGTTGGCCACGCAGTCCTCCCGATCCGGTCCTTAGCAGCGTGATCGTGTGGAGGCCATGGTCGCGCATGATACGCAGCCGGAGCGGGGCTTCGGGATCGCGAAGCGCCTCGTCGCGCAGCAGCGAGAAGGACGTGGCGGGGCGACCGTCGACCGCCACCACCGTATCGCCGACGTGCAGCGGCAGATTGTCGATCGTGCCGGGGTCGCCGTCCAGGTCGCTGCGGAGGCTGGTGACGACCAGGCCCGGTCGGTCGTCGCCCATCGGCACGAAGGTCGCGCCGTAAAGCGTCGTGCCTGTCCGCATGCCCGCGCGAAGCGGCAAGTGCCCGACGAGCAGCGCCATCGCACCTGCGCCCAGCAGCGCGACGGCCGCCGCGCCCCAGCCGACGATCCGCAACCCCTTCACGATTCCCGTCCGGCCGGGACGCGCCGATCCATGGCCGCAGGCAAGGCGGCATGGGCGGAGGCAGGGCGGGCAAGGCGTTTCACACCTGTCCTTCTATCGATCGCGACCTGAGGGGAGGGTGGGCGAGACGTGACGCTTCTGTCATCAAGTCGCTTGTATCCACATGACACACTTGTCAGGTGGCCGAAAGGTGACAGGGGCAGGGACGGTCCTATGGCCATGGCGGGTCGCTGCGTCGTGCAGGGGTGTGGACGGGCGATGGGTGGGTGTGCGTAGAGGATGAAAGGTTTGCGGCCATGACGGGCCATAAGGCGGCGGGCGGCGATCTATGCCGTCTCGTCGTGTCGCGTTCGCCGGGGGGCGGCGCATGACGGAAGGGGCGGGGGACATGGGATGGCTCGACCGGGCGCTTGGCTATGCCAAGGCACGGCGCGGCTATCTCGCGGTTGCGGCCGTGGTGCTGCTCGTCGCGCTGGGGCTGTCGGCGCTGCACCATCTGACCCGCCAGATCCGGCTGGCCGATGTCCGCGCGGCTTTCTACGCGATCGACCCGCACCAGATCATGCTGTCGGCGGCGCTGACCGTCGCCAGCTATATCGCCTTGACCTTTTACGACGTGATCGCGCTGCGCGTGATCGGGCGGCCGCTGCGCTGGCGGACGGCGGCGATGGCGTCCTTCACCAGCTATACGCTCAGCCACAATCTGGGGCTGGCGCTGCTGACCGGCGGGTCGGCGCGCTACCGCGTCTATACCGCCGCCGGGCTGGACGGTCCCGACATCGCACGCGTCATCGCGATCGCCAGCGCGACCTTCTGGTTCGGGGTGTTCAGCGTCACCGGGCTGGGACTGGTATTCCATGAAGGGCCGGTCACGCTCGATGCGCTGGTGCTGGGGCAGAGCGCGGTCCGCTGGGTGGGCGCGGCGGTGGTGGCGGGGGCGCTGGCGCTGATCCTGCTCTGCGCATTGCGGCCGGGCAAGCGGGTCGGCTGGCGCGCCTGGAGCGTGCCGCTGCCCACGACGGGGCAGGCACTGGCGCAGATCGGCATCGCCTCGCTCGACCTGCTCTGCGCCAGTGCGGCGTTGTTCGTCCTGTTGCCGGGCGCCTCGCCCGAGCTGCTGCCCGCCTTCGTGCTCGCCTATGCGCTGGCGATCATCGTCGCGCTGGTCAGCCATGTGCCCGGCGGGATCGGCGTGTTCGAGGCGGTGGTGCTGGCGACGGTGCCGGTCGACCGGACCGAGCTGTTCGCCGCGCTGATCGCGTACCGCGTCCTCTATTACCTGCTGCCGCTGGGCCTGGGCATCGCGCTGCTCGCCTGGGACGAGGCGCGGCGGCGGCCGATCAAGGCATTGCGCGACATTCGCCGCGTCCTGCTGGGCGTGGCTCCGACGTTGCTCAGCGCGGCCTGTTTCGGGGGCGGGGCGATCCTGCTGTTGTCGGGGTCGCTGCCCGCCATTCCGCAGCGCGTCCATCACCTCGTCCATATCCTGCCGCTGCCCTTTATCGAGGCGTCGCATTTCGCCGCCAGCCTGGTCGGCACCGGGCTGCTGCTGCTGGCGCCGGGGCTGTACCGGCGGCTGGACGGGGCGAGTTTGGCGGCGCGGGCGCTGCTGGTCGCGGGCGCGGTCTTCTCGCTGGCCAAGGGCATCGATTACGAGGAGGCGGCGGTCTGCCTCTCCATCGCGCTGCTGCTCCAGATGAGCCGCCGGGCCTTTTACCGACGCACCTCGCTGGTCGCGCGGCCGCTGTCGCCCGCCTGGCTGTTCAGCGTCGCGGTGGTGATCGTCGGGACGGGGTGGATCGGTTTCTTCGCCTATAAGCATGTCGATTATCAGGAATCGCTGTGGTGGCGGTTCGCGCTGTCCGACGACGCCTCACGTTTCCTGCGCGCCGCGCTGGGCGTGGCGGTGATGCTGGCGGGGGCGGGGCTGTGGCGGCTGTTCCTCGCCGCGCCGCCGGGGGAGACCGACCACCCCGCGATGGACCGGGTGCTGGCGATCGTCGGACAGGCCGAGCGGACCGATGCCGCGCTGGCGCTGCTCGGCGACAAGCGCTTCCTGTTCTCGCCCGAGGACGACGCCTTCGTGATGTACCAGGTGCGCGGGACCAGCTGGATTGCGATGGGCGATCCGGTCGGGCCGCGCGCCGCCTGGGCCGACCTGCTGTGGCAGCTGCGCACCATGGCCGACGCCGCGCAAGGCCGGTTGATGCTGTATCAGATCACCCCCGACGCTCTGGAGATCGCGATCGAGATGGGGCTCCAGATCATCAAATATGGCGAGGAGGCGCTGATCGACCTGGGCGGCTTTGCTCTGGAGGGCGGGCGGATGCGCGGGCTTCGCCAGACGCTGAACCGTTTCCGCACGCGCGAGAATGCCAGCTTCGCGATCCTGCCCGCCGCCGAGGTGCCAGCGATCCTCCCCGAACTGCGCGCGGTGTCCGACGACTGGCTGATGGCCAAGGGGCATGGCGAGAAGGGGTTCAGCCTGGGCCGCTTCGACCCCGCCTATCTGGCGATGACCGATTGCGCGCTGGTGCGGGTGGAGGGGCGGATCGTCGCCTTCGCCAATCTGTGGAAGGCGGGGGATCGGCGCGAGCTGTCGGTCGACCTGATGCGCCATGTCGAGGACGCACCGGGCGGGGTGATGGACTATCTGTTCGTCGAGCTGATGCTGTGGGGGCAGGCACAGGGCTATGGCCGGTTCGCGCTGGGCCTGGCACCGCTATCCGGGGTCGGCGGGCGGCGTATGGCGCCAACCTGGGCCAAGCTGGCCTCGCTGGTGTTCCGGCATGGCGAGCGTTTCTACGGCTTTCGCGGCCTTCGCGCCTATAAGGAGAAGTTCCAGCCTGAATGGGCGCCGCGCTATATCGCGGGCCCGCGCGGGCTGGGGCTGGTCAAGGCGCTCCGCGACCTGAACGCGCTGATCGCCGATGGGGGCGAGGGGGAATAGATCCTCCCCGGCACGGGGAGGGGGACCGCCGCGAAGCGGTGGTGGAGGGGGCTTTCCGCAAAGGACGTCCTGCGTAGAAGCCCCCCTCCGTCAGGCCTTCGGCCTGCCACCTCCCCTGACAGGGGAAGAGGGTTATGCCTTGAACAGCGACGGGGCCTTTTCCACCCGCGTCCGCCCGGCGGCGTCCGTCACCGCATAGGTAAAGCCCGGCAACAGGCAGAAGGCGCCGATCCGCCCGGCCGTGTCCATCGCCAGGAAGCCGACCTGCACCCCCTTGATCGCATCGCCGCGCAGGGCCGCGATATGCCGGGCGGCTTCCTCGCAGGCCGCCTGCGGGCTCAGCCCATGGCGCATCGAGGCGACGACGCGCGCAGTGCCGACGGTGCGGGTCACTTCCTCGCCCAGCCCCGTGGAGGTCGCGCCGCCGATCCCGCGCTCGACATAGAGGCCCGAGCCGACCTGCGGCGAATCGCCCACGCGCCCGCGCATCTTGAACGCCATGCCCGAGGTCGTGCAGGCGCCCGCCATCCGCCCGCTCGCATCGCGTGCCAGCATCCCGATCGTGTCATGGTCCAGCGCGCCGCCCGGCGTGCCGGGGCGGCCCGCGCCATAGGTGCCGGTCTCGCTATTGGCGACGGGCTTATAGTTTTGCGTCTTCAGCCATTCGCGCCACGCCTTCTCCGCCTCGGGCGTCAGCAGGTTGGTACGCGGGAAGCCCCGATCGCGCGCGAAGCGGGTCGCGCCCTCGCCGACCAGGAAGGTGTGCGGCGTATGCTCCATCACCGCGCGCGCGACCGAGATGGCATGGACCGTATCCTCCAGCGCGGCGACCGCGCCGACGCCGCCCGCATCGTCCATGATGACCGCATCGAGCGTGACATGGCCGTCGCGGTCCGGGTAACCGCCATAGCCGACCGAATGGTTGTTCGGATCGGCCTCGGGCACCTTCACCCCCGCCTCGACCATGTCGATCAGCGATCCGCCCGCCCGCCCGGCGGCAAAGGCCGCGTCATTGGCCGGTGCGCCGAAATCCCAGGTCGACACGATCGTCGCGCGCGGCCCGGCGGCCTGCGCAAAGGCGCGGGCGGGCGCGGCGGCCAGTCCCGTACCGATCCCCGCCAGCGTGGCGATCCCACCCAGAAAACCCCGTCGACCTTCTTCCATCACGCTTGCTCCCCCCGCCCGCGATCGCCGGGCGTTTCGTCGCCCGATTGTGCGCGGCCCCGCGCGGAGCCGCAAGCCTGCAAACCGATATAACACCAATTGCCCGCCCCGGCGTGACCTTCGCGATCACCCGCTGGGCGAGTCGGAGGCATGCGGCCGTCCGGGACCGCCGGGGAATATGGCGGTGCCGTCATGCAAAGGTTTCAAATCGTTAATAATTGTGTCTTTCCGGTTACAGTTCCAGGCCAATGCCATCCTTGGGGGCATAAAGGTATGGTTTAGGTATTGACCAAATTCCTCAAAATGTTTGTCTTTCTCCCGCGCCCGACAAAATCAGCCTTGGGCCTTAGGGGAGACGTATGAGAATCCAGCAGTCCGCATCATGGTTGGCCCTCTCGGCCGCGTCGATGATGCTCGCCGCGCCCGCCATCGCGCAGCAGACCGGAACCACCGGTGCCCAGGCGGACGCGCCGCAGACCGGCGCCGACCAGAATCCGGGCGACCTGAGCGCGAATGCCGCCGCCACCCGCTCGGCCGCGATCACCGGCACCCCGCAGGCCAGCCCGGGCGGCGGCGACGTCGTCGTGACCGGCACGCGCATCACCCGTCCCAACCTCGCCTCCGCCGCGCCGATCACCTCGGTCACGCGCCAGGACATCCAGGCCCAGGCCGCGGTCAATGTCGAGGACGTGCTCAACCGTCTGCCGCAGGTCGCGCCCGACAGCCAGCAGACCTATAACGACTCCGACGGACGCCAGCGCATCAAGCTGCGCACCCTGGGCTTCGAGCGCACGCTGGTCCTGATCGACGGCAAGCGGCTGGGCACCCAGAACGGCCAGGACGTCGGCATCATCCCGACCTCGCTGTTGCAGCGCGTCGACGTGCTGACCGGCGGCGCCTCGTCGGTCTATGGCTCCGACGCGGTCGCGGGCGTGGTCAACTTCGTCCTGCGCAAGGATTTCGAGGGCGTTCAGCTCGACGCCAACTATAATTTCTTCAACCATTACAACAAGGACACGATCGTGTCGCCGCTGGCGCGCGCCGCCGGCTTCGGCAGCGCGCGGGGCCTGACCAATGACGGCGGCCGCGCCGACCTGACGCTGACGGCGGGCACCAAGCTGTTCGACGACAAGCTGCACGTCAGCGGCTTCGTCAACTATCGCCAGACCAACGAGATCGCGCTGACCTCGCGCTCGAACGCGGGCTGCTATCTCACCCAGTTGCAGCTCAACGGCCCGCTGTCCTGCGGCCTGACGCCCAGCAGCTCGACCAGCGGCCTCATCACGCCCCAGTCGGGTCCGAATGCGGGCGCGCAATATGTCAACAATCCGGACGGAACGCGCACCTTCGTGCCGTTCGGCGCGGGGCAGGGCAATGCGTCCAACTATTTCAGCGGCTATGCCTATCAGCGTCCCTCGGAGCGCGTGAATGCGGGCGGCTTCGCCACGCTGGACCTGGCGCCGGAAGCCGAGCTCTATGCCTCGGGCATCTGGTTCCGCGATAAGTCGTACACCAACTATCCGACGATCGCGAGCGGCACCGTCAACGTCAACTGCAACAACCCCTATCTGTCGGGGACGCAGGCGACCGCGATCGGATGCGCCACCGGCGTGACCAGCGTGCCCGTCACGCTCGCCTATCGCCTGGGCGAGAATAACGACCGGCCCGACACCTTCATCAACACCGGCGTCCGTCTGACCGGCGGCGTCCGCGGCAAGGTGGGCGATGCCTGGACCTATGATGTCGGCGGCGTCTATGCCCGCAACCATCAGGACTATACGCCCAGCTTCCGCGTTCCCGGCACGCTGCAGAATGCGGTGAATGTCGGCGGCACGGCGGCCAACCCGGTCTGCGCCAGCGGCGCGGCGGGCTGCGTGCCCTTCGACATCTTCAGCGCGGGCAACAACAACCCGGCGCTGATCAACTATCTGTTCGGCACCGGCACGTCGGAAACCACCGGCACGCTGTACGACGTCCAGGCCAATGTCACCGGCGACCTTGGCAAGTACGGCATCACCTCGCCCTTCGCCGAACAGGGTCTGGCGATCGCGCTGGGCACCGAATATCGCAAGGACACGCTGACGTCGCGCGCCGACAGCGCCTATCGCGCCGCGCTGGGCGGCACCGACACGAACCTCAGCCAGGATGTGGTCGAGGCCAATATCGAGGTCCAGGCCCCGCTGATCGAGCACAAGCCCTTTGCCGAGCTGGTGCAGGTCAATGGCGGCTACCGCGTCTCGAAGTACAGCAGCAATCCCAAGGCGTTCAACACCTGGAAGATCGAGGGCGTCTATGCCCCGGTCAGCGACCTGACCTTCCGCGCCTCGTTCAACAAGGCGCAGCGCGCGCCGACCGTGGTCGAGATCCGCCAGGCGAGCAATGTCGAGTTCGTGGGCGGTGGATCGGGCACCTTCACCGACTTCTGCGCCCCGACCGTGACCACCGGCGCCAATGGCGTAACCTATGGCGCGCCGATCGCATCGCGTGAGGTCTGCCGCGCCACCGGCCTGTCGGACGCGCTGTACGGCAGCCGCGACCTGTTGTGCAGCAACGGCACCACGCCCAACGGCAGCAGCGCCTGCGCGGTGCGTTCGGGCGGCTTCACCGCCGATCCGGAAACCGCCTATACCCAGACCTATGGCCTGGTCGTGAAGCCGCGCTTCATCAAGGGGCTGGTCTTCTCGGTCGATCGCTATCGCATCAAGATCGACAACTCGCTCGGCTATAACGACTACAGCTATTACACCGATGGCTGTCTGCGTTCGGGCGGCGACCAGTTCTTCTGCCAGGGCATCGTCCGCAACGCGACCACCGGCCAGCTGTTCAACGGCGGCTATATCCGCCAGGGCACGACCAACTATTACACCTCGATCGCGCAGGGCTGGGACTTCCAGGCGCAATATGCGCTGACGCTGGAATCGATCGGCCGTCTGGACTTCGGCTTCAACGGCTCGCTGACCACCGCCGCCGGTGGCCAGGACTCGCCGCTCCAGCCCGAGCGCAACTGCGCGGGCTATTACGGCAATGGCTGCGGCCAGCTGATTCCGAAGTGGAGCCATGGCCTGCGCACGACCTACACCACGGTCGACAAGAAGTTCAGCGCATCGCTCAACTGGCGCTATGTCGGCTCGCTGACCAACGCCAACAATTCGGGCGACTCGGCGATCGGCGGCACGCCGGATCGTGTGCTGACCAACTATTACCGCGTCGCGCCGCAGAATTATTTCGACCTGGCGCTCAACTTCGCGATCGCCAAGCAGTTCTCGCTGCGCCTGATCGCGAACAACCTGTTCGACAAGTCCGCGCCGATCGTGCCGGATTCGTACAATATCAGCCTGGCGCGGACCAACACCATCCCGCAGCGTTACGACACGCTGGGCCGCAACATCGCGATCGGGACGACGATCAACTTCTGATCCACGCCCCCGGCGGAGTGCCCCGGCGCTCCGCCGATCCTCCAAGCGAAAAGGCCGGTCGTCCCTGCGGACGATCGGCCTTTTTTGCAGGCAATCTACGGCCAATATATCTCATATTGGTACTATATTGAGACCAACAGGTACTAAAAAATAGAGGGGCGAGTTTTCGATCGAGCAACCATCTCGCAGGTCGCTGCGACTGATATTAAGACACTGATAATCAAGCAAAAATATATTATTGTTCGTTTGGCCTTTGGGTTAATCGTTTGTTTTCAAAGGCTTATTTACCATGATTTTTTGTTGCGGAATTGCAACAAGCGTTGGCGAAACGCCATAAGATTATAAATCGGTATTCCTAGGTTATTGACCGAATGCCCCTGGCTGTACTGTTTTAGTAACGCGCCGATTTAAGCGAAAACGCTCTCGGCGAAAAAAGGGGGTAACCGAATGAAGCTGCTTCACCCGATATCCTGGCTCGCTCTGTCAGCCAGCACCATGCTGATCGCCGTACCGGCACTGGCTCAGCAGACCGATCCGACCGCACAGGCAAATCCCGACGAAGCCACGTCGTCCAGCGCCAAAGCCGCGCAAACCCGCGTGGCGGCGATCACCGGCACGCCGCAGGCGTCGAACGACGGCGACGTCATCGTGACGGGCACCCGCATCGCTCGTCCGAATCTTGCCTCGGCCTCGCCGATCACCTCGGTCACCGCGCAGGATATCCAGGCGCAGGCGCCGCTTAACGTCGAAGAGGTTCTGAACCGCCTGCCACAGATCGCGCCCGACGCGCAGCAGAATTATCAGGATTCCGACGGTCGCCAGCGGATCAAGCTGCGCAGCCTGGGCTTCGAGCGGACGCTGGTGCTGCTTGACGGCAAGCGGCTGGGCACGATGAACGGGCAGGACACGGGCATCATCCCTGCCTCGCTGCTCCAGCGTGTCGACATCCTGTCGGGCGGCGCGTCGTCGGTCTATGGTTCGGACGCCGTGTCGGGCGTCGTGAACTTCATCCTGCGCAAGGATTTCGACGGTCTTCGGGTCGACGCGAACTACAACTTCTACAATCACCTGAACAAGAGCAACATCGTCACGCCGCTGGCGCGTGGCGTGGGCTTCAGCACCCCTCTCGGCCTGACCAATGACGGCGGCCGAGCCGATGTCACGTTGACCGCGGGCAAGAAGCTGCTCGACGATCGACTGAAGGTCTCTGCATTCGTCAATTATCGCACCGCCGAATTGGTTCGCACCGGCGATCGCTCGATCGCGGCGTGCCCGCTCGCGCAGACCAGAAAGGACGGCCCGCTGAGTTGTTCGCCGGTGTCGACCTATTCGCCCGCCGGCTATATCTCGCCGCGGTCGGGGCCGAACTCCGGGACCGCCTATGTCAACAATCCGGACGGGACGCGCAGCTTCGTCTCCTATGGGCCACGCCCGGGCGTCGCGGCCAACCCCTATGACGACTATTCCTTCCAGCGTCAGAGCGAGCGCTATACCGCAGGCGGCTTCCTGAGCTTCCAGATCGCGCCGGAATTCGAACTTTATGGCGACGCCATCTGGTTCCGCGACAAGTCGATCAACCCCAGCCCGCTGCGCGTCTACAGCTATACCGTCTATGGTTCGACGCCCTATCAGGTGAACTGCAACAACCCATTCCTGTCGGCGGGGCAGGCGGGTGCGCTGGGCTGCGCTTCGGGCGCGACCAACTCGGTCCCGCTCGAGGTTCGCTATCGTTTCAACGGACAGCCCTATCTGGTCGACACCTATATCAACCAGGGCATCCGGGCGACCGGCGGCCTGCGCGGTAAGGTGGGCGATGCCTGGACCTACGATATTGGCGGCGTCTACGCGCGCAACCAGCAGGATCTGCGCAACTCGCCCTTCGCCGACCCCGACCGGGTCAATCGCTCGCTGAACGTGGTCAACGTCAATGGCACGCCGACCTGCGTGTCGAACCTGAACGGCGGCGACAGCGCCTGCGTCCCCTTCGATGCCTTCCGCGCCGGAACCGGCAACAGCGCGCTGACCAACTATCTGTTCAACGGGCCGGGTAGCCAGAGCGGCGTCAATGGCCAGGTCGGCATCCTGTACGACGTCATCAGCACGGTGACCGGCGACCTGACCAAATATGGCATCAAGACGCCTTGGGCCAATGACGGTCTCGCCATTTCGCTGGGGGCCGAGTACCGCAAGGATCGCCTGATCTCGACCGCCAACGACGTCTATATCAGCCAGAACGGCGACAGCCGCAGCGACCTGCGTCAGGACGTCTGGGAATCGAACATCGAGCTCCAGGCGCCGCTGATCCAGGACAAGCCGTTTGCGCATCTGCTGCAGACCAATGGTGGCTTCCGCGTCTCCAAGTACAGCTCGAATCCCAAGACCTTCTCGACCTGGAAGATCGAGGGCATCTATGCGCCGGTGTCGGACCTGACCTTCCGTGCCTCGTACAACAAGGCGCAGCGCGCGCCGACCGTGAACGAGATCCAGCAGGCGACGGCGATCCGCTATGGTCGTAACAGCACGCTGACCGACTTCTGCGCTCCCGTGCAGCGTACGCAGGCCGATGGTACGGTCACGACCGCTCCGCTCGCCTCGCGCGATCTGTGCCGCAAGACCGGCCTGGCCGATAATCTGTACGGCAGCACGTCGCTGCTCTGCCCGACCGAGGGCTGCACGGTGCGTACCGGCGGCTATACGGCGGACCCGGAGACGGCCTACACGCTGACCTATGGCCTGATCGTGAAGCCCAGCTTCGTGCCCGGCCTGGTCTTCTCGGTCGATCGCTATCAGATCCGCATCGTCAACTCGCTGAGCTATAACGGCGCGGATTACTTCCTGAACGGCTGTCTGGCGTCCAATGGCGACCCCTATTTCTGTCAGGGGATCGTCCGCGATCCGACGACCGGGTCGATCGGCAATGCGCCTGCGAACAACCCGACCAGCGGCTTCATCCGTCAGGGTACGACGAACTTCTATCGTTCGCTGGCCTATGGTTGGGATTTCCAGGGCCAGTACACGCTGGGCCTTGGCGGGGCGGGGCGCCTCGACTGGAACTTCAACGGCTCGCTCACCACGCTGGCCGGTGGCCAGGACTCGCCGCTGCGCAGCCAGTATAACTGTGCGGGCTATTTCTCGAACGGCATCGCCTGCGGCCAGCTGGTCCCGAAGTGGATGCACGGCCTGCGCACCACCTGGACGACGGCGGACAACACGTTCAACGCCTCGTTCAACTGGCGCTATACGGGATCGCTCACCACGGCCTATAATTCGGGCAATGCGGATATCGGCGGCACCGCCGCCAATTTCCGCAACACCTATGCCCGGATCGCGCCGCAGAGCTATTTCGACCTGGCCCTGACCTGGAATATCGCGCGGCAGTTCGCGTTCCGCATCATCGCGAACAACCTGTTCGACAAGAACCCGCCGATCATTCCGAACTCGTACACCGTGGCCCTGTCGCGTGCGAACACCGCGCCGCAGCGTTACGATGCGCTCGGTCGCCAGATCTCGATCGGGACGACCATCAACTTCTGATGACAGGGGCGGGGTGCTTCGGCATCCCGCCTTTGCCTAAAGGGAAAAGGCCGACCGCCCGATGGGGCAGTCGGCCTTTTTCGTGTCACTTTCCGACCGTTCGCGTCGAACGAAATCCGGACGCTGTTCCTGCTTCGACTTCGCTCAGGCTGAACCGAGGTTCGGTTTACTCCACGAAATCCTCAACCTCGCGCCGCTTGCCGCGCATGAAGGCGTCGGCGACGTGGCGCAGCGGGGCGATGTCGACGTCCGAGCGGCCGCCCTTCACCAGTTCGGCGAAGCGGGCATAGAGCCCCGGATATTCGCCGTGCAGCCCCTCTTCGCGGTGCGGGGTCGAACCGTCGGGCAGGGTCAGCACCGCGCCGCCCTCGGCCAGCGTGAGCGTGCCGTCGGTCGTCTCGACGACGATATCCCAGCTCTGATGCCCCTCCTGCCGCCAGTCCAGGTCGAGCGTGACCGGCGTGCCGTCGGTTGTGCGGAACGCCACGTCGGCGGCGATCGGCGCGTCGCGATTGGCGGGGAAGTCCAGCGTCGCGCGTTCGATGAAGAAGGGCTGGGGCATGATGTGCGTCGCGATCGACAGCGCGTTGATACCCGGATCGAACACGCCGAAGCCGCCCGCTTCCCAAATCCAGGCCTGGCCCGGATGCCATTGCCGCACATCCTCGCGCCAGGTGATCGCGGCCGACGTGACCTTGCGGGCGGACAGCCATTCGCGCGCGGGCTCGACCCCCAGCGCGTAGCGGGAATGCCAGCTGGCGAACAGCGTCACGCCGGCCTTGGCCGCCAGTTCCTCCAGCACCGCCACCTCGGCCAGCGTCGCGCCCGGCGGCTTTTCGAGGAAGACGTGCCAGTTGTTCTCCAGCGCGGCGGCGGCGATGGCGTGGCGGACCTGCGGCGGGGTGCACAGCGCCACCGCATCGACCGTCACGTCGCTTTGCGCGAGTTCGGCGATGTCGTGGAAATGCGGCACGCCGTCGACCCCGTTGGGCGAGCGGCTGACGGTGGCGACCAGTTCGAAGGCCGGGTTGCCCGCAATGGCGGGGACATGCTGGTCATGGGCGATCTTGCCCATGCCGACCAGCGCGAGGCGGATCGTGTCGGTCATCGGTATCAGCGTGCCTTTTCGACATAAGCGCGCGCCGACACGGCGACATCCGCCGCCGGCTTGCCCGCGCGATAGAGGTTGGAGCCGAGGCCAAAGCCGTCCGCGCCATGCGCGCGCCATTCGGCCATGTTGTCGGGCGTGATCCCGCCGACCGCCAGCACCGCGACCTCGCGCGGCAGGACGGCGCGCTGCGCCTTCAGGAAGGTGGGCGAAGCGCCCTCGGCGGGGAACAGCTTCAGGCCGTGTGCACCGGCTTTCAGGGCGGCAAAGGCCTCGGACGGGGTGAAATAGCCGGGCAGCGAGATCAGCCCTTCCGCCACGCTGTGCGCGATGACCTGGGTATCGGTGTTGGGCGAGACGATCAGCGTGCCGCCCGCCGCCTTCACCCGGTCGACCTGCTCGGTGGTCAGCACGGTGCCCGCGCCCACGATCGCCTTGTCCCCGACATGCGCCGCGATGGCGGCGATGCTGTCATAGGGCTGGGGCGAGTTCAGCGGCACCTCGATCAGCGTGAAGCCCGCCTCGACCAGCGCATCGGCGACGGGGATCGCCTCGTCGGGGGTCAGGCCGCGCAGGATCGCGACGAGCGGGCAGGCGGCAAAGGCGGCGGCGAACCGTGCGGCGGGGTCGGTCATGACAAATGCTCCCGAATGGCGTGAAGTCCGGCGAGGAAACCGGCATGGCTGTCGAGCGCGACGACGGTGCCGCCCCGCGCCGCGATCCCGATGGTGTAGAGGTCGGCGAGCAGGCCGCTGGACAACAGGTGGACGGTGCGCCCCGCCATGTCCGGCACCGCGCCGATGTCGCTGCCGATCAGCAGTCCGCTGGCATAGGCGGCCGCGTCCTCGGGCGCGATCCGGCCGAGCAGGACCGAGGCACGCACCCCGAACAGCGCCGCCGTCAGGTCGCATGCGCCGAAGCCACGCGCCAGGCCGTCGCGAAAGGCGGGGCCGTCCGCCACGGGCCCATCGAGCATCCCTGCCAATATGCCATGCCCCTTGACCAGCGCGAACAGCTCGCCGGTCATGGTGGTGGCGAAGTCGGTGATCCGGCCGCCCGTGGTATGCACCCATTTGTTGTGCGTTCCCGGCTGCGCGAACAGCGCATCGGCGGGGGCGAGCCCGGCGGCGATCGCGCCCAGCACCTGCACCTCCTCGCCGCGCATCACATCGGCGCGGGTCGCGGTCAGCAGAGATACGCCGGGGACGATGGTGACGTCCTGATCGGCGATGCGGGTCGCCGAACCGGCCAGCATCGCCAGATCCGCCGGGGCGGGGACATAGGCCGCCTCGCACCAGCCGCGCGTCGACCCGACCATCCCCGCCGCGACGATCGGCAGCTTGCCGAACCGCGTCCGGATCGCGGCGATCTCATCGGGATAGGCATCCGGCTGCATCGACAACACGCCGCGATCGTCGCGCACCGTGTCCAGCGTCGTGCCGTCATCGGCCAGGATATAGAGGCGGCGGTTGGTGGTGCCCCAGTCGATCGCGATATAGGCGGGCGTCACGTCTGATGGCACGGTGGGCACGGCCTCTCCTTATCTTGTCGTGCGATTTGTAGGACAATAAAATGCCCCGCGCAAGCTGGTCGGCGGGGGATGACGTCGCGCCCGCACCCGCCTACATTCGGGATATGTACCAATTCGATATCGCCGCCGGATCCAAGGCGGAGCTTTACCGCGACCTCCATGCCGCGCTCGACGCGCTGACCGCCGGGGAGGCGGATGCGGTCGCCAACATGGCCAATGCCTCGGCGCTGATCTGGCAATATCTGCCCGATCTCAACTGGGCCGGTTTCTACCGCATGGTGGGTGGCGAGCTGGTGCTCGGCCCGTTTCAGGGCAAGGCGGCGTGCATCCGCATCCCGGTGGGCAAGGGCGTGTGCGGTGCCGCGGTCGCGACCCGCGAGACGCAGCGGGTGGACGATGTCCATGCCTTTCCGGGCCATATTGCCTGCGACGCGGCCAGCCGGTCGGAACTGGTCGTCCCGGTCCTGCATGACGGCCGGGTGATCGGTGTCCTCGATCTCGACAGCCCCGAGCCCAGCCGTTTCGATGCCGAGGATCAGGCAGGGTGCGAGGCGCTGGTGACGCTGCTCGCGCCGCGACTGGCGGCGGCGGCCGACTGACCCGGCTGATCCGATTCGGGACGCGGGGCGGCGCTATCGGCGATGGTGGCGCGCTGGTATCAAAGCGTGTTTCGGCAAAGGCGTTTAGGGGACGTCCTTCGCATTGATACAGGGGAATTTTACGCCATGCGCACCACCTCGCCTCTGATCGCCCTTACGCTGACCCTGGCGCTCGGCATGCCGGTCGCGGCGCAGGGGCAGAGGCCCGGCCGGGCCGGGGCCAGCTATCCGCGCCCCGGCCTCGACGCCGCGTCCGGGCCGGTGGCGGCCCCGATCGTCTCGACCAGCACGGTCGGCGTGCCGCCGGTCCGCCCGGATCGCTGGGGCAGCAAGGTCGGCGGACGCTGGTGGGGCGGGGCCAATGCGCCGGGCGGCTGGCCCGCCTATCGTCGCCCGGTGCGCGGGATGGTCGTACCGGGCTATTGGAACAGCCCGCGTTTCGGCGTGTCCGACTGGGCCGTCTATCGCCTGCCGCAGCCGCCGGTCGGTTATCGCTGGACGCGCTATTATGACGACGCGGTCCTGATCGATCCGCGCGGGGCGGTCTATGACAGCGTCCATGACGTCGATTGGGACGGAGCGGCGCGGGCGGGCCATGCCGGTGGCTATCCGCCGCCGCCCCCGCCGGTCCGGCGTGACGACGGGCTGGGCGGCGCGGCGATCGGCGCGGTCGCCGGGGGTGTCGCGGGCAATCTGGTGGCGGGACGCGGCGACCGGCTGGGCGGGACGCTGATCGGCGCGGGCGTCGGCGCGGTGGCGGGCTATGCCATCGACCGGGCAGAGGATCGGCGGCGTCGGATGCCGCCGGGCCATGACGATTACGGCGCACCGGATTATGGCTATCCCGGCGACTATCCGCCCCCGCCGCCTCCACCGCCGGCCATGGGGCGGCGCATCGTGACGCGGGACGGGACCACCGTGACCACCACGACGACCGTCGGCACGCTCGCCGAAGGCCAGCCAGGTTATTATGATAGCGGCTATTATTATCCCGCTCCCACAGTGACAACGATTGTGGTACAGGGGGCACCTGTTACCACGACAACGACGACCACCACGACCGAAGTCGTGCGCCAAGCCCCGCGCCGGGCGCGGATACGGAGTAAGCTGGTCCGTCGCTGAAGCCTTCCCCCAGGGGGGGATTATCGACCCGAGAGACGCCGGGTCGATGATCGGGATGCCGTTCCGTCTACTCCCACGGGGCGGCATCCCAACTGATGGACCGGGATGCGGCGGGGTCAGCGCCCGCCGAAGGTGACCAGGCTTTCCGATCCGTCCGCCGCCACCGCCGACACGCCGACGAAGTGATCGTCGACCGGGGTCTGGGTCAGCACGGTCTTCGTCTCGGTCACGTCGCGCGACTGGCTCCACTGGCCTGTGTCGTTGCGCCGCCAGTGGACGCGATAGCGGACCGCGCCCGGCACCGGGGCCCATTCCACCTGCGTATCGCGCGACAGCGCCCCGCTGATCGTCACCTTGTCGGGCGCGGGCGGCGCGGCGGCCAGCCGGGCCAGCGTGGCGATGTTGATCGCCGTCACCTTGGCCAGATAGGGAAAGTCCATCTTGTCGATGGTGTCGCCGAACGCGACATTGCCTTCCTTGCGCAGATCCTGATGCTGCGCGTCCCAATCCTCGTTGGCGACCGAGAAGCGGACGGCGGGATAGCCGAGCTTCAGGAACGGCTCATGGTCGCCGCCGCGCCCGAACCGGTCGGGCCGCCGGTCGAGGAACACGTCGAGCCCGCCGAGCTTGTCCGCCACGCCGTCGATCGCCTTGGCGAGCGCGCGGCTGGGGCCGTCATCCTCGCCGCCATTGCCGCGTCGCTGGATCTGCTGGGGCAGGTCTTCGGACGCGCGAATCCCCTCGGAGAAGACGCGGACCCAGCGCGCCTCGCGCACGCCGCCCTGGCCGATGGTGTTGCCGACGATGTCGTTGTTCAGCATCGCCGAGACGCGCCAGTTCCGCTGCTTGGCGGTGTCGGCGAGCAGGGTGGCGCCCCACAGCCCCTGTTCCTCGCCCGAAAAGACCGCATAGACGATGGTCGCGTCATAATGCTGCTTCGACAGGATGCGCGCCGCCTCCAGCACCAGCGCCACGCCCGAGGCGTCGTCATTGGCCCCCGGCGCGTCGGAGGTCGCGTCCATGACGTCGGTGACGCGGCTGTCGATATGCGCGCCGACGATGACCACGCGGTTCGGGTCGCGCCCGCGCTGGATGCCCAGCACATCCTCGACCATCACGCCGTTCGGCGCGCGCGGGCCGGTGAAGCGGCGGTTGATCCGTTCGACGGTGATGCAGCCGTCACAGCCTTGCCCGATCGCCTCGAACTGTCGCGCGGCCCAGTCGCGCGCGGCGCCGATCCCGCGCTTGGGGTCGGTAGTGGTCGACAGGGTGTGACGCGTGCCGAAGCCGACCAGCGTTTCGACATCGGCCTTCAACCGGGCGGGCGAGGGGGTGGCCGCGGCGGACGCGGCGGCGGCGAGCAGAAGCGGAAGGATCATCGCGCCAGACTGGCGGAGAGGCGAATGCGAGGCAAGTGGCGGATTTCCCGAGGGATACCCGACGCGACACCGCCCCGGTCGGTGTGGACCGGGGTGGCTTGGGTGTCGGTCCCTCCTTCCCGAAGCGGGAAGGAGGGGAAGCGGTCCTACGCGACCGGCTTTTCCGCCATCTGCTCGGCCTGGGCGCAACTGTCCGGCCGGGCGGGGCCGAGGACCGGCTCCTCGCCCATGGGTTCGTTGCGGAAGACCGAGAATTCGGCGCGCCCGTCCAGGCTCGGCCCCTGCGTCCAGCGCCCTTCGGGATAGGTGCCGTCGACCGAGGTGACGAAGAAGTCGTAATTATGCTCCTGATTTTCCTTCGCCTGCGGGAAGGAATTGGGAATGGGGAGCGCATCCTTGCCGCCCAGTTCCTCGATCACCGCCAGCCATTGTTCCTGGTGCATGGTGTCGCGGGCGATCAGGAAGTGGAGCATGTCCTTCATGCCCTGGTCGTGCGCGGCGTGATAGAGGCGGGTCGCCAGCACGCGGCCGGTGCTTTCCGCCGCGACATTGCAATACATGTCGGCGGCGATGTTCCCGCTGGCATAGATATGGCTCATGTCGAACGGCACCCCGTCCGAATCCGACGGATGCGCCGCCAGGCCGGTCGACAGGATATGCTTGTGGAGCGTGCCCTCGATCGCGTGACGGGGATTCTCGCCGCCCATCACCGCGCCGACGATGCTGTCCGCCGCACCTTCCTCCTGAAGCGAGGCGGGCGCCTTGTCGAGATTGAGCGCGACCGCGGTCGCCAGCATCTCGATATGGCCGATCTCCTCGGTCGCGGTGTTCAGCAGCATGTCGCGATATTTCGGACTGGGCGCGCGATTGCCCCAGGCCTGGAAGAAATATTGCATGCAGACGCGGATCTCGCCCTCCACGCCGCCGATCGCCTGTTGCAGCATCCGGGCGAAGAGGGGATCGGGACTGTCGACCCGGACGGGATATTGCAGGCGCTTGTCGTGATAATACATGGTCGGCCTCGCTTGGTTCGGGGGTGTAGGATCAGTGGCTGGCGGTGTCGCCCGCGGCGCGGCGTTCGAGATAGCGGCGGGTCAGCGCGGCATTGTTGTCGTCGACCCATGCCGCCATCGCGAGTTCCTCGTTCAGTGACTGGGTGAGCAGCGGCGCGGCGCTGCCGAAGCCACCGGCATCGGCGATGGTCAGCAGCGATTTGTAGCTGGCCGCCTCGAAATTCTCGAAGGCGAAGTTGGCGAAGCTGTTCTTCAGGATTTCGTCGGGCGCGAAGGTATGGCCGAGCGCGGCCATGTTGCCCGAGAAGGACAGCGCGGCGTCCTTCAGCACCGAGCGGCTCTCGTTGAACCCGTCGAGTATGTCCTCCAGCCGGACGATCTGCTGCTCGGTTTCGCCCCGGTGCATCCGCAGCCGGTCGGCGACGTCGGGATAGTTGGACAGGTGGTCGAGCTGCCGGTCGATCAGCGCCAGCGCCTGATGCTCGACGGCATGGGCGTTCTTCAGTCCGGCGACGAAGACCGCCGCGACCACGTCATTGGGGAGGGTAGCCATGGATCATCGCTCCTTCGTTTCGGGATCAGAGGAAGGGGGTGCCGCCGGTGACGGGGATGGTCGCGCCGCTGATGTAGCTGGCCTCGCCGCTCGCCAGCAGGACATAGGGCGGGGCCAGTTCAGCGGGCTGCGCGGCGCGGCCCATCGGGGTCTGCTGGCCGAAGCTCTTCACCGCCTCGGGCGGCATGGTGGAGGGGATCAGCGGGGTCCAGACCGGCCCCGGCGCGACCGCATTCACGCGGATGTTGCGCTCGGCGAGCATCTGGGCGAGCCCGGCGGTGAAATTGTGGATCGCGCCCTTGGTCGTCGCATAGGCGAGCAGTTGCTGGTTGGGCTTGTCCGCGTTGATCGAGGTCGTGTTGATGATCGACGCGCCCTCGCCCATGTGCGGCAGGGCGGCCTTCACCAGATAGAACATCGCATGGATGTTGGTGGCGAAGGTCACCTCCCATTCCTGGTCGCTGATGTCCTCGACCGCCTGGAAGCTGGCCTGGTGCGCGGCGTTGTTGACCAGGATGTCGACGCGGCCGAAGGTCTGGACCGCGCGCTCGACGATGGTGCGGCAATGCGCCGGATCGCTGACGTCGCCGGGGATCAGCAGCGCCTTGCGGCCCGCCTGTTCGACCAGCCGCTGGGTTTCGGCCGCGTCCTCATCCTCCGACAGATAGGAGATCACCACATCGGCGCCCTCGCGGGCAAAGGCGATGGCGACCGCGCGGCCGATGCCGCTGTCCGCGCCGGTGATGATTGCTTTCTTGTCGGTCAGCTTGCCATGGCCGACATAGCTGTGTTCGCCATGATCGGGACGGGGGGTCATCGCCTCCGTCTCGCCGGGCATGTCCTGCTGCTGTTCGGGTTGGGGTGGGGTGGGGCGTTCGTTCATGGACCGTCTCTCCTTGCCCGATCCAATAGACGGAGCGGAGAGGCGTTCCGGAAAAAATCATTATCCTAAAACGTGTTAATCGGTATTTTTGAGTTCCGTTATGCCGTCGTGCAAAGCGCTCGGTCCATCCGATGCCGCCGCCTCGGCCAGCCGGGCCAGGATCTCGCGCTCCAGCGCGTCCAGCGCGTCGGCATAGCTGTGCGAGTCCGTCGCGATGCTGGTCATCGGAAAGCCATGGCCGCGCGCCGCCGCGCGGAACGCCACCCCGGTCGCATCGCCGCGCGCCAGGATGATCGCGGCGCTGTCCCCCCAGTGACCGATCGCGTCGAGCAGCGGCGCGGCGGTCGCGTCGAGCGGGGCGGGGGGCGCGGCGATCTTGCTCAGCCCCTGGCGCAGCCGGTCGAAATCCACCGCCCCTCGCGCCGCGCGCAGCCATTCGCGCGGGTCCATCAGCTTGCGGGCATAATGGCGGCGGATCGCGGCTGCGGGGGGCAGCGCGTCGGGTTCGTCCGACAGCCACGGATTGGACAGCAGCACCGCGTCCAGTCCGGCCTCGCGCCCGTGGAGCGCGAGCGCGGCGGCGGCGTCGCAATTGCCGAAGCCGATGATCCGCGCGCACCCGCTCGCCTCGGCAAAGGCGTGGACGGCGGCGGCGATGTCGGGGCCGCTCGACTCCCAGCCGCGGTTGACGCCCTCGCTGTCGCCGACCCCGCGCCGGTCGAAGCGGAACACCGGATAGCCCTTCGCCGCGATCCGCGCCGCCAGCATCGCCTGGCCGCGATGCGCGCCCATGCGCGGCTCGTTGCCGCCCGACACGATCAGCAGGCCGGTGTCGAGGGCGCCCTCGTCGAACGTGCCGACCAGCATCGCAGCCTCGCAGGGGAAGGAGATCAGCCTTCGCATGATGCGATCCAGTGCGCGATATCCTCGGCCAGCGTCGCGGCGAGTTCGGGGTCTTCCTGCGGCTCGGCGCGGCGCCAGGGGGGCACCGCGTCGATGGTGCGGTCGGCGGGGGCGCGGTCATGGCCGATGCGCACGACGCGGCGCGGCACGCCGGGCTGGTCATAGGGCTCGGCCCCCGCCAGTCCGGCCAGGAAGTGCGGCGAGACCCGGTTGCCCGCGATCCGCACCGGCGACTCCGCGCCGAACAGGCCATGCTCGTCGCCGCGCAGCCCCGCTGCGGCGCGCAGGCGGATCACGTCGCGTAGCACCGCCTCGCCGGTCATCGGCGCCAGATGCCAGCGCCCCGACAACAGCGCAAAGCCGTCGATCAGCGTCCCCGCCCGGATCGATACGCCGTAACAGCGCCGGTTGCCCAGCGCCTCGGCGGCGGCCTGATGCGCGTCGCGCCATTGCATGATGCTGGCCTGTTCGGTGTCGATCAGGCTCTCGCCCGTGCCCGGCCAGTCGGGCAGCGCGCCGCCGATGCCGTGATCCGCCAGCCGCCGCAGCATCGCCACCGCCAGCGCCCGCGTCCGGTTCGCTTCTTCCCAGAAGGGGAGCGCGACCAGCACGACCGGCCCTTGCGCGGGGCCGAAGCGCAACATCGCCTCGCGCCCGCCGGGCCAGTCATAATAGTCGATCAAGCGGGCGCCTTGGCGCTGGCGAAGGCGACCAGCTGGCCGAAGGTCTCCAGCATTTCGCCGTCCACCTCGTCATCTTCGATCAGGATGCCCAGGCGATCCTCCAGCTCGGTCAGCACGCCCGCCACCGCCATCGAGTCCAGCTCGGGCAGCGCGCTGAACAGCGGCGTCTCGGCGGTGAAACCGGCCACGCGCTCATGCGACAGCCCCAGCACATCGGCCAGCACGCCGCGCACCGTCGCGTCCACATCCCCGTTCGCCTGGAGTCCCAATCCCTGTCGCCCTGTTGTTGGTATCGCCCCCAGCGTTAGTCCGGGAGGGCGCGTTGGGCAACGGCTTTGGGTTTTGGGGTTATGGCAGGAGGCGGGAGTCCCAGGCCCTTCCCCAACCCCTCCCGCCTGCGGGAGGGGAGAAAAAGGGTGGAAGCGCTCGCTTCAAAAGCCCCCACTGGGGTTGGGGGAGGGCGGCCATATCGCCAACCGTCCGCCACAAGGCTCCACGCCCGCTCGGCTCGACTTTCCACCCCCCCCGGCTGTAGATGACGCGCATGGCACCCCAACCCGCCGCCCTGCCCATCGACCATGTCCTGCGCGGGACGCCCGACGCGCCCGCCCTGTTGGAACGCGACGCCGCCCTGAGCTTCGCCGAGGTGGAGGCGACGGTCGCGCGGCTGGCGGGATGGCTGGCGGCACAGGGTTTCGCTCCCGGCGCGCGGGTCGCGACGTGGTTGCCCAAGACGCGCGTCGCCGCGCTGATGCCGCTCGCCGCGCCGCGCGCGGGGCTGGTCCATGTGCCGGTCAATCCGCTGCTCAAGCGGGCGCAGGTCGCGCATATCCTGGCGGACAGCGGTGCCGCGATGCTGCTGAGCCACGCCCCGCGCGCCGCCACGCTGGAGGAAGGCGACATACCCCCCGGCGTCCTGGTCGCGACCGAGGCGGGGGAGGGCGAGGCGCTGCCCCGGTCCTGCGCCGATCCGGAGGCGCTGGCGGCGATCCTCTACACCTCCGGCTCGACGGGGCGGCCCAAGGGGGTGATGCTGAGCCACGCCAATCTGTGGTTCGGGGCGATCGCCGTCGCCGACTATCTGCGGCTGACCCCGCAGGACCGGGTGCTCGGCGTCCTGCCGTTCAGTTTCGACTATGGGCAGAACCAGCTCCTCTCGACCTGGGCGGCCGGAGGGGCGGTGGCGCCGCTCGACTATCTGACCCCGCGCGACGTGGTGAAGGCGGTGGCGCGGCACGGCGCGACGGTGCTGGCGGGGGTGCCGCCGCTCTGGACGCAGTTGCTGGGGATCGACTGGCCCGGGGAGGCGGTCGCGCCGATCCGGCGGCTGACCAATTCGGGCGGCGCGCTGACCCCGCGACTGGTGCGGGGATTGCGCGAGCGGTTTCCCCAGGCCGATCTCTACGCCATGTACGGCCTGACCGAGGCGTTCCGCTCCACCTATCTCGACCCGGCGCTGATCGACGCGAATCCCGATGCGATCGGCCGCGCGATCCCCTTTGCCGAGGTGATGGTGCTGCGTCCCGACGGAACCCGCGCCGCGCCGGGCGAGCCGGGCGAGCTGGTCCATGCCGGACCGCTGGTCGCGCAGGGCTATTGGCGCGATGCGGAGCGGACCGCGCAGCGTTTCCGCCCCGCGCCCGGCTGGCCCCGTGCGGTCTGGTCGGGGGATACGGTCGTGGAGGGGACCGACGGCCTGCTCCGCTTCGTCGGGCGCGATGACGAGATGATCAAGGTCGCGGGCAACCGGATCAGCCCGCAGGAGGTCGAGGAAGCCGCCCTGTCGGGTGGCGAGGCACGCGAGGCGGTGGCGATCGGCGTCGCGGACGAGGCGCAGGGACAGGCGATCGTGCTGGTCCTGGCGGGCGATCGGGCGAACGAACCCGCGCTGCGCGCGCGGCTGAAGCGCGACCTGCCCAATTTCATGCAACCCGCGCGCATCGACTGGCGCGAGGAACTGCCCCGCAACGCCAATGGCAAGCTGGACCGCGCCGCCCTGCGCCGCGCGATCGCCGACAAGGATATGACGTCATGAAGCCGATGGGGCCGATCCCCCCCGAATATGCGGGCCAGCGGGGGATGCTGACGATCGCCGGGCGCCCCGCGCTGGACTGGCTGGCGCAGCGGGACGGCCCGGTGTTCGTCTATGACCCCGCCATCGTCGCGGCACGGGTCGCGCGGTTCCGAGCCGCCTTTCCTGCGATCGACCTGCATTATGCGATCAAGGCCAATCCGTTCCCGCCGCTGCTCGCCGGGATGGCGGAGCTGGTCGACGGCTTCGACGTCGCCTCGGCGGGCGAATTGGCGAAGGTCGAGCGGCTGGGGCGTCCGGTTAGCTTTGCCGGGCCGGGCAAGCGCGATGCCGAGCTGTCCGCCGCGCTGACCGCCGGGGTGACGATCAATCTGGAATCCGAAGGCGAGGCGACCCGCGCGCTCGCCATCGCCGAACGGCTGGGCGTGCGCCCCCGTCTGGCGGTGCGGGTCAATCCGGACGTCGAGCTGCGCGGCTCGGGGATGAAGATGGGCGGGCGGCCATCGCCCTTCGGGATCGACGCGGTGCGGGTGCCCGCGCTGGTCCGCCATCTGGTCGCGGCGGGCGCGGACTGGCGCGGCTTCCATATCTATGCGGGCAGCCAGGCGCTCGATCCGCAGGCGATCATCGATACCCAGGCCGCCACCATCGCGCTCGCCGCGCGGCTGGCGGAGGAGGCGGGGCAAGCGCCGCCGCTGGTCAATCTGGGCGGCGGCTTCGGCGTGCCCTATTTCGCGGGCGATACCGCGCTCGACATCGAGCGGGTGGGGGCCGCGCTGGAGACTGCGGTGGCGGCGCGCCCCGATATCCTGCGCGACAGCCGTTTCGCGATCGAACTGGGGCGCTGGCTGGTGGCGGAGGCCGGGGTCTATCTGGCGCGCGTGGTCGATCGCAAGGAGAGCGGGGGCGAGACCTTCCTGATCCTCGATGGCGGCCTCAACCACCAGCTCGCGGCCAGCGGCAATTTCGGCACCGTCGTCCGTCGCAACTATCCGCTGGCGCTGGCGCATGCGATGGGCGGCGAGGCGACCGAGACGGTGTCGGTGGTCGGGCCGCTCTGCACCCCGCTCGACCGGCTGGGCGACCGGATCGCCCTGCCGCGCGGCGATGTCGGGGATGTCGTCGCCATCTTCCTGGCCGGGGCCTATGGCGCCACCGCCAGTCCTTGTGCCTTTTTGGGACATGGTCCTGCGGCCGAGCTATTGCCGAGGGATCACAGCGACTAACGCTCTGTTCACCTCTTCATGGCATAGCGACGCTGCGCAATTTGCCCTTCGTTCCGGCCGGGATAACAGGGTTCAGGAGACTCCTTCGATGGCATCGTTCGCCCGTCCCCTCTTGCTCGCAGGCCTGGCGGCCTCGACGCTGACCGCCTGTTCTACCGGGCGGCCGGACCCCGAATTGCCCTCGGCGGGCTATGTCGCGCGCAAGGAGCAGCCGGGCGAGGAATATGTCATCGGTCCGCTCGACCAGCTCAACATCTTCGTCTGGCGCAATCCCGACCTGTCGACCAAGGTCCAGGTGCGCCCCGACGGCCGCATCACCACGCCGCTGGTCAACGACATGCCCGCCGTCGGCAAGACGCCCGCGATGCTGGCCGACGACATGAAGAAGGCCCTGTCGGAATATGTCTCCAACCCGATCGTGTCGGTGATCGTCGAGAATTTCTCCGGCACCTATAGCCAGCAGGTGCGGATCGTCGGCGCGACCGAAAAGCCCGCCGCCATCCCTTACCGCGCCAACATGACGTTGCTCGATGCGATGATCGCGGTGGGCGGGCTGAACCAATATGCGGCCGGTAACAAGGCCAAGCTGGTGCGCACCGACCGCGAGACCGGCAAGCAGCGCGAATATGCGCTTCAGATCAACGACCTGCTTCGCAAGGGCGATTCGAAGGCGAATGTCCGGCTGGAACCGGGCGACGTCATCATCATCCCCGAATCGATGTTCTAAGGTCGCGTCTGCGCATGTCGAGCATCCAGGATGAAATCCGCATAGCGATCCATGCGATCTGGACCCGGCGCTGGCTGGCGCTGGGCGTCGCATGGGCGGTGTGCATCGCGGGCTGGCTGTTCGTCTCGCAAATCCCCAGCCGGTATGAATCGCGCGCGCGCATCGCGGTGCAGAATGCGCAGATCCTGCCCGACGGCATCGCCTCGACCCAGGCCAGCCAGATGGATTCGGTCGATCAGGTGCGCCAGACGCTGATCTCGGCGATCAACCTGCAAAAGGTGGTGCGTGGCACCGACCTGGCCAGCACGGTGTCGAGCGACGCCGACGTCGCCGCGCGCGTCTCGGCCCTGGCCCAGTCGATCAAGATCGAGAACCAGCAGGACACGATCTTCCAGCTGACCGTCACCCAGTCCAGCCCCAAGCTGGCGCAGCAGGTGGCGCAGAAGCTGATCGACATCTTCGTCGAATCCAATCTGGTCGGCGATCGCAACAACACGAACCAGAGCCTGGCCTTTCTCGACAAGCAGCTGGACGACCGCCAGAAACAGCTCCAGATCGCCGAGGCCAAGCGCGCCCAGTATCAGAACCAGTTCCTGGGCGGCCTGCCGGGCAGCGGATCAGTCGCCGACCGGATCGGGCTGGCGCGCTCGCAGATGGCGCAGGTGGACAGCGACATGGCCGCCGCCCAGTCGAGCGTCGCGGCGGTGCAGGGGCAGCTGGCGGGCACGCCGCGCACCGTGGGCGAGGGCGGCGGGGTCGCCGGTCCTGCGCGCGCGCGGCTGGCGACGCTTCAGGGCCAACTCGCCGATGCCAGGGCGCGCGGCTATACCGACAGCCATCCGGACGTGATCGCGCTGAAGAGCCAGCTGGCGGTCGCGCAGGCCGCCGCGCGGGCCGAGCCGCCGGGCGGCGGGGCGGGCGGGCAGCCCAATCCGCTCTACATGTCGCTCCAGTCGATGGCCGCCGAGAAGCAGGCGCAGCTCGCCAGCCTGAAGATGCGCAAGAGCCAGTTGCAGAACGACCTCGACCGGTTGAACGCCAGCCTGTCGACCGATCCCGAGGCGGCGGCGCAGCAGGGGGCGATCGACCGCGACTATCAGGTGCTGAAGGACAGTTACGACCAGTTGCTGCGCCAGCGCGAGCAGGTCGCGCTGCGCGGACAGGCGCAGAACCAGACCGACTCGATGCGTTTCTCGGTGATCGACCCGCCCACCTATCCTCGCACGCCGACCGCGCCCAATCGCTTGTTGCTGCTGACCGGCGTGTTCCTGGCCGCGCTGGGACTGGGGATCGGGACCGCCTTTGCCCTGTCCAAGCTGCGCCAGACCTTCACCACGCCGCATTCGCTGCAACGCGCGATGGGCCTGCCGGTGATCGGCGCGATCGGCGAGGTCGTCACGCGCGCGCAGGCCGAGGTGCGGGCCAAGCGGATGAAATTGTTCCTCGGCGGGACGGCGGCGCTGGGCGCGGCCTATGGGATGGTGGTCGCGATCGAGCTATTGCAGCGGGGTATGGCGGCATGACCAAGCCCTTGAAACCGAACCGGCCCCGGCGGGAGCCTTCGCTGCTCGAACGCGCGGCGAATGTCTATGACTTCCAGTCCTTTGTCCGCGCGCCCGTCATGCCCGAGGGCCAGCGGGGCGAAGACGCCACGCCTGTCGCGCCGCGCGAGGTGGACCGGACGCCGCCCGCCATGGTCGCGCCCGACAGCGCGCCCGATCCCGAATTTCCCGCCAGCCTGAGCGGCATTCCGGCCGAGTTCCTGGCGCAGCCGGGCGACGAGGAATTCCTGGCGAGCGAATATAATCCCGGCTTCAGCGACGTCGCGATGGTCGACCGCGCGATGCTGGCCGAGAACGGCATGATCGTCCCCGGCGCGCCGGTCGGGCCGCTGGCCGAGGAGTTCCGGCTGGTCAAGCGCCAGCTGATCATCACCAGCCGCCGCCTGGTCGAGACGGGCGATGCCGACAAGGCGCGCACCGTCCTGATCTGCTCTGCGCGGCCGCAGGACGGCAAGACCTTCTGCGCGGTCAATCTGGCGCTGTCGCTGGCCGCCGAGCGCGATACCGAGGTGCTGCTGGTCGACGCCGATGTCGCCAAGCCCGACGTGCTCGACCGGCTGGGGCTGGCCGAGGGGCCGGGGCTGCTCGACGCGCTCGACGATGGCGCGATCGATGTCGAGGATCTGGTGATTCGGACCGACGTGCCGCATCTGTCGGTGCTGCCCTGCGGCACGCGCAGCGCCAGCGACACCGAATTACTCGCCTCGGCGCGGACCCGGACGGTGTTGCAGCGGCTGTTGTCGGCCAATCCGCGCCGCCTGGTCATCTTCGACTCGCCACCCGCGCTGGCCGCCTCGTCCGCCTCGGTGCTGGCGATGCTGGCGGGGCAGGTGATGATGGTCGTCCGCGCCGACCGCACGCCCGAGAGCGAGGTCGCGGGCGCGATCGCGCTGCTCGATGCGTGCGAGCATATCCAGCTGGTGCTCAACAGCGTCGCCTTCGTGCCGGGCAGCCGCCGGTTCGGCTATTATGGCGGATATGGCAAGGACGACGCCCGGTGACGGCGGCGCGGCCGGTCCTGATCGCCTCGGCGCTGGCTCTGGCGGCCTGGCCGTCGGCGCTGGCGGCGCAGGTGCAGGGCATGGCCACGCCCCCCTCCACGTCCGCGCCGGGCAGCGCAGCCCCCGGCGTCGCGCCCGCGCCCGCGGGCGGCACCGCATCGCGTGTCCGCATCGCCCCCTATATCGAGGTCGGGCAGCTGCTGAGCGCCGATCTGAACGGCGGCGATGTGGTGACCTTCACCAGCCTGGCGGCGGGCGTGAATGCGCAGGTGAGCACCCCGCGCGCGCAGGCGCAGCTCAGCTATCGCTACGAACATCGGTTCAGCTGGAACGATCGCTATGCCGACAATGACATCCATAGCGGGCTGGCGCGCGGCGCCTATCGGCTGACGCGCGACCTGACCCTGGACGGCGGCGCGCTCGCCACGCGGACGCGCTCGGACATTCGCGGCGCCGCGCCGGGCGTGCTGGTCGGCGATACCGGCAATATCTCGCAGCTCTATTCGGCCTATATCGGTCCGGTCCTGACCACCCGCGCCGGGCCGGTGCAGATCGGCGCCAATTACCGGCTGGGCTATACCCGCGTCGACACGCCGGGCTTTGGCGGCATCGCGCCGGGCCAGCCGCGCCTCGACTATTTCAGCGACAGCTGGAACCAGCTGGCGACGGTCAGCGCCAATGTCCGTCCCGGCGCGGTCCTGCCGGTCGGGCTGTCGCTCAACGCCTCCTATGAGCGCGACGATGCCGGGCAGCTGGCGCAGCGTTACGAGGGCTGGTTCGCCCGCGGCGACGTGCTGAAACCCATTTCCCCCTATGTCGCGCTGACCGCCGGGGTCGGCTATGAGCGGATCGAGAGCAGCCAGCGCGACGCGGCGGTCGACGCCGCCGGACGCCCGCTGGTCGACAGCCGGGGCCGCTTCGTCACCGCACCCACCGGGCCGCGCCGCATCGCCTATCGCACCGACGGTGTCTATTATGATGCGGGCGTGATCTGGCGCCCCGATCGCCGTACCTCGGTGGAGGGGCATGTCGGCGAGCGTTACGGCTCGCTCAGCGTGACCGGCGTCGCGCGCTATCAGGCGTCGCGCAACGTCGTCATGCAGGTCGCGGTCTATGACGGCATCCAGACCTTCGGGCGGCAGTTGCGCAATGGCCTGTCCAACCTGCCGACCAATTTCGTCGAGACGCGCGATGCCTTTGGGCAGCAGTTCAACGGATGCGTGTTCTCGACCAGCGGCACGACGCCGGGCGGGTGCCTGAACGATGCGCTGCAATCGGTGCAGACATCGCTCTACCGCGCGCGCGGGCTGGATGCGATGGTGTCGATGACGCGCGGCCGCTCGACCCTGGGGCTGGGGCTGGGCTATACCAATCGCCGCCTCTTCGCGCCGCAGAACGCGCCGGGCATCGTCGTCTATGGCACCGAGGACGAAAGCTGGTACGCGCAGATTTTCTTCGGCCATGCGCTCGGCCCGAATTCGGGGCTTAACGTTAACGGCTTCGTTAACTATTATGCCAGTAAGTTGGCGGGGGCCGAGGACGTGGTGTCGCTGGGATCGACCGCCAGCTATTACCGCAACTTCGGTCGGCTCGGAACAACCGCGTCGGTGGGATTGTATCACTTCACGGTCGGGGACCTGTCCAGCGCGCTGTCGGCGCAGGCCCTGATCGCGGCACGATACCAGTTCTGACCGGCCGAAAGGCACGATGATGTACGAGACGCATTTTGGTCTGGGCGAGCGCCCGTTTCAGCTGACGCCGGACCCGCGTTTCTGGTTCGAGACGGCGACTCACGGCAAGGCGATGGCCTATCTCGGCTATGGCCTGGCGCAGGGCGAGGGCTTCATCGTCATCACCGGCGATGTCGGCGCGGGCAAGACCACGCTGGTCGGCCATCTTGTCGAAACGCTCGACCCGCGCCGTCTGCGCGTCATCCATATCGTGTCGACCGCGATCGAGCCGAACGACCTGCTGCGCACCGTCGCCGGACAGCTGGGCGTCGACAGCCTGGGCCTGTCCAAGGCGGGACTGCTGGCCGCGATCGAGCGCGCGCTGAACGGCGTCGCGCGCGAGGGGCGTCGCATCCTGTTGATCGTCGACGAGGCGCAGGCGCTGCCGCTCGCCTCGCTCGAGGAACTGCGCATGCTGTCCAATTTCCAGGCGGGGGGGCATGCGCTGCTCCAGATCCTGCTGGTCGGACAGCCCGAATTCCGCGAGCGCCTGCTCGGCTCGGCCGCCATCGAGCAGCTGCGCCAGCGGGTCATCGCCATCCACCATCTCGACCCGATGGAGGCCGACGAGGTTCCCGATTACATCGCGCACCGGCTGGCGGTGGCGGGATGGACCGGCCGCCCCGATTTCGCCGCCGACGCGTTCGACGCGCTGTACGAGGTGTCGGGCGGCGTGCCGCGCCGTCTGAACGTGCTGGCGGGCCGCGTGCTGTTGCAGGCGGCGGTCGAGGGTGTCGAGCTGATCGGCGAGGAAACCGTCAAGAGCGTCGCCGCCGACATGGCCGCCGATATGGGGGGCGATCGGTTCGCGGCCTCGCGCGACGCCGAGGTGCAACCCGAACCCGCCCCGATCGCACCGCCCCAGGCCGCCGCACCCGCCTTCGACCGTTCGGTCTTCGGGCTGGGGACGCTGGGCGCCGCAACGCTGAACGGCGCGCCTGCGCCCGCCGCGATGGCCGATCCGATCGTCCGCACCCGGATCATGCCCGACAGCCAGACGGGGCAGGGCGGCAGCCCGCGCATCGTCGCCCCGCCGCCCGCGCCCGAGCCGGTATCGCTGCGCCCGATCCCCGAGCCCAGGCCCGCACCGGAACCCCAGGCCGCCAAGCCTGCCCCGGCGGCCGCCGCCGATCCGTCGCCGGTGGCGGCGCTGGAGGAGCGGATCGCGCGGCTAGAGGCGCGGCTGGAGCAGCAGGAGGCGGCGCTGCGCCGCGTGCTGACGCTGATGGTCGACTGGAGCGATGCCGACGCGCGTGGCGAGCCCCGCCGCGAGGAAAGCCCGACGATCCGCACGGGCGCCTGGGGCCATGCCGCCTGAGCCCGGCGCGGCCCGGCCGCTCCATGGCATGTCGGTCGATGTCGAGGAGTGGTTCCAGGTCGGCGCCTTCGAACGGACGATCGACAAGGCCGACTGGGACCGGCTGGACAGCCGGGTCGAGGCCAATACCGATGCGGTCCTGTCGCTGTTCGCCGAGACGCGGACGCGCGCGACCTTCTTCACGCTGGGCTGGGTCGCGCATCGCCATCCCGGCCTGATCCGCCGCATCGTCGCGGCCGGGCATGAGATGGCCAGCCATGGCTGGGACCATCAGCGCGTCTTCACCATGACCGCCGACCAGTTCCGCGCCGATCTGCTCCGCGCGCGCTCGGCGATCGAGGATGCGGGTGGGCAGGCGGTGACCGGCTATCGCGCGCCCAGCTTCTCGATCGACACCCGGACCCCCTGGGCGCATCCCGTGCTGGCCGAGGCGGGATATCGTTATTCCTCCAGCGTCGCGCCGCTGCGGCACGACCATTATGGCTGGGCGGCCTCGCCGCGCTATGCCTGGCGGCCGCTGGCCGATGCCGATCTGATCGAGCTGCCGGTGACGGTGGCGCAGTTCGGCCAGCGGCGGCTGGCGACCGGCGGCGGCTTCTTCCGGATGCTGCCCGCCAAGCTGACCGACATCGCGATTGGGCAGGTCGAGCGCGACCGGCACGGCGCGATGTTCTATTTCCACCCCTGGGAGATCGATCCCGGCCAGCCGCGCGTCACCGCCGCCCCGCTTCGCTCACGCATCCGCCATTATTCGCGGCTGGGCGCGATGGAGGGCAAGCTGCGCGCGCTGCTCGGGCGGCATGACTGGGGCCGGGTCGATCAGGTGGCGGCCAGGGAAGCGGCACAGCTGGCATGAGCGCGACGGTGCCGACCCTGCGCGTCGCCGATCTGGCGCGCGAAACGGAGCGTGCGCGGATCGATGCGTTCGTCGATGCCGCCGGTGGCACGCCCTTTCATCGCACCGGCTGGCTGCTGGCGGGGGCGGCGGGCTGTGGCCAGAAGGCACATTGCCTCGTTGCGGAGCGCAACGGCGATCTGGTCGGCCTGTTGCCGCTCAGCGAAATTCGCTCGCCCTTGTTCGGCGCGGCGATGGTGTCGACGGGCTTCGGCGTCGATGGCGGCGTGCTGGGCGAGGGCGTGGACCTGCTGGCGGAGGCGGCCTGGACGCTCGCCCGCGACCGGGACATCGAGTCGGTCGAACTGCGCGGAGGGCCGGTGCCGGATGGCTGGACGCCCGACGCCGACAGTTATCTGGGTTTCGTCCGCCCGATCGCCGCCGATGACGAGGCCGAGCTGAAGGCCATCCCGCGCAAGCAGCGGGCCGAGCTACGCAAGGCGCTGGCCAATGAGTTGACCGTCCAGACCGGCGCCGATGCGGCGATGCTGGCCGAGCATTACCGCATCTATGCCGAATCGGTCCGCAATCTGGGCACCCCGGTCTTTCCGGCGCGGCTGTTCCGCGAAGCGGCGGCGCGGCTGGACGCGGATGTGCTGACCGTGCGCCATCGCGGCCGCGCGGTGGCGAGCGTGCTCAGCCTTTATCATGGCGGCACCGTCTATCCCTATTGGGGCGGGGGCACGCAGGCGGCGCGGGGCCTGCGCGCCAACGACCTGATGTATTTCGCGCTGATGCGGCACGCGCGGTCGCGCGGCTGCCACCGCTTCGATTTCGGCCGGTCTAAGGTCGGGACCGGCGCGGCGGCATTCAAGAAGAATTGGGGGTTCGAGGGGCGGCCTCTGGTCTATGCCAGCCGCAGCATCCATGGGCCGCGCGCGATCAATCCGCTCAACCCCAAATATGCCGCGATGATCGCCATCTGGAAGCGGATGCCGGTCTGGGCGGCGCGGATCGCGGGGCCGGTGATCGCACGGGGGCTGGGGTGAGGGACCTGCTGTTCCTCGCGCACCGCGTGCCCTTTCCCCCCGATCGCGGCGACAAGATCCGCAGCTTCCACATCCTGCGGCATCTGGCGCGCGACTGGCGCATCCATCTCTGCGCCTTTGCCGAAAGCGAGGCCGAACGCGATCCGCCGCCCGCATTCCGCGACCTGCTGGCGAGTTGCCACCTGATCCCCCGCACCAAGGGGATGCCGCGCGCCGCCGTCGAGGCGCTGGCGACCGGCCGCCCGGTCTCGCTGACCGCCTTTGCCCATCCCGCCATGGCGCGGGCGGTGGCCGGGGTGCGGCTGGGCGGGGTGGCCGCGACCTATGTCTTTTCGGGCCAGATGGCGCAGTATCGCGGGCAAGGGCCGACCGTGATGGACATGGTGGACGTCGACTCGGCCAAGTTCGCCGCGATGGCGGATGGCGCGACCGGCCCCAGGGCCTGGATGCTGGCCCGCGAGGCGAAACGTCTGGCGGCCTTTGAGCGCCGCGTCGCCCGCGATGCCGATGCGACCCTGTTCGTCAGCGAGGCCGAGGCCGCCTTGTTCCGCAGCCAGGGCGGGCAGGGCCATGTCCTGGCCATCGAGAACGGCATCGACGCGACCGTCCATGCGCCCGGCGCGGTGGCGCCGGTGGTGCGGGACGGCCTGCTGATCGTCTTCACCGGGCAGATGGACTATCGCCCCAATATCGATGCGGTGATCCATTTCGCCCAGACCATCCTGCCGTGCATCCGCGCCGTCCGGCCGGATGCGCGCTTCGCCATTGTCGGCCGCGCGCCCGCCGCGGCGGTGCGGCGGCTGGCGGGCGAGGCGGTGATCGTCACCGGCGAGGTGCCCGACACACGGCCATGGCTGGCGGGGGCGGCGGTCTGCGTCGCGCCGCTGATCCTGGCGCGCGGCATCCAGAACAAGGTGCTGGAGGCGATGGCGATGGCCCGCCCCGTCGTCGCGTCGCGTGCCGCCGCCGAGGGGATCGATCATGGCGGCACCATCGCGGTGGCGGCGGACGACCGGGATTTCGCGGCCCGCGTCCTCGCCGCGCTGAACGGCCCCGCCAGCAATCCCGCCGCGCGCGCGCGGGTGATGGAGCGTTACGACTGGCGCGCGCGGCTGGCGCCGCTCGACCGGCTGATGAAGGATATGGTGTCGTGAAGCCGGGACGCTGGGGCTATCATCTGGCGCTGCTCGGCGTGGCGGCTTTGTTCGTCCTGTTCCTCCTGCGACGCGACGTCGCGCATCTGGTCGAGATCTGGTGGACCAGCACGACCTATGGCCATTGCCTGTTCATCGGCCCGGTCGTCGGCTGGCTGATCTGGCAGCGGCGGCCGGAGCTGAAGCAACTCACCCCGGTCGCCTGGTGGCCGGGATTGCTGCTCGTCGCGGCGGGCGGGTTCCTCTGGCTGCTCGGCGAGTCCGCCACGGTCGCGCTGGTGCGGCAATTGGGGCTGGTCGCGACGCTGGAGGCGCTGGTCGTCACGCTGCTGGGCCCGATGGTCGCGCGCGGGCTGTTGTTCCCGCTGGCCTATGCCTGGTTCCTGGTGCCGTTCGGCGCGGAACTGGAAAAGCCGCTTCAGCAGATCACCGTGGCGATCGTCATGCCGCTGCTCGACTGGAGCGGCATTCCCGCCAGCGCGGACGGCGTGCTGATCCATGCCGGGCGCTACTGGTTCGAGGTGGCGGAGGCGTGTTCGGGGTCCAAATTCGTCCTGGCGATGATCGCCTTTGCGGCGCTGGTCGCCAATCTCTGCTTCCGTTCGCCCTGGCGGCGCGCGGTGTTCCTGATCGTGTCGGTGATCGTGCCGGTGCTGGCCAACGGCATCCGCGCCTGGGGTACGATCTTCGCCGCCGACCTCACCTCGATCGAGGTAGCGGGGGGCGTCGATCACATCATCTTCGGCTGGGTGTTCTTCGCCTTCGTCATGGCGGCGGTGCTGGCGATCGGGTGGCAGTTCTTCGACCGGTCGCCGGACGATCCCGCCTTCGACCCCGCACGCCTCTCCACCATTCCGCGCCGCCGCATCGACCCGCTGCTCGCCGCGATCCTGGCGGTGACGATCACCGCGCTCTATCCCAGCTGGAGCGGCTTTGCCGGGTCGCGCGTCGCCACGCTGCCCGCGCATATGACGCTGCCCGACGTGCCCGGCTGGACCCCCGCGCCGCAGATCAGCGAATGGCGGCCCTATTATCCCGGCGCGCAGGTGCTGCTGCGCACCTATGCCGACGGACAGGGGCATCAGGTCGATCTGGCGGTCGGCATCTTCCCGCAGCAGCGCGAGGGCGGCAAGCTGGGCGCGTTCGGGACGGGCATCCTGCACGAAGCCGATCCCTGGATCCGCGTCGCCGATCTGGCGCCTGTCGCGGGCGGCGATGCGACCCGGCTGATCGAGACGACGCCCGATCGCCGGACGATGCAGCGCGTCGTTGCGAGCTGGTACCGGATCGGCGATACGCTGACCCCGGACATGCGACGAGTGAAGATCGAGACGATGAAGGCCAGACTGCTGGGCCGGCGCCAGGTGGCGGTCGCCGTCCATGTGTCCAGCGAGGGGGATGACCGCCAGGCGATCGCGGCGTTCGTCCAGGCGCTGGGGCCGATCGATCGCTTCGCCGACCGTCTGACCGGGCGGCGCTGATCCCATGTGCGGTATCGCCGGTCTGTTCCATCCCGCCACGCCCAAGCCGGTCGATCCCGCCCGGCTGCGCGCGATGATCGGCGCACAGGCGCATCGCGGGCCGGACGGGCAGGGCCTGTGGACCGCGCCCGGTGTTGGCTTCGCCCATGCGCGGCTGTCGATCATCGATGTCGATGGCTCGCCCCAGCCGATGGTCGATGGCGAGGTCGCGGTCTGCTTCAACGGCGAAATCTATAATTACCGCGAATTGCGCGACGAGTTGCGCGCGGGCGGCGCGGTGTTCCGCACCGATGGCGATACCGAGGTGCTGTTGCACGGCTGGCGGCATTGGGGGCCGTCGATGCTCGACCGGCTGGTCGGCATGTTCGCCTTTGCGGTGCATGACGCCAGGGCGGGGGCGCTGTTCCTGGCGCGCGACCGGCTGGGGGTGAAGCCGCTCCACTGGGCCGAGCTGCCCGATGGCGCGGTCGCCTTCGCGTCGGAGATGAAGGGGGTGCTGGCGCATCCGCTGTTCCGGCGGCGGCCCGATATCCGCGCGGTCGAGGATTATCTGGCGCTGGGCTATGTCCCCGACGATGCCAGCATCATGGGCGGCGTCCACAAGCTGCCCGCCGGGCATTTCCTGCTGATCGAGCGGGGGCGGGGGATACCGTCTCCCCGGCAATGGTGGGACGTGGATTTCTCCGACCGGGAAACCGGATCGGCCGCGCGGATGGGCGAGGAACTGCTTGCGCGGATGCGGGCCGGGGTGACCAGCCGGATGGTCGCGGACGTGCCGCTGGGCGCGTTCCTGTCGGGCGGCGTCGACAGCTCGGGCGTCGTCGCGCTCATGGCGGAGGCGTCCCCGCGCGCGGTGCGCACCTGCACCATCGGTTTCGAGGAGGCGGGGCATGACGAGCGCGGCTATGCCCGCACCGTGGCCCGGCGTTTCGCCACCGATCATGTCGAGCGGGTGGTGCGCGCCGACGACTTCACGCTGATCGACACGCTGGTCGCGCATTTCGACGAGCCCTTCGCCGATGCCTCCGCGCTCGCCACCTATCGGCTGTGCCAGCTGGCGCGTGAGCATGTCACCGTCGCGCTGTCCGGCGACGGCGCGGACGAAGCGATGGCGGGCTATCGCCGCCATGTCTTCCATGCGGGCGAGGAGCGGGTCCGCGGCCTGTTCCCGGCGGACCTGCGACGCGGGCTGTTCGGGACGCTGGGGCGTTTCTATCCCAAGGCCGATTGGGCCCCGCGCCCGCTGCGTGCCAAGACGACGCTGCTGGCGCTGGGGATGGACGGGGCGGAGGCCTATGCGCGGGCGGTGGGCGTCACCAGCCCGGAATGGCGCGCGCGGCTGTTTTCGGCGGAGGCGAAGGCGGCGCTGGGCGGCCACCGGGCCGAGGATCGCTATGTCGCGGCGATGCGCGACGCGCCTGCCCGCGACGCCATCGACCGCGCGCAATATGCCGATCTGAAGATCTGGTTGCCCGGCGATATTCTGACCAAGACCGACCGCACCTCGATGGCGGTGGGGCTGGAGGCGCGCGAGCCGCTGCTCGACCATCGCCTGGTGGAATATGCCGCCCGCCTGCCCGCCGCGATGCGGGTGCGCGGCGGGCAGGGCAAATGGCTGATGAAGAAGGCGCTGGAGCCCTATCTGCCGCGCGACATCCTCTACCGGCCGAAAATGGGCTTCGTCACGCCGATCAGCGCGTGGTTTCGCGGCGCCCTGGCCGACGAGGCGGCGCGGCTGGCGCAATCGGGGCTGTTGCGCGAGACGGGCTGGTTCCAGTTGGCCGAACTGGGGCGCATGGCCGCCGACCACCGGGCGGGGCGGGCCGACCATGGCCGGACGCTATGGCAGATGATGATGCTGGAGCGGAGCCTGCAAAGGCTGTTCTGAGGGGCTATCCCCCATCCGTTCGCACTGGGCGAACGGGGGCAACTGTGATGTTCATGCGAGAGCGATAGGCTGTCGCTTTCGAATCATAGCGTTGAGGATGACGAGGAGTTGCCGTGCGACGGCGATAAGGATGGTCTTTGGCGCCTTGCCCTTGGCACGCATCCTGTCGCGCATGGCGGTGAGGACGGGGATACGCCGTGAGGCATTGAGGGCGGCGATGTAGAGGGCTTCTCGGACTTTTCGTCGACCGCCCCAGATGCGCCTGGCACCGCGCCATGTCCCGCTTTCGCGGGCGTGGGGTGCAAGGCCTGCGAGCGAGGCGATCTTGCGGCGGCAGAGCGTGCCGAGTTCGGGAAGTTCGCCGAGCAGGGTTGCCAGGACGGTGGGCCCGATGCCGGGAACGGCCGTCAGCAGCCGGGCCTGTTCGGACAGGGCGTGATCCTGGGCGATGAAGCCTGCGATCTGTCGGTCGAGCTGGGCAATCTGCTGGCCGAGCATGTCGATCATGGCCTCGATGGCCCGGGCGATGTCGGGCTGGCCAGCGCTATGGCGATGCAGCTTTTCGGCTTTTCGCATGTCGACCAACTGCCTGCGGCGGCGCAGGAAATCGGCTAGGCGGGAACGCGCCGGGCTGAGCGGGATGGTCGCGGGCAGGTTCAGCGCCGCGCCCATCTGCGCGAGCACCCGGGCATCGACGCGGTCGGTCTTGGCCAGCGTGCCGGTGGCCCGGGCGAACTCGCGCGCTTGGCGCGGATTGACGCGTGAGAAGGGATGGCTGCGCATCGCAAGCGCCGCGATCAACTCGCCGTCGCAGCCGCTGGTGGCTTCGAAGACGACACGGACATCATGGTCGAGCGTGTCGAGCCAGGCGGCGATGGCATCCGGTGTATTGTCGATCTGCCCGATCCGACCGGATGGCAGTTCGCAAATGTCGATGAGAGCACGCGAAAGGTCGCAGCCGATGACGGCTTGTGGCATGGTATAGGCTCCTGTCCAGGTCGTGCGGGATCAGCAGTCCCAAGCAACTGTTCAGGGTTGTGACCAACGCGGAAGGGACCCTTGCTCCCTATCGGGCTCCAGACCCTCGGGGGGACGGGCTCCCTTCCGCAACACCTTCTTACCAGCATCACATCAGACAGGGGGGGGGGCGCGCTTCACACTCCCAGCGTCTGGTTGATCCAGCGATCGAACAGATCCGGCCAGAGCCGCGCCGGGGCGCCTTCGGGGGCGCCCAGCGCGCCGAAGCCGTGCCCGCCCTTTTCGAAGAAATGCGCCTCGACCGGCACCTTCGCGGCGCGGGCGCAGGTCAGCACGTCGAGCGACTGGTCGAGCGGGACCAGCCCGTCATCGACCGCATGAACCAGGAACAGCGGCGGCGTGGTCGCATCGATCCGGCGCGGGCTGTCATAGCGCGCCTTGGTCGCGGGATCGGGATGGGGGCCCAGCAGATTGTCGCGCGACCCGGCATGGGTGGTCGGCGTCGACAGGCTGGCGACCGGATAGACCAGCCCCGAAAAGCGCGGACGCGCCGATTGGCGGTCGGCGGCATCGACCGGCGCATAGACCCGGTCGTCATAACCGACGGTCAGCGAACCCGCGAGATGCCCGCCCGCCGAAAAGCCGACGATACCCAGCCGCGCCGGGTCGATGCCGTATCGCGCCGCATTGGCACGGATCAGCCGCATGGCGCGCTGCGCATCCTGGAGCGGGACGTCGGCCTGATGATCCCAGCCTTCGGATGGCAGGCGATAGGCGAGCGCGAAGACGGTGATGCCATGCGGGTTGAGCGTCCGCGCGACGTCGATCCCTTCATTCTGGACCGACACGAAGCCATAGCCGCCGCCGGGAATGGTCAGCACGGCGCGACCGTCGGGCCGCTCGGGCCGGAAGACCGCGACGATCGGGGTGGCGATACCGCGCAGCCACAATTGCTGCTGCCCCGCCGGACCGTTCATCGAGGGGCGGGGGCTGGGCAAAGTCGCGCGCGCGCCGGGCGGACGGCCGGGCCAGAGGGGGAAATGTTCGGCGGGCGGCCAGGGCGTCATGCCCGTGGTGGAGGCCGGTGCGGCCTGCGCGGCGGCGCGGGCGGCCAGCGGCACGCTCGCCATGGCTCCGATCACAGAGCGTCGGTCGATCATCCTATCCTCTCCATCCGCGCCGCACGGCGTTATCGGGGCAAGCCTGCCGGGAGGGCGCGTGCCGGGCAAGAAAAAAGGGCGGAACCCTGCGGTTCCGCCCTCTTTCTCAATGTCCGTACTTCTTGATCCCCCGACGCCGCAGCTTTTCGCGCTTGCGACGACGGGAATAGGGGATCGCGAATGCTATCGCCGCGAGCAGGACCACGCCGATGATCAGATAGGCAAGCTGCTCACGTTCCAAGAAGTCCAACATCAGTCGAAAATAGCCCCCCAACGACGCTTCGCGCGCTCACGCCAGTGGCCGCGATGATAGGCGTCCGAAGCGAGCAGCGGCATCACCGAACCCGCTTCCGCGAACACCATCTGCTCGAGCGCGGTATCGACCTTGCCCCAGCTCGCCGCTTCCTTGAGCGTCGAGGACGAGCAGGCACCGTCACGAACATCGGCCACCGTGATCTGCACGGCGTATTTGTGCATCTCGACGTCTTCATGGCCCAGGATCTCGGCACAGACAACCGTGTCCTGGATGAAATTCTTCGGCACGCCGCCGCCGATCATCAGCAGGCCGGTGGTGCCCGCCTTGATCTTGATGTCGGTCAGTTCGCGGAAATCGGCGATCGCGTCGAGCACCATGTACGGCTTGCCTTCCTTGGCGCGCTCGACCTGGTGCTTGACCAGACCGAAGCCCGCCGACGAGTCGACAAAGGCCGGGCAGAAGATCGGCACGTCATGCTCATAGGCGAGCTTGACGAGGCTGTTGTCCTTCTTGCCGTGCTCGGCCAGATACTTGCCCATCTCGCGGATGAAGGCGCGGCTCGAATAGGCCTTGGGCTCCAGCGAGTCCGCGATCTTGCCGATCGTGTGGTCGCAGTCCTGAAGCTGCTCTTCGTCGATATAGGTGTCGTAGATGCGGTCGATGTAGAGCGAACGCAGCGTGTTGTCGTCCGGCACTTCCAGCGCCTGGTAATGCTTGTGGCCCAGGCCCTCGAAGAAATCCATGTCGACGATCGACGCGCCGGTCGCGACGACACCGTCGATCATGTTCGAGCGCAGCAGCTCGGCATAGAGGTCCATGCAGCCGCCCGCCGAGGTCGAACCCGCGATGACGAGGAAGATCGAGCAGTCCTTGTCGGCCAGCATCTGGTTGTAGATGCCGGTCGCGCGCGCCAGGTCGCGGCTGGTGAAGCTCATCTTGCCCATCGAATCGATGATCGGGCGCGCGTCGAACTTGGTGATGTCGATATGTTCGACCACGCTGGAGAGCAGCTCGGCCTTACGGTTGTCGTTGATCGTGTCGGTCATGATGGTTCCATCATCATCGAGAAGCCGTCGTCGTTATTGGGGACGCGGTAACCCGGCTGGCCCGGACCTGCGCGGGGCAGGGCCGGTATGCGAAGGGGCCTTATCGCGGTGGACACCGCAATGCCACCCCATTCCCCTCCCGCCGAAGCGGAAGGGGATAAAGGAGGTGCTAAAGTCGCCGGGTTACAGCTTGACGACGTTCGCGGGGAGGGCGTGCTCGGCCTCGTCGCGATAGACCGAGAACATCGGCTCGTCGTCGGTCACGACGAACTCGTGACAGGAAAAGCCGTTGAACTGGGTCCGCATCGCCTGGCCGTAAGCGCCCAGCATGCCGATCTCGAAATAATCGCCGGTATTCGTGTCCGCGGGCAACGGGAACGGACCCTGCATGAAGTCGAGATCGTCGCAGGTCGGGCCCCAGAAGCTGAAGTCCATGTCCCGCGCGTCGGAATCCGGCTCGCGCAGCAGCTGGACCGGATATTTCCACCCGATATGCGCCGCATCGAACAGCGCGCCGTACGCGCCGTCGTTGATGTACAGCTCATTGCCGCGACGACGCTCGACGCGCACCACGACGGACGAATATTCGGCGCACAGCGCACGGCCCGGCTCGGCCCAGAGTTCGGCCGAATAGGACACCGGCAGGCTCTCGAACGCACGGTGGATCGTCTCGAAGAAACGCTCCAGCGGCGGCGGGGTCATGCCCGGATAGGCCGAGGGGAAGCCGCCGCCGACATCGATCACGTCGACCGTGACCGCCGCCGCGACGATCGCCGCACGCACCCGCTCCATCGCCGCCGAATAGGCGTCGGGGGTCATCGTCTGGCTGCCGACATGGAAGCAGATGCCCAGCGCGTCGGCGACCTGGCGGGTCGCGATCAGCAGGTCCTTCGACTCTTCCAAGCTGACACCGAACTTCGATCCCAGGCTGAGCTTGGCATATTCGGACGACACGCGCATCCGGACGCACAGGGTCAGGTCGGTCGCGCCGTTGGTGGCGCGGACGATCTTCTCCAGCTCTTCCAGGCTGTCGAGCGAATAGGTGCGGACGCCGTGCGTGAAATAGGCCTCGGCGATCGCCTCTTCCGACTTCACCGGATGCATGAAGCAGCAGACGGCCTGGGGAACGACCGACTTCACCATCCGCACTTCCGCGATGGACGCGGTGTCGAAATGGGTGATGCCATTGTCCCACAGGATCTGGATCAGATCCGGCGACGGATTCGCCTTCACCGCATACATCGGCCGACCCGGAAACTTCTCGACGAAGAAGCGGGCGGCGCGCGCAGCGGCGTGCGGGCGAAGCAGCGTGACCGGATCAGCCGGGCGACGCTTGGCGATGTCGATGCCGCGCTCCAGGTTGGAGGGGACGGCGGTCGAGTGGGCAGCTAGCCCCAGCGCGCGATGATTCTGGTGCAACTCAAGGGACCTCCAATTGCCTGACGGCATACGGTGACAAAAAGCTGCCTTGCGGTTGGAAGTCCCATGGGGCAGCGGAGGCGCGAAATAGGGTCCACTTTTTCTAATGTAAAGCGGTAGAAAGCGAGGCGGAGATAAAAAGTGACAATCCTAAGACAGCCGACAAAAGCCGGGGTCCGCGACGCCGCTGAAAAGATCGCGCGGGTGTTGCCGCCATCGCCGCTATTCCCGTTGAATATCAACGGGAAAGCGGTGGCCTTCAAGGCCGAATCCTTGCAGCCGATCGGCGCGTTCAAGCTGCGCGGCGCATGGCATCGATTAACCGCGTTGGACGCCGATTCCAGGGTGCGCGGGGTCGTCGCCTTCTCCTCGGGCAATCATGCGCAGGGAATCGCCTGGGCCGCGCGGCGGCTGGGGATCGCCGCGACCATCGTGATGCCCGCCGATGCGCCTGCGTCGAAGCGCGAGGGGACGCTCGCGCTGGGGGCGGAGATCGTCGACTATGACCGCGCGACCGAAAGCCGCGAGAAGATCGCGCGGCGACTGGCCGAGGCGCGCGGCGCGACGCTGGTGCCGAGCTTCGACGATCCCTGGGTGATCGAGGGGCAGGGCTCCGCGGGCGTCGAGGCGGCGGCGCAGATGGCCGCGCTGGGCCTGCCCGCACCCGCCCATGTCGTGACGCCCTGCGGCGGCGGCGGGCTGGCGGCGGGCCTGACGCTGGCGCTGCCCGAGGCGCGGGTGACGGTGGTCGAGCCCGAGGGCTGGGACGATATGCGGCGCTCGCTGGAGGCCGGGTGGATCGAGCCGGTGGGTGACAATCCCCCGCCGACCGCCTGCGACTCGCTCCAGACGACGCGCGTGTCGCCGCTGACCTTCGAGGTGCTGGCGCGGCGCGGGGCGGAGGGCGTCGCGGTGTCCGAGGTGGAGGTGGCGGCCGCGCAGCGCTTCGCCGCCGAACGGCTGCGGCTGGTGATCGAGCCGGGCGGCGCGGCGGCGCTGGCGGCCTTGCTGGCGGGCAAGGTGGCGGCGGAGGATGGGATGCTGGTCATCCTGTCGGGCGGCAATGTCGACCGCGCCGCCTATGCCCGCGTGCTGGCCGGATGACGGCGGCCATCGCCCACGCGGCGCCGGGGATCGCGATGCTCGCGGCCTTTGCCTGTGTGGCCGGCGGGGTGGCGACGATCCGGCGCGGGGATCGGCGCAAGGGCGTGCTGATGCTGGTGATGGCGGTGGTGCTGGTCGGCAATGTCCTGATCTGGACGGTGTGACACCTGTTCCCCGGCAGAGGCCGGGGCCCAGTTGCTATGGCGCTTGTGGCGGTGGCTGAATGGGCGTGGGAGGCATTTCCGAGCGGGTCGCTTCTGCCTCCCATGCACCTTCGATCGTGAAGGAACCGGGCCCCGGCCTTCGCCGGGGAACGGGGTTCGGTTGCAAGTGACCTGCCGCTCAAACCCCGCTAAAGCCCCCTCATGTTCCGCATCGCTCGCTGGGCCCTGAAGGCCGCGCTCGCCTTTGTGATCGTCAGTGTCGTCTGGGTCGGCATCTATCGCTTCGTGCCGCCGCCCATCACCTTCACCATGCTGGGCGATGTGATCGGCGGGCATGGCGTGACCAAGGACTGGATGCCCTTGTCGGAGATGGACCCCGACATGGCGCGCGCGGCGATCGCGGGCGAGGATGCCCGTTTCTGCTCGCATAACGGATTCGATTTCAAGGCGATGGCCAGCGCCGCCTATCGCAACGCCAAGGGCGGGCGGATCCGCGGCGGCTCGACGATCAGCCAGCAGACCGCCAAGAACGCCTTCCTGTTCCAGAATGGGGGCTATGTCCGCAAGGCGTTCGAGGCCTGGTTCACCTTCCTGATCGAGACGCTGTGGGGCAAGCGGCGGATCATGGAGGTCTATCTCAATATCGCCGAGACCGGGATCGGGACGTACGGGGCCAATGCCGGGGCGATGCGCTATTTCGGGCATGACGCCTCGCATCTGTCGCCGACCGAGGCGGCCCGGATCGCGGCGGTCCTTCCGCTGCCCAAGAAGCGCGCGGCGGTGGCGCCGACCGGGTTCGTGCGCAGGCACGGCAACGTCATTGCGCGCTATGTGGGCGTGGTGCGGCGGCAGGGGCTGGATGCCTGTATCCGGTAACGGGGTGGGGGCTCGGTGAGACACCTTGCCCTCCCCCATCCCCTCCCGCTTGCGGGAGGGGCGTGCCGGTCGAGAGCGGCGGGACTATAAGGTCCCGGCTGGCGCGTGTCGGTCACCACGAACACGCCCCTCCCGCAGGCGGGAGGGGATGGGGGAGGGCGGTCGCCGCATGCTCGACATCCGCCTCGCAAAAGCCACGATCCTCCACGACGATCGCTGGAATTCTGGGTCGGATCGCCATTCAGTATTGCGTCTTCTTTCCCTCTCCCCTGGACAGGGGAGAGGGTTAGCGAAGCTTGCCAGCCTGCTGGCTAGCGCAGCTTGGGTGAGGGGTTGAGCGAGCCCAAAGGCTCGCGCGCTCGCGGTGCGAGCGCCCGCCCCTTACCCAGCTCCGACTAAGCCTTTGCTCTCGCAAAGGCCAAGTCTGCGCAACCCTCTCCCCTCTGCGAGGGGCGAGGGAAGGAAAGGCATCGCTGAATGGCGATCTGCCTTAGGAGGAGCCCATGCGATGCCTGCCGCAATCGGACTGATGCTGCTCCAGGCCGTGCCCTCGGCTCTCCCGCTGCCCCGTATCACGCCGCAATCCGAATGTCCCCGGACCCAAGACGAGATCGTGGTATGCGGTCGCCGCGATGCGGCCGAACGCTATCGGCTACCGCCGTCCGCGCGCGGACCCTCCGGCGCGGCGGGCGAAGCGGGCGCGGGGCTGAGCGGTGCGAATATCCTGGGTGGCACGGGCCCCTGCGGCATCCATGCCGGGCAAAGACGCTGCGCTACCGGCGAGGCGGGGCAGGCGGGCTATGGCGGTGGCCGCGATCCGCTGACCGTCGGCCGCAAGGTGCTGACCCGATTGATCGACCCGGATGCGGAGATCGACTCGCCATCGTCGCAACCGACCGGGCGTCGATAGGCCCGGCCGGTCGCGGATCGCTTTACTTGGCGTCGCCCGAAATCGCGTCGCCCGCCTTCTTGGCGGTATCGCCGACGCTCTTGGCGGCCGAGGTGACGGCCGCGTCCCGACGGTTTTCCGCGCCGCCCCGGCTGAACAGATAGAAGCCGCCGACCAGCACCGCGATCAGCAGGACGATGGCGATCGCCATGCCGCCACCGCCGCCGCTGCGCCGTTCGATCACCGTGGTATGCGGCTGCTGGGTGCCATAGGTTTCGGTAACACGTTCATCGGCCATGACATTCCCTCCTCTTGATTATGGAGGGGGCAACGCCATGACCGCCATACCGTTCCCGAAACGACTGGAAGCGGATCAGAAGGGCAGCTTGAAACCCGGCGGCAGCGACAGGCCGCTGGTCATCTTGGACATTTCGCTGCCCGAAGCGGCATCCGCCTTGGTCCGCGCATCGTTGATCGCGGCGGCCAGCAGGTCCTCCAGCATGCCCTTTTCCGACGGCTGCATCAGCGAATCGTCGATGGTGATGCCGATGATCCGCCCCTTGGCCGACGCCTTGACCTTCACCAGACCGCCGCCCGAGACGCCTTCGACCTCGATCGTGTCGAGATTGGCCTGCGCCTTCTCCAGTTCGTTCTGGACGTTCTGGGCCATCGCCAGGATTTCGTCGAGATTCTTCACATCATGCTCCGTTCACACTGCGTTTGCCGGGCCATTCCATCAATTCGGCCTCGGGGAAAGCCTCGCGGGCGGCGCGGACCATGTCCGACTCCCACGCGGCGGTCTTGATCGCTTCCTCGGCGGCGACCTGCTGCTCGTGCAGCGTCGGCTCACCGGGCACATCCTCCAGCGTGACGCGCCAGACCTGGCCCGTCGCCGTCTTCAGCGCCGCGATCAGCTCGCTCAGCGTATCCGCCGCGATCGGTCGCGATCCGCTGAACACCATCTCCGGCGGCGTATAACGCACCAGACGCGCCCCGTGGCGCAACCGCGCGGCGAGCGCCAGCTGCCCCATATCGTCCAGCCGGTCGATCATCGCGACGAAGCTGTCGGGCAGCTTGGGCGGCTCGGGCTCGGCGGGGGGAGGGGGCGGGGCCATGGCGGCGGGCGCGGGCGCCGCCTGTTGCATCGCCGCGGCCTGTTGCACCGCCGCCGGAGCGCTGGGCGCGGAAACCCCGCCATCGCGAATCTGCCGCGCCAACTCGCCCGGATCGGGCAGGGTCGAGGCATGGATCGCGCGCAGCAGCGCCATCTCCGCTGCTTCGATGGGCAGCGCGGCGCGGGCGACCTCGTCATGACCCTTCAGGAACAGTTGCCACAGCCGGTGCAGTGCCGGGAAGCTGAGCGACCCCGCCCATTCCTCGCGCGCGGCGCGCTCCTCCAGCGGCTGCGCGGCGTCGTGCGGCGTGCCAACCTTGGTCAGGGTGATGCCGTGCACCGTCTCCAGCAGCGAACGCAGCACCGATTGCGGATCGACGCCATAATCATATTGCCTGCGCAGTGAGGCGAGCGCCCCCGCGCCGTCGCCGTTCAGCACCAGCCCCAGCAGGTCGCGTACCGCGCCGCGATCCGACAGGCCCAGCATCTCGCGGACCGCCGCCGCGGTGACGCCGCCGCCCTCCAGATCGGCATGGGCGATCGCCTGGTCGAGGATTGACAGGCCGTCGCGCGCCGAGCCTTCCGCCGCGCGCGCGACGAGCATCAGCGCCTCCTCCTCGGCGGTGACGCCCTCCTTCACGCAGATATCGGCGAAATGCGTCGCCAGCTTGTCCGCCGTGATCCGGCGCAGGTCGAATCGCTGGCAACGCGACAGGACGGTGATCGGAACCTTGTTCACCTCGGTGGTGGCGAACAGGAACTTCACATGCGCGGGCGGCTCTTCCAGCGTCTTCAACAGCGCGTTGAAGGCGTTCTTGGAGAGCATGTGAACTTCGTCGACGATGTAGATCTTGAAGCGCGCCGAGACGGCGGCATAGCGCGACGCCTCGATGATCTCGCGCACGTCGTCCACGCCGGTATGGCTGGCGGCGTCCATCTCGATCACGTCGATATGGCGGCCTTCCGCAATGGCGCGGCAGGGTTCGCACACGCCGCAAGGGCTGATCGTCGGGCCGCCGGTGCCGTCGGGACCGACGCAGTTCAGCGCCTTGGCGATCAGCCGCGCGGTGGACGTCTTGCCCACCCCGCGCACCCCGGTCATCAGGAACGCATGGGCCAGCCGGTCGCGCTTGATCGCATTGCCCAGCGTCTGGACCATCGCGTCCTGCCCGATCAGCGCGTCGAAGGTCTGCGGCCGGTATTTGCGCGCGAGGACGCGATACGCCTCCGCTTTGGCGGGCTGGGGCGGTTCGCCCAGGTCGAACGAATCAGCCATGCCGGGTCTGGGTGGTCGGGATAGGGGAAAGCATCGCCGACCAACATAGGCGCTCGGGCGCGCCGCGTCAGGTCAAATCGTGTGTTAAGACACGCGCAACCGTCGCCCCAGCGCAGGCTGGAGCCTTTGGCGCGTGCATCCCGCCAATGCGGAAAGGCCCCAGCCTGCGCTGGGGCAACGCCGCATCGCGCGGTTCCGAAATGCTGGAAAGGTGGGAGCCGGGACGACCCGCAGCGAAATCGTTGCGGCTGCTTCCGTCAGGACCTGACCGGGTTGGCGATGACTACGTCCGCCCGACTCCCGCCGCGCATATGGCGAAACGAAGCCGGGGGATCAAGCCCTTATCCCACCGGCCCCGTTCGTCATGTCAGAGGGTCAGCGACGGAAGCACTGACGCTGCGGTCCATCCCAGGTGCGGACCCAGCGGCACACGACGCGCGGGCGTCCGTAACCGCGCCAGCCCGGACCCCGATCCCAGCTGTTGCCGCGATGCCAGCCGGGTCCACGGTTCCAGCCCGGACCCCGGTTCCAGCCGGGGCCGCGATCATGCCAGCCCGGCCCACGGTCCCAGCCCGGTCCACGCCCCGGTCCCGGACCCCAGCGGTCGTGCGGCCCATGCGGTGCGGCGGCGGCAGGTGCGGCGGCGGCGATACCCGAAACGGCGATCAGGCCGGCGCCCAAGACAGCAAGAAGTTTCATAACGCTTTACTCCCGGTAGGCCCGCCCTTCGGCGAGCATGGGAGGATATTGCCGAATCGGCGATGATTGCGTGCTGAACCAGTTGGTTATCGCACGTTCAGGGAAGCCGCGCGGTCAGTCCGTCGAGTTCCGGGGTCAGCAGGATCTGACAGGCCAGGCGGCTGGACCGGGTCGCATCGGGCACCAGGTCGAGCATATCCTCTTCCTCTGCCAAGGGGGGGGCGATCCGGTCGAGATAGGCCGCATCGATCAGGACATGGCAGGTCGCGCACGCCATCTGTCCGCCGCAGGTGCCCTCCATCGGCTGGCCCGCGCGTTGCCCGGCGCGCAGCAGCGTCTCGCCGGGCATGGCCTGGGTCGAAACCGCATCCCCCCGGCGGTCGATAAAGGTCAGGCCGATCATGGCCGCTGCGCCCTGGCGGCGGCGTCGAGCCGGGCGATGGCGGCCGTCAGATCCGCCTCGGTGGTATAGCGTCCGAAACCCAGCCGGATCGAGGATCGGGCCTGCGCATCACCCAGGCCCAGCGCGCGCAGCACATGGCTGGGCCGCCCCGATCCGCTGGCGCAGGCGCTTCCCGCCGAAAAGGCGATGTCGCGGCAATCGGACATCAGCCGCGCGACATCCAGCCCCTCGCGCCGGATGTTCAGATTGCCGCGATAGCGCCGGTCGGTCGACCCGTTGATCGCCCAGTTCGGCCCCAGTTGCGCGATCGCCACCGCCCATAGCCGCTCGACATGCGCCATGTCCTCCTCGGCGCGCGCCGCCATCAGCTTCGCCGCCACGCCGAACCCGGCGCACAGGGCAGGGCTGAGCGTGCCAGAGCGGCCGCCTTCCTGATCGCCGCCATGGAGCAGCGGGGGCAGGGTGATGCCGTCCCTTATCCACAGCGCGCCGATACCCTTGGGCCCATGAATCTTGTGCGCCGACAGCGCGACCAGATCGACGCCGTCGGGAATGGCGATCCGGCCATAGCCCTGCACCGCATCGCACAGCATCCGGGCACCGACGCGATGGGCTTCTTCGGCCAGCGCGGCGATGGGCTGGACGGTGCCGATCTCGTTGTTGACCAGCATCGCCGCGACCAGTCCGGTGCCCGGCGCGACGCCCGATGCGACGGATGCGGGCGTGACCAGCCCCTCGTCATCGACCGGCACAATGGTCAGGTCGCGCCCCGTCGCATGCGCGGTGTCGAGCACGGCGGCATGTTCGATCGCCGTCGTGACGATGCCGCCGCTCGCGCCCTTGATCGCCCAGTTCAGCGCCTCGGTCGCGCCGCTGGTGAACACCACACGCCCGCCGGGGGGCAGCAGCGCCGCCACCTGATCGCGTGCGACCTCGACGGCGGCGCGCGCCTGTCGCCCGGCGCGGTGGGGGGAATGGGGATTGGCATGGCCCTGCTCCAGCCAGGGGAGCATCGCCTTCAGCGCCTCGGGCGCGAGCGGGGTCGTCGCCTGATAGTCGAGATAGATCATGCGACGCGCGTCCCCCGCGCGATGGCGCGCCAGGCGGTGACGAAGCGGTCGACATGCTCGTGCGTCGTGGAGCGGCCGAAGCTGACCCGCACCACCTCGCGCCCCGCCTCTTCGCTCCAGCCGAGCGCGGACAGGACGTGGCTGGGCTTCAGGCTGCCGCTGGCGCAGGCGCTGCCCGCCGAGACCGAGATCTGTGCGAGATCGAACTGGATCAGCTGCGCCGCGGAGGGCTTGCCCGGCATGTGATAGCTGGCGATGGCCGGGTGGCGGCGGCTGGCATCGGCGACCACGATCCCGCCCGAGCGCCGGATCGCATCGTCGCAATAGGCGCGAAGTGCGGTGTGGTCGGGCTCCGGCTCCGCGAGCGCTGCCGCATAGCCCAGCACGCCGGGCATATTCTCGGTGCCGGGGCGATAGCCGCGCTCCTGCCCCCCGGTCGGGGCCAGTACCGCCAGGTTGCGGACCAGCAGCGCGCCGATGCCGGGCGGCCCGCCGCGCTTGTGTGCGGACAGCGCGACGAGGTCGGCATGGTCGATCACCGCGCGGTCCGCGCCCGCGGGCATCTGCGCGGCGTCGACCAGCAGGATGTGCCCGGCGGCGTGGATCGCCTCGGCCAGTTCGGCGATCGGCTGGCGCACGCCGGTCTCGCTATTGGCCCATTGCACCGTCACGACGGCGCGCGGACCGCTCAGATCGGGCAGTCGCAGCACGCCGTCCGGCCCGACCGGCATCACCACGGCATCCGGGGCGGCGCGCAGCACCGCGTCATGGTCGATCGCGCCGACGAAGCGCCGCTCCGCCATCGACCGGGTCAGCGCGATGGACAGCGACTCGCTGGCCCCGCTGGTGAACAGAATCTCATGCTCCCAGCCCAGCGCCCGCGCGATGGCCGAGCGGGCATCCTCCAGCAGCCTTTTGGCCGCGCGCCCCTCCGCATGGGGGGAGGAGGGGTTGGCCCAGGTCGCGCATCCCTGTGCCAGCGCCGCACGCGCGGCATCGGTCATCGGGGTGGTGGCGGCATGATCGAGGTAAAGACGGGACAGGGTTCGTTCCCTAGCTGGAATGATCGAACAATTGCGAAAAGGGCCTTCCCGCCTATATAGCGCAACGTTCCCGGCGCTCCACCAGCGCGATCCAGATCGGCGAGTTTTGATGCCCGAAGTCATTTTCCCCGGCCCCGAAGGCCGCCTCGAAGGCCGTTTCGCTCCCGCTCCGCGTCCGCGCGCGCCGGTCGCCATGATCCTGCACCCGCATCCCAATGCGGGTGGCACGATGAACAACCGGATCGTGCAGGAACTCTACAAGACCTTCCAGCGGCGCGGCTTCGCCACGCTGCGCTTCAACTTCCGCGGCGTGGGCAAGAGCCAGGGCACGTTCGACAACGGCATCGGCGAGCTGTCCGACGCCGCCTCGGCGCTCGACTGGGTGCAGAGCTTCCACCCCGAAGCCTCGACCACCTGGATCGCGGGCGTCAGCTTCGGCGCGTGGATCGGGATGCAGTTGCTGATGCGCCGCCCGGAGATTCGCGGCTTCATCTCGGTCGCGCCGCCCGCCAACATGTACGACTTCACCTTCCTGGCGCCGTGCCCCTCCTCGGGCATCATCATCCAGGGCGAGGCCGACGAGGTCGCGACCCCGGCGGCGACCCAGAAGCTGGTCGACAAGCTGCGCACCCAGAAGCACATCACCATCCATCACGACACCATTCCCAAGGCGAACCACTTCTTCGAGCATGAGATGCCCGAGCTGATGGGATCGGTGGACCGCTATCTGGACATGCGGCTGGACCCGAACTCGCCGATCCGGTGATCGCGTCGGATCGCTGAACGAAAAGGGCCTCGGCGAAAGCCGGGGCCTTTTTTGTATGGAGCGGCTGGGACATGGTGCCGTCATGCCCGATACGCCCTATGACCTGACCGAGAAGGAAGTCGCCGTCCTCCACCTGCTGGCACGGGGGCATGACGTGAAAAGTGCGGCGGTCGAACTCGGCCTGTCGGTCCACACCGTTCACGAGCGTCTTCGCGAGGCACGACGCAAGACCGGCGCGAGCAGCAGCCGTGGCGCAGCGCGTCTTTTGACCGAGGCGGCTGCTCACAATTTTTCAGGACCCCCAAAATCCGGGGTGCCGGTGGCCCTGATCGTCGGCCATCCCCCGGTTCAGCCCCGCCATGGTGCGTCGGATGGCCCCCGCTTCTGGGGCCGATGGGGAGTGCCGGTAATGATTTCTGTGGCAACGACGGTAACGATCCTGGCGGCAGCGCATATCGGCTCAGGCTGGTCCGCAAAGCCTGCGGGCGTGCCGCATGTGGTGTCGACACGTCCGACCGAGGGGGCGGTGGTGCCTGCCGGGCCAGTAAGCCTGACCGTCACGTTTGACCGCCCGATGCGGCGGGCAAGCTATTCATTCGTCTATGCGTCGCCCGACACCTATCCCGAATGCGGCGATCATGTGCCGGTCCAGTCGGCGGATGGTCGGACCTTTACGTTGGCGTGCTCGGTACGGTCCGGCAAAAGCTACGAAGTCTTGTTCAACAGTCCGGACTACAAAAATTTCATGAGCGAAGATGGTGTTCCGGCGACGCCCTATCGGTTGAAATTCCGGGCGAAGTAGCGACGTCAGCTTACGGGTGTAGGCTGCATGATCCGTCGTGCAGCCTCGACACCCGTTTGATAAGCCCCATGCGCGGTGGAGAAATCCTCGCGCGAACAGGCTTCGCCCGCAAAGAAGAGGCGACCGTCGACCGGCTCGGCCAGTCTGCCCCTCGCATCGGCATGACCCACTTCGGCATGGCTGTAGCTGCCGCCGATCAGCGGGACATGCCGCCAGCGGGTCGCGCCCATCGGTGTGAAGCGTCGTCGCCAGTCACTGCCCAGCAATGCGACCAGTTCGTCGATGGCGAAGGCGACCGCCGCGCCGTCCTCTTGCAGCATTTCGGCGCAGGGGCCGCCGAAGAAGCTCTCGATGATTGGCCAGCCAAAGGGGGACAGCCGGTGGCTGGCGGTGCAAGCGCTGTGGGGATTGCCGGTCAGATGCGCATGGGCGGGCCAGGGCAGGGGCCCTTCGACCGACAGGAAGACCTTGTCGGCGATCCCGAGCGGCAGCGCGGCGGCGGCCTCCTGCTTGGCGGGGAGGGGCGGGTCGAAGGTCAACTTGCCTTCCGCCAGCACCGGGGTGGGAACGGCCACGATAACGTGATCCGCCTCGATCGTACCGGCCGAGGTTTCGATACGGATGGTCTTGCCGCGATGGTCGATCCGCGCGGCCGTCACGCCGGTGCGGACGGTCAGCCCGGCGGCGTGATGCACGACGACCGTGCCATAGCCCTCGACCACCGCCCAATTGTCATCGGTCGCGGCATTCTCATAGGGCGCCCAGTCGTGCAGCGACACCTCGGCCAGCGAGGCGCCATTGGCATAGCCCGAGATCGCGTCGATCATCGGCCGCCAGGGATCGTCATCGCCTACGAAGTCGGACAGCGGACGATCCGGCCCGTCGAGCGCGGCCATCGCCGCCTCCTCGAACCGGGCATAGGCCTCGCCCGAGGCGCGTTTTCGGTCAGCGGGAAAGCCCAGATCGTTCCACTGGACCTGCCAGTTGGGCGAGCGGCGGTCGATGGTGAAGCCCGACTTCTCGGCGATGGCGGTCCAGGGATTGCGCGTGGCGGAATGGAGCCAGCCACAGCCATGATCGACCACATGGCCGGTCGGCAGTCGCACGCTCTGCGCCCGCCCGCCCAGCCGGTCCGCCGCCTCGATCAGCAGGACATCCCGCCCCGCATCGTGGAGCGTCCGGGCCGCCGCGATCCCGGCCGCGCCACCGCCGATGACGACGGTGCGGCCGGTCATGGTCAGGCCGCCGCCAACAGCCGCTTTTCACCGGCGATGCGCATCATCGCCTTTTGCAGCTTCTCGAAGGCGCGCACCTCGATCTGGCGGACGCGCTCACGGCTGACGCCGTAAACCTGGCTCAGTTCCTCGAGCGTCTTGGGATCGTCGGTCAGGCGACGCTCGGTCAGGATGTGCTTTTCGCGGTCGTTCAGGTCGTCCATCGCGCTCACCAGCATGTCGTGGCGGACATCCGCCTCCTGCTGCTCGGCGACGACCGAGTCCTGGAGCGGCGCGTCATCGGCCAGCCAGTCCTGCCACTGGCCCTCGCCATCTTCGCGCATCGAGACGTTGAGCGAGGTGTCGCCCCCCATCGCCATGCGGCGGTTCATGCTGATGACCTCGTCCTCGTTGACGCCCAGATCGGTGGCGATCTTGGTCACGTCCTCGGGCCGCAGATCGCCGTCCTCGAACGCGTCGAGCTTCGACTTCATCCGGCGCAGGTTGAAGAACAGCTTCTTCTGCGCCGCCGTGGTGCCCATTTTCACCAAGCTCCACGAGCGCAGGATATATTCCTGGATCGAGGCGCGGATCCACCACATCGCATAGGTGGCGAGGCGGAAGCCGCGATCGGGCTCGAATTTCTTCACGCCCTGCATCAGGCCGATATTGCCCTCCGAAATCAGCTCGGAGGTCGGCAGGCCATAGCCGCGATAACCCATTGCGATCTTGGCCACGAGACGCAGGTGCGAGGTGACGAGCTGCGCCGCCGCCTCGGGGTCGCCATGCTCCTGAAAGCGCTTGGCGAGCATATATTCCTGCTCCGGGGCAAGGATCGGGAATTTCTTGATCTCGGCCAGATAGCGGTTGAGCGACTGCTCCCCGCCGAGCGCAGGAATCGTCGCCGGGACGTTGCTGCCTTTTGCCATGATCCTTATCTCCCTTTCTGGAGCGTCATTCCGTTTCGCCCCGTCGTCGGGCGCGAGGCGGTCTTCTGCTATACGTGAAGCCGACTGAACAGTTCCTGCATGTCGGGCGGCATCGGGCTCTCAAACGCCAAAGCGTGGCCGCTTATGGGATGAATGAAACCCAGATGCGCCGCGTGCAGGGCTTGGCGCCGGAAATCGAGTTCATCGAGCAGGGCTTTTTGAGCACCCTTTGTTCTACCATAAACTGGGTCGCCCAGCAAGGCGTGGCCCAGCGACTGCATATGCACCCGAACCTGATGCGTGCGGCCGGTCTCCAGGCGGCATTCGACCAGCGCGGCGTTGTTGAGCTTTTCGATGGTGCGGTAATGGGTCACGGCGCGCTTGCCGCCCGGCACGATCGCCACCTTCTTGCGGTTCTGCGGACTGCGGGCCAGCGGCGCGTCCACGCTGCCGTCGGCGGGTCGCGGAATGCCCCCGGTGATCGCGCGGTAGCGGCGGTCGATCGAGTGCGCCGCGAATTGCTTGGCCAGTCCCTCATGGGTGCGGTCGGTCTTGGCCGCGACCATCAGGCCGGAGGTGTCCTTGTCGATCCGGTGGACGATGCCGGGCCGCGCCACGCCGCCGATCCCCGACAGCGACCCGCCGCAATGATGGAGCAGCGCGTTGACGAGCGTGCCGTCCAGATTGCCCGCCGCCGGATGCACGACCAGCCCGGCGGGCTTGTCGATGACGATGAGGTGTTCGTCCTCATAGGCAATGACGAGTGGGATATCCTGCGCCTCGTTATGCGCAGGGGTGGGGGCGGGGACCGCGACCTGGAACAGATCGCCTGCCGCCGCCCGCTTGGCGGGGTCGCGCGCCATTACGCCGTCGCGCGTCACCGCGCCGCTGGCGATCAGCACCTTCAGCCGTTCGCGCGACAGGGTCGGCACCGCATCGGCCAGCGCACGGTCCAACCGCCAGCCATCCGCTGTGGGCGCGATCCGCGCATCGATGATGGAAACCCCCCGGTCCATGGCCTAGTAAATTGGGCATGACCGTAACGATTTCAAGCGATACGCTGGACTTCCTGTTGATAACCGCCGCCGCTTCGCCCGATCGGGAGGTTTGCGGGCTGCTGCTGGGACAGGGGGATCGCATCGACGGGGTCGTAGCTTGCGCCAATGTCGCGGCCGAGCCCTGGCACCGGTTCGAGATCGATCCGGCCGCGTTGATCGCGGCGCACCGCGCGGCGCGGGGCGGTGGGGCGGCGGTGATCGGCCATTATCACTCGCACCCGACCGGGCTGGCCGAACCATCGCCGCGCGACGCCGCCGATGCCGCGCCCGACGGCAGTATCTGGCTGATCGCGGGGGGCGGACGGGTCACCGCCTGGCGCGCGGTCGCGGCGGGTGAACGCCATGGCCGGTTCGATCCGCTCGCACTTGCTTGCGCATAGCGAATGCCCACGTCACAAAGGGCCAGTTTGTCGAGGGATTTTTCATGACCGTCAGCCCGGTGGATTTCGCGAGCCTGTTGTGTTCGCGACTGTGCCACGATCTCCTGTCCCCGGTGGGGGCGCTCAATAACGGGCTGGAGCTGCTGGCCGACGAGACCGACCCCGCCATGCGCGAACGCTGCATGGAATTGTTGGCCGACAGCGCGCGCGCCTCGGCCAACAAGCTGAAATTCTTCCGCCTGGCCTTCGGCGCGGGCGGCGGCTTTGCCGAGCGGGTCGACATGGGCGAGGCGAAGGCGGCGATCGAGGGGCTGCTGGTCGACAATCGCCGTACCACGCTGGGCTGGCTGGTCGAGCAGCCCAGCCTGCCCAAGCCTGCGGTGCGCATCCTGATGAACCTGACGCTGATCGCGGCCGAGGCGCTGGCGCGCGGCGGCACGATCGACATCGGGGCCGAGGCGGGGCGCGAGGCGATCGAGATCGCGATCCGGATCGAAGGGCCGCGCATCCTGCTCGACCCCGAAATCCGCCGCACGCTGATGGAGGGGCAGGGGACCGAGCCGCTGGGCTCGCGCACCGCGCCCGCATTCCTGGTCCATACGCTGACCCACGAACATGGCGGCATGACGCTGGTTCATGAGCCTGCGCCCAGCACGATGATCCTGGGGGCGGCCATCCGCGCGGGGTAAACGCCCTTTTAATCTTGTGGCGGCAAGAGGGAACGGAAAGGACGCGCCCTCGGGGATTTATGGACGATCTGCTGCAGGAATTCATCGCCGAGACGCGCGAGACGCTGGAGGCGCTGTCCGGCGAGATCGTGGCCTGGGAAGCGGCGCCCGCCGACCGGGCGCGGCTCGATGCGATCTTCCGCTTCGTCCATACCGTCAAGGGAAGCTGCGGCTTTCTGGACCTGCCGCGCCTCGCACGGCTCAGCCATGCCGCCGAGGACGTGCTGGCGGCGGCGCGCGACGGCAGCCGGACGCCCGATACCGCGCTGGTCGATGCGGTGCTGGGGATCGTCGACCGGATCGGCGCGGTGGTCGAGGCGATCGCGACGGGCACCGGGCTGGACGATTCGGACGACGACGCGCTGATCGCCGCGCTGACCCGGACGGAAACCGCGTCCGTCGCCCCCGTCGCCAAGGTGGCGGTGCCGAGCCGCGCCGCACCGCGCAGCATCCGCCTGAACGTCGACCTGCTCGACCGGATGATGAGCGGCATGTCCGACATGGTGCTGGCGCGCAACGAACTCGCGCGGCGGCTTCGCGACTCCGTGCTCGACCCGCGGGTCGAGGCGGCGCTCGACCGGCTGTCGCTGACCGTCGCCGACATGCGCGACACGGTGACGCGGACGCGGATGCAGAAGGTCGACGGGTTGTTCTCCGCCCTGCCGCGCATGGTCCGCGACACCGCCGCCGAACTGGGCAAGGCGGTGTCGCTGCGCATCGAGGGGTCGGATGTCGACCTGGACCGCGAGATGATCGAGATGATGCGCGACCCGCTGGTCCACATCATCCGCAACGCGATCGACCATGGCATCGAGACCCCCGCCGAGCGTCGCCGGCTGGGCAAGCCGGAGACCGGGCAGATCTGCGTCGCCGCGCGCCAGTCGGGCAACCAGATCCTGATCGAGATCGAGGATGACGGCGCCGGGATCGACGTCGCACGCATCGCCGCCAAGGCGGTGGCGAGCGGCGTCCACAGCGCGGGCGAGGTCGCCGCGATGACCGCCGCCGACAAGCAGAAGCTGGTCTTCGAGCCGGGCCTGTCCAGCCGCGACACGGTGTCGACCATGTCGGGGCGCGGGGTCGGCATGGACGTGGTCCGCGCCAATATCGAACATGTCGGCGGCCGCGTCGCGCTGGACAACCGGCCGGGCCGGGGGCTGGCGATCACCATCCAGGTGCCGCTGACCCTGTCGATCATGTCGACCATCGTCGTCGCGGTCGGCGATCAGCGTTTCGCCATCGCGCGCCAGTCGATCGAGGAGATCGTCAAGATTCGCGGCGATCAGGTCCGCATCGATCCGGTCGGCGCGGTCGAGGTCGCGACGGTGCGCGGACGGCGTCTGCCGATGCTGCCGCTGGGCCGTTTCCTGGGCGTCGGCCCTGCCGAGCCCATGACGCTGGTCATCATATCGACCCGCGACGGCGACTATGCGCTGGGGGTGGACGATGTGCTGGATACCGAGGAGGTGGTGGTCAAGCCCGCCGCCCCTGCGGTGATGGGCAGCGGCCTTTACGCCGGGCAGACGCTGCCCGACAGCGGCCTGCCGATGCTGCTGCTCGACGGCGGCGGGCTGGCGCAGGCGGCCGGGCTCCGTTTCCACCGCGAGGTCATCGCGGCGAGCGAGGACGATGCCGACGAAGCGGCGATCCCGGCGCTGTTGTTCGACGATCTGGATGGCTGCCGCCGCGCGATGCCGCTGGGCGCGATCGACCGGGTCGAAAAGGCGGAGGCGGCGGCGGTCCATCATTCGGGCGGTCGCGTCCGGCTGGTGGTCGGCGAGACCACGATGCCGCTGCACCATGTCGATGCCCGGGCGCTCGACCGCGTGACCGTGGGGGGCGAGATCGAGGTGCTGCGCCTGACCGATGGCGAGGCCGAATGCGCCTATGCGATCGCCGCCGCGCTGGAGATCATCCAGCTGCCCGCCGACATCGCCCCGTCGCCCGGTGACGGCACGGTGCTGGGCGTCGCGGTGTGGCAGGGCGAGCCGATCGAGATCCTCGACCCGCTGGCGCTGTTCGGCGGTACGGCGAGCGGAGCGGGCGACCATGGCCCGCTCCTCTGCCTGCTCGACGGCGCGGGGGCGGCCTGGATGGACCGTTTCCTGCGCCCGGTGCTGGAGGCCAATGGCTATCGCTGCGCGGTGCAGGCGGCGGGCGACGAGGTTCCCGCGGTCCGCCTGATGATGGAGGACGAGCCCTTGCCCGAGGATGCCTCGGGCGCGCCGGTGGTGCGACTGCGCCGCGAGCGCAATGCGGCGTCCGATGCCGACAGCGTCTATCGCTATGACCGCCCCGCGCTGATCGCCGCGCTGGCCAGCCATGCGCGCCGGGGAGGCCGCTGATGCCGCTGTTCCTGATCGCCCGCATCGCCGACCAGGGCGTGGTGTTCGACGCCGACCAGGTCGATTCGGTGGTCGATATCGGCGAGGTCGTGGCGGTGCCGCGTGCCGAGCCGTCGGTGCGCGGGCTGACCGCGCTGCGCAGCCGCGTCATCACCGTGGTCGACACCCGGCTGGCGCTGGGGCTGGAGCCGACCGCCGACCATATCCGCCGCGCGGTCATCACCCGGCAGGACGGCCATTATTACGCCATGCTGGTCGATGCGCTGGACGATATCGAGACGTTCGAGACCCGCCCGATGCCGCATGCGCCGCCGCGCGAGGGACGCTGGTCGCGCGCGGCGGGCGGCATGGTGGTGCGCGACGGCGAGCCGCTGCTGGTCCTCGACCTGGCCCGGCTGGTCCCGCCGCCCGCGGCGGCGGCCGCCTGAGCCATTAACCCGGCTCTTACTTTCGCAGGGTTAGATGGCCTTCGGGACCCCGCTGGGGTCTTTGCTGTAACAAGGCGTGCCCCATGAAAACCTGTCTCGTCGTCGATGACTCCAAGGTGATCCGCAAGGTCGCCCGACATATATTGGAGACGCTGGACCTTCAGGTGCGCGAGGCGGGCGACGGGCGCGAGGCGCTGGACGCGTGCCTGGAATCGGTGCCCGATGTGGTCCTGCTCGACTGGAACATGCCGGTGATGAGCGGGATGGATTTCCTGCGCGCGCTGCGCGAGGCCAATCTGGACCGGCGGCCGCGCATCGTGTTCTGCACCACCGAAAACGGCATGGCGCATATCCGCGCGGCGATCGATGCCGGGGCGGACGAATACATCATGAAGCCGTTCGACCGCGACACGCTGGAGAGCAAGCTCCAGCTGGTCGGCGTCATCTGAGCTCCGCCGACCGGCCGCCCATGCGCAGCGCCATGGCGTCTTTCCTCCAACCCGATGTCGCGCCGCGACCGGCCAGCCGCATCCTGATCGTCGACGATTCGGCGGTCGCGCGCGCGCTGATCGCCGGGCAGATCGCCGGGCATGACCGCTTCGTGCTCGCGGGGCAGTCGACCCATGTCGAAGGCGCGCTGACCTTTCTGGCCCAGAACCGGGTCGACATCATCCTGCTGGATGTCGAGATGCCCGGACAGGACGGCATCTCCGCCCTGCCGCGCATGCTGGCGGCGGGGCGCGGCGCGCGGATCATCATCGTCTCGGCCTCCACGCCCAAGGGCGGCGCGGCGACGGTGCAGGCGCTGGCGCACGGCGCGGCCGACACGCTGGTCAAGCCGCTGCCCCAGAGGCTGGCCGAGTTCGGCGAGATCCTGCGGCACAAGCTGGATGCGCTGGCCGGGACCGGGGCCGGAGCCGGGGCGGGGGAGGGCGACGCATCGTCGCCGCCCGCCGCCGCCGCGCCGATCGCCCCGGCATCGGCACGGGGTACGGCGCTGCCCGAGATGATCGGGATCGGGGCGTCGACGGGCGGCATTCACGCGCTGGCCAAACTGCTGGAACGGGTGCCCGCCAGCATGTCGGTGCCGATCGTCGTCACCCAGCACCTGCCCGCGTCCTTCATGTCCTATTTCGCCGCGCAGCTGGCGGCGGTGGCGCGGCGGCCCTGCGACATTGCCGAGGACCGGATGCGGTTGCGGCCGGGCCGGATCCTGATCGCGCCGGGCGATGCGCATGTCACCTTTGTCGGGCTGCCCGACGGCGGCGCCTCGATCCGGCTGAAGCACGACCGGGCGAGCAGCGGCTGCCTGCCCTCGGTCGACCCGATGTTCGCCTCGATGGCGGAGCTGTGGGGCAGCCGGGCCTGGGGCATCGTGCTGACGGGCATGGGGCGTGACGGGATGGAGGGCGCGCGGATGTTGAAGGCGGCGGGGGGAAGGATCATCGCACAGGATCAGGCCAGTTCGGTCGTCTGGGGCATGCCCGGCGCGGTCGTCCGCCGTCACCTGGCCGATCAGGTCCTGCCGCCCGAGGCGATCGGCGCGATGCTGGCCGCCGGCGCGGCCAAGGCCGCGCAGCCATGATGGCGTCCGTGCCCCACAGCCCCCGCGCGATGCCGATCCGCTCCAACCCCGCTGCCGAGCCCGCCTCCCGCCAGGCGCTGACCGTCCTGGCCGCGCTGCTCGAGGCGCGCACCGGGCAGCAGATCGTCAGCCATCGTTCGACCCGCGTGGACACCGTGTTGCTGCCGCTGATGCGCGAACGGCGGCTGGAGACGCTGGACCAGCTGGTCCTGGCGCTGCTCGACGGGCGCGACCCGCATCTGGCGGGCCGGGTGGTCGATGCGCTGATCAATTGCGAGACGTCCTTCTTCCGCGACCAGCATGTCTTCGACCAGATCGTCGAGATCGTCGCCGAGGTGGAGCGCAGCGGCCGCCGCGCGCGGATCTGGAGCGCGGGCTGTTCGACCGGGCAGGAGCCCCTGTCGCTGGCGATGATCTTTGCCGAGCGTCAGCAGGTGAGCGGGGCGGCGATGCCGGAAATCGTCGCCACCGATGTCTGCGAGGCGGCGCTCGCCCGGGCGCGCAGCGGCTGCTACACCCAGTTCGAGGTGCAGCGCGGGCTGCCGATCCGGCATCTCGTCCGCTGGTTCGAAGGGCGGCCCAACAATGAATTCGCCGCGCGGCCCGACCTGCTGCGCCATATCGCCTTTCGCCACATGAACCTGGTGCTCGACCCGCCGCCGGGCGGCGCCTTCGATCTGGTGCTGTGCCGCAACGTCATGCTGTATTTCTCGCCTGACCCCAAGCGCCGCGCCTTCCAGACGCTGGCCGCCGCGATGCGGCCCTCGGGTGGACTGATTCTGGGCGCGGGCGAGACGGTGATCGGCCAGACCGACCTGTTCCAGCTCAATCCGGCCGGGCGCGGCGTTTACGAGAAATGCGATCCCGACGATCCCATAAGGAGCCTATGAAGTCATATCCTTGATGCTCCGATGCCGCTAACAGGGGCGGCCCAGCGGGGTTGTTCAGGAGGTTGCATGACGATCGTCGATACGCCGTCACCCAATTTCGACGCGCGTCAACTGCCCGTAGCGATGATCGTGTTGCACTATACCGGGATGCAGGACGCGGAATCGGCGATCGCCCGGCTGCGCGATCCGGAGGCCAAGGTGTCGTGCCATTATCTGGTGGCCGAGGACGGCACGGTGATGCGCATGGTCGACGAGGACAAGCGCGCCTGGCATGCGGGGCGTTCGCACTGGCGCGCGATCGAGGACGTCAATTCGGCGAGCATCGGGATCGAGATCGTCAATCCCGGCCATGACTGGGGCTATCGGCCCTTTCCCGACGAACAGATCGCGGCGGTGATGGAACTGGTCGCCGACATCCAGCGCCGCCACGGCATCACGCGCGGCAACATCGTCGGTCATTCGGATATCGCCCCCGCCCGCAAGCGCGATCCCGGCGAGCTGTTCCCCTGGGGCGCGCTGGCCCGGCGACGGCTGGCGCTGCCGCGCCCGACCAAGAACCTGATGGACCCGATGTGGACCGAGGCGGGCTTCTGCCTGGCGCTGGAGCGGTTCGGCTATGACGTGACCGACCGGATGGCGGCGATCATGGCGTTCCAGCGGCGCTTCCGTCCCGAGTTGATCGATGGCGAGATCGATGCGGAGTGCCGGATGATCCTGCTCGCGCTGCTGCTCCCGCGTCCGCAGGGGGATGATTGAGGGGACGGGGGCGTGGGCTTCGACTACGCTCAGCCTGAACGGCTCTTTGGGTGAATACATAGCGCCGTTCAGCCTGAGCGAAGTCGAAGGCCACGCCCCGACGCGCGGCACAAACCCCTTGCCCTCCCGCCCATTCCCGCTACACGCACCCCCAGTCAGAGGGCCGGGCGGCCGCGGCCTCGGGAAACCGGGGGCGAGGAAAGTCCGGGCTCCACGGAACGACGGTGCCGGGTAACGCCCGGCGGGGGTGACCCCAGGGACAGTGCCACAGAGAGCAGACGGCCACGGCTTCGGCCAGGTCAGGGTGAAAGGGTGCGGTAAAAGCGCACCGCGGGTCCGGTAACGGAAACGGCATGGCAAACCCCACCGGGAGCAAGACCGAATAGGGACGGCATGGCGCCTTCGGGCGTCGGGGTGTGTTCCCACCCGCTGTCCGGGTTGGTTGCTTGAGGCGATGTGCAAGCATCGTCCTAGAAGAATGGTCGCCCATCCGGCTTTGCCGGTGGACAGAACCCGGCTTACAGGCCCTCTGGCTGATCCTCGCGAACGGGCCCCGATCAGGAGCCCAGCGTGCTGGAATTGATGATGATATTCTTGCCCTGCGATTTGGCCGTGGGCGTGCCCTTGGAGATCAGGTCGACGACCTGGTCGGGGCGGGGCAGGGCGTTGAACGAGGGATAGCTGCTCGCGCTGGCGTCGACATCGTTCAGCCGCACCGTGTACGACTTGGTCTTGCGCTTTTCGATCTGGCTCATCAGGTCGGGAAAGACGTCGACCGTCCGTCCGGCATCGGCGAGCGCGATCATATAGCCGTCGCTGTCGTCCCCCTCCCGGCGATAGACCCCGAACATGGTCGTGGCGATGCCGTCGCGGCAGAGCGGGGCGGCCGGCGCGACGGGTTTGGCCTTGGGGTTCGCCTTGTCCTTTTCGGCCTGATCCATGACGGCCGCGTTCATCAGGAGGGTGAACAGCGGATTGGAGCTGCTCGACTTTTCCAGCTTGGCCTTGGGCAGATGCGCGAAGTCGGTCTGCGTCGCGCAGGCGGCGACCGGCGCCGCCGGGCCCGGATAGGCGGGGGTGGTCGCGATGGCGGGCTTCAACGCGGCGATCATCTCGTCCATCCTGGCGTCGAGCGCGTTGGCGGTCAGCTTCTCGGCGGTCAGCCGCACGACCAGCAACCATTCGCCGATCGGCAAGACCGCCAGAGAGGTGCTGCGATAGGGGCTGCTCAGCAGCGACCAGCTCTGGCGCAAGGCCACCGCCGGGCCCGAGCCACTCGGCGCGAAGGCGATCGGATCGGCGCTGGCGGGGGCGCCCTTGTCGAAATTCCGGCGCTCCTCGATCGCGATGCGTGAGCGGTCGAACCATAGCGGCACGCTGGGCACCGCCGGGTGGAACAGGAACAGCGTGGCGAAAACGCTCTTGTCCGGGCTTTCCAGCTTGACCGCGATGTCATGCTCGGTGGTGGTGGCGTCGGTGATCGCGACCCGGTTCAGCCCGGCGACGCTGGACCGGACGATCAGCCGCGTCTGGGCGTGCATCCAGCCCTTGTCGGCCGGAACCACCAGATCGCGCGCCGAAGCCGTCCCCGCCACCATCGCCGCCGCCAGCGCCGCGCCATACCAGAACCGCATTTCATCCTCCCCCATGGATGACGCGGAGGCTAGGCGCTCCCCGGACCGCGATCAAGCGCGGTCAGACCAGGACCTTGTCCGGCCGCTCCAGCCCGTCGAGATCGGTGTCGGCGTCGATCTCCAGCAGCGTTTTGATATGCCCGTCGCGAATGTCATAGACCCAGCCGTGCAGCCACAGCTCGCGCTTTTCGGCAAAGGCCTTCTGGATGGTGTCCAGCCGGGCGAGATGGCGCAGCTGTTCCATGACATTGACCTCGACCAGCCGGTTGACCTTGGCCGCCTCGTCGGGCTGCGCGTCGATCTCGTCGCGGTGGCGGTGGAGCACGTCGCGCGCATTGCCCAGCCACTGGTCGACCGGCCCCTCGGTGCCGCCCTTCAGCGTCGCCAGCACCCCGCCACAACCATGATGGCCGCAGAGGATGACATGGCGGACCTTCAGCACGTCGACCGCATATTGGACCACCGACAACAGGTTCAGGTCATCGTCATGGACGAGGTTGGCGATGTTGCGGTGCAGGAACATGCCCCCCGGCGGGGTCATCGTCATCTGCTCGGGCGTCACCCGGCTGTCCGAACAACCGATCCACAGGAAATCGGGCTTTTGCCCGACGGTCTGCCGCTGGAAGAAGTCGACCTTCTCCTCGAGCAGTTCGGTCGCCCAGGCCTTATTGGCGAGCAGCAGCTGCTTATATTCCCTCATGCGTAGCGCACTCCGGTCGATGGGGCCTTGATCAGCGGGGCGGTCCGCTCGGCGACGTCGCTGCGCACGATCACGGTGATCCCGCGATAATCGGCGCCCTTGATGAAGGCATTGATGATGTCGACATTGTCCAGATCGACATAGGAGGTCGAGGACAGGTCGATCAGCAGATTGGCGCCGTCCGGCACCTTGGCCAGCGCCTTCTGCAACTCGTACTTATGGATGAAGTACAGGTTGCGCCGCGCGCGGATCAGGCAGTCGCCATCGTCATAGGCATAGGTCAGCGCCGGGCGGAAATTGCGCGCCACGACGAACACGAAGCCGACGGTCAGGCCGATCAGGATCCCGATCAGCAGGTCGGTGCGCAGGATCGCCAGGATGGTGACGATGAAGGGGATGAACTGGCTCCACCCCTGCTTGTACCGCTCGGTGAACAGCTTGGGCTTACACAGCTTGTAGCCGGTGGCGATCAGCACGGCGGCGAGTGCGGCCAGCGGGATCAGGTTGAGCACCGCCGGGATCAGCGCGACCGAGATCAGCAGCCAGGTGGCGTGCAGCATGGTCGACAGCTTGCTCTCCGCGCCCGAATCGACATTGGCCGAGGACCGCACGATCACCGAGGTGACGGGCAGGCCGCCGAGCAGGCCCGAGACGATGTTGCCGCCGCCCTGCGCCATCAGCTCCCAATTCTTGTCGGTGGTGCGACGGCGCGGATCGAGTTCGTCCACCGCCTTGACGCTGAGCAGCGATTCCAGGCTGGCGACGATCGCCAGCGTGATCGCGGTGGTCCACACCGCGCCCATGCCGATCGCCGAGAAATCGGGCAGCTGGAACTGGCCGACAAATTCCGACGCGCTGCCGGCGACCGGCACGCGGACCAGATGACTGCCCGCCAGCTGCCATTCGGGCCGCACCGCGCCCAGCATCATGTTGCCGACCACGCCGATCACCACCACGACCAGCGGACCGGGGAGCAGGCGCAGCGGACCCTGCTTGGGCTTGGCATGATCCCACCAGAACAGAAAGGCCAGTGACACCGCGCCGATCAGCACCGCGCCGGGCGCGATGTCGCGGCTGACGCTGGACCAGAGATCGGTGAAAGTGTTGCCGCCCGCGCGGCTGGCATATTCGAAGCTGCCCTCGAAATCGCCGTCATAGCCGATCGCATGGGGAATCTGCTTCAGGATCAGGATCAGGCCGATCGCCGCCAGCATGCCCGTAATGACCGAGGAGGGGACGAACTCGGCCAGCACGCCCGACCGCGTGAAGGAAAAGGCGAGCTGGAGGATACCCGCCAGCACCACCGCCAGCAGGAAGACCTGGAAACTGGGCAGCCGCTCGATCGCCTCGAACACGATCACGGTCAGGCCTGCGGCGGGCCCCGCGACCGACAGCGGCGACTTGGACAGGAAGCCGACGACCAGCCCGCCGACGATCCCGGCGATCATCCCCGCGAAAGGCGGCGCACCCGAGGCGACGGCGACGCCCAGGCATAGCGGCAGCGCGACGAGCGCCACCACGATCGAGGCCGGCACATCCGCTCTTGCGGTGGCCAGGAAGGAAGGACGCTCGGCCACGATCGCTCCGTGAATAAGTGGGTGCAGCATATGCCCGATACGGACATGAACATATGATGACGTTCATGTCATGAACGAGCCGTAGTCGGACGGTCAAGCATTTCGCGCGGCGATTTTGGCCGTGCATGACGCAAAGCAGCACCACGATGCTTGCACCGCTGCGCAACTCGCCTAAATCGGCCGGGTGGCGCGATCTTCTACCCGATCCAATGACTGGGGCTTTCCTCGCTGGCGCAGCTATGGCGCGGCGCGGGAGGCCAAGCCCGTGCGAATCTGCGACCGGCATGGCTGCGACCAGCCGGGCAATTGCCCCGCGCCCAAATCGCCCAACAGCCCCGACCGCTGGTATTTCTGCGAGGCGCATGCCGCCGAGTATAATCGCGGCTGGGACTATTTTCAGGGGCTGAGCGCCGAGGAGGCCGCCGCGCGCGAGGCGTCCGAACGGCGGACCAGTGCGGGCTATGCCCAGTCCAAGCACCAGGCCTGGGCCGGGCCGGGTGACGGCACCCGCTCGCGCGACGAGATGCGCGCGCTCGAGGCGCTGGGGCTGGAGGCGGATGCCGAGTTTGACCTGATCCGCGCGACCTGGCGGGGGCTGGCCAAGGCCAACCATCCCGACATCCGCCCCAACGATCCCGATGCGGCGAAGAAATTCCAGCAGGTCCAGGCCGCCTATGAGGTCCTGCGCGCCGCCGAGGAGCGGCGGAGCTGGAAGCCCGAATGATCCGCCGCGCCAAGGCGGATTGGGAAGCGACCGTCCTGATCTGCGGCAAATGCTCGAAAAAGGTCGGCGGCGGCTTCGGCCCCAAGGGCAAGACCCCGTTGGCCAAGGCGCTCCGGCGGATCTTCGGCAAGGGGCGCAAGGCCTCGGTCGGGGTGATCGAGACCAAATGCCTGGGGCTGTGTCCGAAGAATGCGGTGACGCTGGTCGACGGACGGCGTCCGGGCGAATGGCTGGTCGTGACGCCGGACGAGGATGTCGAGGCGATCGCGGCGCGACTGGGGCGGGGGGCTTAGGGTTTTAGCGGGGGCTCGGTGAGACCCCTTGCCCTCCCCCATCCCAGTTTCAGGTAAACGATGCCCCGCATCGTTTAGGTCATGCCGGGGGCATGACCGACCTGAAACTCGCCTGCGGGAGGGGAGCGGCCAGAGGCTTGGGCGTGGCCTTCGACTACGCTCAGGCTGAACGGGCGTTAGTAATAGGCCCGATTCCTTCGCTCCGTTCAGCCTGAGCGAAGTCGAAGGCCAAGGGTAAAACCCTCAATACCGTCCCGCCGTCTCCCGGATCAGCGCGATCATGTTCGGAATCCCCTGGGTCCGGTTCGAACTCAACTGGTTCTTCAAGTCGAACGGCGCCAGCTCGCCCTCGATATCGGTCGCCAGGATGTCGGCGGGCGTCCGGTCCTGCACCGTCTTGAGGACGAGGGCGATGATCCCCTTGGTGATCGCCGCGTTCGAGTCCGCCAGAAAGTGCAGCCCTTCGCCATCGCCCTTGGTCGGATAGACCCAGACCGAGGCCGAGCATCCGCGCACCAGCGTCGCGTCGGTCTTCAACGCCTCGGGCATCGGCTCCAGCGCGCGGCCGAGATCGATCAGCAGGCGATAGCGATCGTCGGCGTCGAGGAATTCATATTCGTCGCGGATTTCGGCAAGGTCGGACATGGCCATGTCCGCTACCCGGTGCATGCGCCGACGACAAGCCGGTGGTCGCCGGTCGGTGGTGGGACGAGCAAGGGGAGGGCCATTCCCGCTTGTCCCGCGCCCCTTCTTACAGGTCGACGCCTGCGGCGATGGCTTCCAGCTTGCGGATGCGTTCCTTCAGGTCCGCCATTTCGATCCGCGACGAGGCGGAGCTTGCGGGCGGATAGGGCATGTCGTGCGCGCGGTCGAATTCTCGGCTCTTCAGCTGCAACCAGCCACGCCATCCGGCCAGCCCTGCGGTGACGATCATCGCCAGCCCCGCAAGGCCTGCGGTCGCGATCACGATGTAAAGATTGGTGTCGGTCATGATCCGGGCTCCCTGTCCGTATCAATGGGTGGATTAGCGGTCGCGCAGGCGTTCGATCTCGCGGTCGAGATCGATGCTCTTGTGCTGGTCGGTGATGACGCGTTCCAGAACCTGGATACGCTCCTTGAGCTGCTGGATTTCACCGCGCAGCGCCTGGGTGTCGCGGGCGCCCTCGCCGCGCAGATGCTCGACGATGTCGAGGCCGGGCGAGCGGCGATGCTTGGACTTGAAGATGCTGGCGATCATGACGATCGCGACGATCATGACGACCATGAACTGTGATCCGGACATGGCGGAAACTCCCCTTTATTCTTGTTGTCAGTGTTCGATGCGGGCGGGCGTCTCGCCCGGTACGCGCAGGCCGTCTATCTCGTCGCTCAGCGCCAGGCCGCGATCGGTGACGATCCGTTCCAGCACCCGAACCCGCTGTTCCAGCTTCTCGGTCTGGGCCGCATATTGCGCGGCCTTCTCCGCGACCATCGAGGCTTCGGTGGCCAGCCGCTTTTCGCGATAGGCGAACCAGGGCTTCAGGAATACGCCGCCGATGATGGCGACCAGGCCGCAGCTGATGCCGAGGATCGGGATCAGAATGCCGAGGACGGGAACGATGTCCTTCATGATCCGCTCTCCCTCAGCGATCGCGCAGCGCGTCGATTTCGCGCGCGGTCCGCTCGGCGGGGTCGGTGGCGATGCGCTCCAGCACCGCGATCCGCTCCTCGAGGCGCGAGACCTGGCCGACCAGCTTCTGGTTCTCGGCGGTCAGCAGTTCGACCTTGCGTTCGTCGGCCATGCCGGTCTTGCCGACCATGCCGCCCCATTCGCCGTCCAGGCTGTACCCGTGCTTGGCACGGATCCAGGTGGTGACGACCCAACCGATCGTCGACATCGCGATGATCGCCAGGACGAAACCCGGTCCTCCCCAAGACATAATCCATACTCCCATAGGATAGTTGATGTGCAGGCCGGGCTCAGCGCAGGCTGTCGATCTCGTCGGCGAGCTGGCGGTTGCGGCTGGTGTAATGCAGTTCGATATCGGCGAGGCGGCGGTCGATGTCGCGGAACTTCGAGCGGACCTCGGCGGTCGAGCGGCGCGGATTGCTGCGCACGCCCTGCCAGAATTTGGCGTCCTCGTCCGACTGGTACAGGCCCAGCGGCTTGGCGTTCGCCATCCAGGCGATCAGCATATAGGCGATCGGGACCCATGGCATGCCGACCCCGGTGATGGTCAGCAGGACCGCGGCGACGCGGACCCACATCACATCGACGCCGGTATAGTCGGCGATGCCCGAGCACACGCCCTTGAACTTGGCATTCTGCTTGTCGAGGTAGAAATTGGTGCGGCTGGCGGTCATCTCAATTCCTCCGATCGAGGCTGTAGTCGTGCTGGCCGAGGCGGCTTTCGGAGCGCCATTCGGACTGCGACAGGCCGGGTTTGAAGTTGGGATTGTCGGCGGCGACGATCCGTTCGACGGTGTGAAGCCGATCTTCGAGCCGCCGGGCGAGCATATGAAGTTCGTCGAGCAGCTGCTCGTCCTCATGGGTGATCTTCGGCGCCTGCTTCCACTTGGTGACATAGTGGAGGATCAGCCAGGGCAGCGCGACGAAGAGCGAGCCGAAGAGGATGAAGGGGACAGCGACGTCGTCCATCTCACTCTCCCTTGTTCAGGCGCGCCTTGAGCGCGGCGAGTTCGGCATCGACCCGGTCGGAGGCGCGCAGCTCGGCGATCTCCTCCTCCAGCGTCTTCGGGCTGGCACCCAGGCCCAGCGCCTCGGCGCGACCCTCGGCCTCGTCCACCTTGCGCTCGAGGATGTCGAAGCGGCTGAACGCGTCATGCGTCTTGGGGCCGTTCCACATCTCGCGCAGGCGATAGCGGTTGTTGGCGCTTTCCAGACGGGTCTGGACCGCATTCTGCTTGGTCCGCGCCTCGCGCAGCTTGTTTTGCAGCTTGGCGATATCCTCTTCCGACGCACGCAGCGCATCGTCGAGCACCTGGACTTCGGCCTTCAGCTGGTCGGCCATGTCGGCGGCCTTCTGACGCTCGATCAGCGCGGCCTTGGCCAGATCCTCGCGGTCCTTCGACAGCGCCAGCTCGGCCTTTTCGGTCCAGCTGTCCTGAAGCTGGTCCAGCTTCAGGATGTGGCGGCGGATTTCCTTCTGGTCGGCGATCGTGCGGGCGGCGGAGGCGCGCACCTCGACAAGCGTTTCCTCCATTTCGAGGATGATCATGCGGATCATCTTCGCGGGGTCTTCCGCCTTGTCCAGCAGGTCGGCGAAATTGGCGGCGACGATGTCGCGGGTGCGGGAGAAAATGCCCATCGGATACTCCTTGATGGCGGAATGCGTGATTATGCGATCGGCGCCTCGATCGCTGCAACCGGGGCCGTGGCGGTGGCGACATGCGCGGGGGCGAGGGCGCCCATCAGGCAGGTGGCGCTCATCACGACGGTGCAGGCGATGGCGGCGATCTGGCGGGTGACGTTGGTGGCGAACATGGTGGAAACTCCCTGATCTTTTTGTTTCGGTCCGCTCGGTGGCGGGATGCCGAATAGCATTGCAGGGTGCGTGCCAATTTCAAAAATGGCGTAAAATCAACGTTTTGTGAAATAGTTGCGGCGCGGCAACGATTGCGCCCTTGCCAAGGCTTGGGAAATTCCGCCACCTGTTGGGAATGGAGCGAACAAGTCAGGTCATCGGCCAGTCGGGGGCCTTTCTGGATGCGCTGGAACGGGCCAGCCGCGCCGCCGCGCTCGACCGCCCGGTGCTGGTCATCGGCGAGCGCGGGACCGGCAAGGAACTGGTCGCCGAGCGTCTCCACCGCCTGAGCGGGCGATGGGACCAGCCGCTGGTCGTGATGAACTGCGCCGCGCTCCCGGAGTCGCTGATCGAGGCCGAATTGTTCGGCCATGAGGCGGGCGCCTTCACCGGCGCGACCAAGGCGCGCGCGGGGCGGTTCGAGGAGGCCAATGGCGGGACTTTGTTCCTGGACGAGCTGGGCACGCTGTCGATGGCGGCGCAGGACCGGCTGCTGCGCGCGGTCGAATATGGCGAGGTGACGCGGATCGGCTCGTCACGCCCCTTGCGCGTCGATGTCCGCATCGTCGCTGCAACCAACGAGCATCTGCCCGACAAGGTCGCCGCGCACCAGTTCCGCGCCGACCTGCTCGACCGACTGTGTTTCGAGGTGGTGACGCTGCCCCCCTTACGCGCGCGCAAGAGCGACATCATGGTGCTGGCCAATCATTTCGGGCGACGGATGGCGGCGGAGATTGGCTGGAACGACTGGCCGGGCTTTGGCGCGGCGGCAACCGATGCGCTGATGGAGCATCGCTGGCCCGGCAATGTCCGCGAACTCCGCAACGTGGTGGAGCGCGCCGTCTATCGCTGGGACCGGGAGGGGCCGGTGGACGCGATCGAGATCGATCCGTTCCGCTCGCCCTATCGTCCGCAGGGCCAGTCGCCCGCCGCCGCGAAAAGCGAGGGGGCGGGGCAGGGGAGCGCCCCTGTGCCGCCCAATGACGGCGACGAGGTGGCGGCGTGCGAGGTCGGCCCGTCCGACTTCAAGTCGCGCGTGGCGCGGTTCGAGCGCGAGCTGCTGACCAAGGCGCTGGCCGACAATCGCTTCAACCAGCGGACGACCGCCGAGTCGCTGGGATTGTCCTATGACCAGCTTCGCCATGCGCTTCGTCGCCATGATCTGATCGGAACGGTTGCGTAACTCCGTTCGGGGAGCCATTTGAGACGCCCGGCGTTGCCACAGGCAAACCCCAAAGGAGCATTTACGATGGCTTTCGAACTGCCGCCCCTTCCGTACGACTATGACGCGCTGGAGCCGGTCATCTCCAAGGAGACGATGACCTTCCACCACGACAAGCACCATGCCGCCTATACCAACAAGTTGAACGAGGCGGTTGCGGCGGACGCGTCGCTCCAGGGCAAGTCGATCGAGGACATCCTGGCGACCATCTCGTCCGCCCCGGCGGTCGTCCGCAACAATGGCGGCGGCTTCTGGAACCATGACTTCTTCTGGAAGATCATGACCAAGCCCGGCACGACCCAGCCCTCGGGCAAGCTGGCCGAGGCGATCGAGGCGTTCGGCGGTCTCGACAAGCTGAAGGAAGAGTTCAACACCAAGGGCGCGGGCCAGTTCGGTTCGGGCTGGGCCTGGGTGATCGCGGATGCCGAGGGCAAGCTGAAGGTCACCTCGACCCCCAACCAGGACAACCCCTTGATGGACGTCGTCGCCGACAAGGGCACGCCGATCCTGGGGAACGACGTGTGGGAGCACGCCTATTACCTGACCTACATGAACGACCGTCCGGGCTATCTGAAGGCCTGGTGGGACGTGGTGAACTGGGACGAGGCCGGTCGCCGGTACGAGGCGGCGGTCGCGTAATTTCGCGGCTATCCGGTTCGGATAAGGGAAAGGGCGGCTCCGCGAGGGGCCGCCCTTTCTGGTTCCTGTGCCCTGAAAATGTGCCCCACCCCGGCGAAGGCCGGGGCCCAGTTGCCACCAAGTTTGTGGCGCGCCGGTCGGTGAGGGGGAGGCAAATGCCACCGGCCGCCATTGCCTCCCACGCGGAGTCTGACCGCGCCTCCCACCTCACCGCAACTGGGCCCCGGCCTTCGCCGGGGTCGTGCCGGGAGTGGGGAGGATCGTCACTCCACCGGCGGCTCGTCGACCTTCGCGGCGTCGGCGTTCAGCCCGTGCTTCAACAGCATCGGAATATTCGCGACGGCAAAGCCCAGCGTCAGCGGCATCGCGCCCCACAGCTTGAAGCCGACCCAGAAATCCCAGGTCGAATTGCGCCACACCGCCTCGTTCAGCACCGCCATGAAGGCGAAGAAGATCGCCCAGTTGCGGGTCAGCTTGCGCCACCCTTCCGGCGTCAGTCCCGAATAGACGCTGCCCAGCACCATCTGGATCAGCGGCCGCCCGGTCACCAGCCCGAAGAACAGCATCGCCGAGAACATCGCATAAACGATGGTCGGCTTCATCTTGATGAAGCGCTCGTCGTGGAAATAGAGGGTCAGCCCGCCGAACACGACGACCAGCGCGCCCGACAGCCACAGCATCGGTGAGATGCGGCCCAGCTTCACCTTGCTGATGATCATCGACACCACGGTCGCCGCCATGAAGACGCCGGTGGCGACCAATACGCGGGTCAGCGGCCCCAGCGGTGCCAGGAAATTGACTGCGAAGAACAGGACCAGCGGACCATATTCGATCCCCGCCTTCAGCCCGGCGCTGGCCTCCTTTTCGGGGGCGCTCACTTGCGGCCTCCCTCGATGCCCGCGATGATCCGGCTGACCTCGTTGGCGTCGAAGGGGCGCAGGTCGGTCATGCCCTCGCCGACGCCGATCGCGTGGATGGGCAGGCCGTACTTCTCCGCCGCCGCGACCAGCACGCCGCCGCGCGCGGTGCCGTCCAGCTTGGTCATGACCAGCCCGGTGACGCCCGCCACGTCCTTGAACACCTCGATCTGGTTGAGCGCGTTCTGGCCGGTGGTGGCGTCGAGGACCAGCAGGATGTCGTGCGGCGCCTCGGGGTTCAGGCGACCGAGCACGCGGCGGATCTTGGACAACTCGTCCATCAGCTCGCGCTTGTTCTGGAGCCGCCCGGCGGTGTCGACGATCAGCACGTCGATGCCGGTCGCGGTTGCCTGTTTCACCGCCTCATAGACGATGCCCGCCGCGTCGCCGCCTTCCTTGCCTGACACGATCGGCACGCCGACCCGCTCGGCCCAGGTGGCGAGCTGGCCGATGGCGGCGGCGCGGAAAGTGTCGCCCGCCGCCAGCATCACGCCGTAATCCTGCTCCATGAACAGATGCGCCAGCTTGGCGATGGTCGTCGTCTTGCCCGATCCGTTGACGCCGATGACCAGGATCACCTGCGGCCGGGGAAAGGCGTCGATCTCCAGGGGCGTGGCGACCTTGGCCAGCGCCTTCTCCACCTCCTCGGCGACGACCAGGCGGATGCCGAGATCCTCCATGTTCCGCTCGAAGCTGCCATCGGCCAGCCGGTTGCGGATATGGCCCGCCGTCTCTGGGCCAAGATCGGAGGCGATCAGCGCTTCCTCGATCTCGTCGAGCGTCTCCTCGTCGAGCCGTGCGGTGCCCAGGCCGGCGAGATTGCCGACCAGCCGGTCCGAGGTGCGACGGAAACCGCCGAGCAGCTTTTCGTGCCAGGAGGAGGAAGAACTCATGCCAATTGTCCGATCAGATGGGTTTCGGTCGCCGCCGTGACCCGAATGCGGGCGATGCTGCCCGGTTCGGCGGCGGGGGAAAAGTGGATGTCGGCGAAGTCGGGCGCGTGGCCGCGCGTGCCCGGACGCTCGACAAGCACGTCGCGGGTCGCACCGACCTGGCGCGCCAGCCAGTCGCGGCGGCGGCGCGCGGCGGCTTCGCGCAACCTTGCGGCACGTTCGCGGCGCAGCGGGTGGGGCACTTGTGGCATCCGCGCGGCCGGGGTGCCGTCGCGCGCCGAATAGGGGAAGATATGCGCATGGACGATCCGACAATCGTCGATCAGCGCCAGTGTATCCGCCGCCATCGCCTCGTCCTCGGTCGGGAAGCCCGCGATCAGGTCCGCGCCGATCGCGATATCGGGCCGCGCGGTCAGCAGCCGCTCGACGATCGCCACCGATTGCGCGCGGCTGTGGCGGCGCTTCATCCGCTTGAGGATCAGGTCGTTGCCCGCCTGGAGCGACAAATGGAGATGCGGCATCACCCGCGCCTCGCCGGTCACCAGCTCGAACAGCCTATCGTCGATCTCGATCGAATCGAGCGAGGACAGGCGCAGCCGGGGCAGGGCGGGAACATGGGTCAGAATGCGTTCGACCAGCAGGCCCAGGCTGGGCTGGCCGGGCAGGTCATGGCCATAGCTGGTCAGATCGACCCCGGTCAGCACGACCTCCCGGTGCCCCAGCTCGACCGCGCGCGCGATGCGTTCGATCACCAGCCCGGCGGGCACCGAACGGCTGGGACCGCGCCCGGTCGGGATGATGCAGAAGGTGCAGGCATGGTCGCAGCCATTCTGAACCTCCACGAACGCCCGCGCATGGCCCGCAAAGGCGGCGGCCAGATGCGGCGCGGTCTCGAGCACGCGCGACAGGTCGGCGACCAGGATGGGTTCGGCCGAGGCCCAGCTTTCGGGGCGTAGCTTGTCGGCATTGCCCAGCACGCGTGCGACCTCGGGCATGGCGGCAAAGCTGGCGGGGTCGATCTGTGCCGCGCATCCCGTGACCACGATCTGCGCATCGGGCCGCGCCTTGGCCGCGCGGCGGATCGCGGCGCGGGTCTGCTTGACGGCTTCGTTGGTGACGGCGCAGCTGTTGACGACGACCATGTCCCCCCGACCAGCGGCGAGCGCGCGGATCGTTTCGCTTTCGGCGATGTTGAGGCGACAGCCCAGACTGATGATCTCGGGCCCAGGGAGGGACGACATGATGGCCGATCTAGGGATGGATGAGGCACGTGTCCACGCGGAGACGCAGGACATTCTCGACTTCTGGTTCGGTCTGCCGCCCGAGAAGCACTTCGCGAAGGACGACGACCTCGACCGGATCATCGCCGAACGCTTCGGGGCCTTGCGCGACCGGGTGCTGGCGACCGAGGCGATCGGCTGGCGCGACGATCCCGACACGCTGCTGGCCGCGATCCTGTTGCTCGACCAGTTTTCGCGCAATCTGCATCGGGGTTCTGCCCAAGCCTTTGCCGCCGATCCGCTGGCGCTCGACCTGTGCCTGACCGCGATCGATGCGGGGTGGGAGGATCGCTACCCGCCCGAACGGCTGGCGTTCGTCTATATGCCGCTGATGCATGCCGAATCGCGCGCGATGCAGGATCTGAGCGTCGCAAAGTTCACCGAGCTGGGGCGCGAGACCAATCTCGCCTTCGCGCGCGATCACCGCGACGTCATCCGGCGCTATGGCCGCTATCCCAGTCGGAACGAGGCGCTCGGCCGCGCGACGACCGAGGCGGAGCGCGACTATCTCAGCCAGCCAGACGCGGGCTGGTAGGGGCGCTGGCGGCGATGCCCGCCAGCAGCCGCTTCTCCGCCAGCAGCTGGCGCACCTGCGCCAGATCGAGCGGCGGACCGTAAAGCGGCCCCTGGCCATGCGCACAGCCGATCTCGCGCAGCCGCTCCTCGGTCCCGGCGTCGCGCAGCCCCTTGGCCGCGATCGGCAGGTGCAGGCTGTCGCCCAGCTGGACGATGGCGGTGACGATCGCGCTGCAATCGGGGTCGGCGATCATGTTGCGGATGAAGTCGGGGTCGATCCGCACCCGGTCGAAGGGCAGCGCGCGCAGATGGGCGAGGCTGGAATAGCCGCTGCCGAACGCGTCGAGCGCCAGGGCGATACCCTGGTTCTTCAGGCTGAGCACTATCGTCTGGGCCAGCGCCATATTGGCGAACAGCGCATGCTCGGTGATCTCGATCTCCAGCCGATGCGCGGGAAAGCCGCATTCGGTCAGCGTCTTGATGACCTTCTGCGCCAGCCAGGCGTCTTGGAACTGCGAGGCGGCCAGCGGGAAGGACAGGGTCAGCGACGGGTCCCAGTCGCGCGCGCTGGCCATGGCCTGTCGCATCAGCGCCAGCGATACCTCGCCCGACAGGCCGCACGCCTCGGCGACCGGCATGAAGCGGTCGGCCGAGATACAGCCCAGCGTCGGATGATCCCAATGGCCCGACACCTCGAACCCGGTCAGGCGCGCGGTGCCCAGATCGACCTGCGCCTCGAAACGCGGACAGATGTGGTTGTGGGCCAGCGCGATGCGCAGGTCGGCGATGATCGCGTTGCGTTCGGCCATCGCGCTTTCCATCGCGGGGTCGAACCATAGCGGCTTGCCGTCTCCGCACGTCTTGGCGGCGATCAGCGCGAGATCGGCCTTGCGCACCAGCTGGTCGATCGTCGCCGACATCCCCTCGACCTGCGCCATGGCGATCGCGGCGCGGGGGGCGAGTTCCTGGTCGGTCAGCCGGACGGGCTGGCCCAGGCGGATCGCGAGCCGCTCGGCCAGCCTGTCGATCCGGTCGCGGCCACGCGGCGCGACGGGTATGAGGCAGCCGAAACAGTCGCCCTCGAACCGCGCGACGATCGCCTCGGACGGGGCCTCGTCGCGCAGGACCTTGGCGACATGCTGGAGCAGGGCGTCGCCCGCTTCATGGCCGAAGGAGCCGGCGATGGCGCGGAACCGGTCAATGTCGAGCAGCAGCAACGCGACTCCGCGTTGGCGCCGATACGCCGTCGCGATCATCCGCTGCCCGGCGTCGTGGAAGAAGGGGCGGTTGGCCAGTCCGGTCAACGGGTCGTGCTGGTCCGGCACGCTCGTCCGGTTCGGACGCCTGGCGGGCAGGCGCCAATAGACGATGGTCAGCGCGATCGCGGCGGCGAACAGGACGATCTTGGCCGGGGTGTCATGGCCGAGTTCGATCAACAGGATGGCGATCGCGACCAGCAGCGCGCCACCCGCCACGGCCATGGCAAAGAACCGCGTCGAGGCGATCGGCTTGGCTGTGATGTCGGACGGACCCCGCATGGCGAATGGTTCGCATGCAAGGGGTGTACAACAGGTTAACGCCGCGATGTGGCGGCCATGGCTTGCGCGCCTCCGGCTTTTGCCATAAGGACCCCGCCGAAGTTCCGTCGCGGAACGTGAAGAGAAGCGCCCAAGGGTGCACGCTGGCCGGCGAGGTTTCGCCCGCCGGCGCTTTTGCGTTTGGACGGGCGGCGTTGGTGTTTGAACCCCGGTCCCCGGACCGGCGTAATGAGGTGAGGCGATGTTCGACAGCTTGAGCGATCGGCTTGGCGGCGTTTTCGACCGCCTCCGCGGCCGTGGCGCGCTGACCGAGGCGGATGTCCGCACCGCGATGCGCGAGGTTCGCGTCGCGCTGCTCGAAGCCGACGTTGCGCTGCCCGTCGCCCGCGACTTCGTCGACAAGGTGACCGAACAGGCGATCGGCCAGAACGTCCTGCGCTCGATCACCCCGGGCCAGCAGGTCGTCAAGATCGTCCATGACGCGCTGGTCGCGATGCTGGGCGCGGATGCCAGCGAGCTGCTGCTCGACGTGGCGCCGCCCGCCGTCGTGATGATGGTCGGCCTCCAGGGCTCGGGCAAGACGACGACGACCGCCAAGATCGCCAAGCGGCTGTCGAGCGCCAGCCTGTCGGGGCGCGAGCGCAAGAAGGTCCTGATGGCCTCGCTCGACGTCAACCGTCCGGCCGCGCAGGAGCAGCTGGCGACGCTGGGCACCCAGGTCGAGGTCGCGACCCTGCCGATCATCGCCGGGCAGCAGCCCGTCGAGATCGCCCGCCGCGCGATGCAGGCCGCCAAGCTTCAGGGCTATGACGTCCTGATGCTCGACACCGCCGGTCGCCTGCACGTCGACCAGGCGCTGATGGACGAGATGAAGGCGGTGGCGGACATCGCCCGGCCTCAGGAAATCCTGCTCGTCGTCGACTCGCTGACCGGCCAGGACGCGGTGAACGTCGCGACCAGCTTCTCCGAGCAGGTGCCGCTGACCGGCGTGGTGCTGACCCGCATGGACGGCGATGCGCGCGGCGGTGCGGCGCTGTCGATGCGGGCGGTCACGGGCAAGCCCATCAAGTTCGCCGGTGTCGGCGAAAAGATGGACGCGCTGGAAGCCTTCCACCCTGAACGGGTCGCGGGTCGCATTCTCGGCATGGGCGACGTCGTGTCGCTGGTCGAGCGCGCGGCGGAGTCGATCCAGCAGGAAGATGCCGAGCGCATGGCCAAGAAGATGGCCAAGGGTCAGTTCGACATGGACGACCTGCGCGGCCAGCTTCAGCAGATGCGCCGCATGGGCGGCCTGGGCGCGCTGGCGGGCATGATGCCCGGCATGAAGAAGGCACAAGGCGCGCTGGCCGAAGCCGGTGGCGACAAGATCCTGCTCCGCATGGATGCGATCATCACCTCGATGACGCCCAAGGAGCGCACCAAGCCCGAGCTGATCAACGCCAAGCGCAAGATCCGCATCGCCAAGGGTTCGGGCACCACGGTGCAGGACGTGAACAAGCTCCTGAAAATGCATCAGGAAATGTCCACGGCGATGAAGAAGATCAAGAAGATGGGCGGCATCAAGGGCATGATGTCGATGCTGGGCAAGGGCGGCCTGGGCGGCCTGGGCAATGCGCTGGGCGGTCCGCAGATGGGCGAGATGCTCAACAAGGCGGGCAGCAACGGCCTGCCCGGCGGCGGCCTGGGTGGTCTGGGCGGCGGCAAGCTGCCCGACGGAATGCCCAAGCTTCCCCCCGGCTTCGAGAATCTTCTCAAGAAGAAATAACCCCCGCGCCGGACGGAACGCCGGTAATTTTGAACTTTTACTCCAAGGACTGAAATATGGCTCTCAGCATTCGTCTGTCGCGTGGTGGCTCCAAGAAGCGCCCTTACTACCGCATCGTGGTGGCCGACGCCCGTGCGCCGCGCGACGGCAAGTTCATCGAGAAGATCGGCAACTACAACCCGCTCCTCGCCAAGGACAATGA
>Ga0308172_1000121_pt1 | contig 153015 bp, 121 predicted proteins | sample PhyGR2_FD_202134 | JGI IMG/M metagenome (GOLD analysis project Ga0308172, IMG submission 202134) | Phyllosphere microbial communities from UC Gill Tract Community Farm, Albany, California, United States - DLSLSG.R2 | ecosystem: Host-associated > Plants > Phyllosphere > Unclassified | place... | reverse complement strand
CGACAAAGTTGCCCGCTGCAGAAGAGCGCATTAATAATCTGCTGCAGCAGATTACATCGCTTAACGATTATTACATGGCGAATGACATCTCCAGCAATGAAGACAAGGCGATGACAGAACAGGCCAACAGGAATCTGGATGCGGTGCGCAGTGCACTGCCGACTTTCCTTGCCGCATCGCGTGCTCATGATGATGCGGTTACGCTGCCACTGTTGCAGAGTGAAAATGGTGTGGGCGCCGCGACCCGTAAGATGGAGGCGGACTATACCCGTCAGATTCAGCTGAACATCGACATCGGCGAACAGCTGCGTGCTGAAAACAAGCGCGTCTACACACAGACACTGTGGGCGATGTCGGGCGGATCACTCCTGGTGATTCTGATTCTGGCGGCCTTCTCCGTTAAGGTGATCATGGGCATTAAGAGAAGCCTCTCTGGCATCGTCAATACCATGACCCAGGTCAGCCACACGCTTGATCTGACGCAGACTGCGACTGTCAGCCGTAAGGATGAGATCGGCCAGACGGCCATGGCGTTTAATCAGCTGCTGGCGCGCGTCTCTGGCACGCTGCTCTCGGTGAATCATGCTGCGCAGTCGGTCAGTACGGGCTCAACGCAGATCGCGGCGGGTAACGAAGATCTCTCTTCCCGCACCGAGGAGCAGGCTGCTTCACTGGAGCAGACTTCGGCGAGCATGGCGACGCTGAGTGAAACGGTGCGGCAGAACGCCGAAGGCGCGCATCAGGCCAGCAGTCTGGCGAATAACGCCAACAGTATGTCGATCCAGAACGGAACGGCTGTGAAGCAGATGCTCACCACGATGGATGATATTCGCGCCAGCTCGGGCAAAATTTCGGAAATCACCGGGCTGATTGAGGGCATCGCCTTCCAGACGAATATCCTGGCGCTGAATGCGGCGGTTGAAGCAGCACGTGCCGGAGAACATGGTCGTGGTTTTGCCGTGGTTGCCTCGGAGGTGCGTAATCTGGCACAGCGCTCCTCGTCGGCTGCCCGCGAAATCAAAGATCTTATTTCCACGTCCGTTTCGCAGGTTGAGCACGGGTTAGAACAGGCCACCAGCGTCGGTTCAAACAGCGAAAACGTCCGTCACGCGATTCAGCAGGTCGCCGATCTGGTCAATGAGATTGCCGCGGCCACCTCTGAGCAGAGCAAAGGCATTGAGCAGGTTCATCAGGCGATCGGTCAGATGGACGAAGTCACGCAGCAGAACGCCGCGCTGGTGGAAGAAGCCTCATCTGCTTCGAAGTCACTTCAGGAACAGGCCGAAACGCTGTCGGCGCTGGTTTCGACTTTTACCGTCGAAAGCTCAGGCCGTGTTGCACCGCAGCCGCAGCCACAAACCGCTTCTGTCTTCCGTCCGGTCAAAAAGAGCCGTCAGCCTGAACCGCAGGTCGTTGACCTGAGCAAAGCAAACTGGGAAAGCTTTTAAGTCTTGAGCCGTCCCCGAAAAGCCTCCACAGTGTGGGGGCTTTTTTTTGCCTTAATTTAAATTTAATTCCCGCTCGTAACAGTTATTAAATTAAATGAAAACGATTTCATTTATTAAATGCTTAAAGCCTGTCCATTGATAACGGTTTAAATAATAGTTACCTGAGCGGGGTAAGTTAATCTCTTATCCGTAATGATAATTGTTCCTGAAAAAAGGTGGCAGGTAGTATCGGCTGGTTTGAGGCTAACTTTAATTTCTTTATTTTCTATAGGTTGATGCTGAAGGCGGGCTTAAGGCTTTATAAATTATATTTTCTCTTCAGTATTCATCAGACTGATATTTATGACTATTTTACGGTTTAACTTAAGTTAAAGTGGCTGTAACTATCGTCTTTTTATTCACTGTCAAATAACCTGTCGCAATCTATACTGTCTCATGCTGTTATCCAGCCTTTTATTTAACTGTGTAAATTTCATTGCCTTCAGGCGGCTGCGTGCTGTGTGTAACCCGCCATGGGCTGCATATGAAAAAATCGTAAAAATAAAATTACAACGCCCATTTTGGGTATTACATCACCTGCATGCTTAACACATCAGAGCGGAAAAGAATGAAAAAAGTACTCGACCGGATTAATTTGCCAGCAAAATTCCTTTTACTGGGAGCCTTTGCACTGGTGCTGTTTGTTTTACCCACTTTTCTCTTTATTCAGACGGGCAACCAGCTCATTGACACAAAGAAAGTTGAACTCACCGGTATTCCGGTTGAGAAAAAAGTGCTGCAGCTGCTGAGCCTGCTACAGCGTCATCGGGCGGAAAGTGCCATCGCCATTGGCCAGAACAGAATGGATAACCCACCGCGTCTGGCATTAGTGGCGCAGATAAACAGCGTGTCTGAAAGCATTGCTGCCGATCTGCGTCAAAGCAGTGAGCAGGCGCCGCCATTAACGCGTCTGGACCAGATTAATGAGGAGTGGCGTCAGCTGCAGGAGGATCTGGCTGGCGGACGAGTGACGCTGGCGGCCAGCCTGACACGCCACATGCATCTGATCCAGGTTCTGCTGGAAACGAATCAGGATTTACTGGATTACTACCAGCTCTCTCTGGATACTGATTTGAATACCTATCAGCTCATCGTCAGTATTTTTAGCCGACTGCCGCTGCTGACCGAGACGCTGGGTCAGATCCGTGGCGAAGGGACCTCACTGATCGCCAGCGGTAACATCTCTGATGCCGATCGCAGTCGCCTGGCCTTCCAGATTGATAATGGCAAAACAGCACTGTCACAGTTCAGCAGTAACATGGATAAGGTGTTCACCATTGAACCGGCTCTCAAAGGAATGTTTGGCGAGCTGGCGCAGAATGCCAGACAGCAGGCTCTGAATGCCCTGCAGCAGGCTGAAGGTGCGATTGTGACCGGGAATGTGACCATCACGCCGGTTGAATATGTTCGCATCTTAACCGAAGCGATCAATCGCTATGGCATGCTGAGCAGTCAGAGCAGCAACCAGCTGGAGATATTACTGCAATCGCAAATCGATGAGCGCCGCCATGCACAGTATCTGTTACTGACCGGCCTTCTGGCGATTGCCCTGCTGGCGATCCTGCTGGCCGTGATGATCACCCGTTCGGTCACCCGGCCGGTCAGAGAGGCTGTGGAAGTCGCCAGTCGCGTCGCCGCCGGTGATCTGACGGCAGAGCTGACCGTGTCCGGCAGCAACGAAATGGCTGAGCTGCTGAATGCCCTGATGCAGATGCAGCAGCGTCTTGCCCAGCTGGTGTCCGATATCAAAGGCAACGCCGCCACCATCGCCAGCTCGTCGGAAGAGATTGCCCGCGGCAATGGCGACCTCTCGTCACGCACCGAAGAGCAGGCGGCGTCCCTGGCGGAAACGGCTGCCAGCATGGAGCAACTGTCGTCCATTATGCAGCAGAATGCCGAGAACACCCGCTTTGCCTCTGAACGCGCGGATTCTGCGACGCAGGCGGCCCTCTCCAGTGGCGCGGCCATGGATTCGGTGATGGAAACCATGCATAAAATTCGTGGCAGCTCGGGACAAATTGAAGAGATCACGTCGGTAATCGACAGCATTGCTTTCCAGACCAACATTCTGGCACTGAATGCGGCGGTTGAAGCGGCGCGTGCCGGAGAGCAGGGTAAAGGCTTTGCCGTTGTTGCCTCAGAGGTGCGGGCGCTGGCACAGCGTTCAGCGACAGCAGCCAAAGAGATCAAGAGTCTGATTGAGCAGTCGGTGCTTCATGCGCAGGAAGGGATCACGATGGCCCGGAACGCAGGCGACAGAGTGAAGCAGAGCGTCAGCGCGATTGAACAGACCTCTCAGCTGATGCGCGATATCTCCTCCTCTACTGAAGAGCAGACCAGCGGCATTTCGCAGGTCAATATTGCGGTCAATCAGATGGATCAGGTCACCCAGCAGAACGCCGTGCTGGTTGAAGAGTCCGCTTCTTCTGCGGATGAGCTTGCCGGGCGGGCCGTGCAGTTGCGTACCCTGGTCGCGCTGTTTAAAACGGCCTGATAAGACGGAACAGCCGTCGCCTGAAGGGGCGGCTGTTCGGTTACTCAGTCACGCCTGATGATCCTGCAGACAGGCGAGATATTTCTCTCCCGATCGCATCACCTTCTCTTTCGCCTGCTGAAGGATATCCTGACCGTCAAAGGCGCCATAAAGCTGTCCGAATGTCACACCCGAGAGCCGCTGCAGAATGTCGCCAACCGTCGCCGCAGAGAGCGGCAGCATGTTCGGATAGCTCCACATAAACGACACGCCATGCGCACCCGGCGTAACCTGCAGAATATCACCCGCCAGAATGATCCCGTCGCCTTCGTCCCGGTGCAGCACGCAGCCACCCGGAAAATGCCCCCCCAGCCGTAACAGCGTCACACCCGGCATCAGCGTCAGCGAGTCGCCCTGCCAGAGCTGGATATGCGGGCTCTCCCGGACGATCCACTGCCGATCACGGGCATGCAGATGAATGGGCGCGTTAAACGCCTCCGCCCACTCCTGCATCGTGGTGTAGTAGTGCGGATGTGAAATCGCGATGGCATCAATGCCGCCCAGCGCCGCGATCAGCGTAACGGTGGCATCATCCAGGTTGGCAAGGCAGTCCCACAGCACGTTGCCCTGCGGCGTCCGCAGCAGAAACGCGCGCTGGCCGATGGCAAAAGCCGGCACGGTTTTAAAACTTAACAGTGCCTCACTGTGTGCCGTCCATTTATTGGCATGGCTGGCGCGCAGCTGGTCGAACGGGATCCAGCCCTGGCCCGAAGCCGGGACATACTGACGCTCATCCTCACAGATTTTACAGTGCTGATGCGTGGCCGAAGCCGGATAGGCGGTGCCACAGGCGGTACATAACAGGGTCATGATGTTCTCCTTTGTCTCGATCGGAATGATGCACACCTGGCGGCGTCTTTATCGCCTCAGGGTAATCCGGGTCAGCTCCGAGGGGCGGCCCAGCCTGATCGCCATGCCAGGCCAGAGCGCTGTGCCGTTGTTGACATAAAGCTGCATCCCGCCGACCTGATAAAGCCCGGACACAAAACCGGCGTTGGGTTTTGCAAACAGGCGATCCAGCCCGACGATCAGCCCTCCATGTGTATGGCCGGAGAGCTGTACATCGACACCCTGTGCGGCGTTCTCTCGGGCATGACGTGGCTGGTGGTCCAGCAGGATAATGGGGGCGTTTTCGGGAACCTGATCCAGCGCACGGGCCAGATCGGGGCCGGTCGCCTTCCGGCGCGGTGCCGAGGCATCGGGCAGGCCCGCAATGACCAGGCTGGCTTCACCGCGCTGAATCACCGTATGGCTGTTAAGCAGCGGCTGCAGCCCCAGCGAAGCCAGATGCGCCGTCCAGATCGCCTGATGAAAGAAATATTCGTGATTGCCGGTGATGGCCCAGACGCCGTCGGGCGCAGCAAGACCGCGCAGCGGCGCAACATCATGCCGCCGGTGTTCCAGGCTGCCATCGATCACATCCCCCGTCACCACAATAAGGTCGGGGCGGAGGGACATCGCCCGCTCTACCATGGCGCGGGCCCAGGCAGCATTAAACAGTCGCGTGATATGCAGGTCGGTCAGTTGCAGAAGCTGATAGCCATCAAACTCAGCAGGCAGATTGGGCAGGAACAGCGTCACCTCCTTGACGGGAGGCACCCGTATTGCCTGCTGAACCCCGAAAGCCGCCAGCCCCATCGCCAGCAGGACGGTCAGATAGCGCGCACCGGGCGACAGCGGCAGCGGATGTCGCAGCAGCAGGGCAAGCAGCATGACAGCATCCAGCACGATCTGAAACACGGCCAGCAGCAGCACGGTGCCGTAAGCCCAGTTAAACAGAATGATGATGGCGCGGGGCATCTCTGCCGAGAAGATCCCGCCGGATGTAAAGCGACTTACCAGTAGATATTGTGAGGCCAGCAGTGCCACTGCAGAGAGCAGGATTTTGACGGACAGGGGCAGGGACAAAGGGATGATGACGCGAGCAATGACATACCAGCTGGGTAAGCTGAAAATCAGGTGAAACATGGCAATCTTCCGGTGAGGCGCTGATGGTCAGCGCAGGCAATTAAGAGAGGATAGCGAATGAAACCGTTTTAGCACGGTAAGCCAGGGGATGAGTTTGCCTGGTCTGCTTCACGGCTGGTGCTTTAGCGGTGTTGAATCCGGCGCTGCGGGCCGCATTCCCGAGACGAAAAAACAGCGTGACCGGCACTCCGGCCACGCTGGCAACATCCGGTATCATCCTGTGCGACGCACGGGATCAGCGCAGGACACCCGACGTTGTCTGCGTCTCATCCGTCACGCGCGTCATGGCGACCGGAATACTTTTGTAAGCCGGAATGCCGCTCTGCGTGTCGTGGCTGTCGAGCGGCACCATCACATTGGCTTCCGGGTAGTAGGCTCCGACCGATCCGGATGCCATATCGATAATCACAATCGTCAGGTTTTTCATCTGGCGGGAGGTGGGATTGCCCTCCGGGTCCAGCGCCATCAGGTCGACACGGTCGCCCACCCGCAACTGCCGTTTCTCCGCCTCTTCAGCATTAATAAACAGCACATCACGACGGCCCGTGACGCCACGATAGCGGTCGTTCAGCCCATAAAGGGTCGTATTGTACTGGTCGTGACTGCGCAGGGTGGTCAGCACCAGGTCATGGCATTTCAGCGAGCGGGGATCTTCGTTGATGCCCTGCATCACTTTGAACTGCGCCTTGCCAGAAGGCGTATGCCAGACGCGTTCTGATGCGGCGTTATAGAGCCGGAATCCCCCCGGATGCTTAATCCGCTCGTTGAAGTTTTCGAACGCCGGAAAAACCGCTTCGATGGCGTCACGGATGCGGCTGTAATCGGCTGCCATCGCGGACCAGTCCACCACGCTGTCTGGCAGGGTCGCTTTAGCCAGCGCGGCCACCAGTGCCGGTTCCGATTTGAGATGCGGCGATGCCGGGTCGAGCGAGCCGCGAGAGGCATGCACCATGGACATCGAATCTTCCACCGTCACACTCTGCGCGCCCGTTGCCTGCACATCCGTCTCCGTGCGGCCCAGCACCGGCAGCAGATAGTTATGCCGTCCGGGCAGCAGGTGTGAGCGATTCAGCTTGGTCGCCATATGCACAACCAGATCAAGATTGCGCATCGCCGGGAAGGTGACCTGTGGATCGGAGATCGCTTCTGCCAGGTTACCGCCCAGACAGAGCAGCGCTTTGGCTTTGCCATCGCGCATCGCCTTAATCGCCTCAACGGCACCATGACCATGCTTCTGCGGCGGCCGGAAGCCAAACACTTTCTCAATACTGTCCAGCAGCGATTGCGGCGGGATCTCCGTGATGCCCACCGTGCGGTCGCCCTGAACGTTAGAGTGACCGCGTAACGGACAGATGCCTGCACCCGGTTTCCCGATGTTGCCGCGCATCAGCAGCAGGTTGGCAATCTGCTGTACATTCTGGGTACCGTACTGGTGCTGGGTGATCCCCATGCCGTAGCAGATAATCGTGCGTTCAGCGCTGGCATAGAGCCGGGCAACGTGCTGGATCTCTTCACGCGTCATCCCCGACACCTTCAGGATATGATCCCAGTCGGTGCTCTCCAGGTCGGCTTTCAGCGCGTCGAAGCCTTCGGTGTGCTGAGTGATAAACTCCTCATCAATGACGCCCGGTTTGCCTTGACTCAGCGCTTCTTCATGCAGGGTCAGCAGGATTTTCATCACCCCTTTCAGCATCGCTGCATCGCCGCCCACCCGTACTTTGTAATAGGTTGAGGCCAGCTCAGTCGAGCTGAGCGACAGCATCTCTATCGGGCTTTGCGGGGAGGTAAAGCGCTCCAGACCGCGTTCCCGCAGGGGGTTGATCGCCACAATCGTGCCACCACGCTTGGCGACTTCGCGCAGCGTCCCCAGCATGCGTGGGTGATTCGTACCGGGGTTGTGACCAATGCATAACACCAGGTCGCAGTGGTCGAAATCCTCCAGTTCCACCGTGCCTTTGCCGACGCCGATAGACTCCGGCAGTCCGACGCTGGTGGGTTCATGACACATGTTTGAGCAGTCGGGGAAATTATTGGTGCCATATTCGCGGGCGAAGAGCTGCCACAGAAACGCGGCTTCATTTGAGGCCCGGCCGGAGGTGTAAAACTCCACGCTGTCAGGATCTTCGTAACGGCGCAGATGTTCACCAATCTCGCGAAACGCGGTCTCCCATTCGATGGGCTGATAGGTGTCAGATGCAGCATCGTACTTCATCGGATGGGTCAGGCGGCCTTCGCCCTCCAGGTGCAGTGCGCTGCGCTCCCAGAGCTCTGTCACCGTATGGGCGGCAAAGAAGGCGGGTGTGGTGCGTTTGCTGGTCGCTTCCCATGAAACGGCTTTTGCCCCGTTTTCGCAGAACTCAAAGGATGAGGCATGTTGCGGATCCGGCCAGGCACATCCCGGACAGTCAAAGCCCTGCGGCTGGTTAACTTTAAACAGGGCGATAACATCCTGTTTTACAGACATCTGGCCGCGGATAGCATCGGCAACTGCCTTTAGTGCGCCCCAGCCACCGGCCGCGCCACCATAAGGGGCAATGCCATTTGTGCGATTTTGCTCTTTCATAATGCTCCACAGTGTCTCTATTGTTATCGGCTAAGTCTGGTACAGAAAATCGTTAACCGCGTGGATTCTGGCTGATATATCGCGAAATTATTTCTCAAAATGTTTCGGTGGATGCTGCGCTATCCTTTTCTGGGCGAAAATAAGCAGAGCGCGGCGCTGTTTTTGTCATGAAATAAGCGAGGCGGACAGTGATGATTTAACAGGAATGTAGTGAACAATTTAAGACGGGTAAGCATTGGTGTCGATCTTAAATTCTTAACTGACTGTTTTTTTATGTATTTTAATAAAGGTGGATGGCGCGGAAACGACCTGGAAATTAATTGATTTCTGATGGGGAAAGTTGTGCCGATAAATTTTCTGACCTGTATTAGTGCGGCAATAATATTCACAGCCGCAGAAGTGCAATATCAACAGAGGGTGCAGCGTGCCTGTTCAGCGTAAATATGACGGCAGCGTATTCTCGTGTTTCACGCCTGCCGTCATGACAGAGGCGATTGCTCAGGCTACATCCTCACGATCCCCGCGCGTCGTGGGATGCGAAATAACCAGAAATTCGACCGCGCCATCACCGTTATTCTGCGCCTGATGTGCAGATTGCGGGGGGATTTCGATACCCTGTTTCGCGCTGATATCCTGCACGGTGCCGTCAAGCTCCATCGTCAGCACCCCGCTAAGGACAAAAAAAAACTGTCTGGACGCCGCATGATAGTGCCGCTTCTCACGCGTGCCGGGCGGCATTTTTTCGTGAATGATTAACATATCCTGGCGGTTGACCAGGTACCAGCCGTCGCAGCCGTCACCCCACTGATAATATTCCGCATTCTCTTTTGAAATCATCGATCTGCTCCGGCGTCGTCACTCATCTTCTCTGGCTGACTATAGCTGGCCAGGAAATTGATTTTCAAACATTTATTTCAGCCATCGTTTTCTTCCTGCGCAGCCTGATATTCTGACTGACGAGCGCGCGTTTACAATCTGGCGCATGATCGCTGGCGATGAGTGGCAGGCTGCCACAGAGGATAAGAGATGCAGTGGTGTAATCAGGCGCAGTCTGACATCCGTCTTGAGTGGGGGCCCGCGGCCGTCAGTTACGTTGCTCAGGATGTGGACTGTATTGTGATCGTTGACGTCATGTCATTTTCTACCTGTGTCAGTCTGGCGGTCGACAAGGGCGCGCAGGTTTATCCGTACCCCTGGAAAGACGCCTCTGCGTTGACGTATGCAGACAGCATCGGAGCAAGGGCAGCCAGCCCTGACAGGCTGAGTGGTACAGGCGGTTTCAGTCTCTCTCCGGCGTCGATGCGAAAACTGGCAGCAGGCGAAAAACTGCTGCTTCCCTCTCCCAATGGTTCAGCGATGTCGTTCCTGGCGCGGGACAGAGGCGTCACGGTATTCAGCGGCTGTTTCAGGAATCTTTCACTGACTGCCAGAGCCTGTTGTGACTTCCGGCGCGTCCTGGTTATCCCCTGCGGCGAGCGGTGGCCTGACGGCTCGCTTCGCCCTTCGATTGAAGACTATCTGGCCGCAGGCGGGATTATTGCCGCTATCGGACGTGAGCGCTGTTCTCCGGAAGCGCAGGGGGCGGTTGCCGCCTGGCAGCAGATGAATCCGTTATCCCTTCGCGAATGCGCTTCCGCCCGGGAACTTCAGCAGCGCGGGTTTGGTGAGGATGTCGATCTCTGTCTGGAGGTGGACAGCGGGCAACAGGCATGTCAGTTGCGGGGTGATTGTTATACCGCCCGTCAGTAAAGGATGTGAGCCTGTCAGTGCGCGTTCAGCGGCCCGACAGGCGGGAAGGGCAGAGGCTACTTCTTCTTATTCATCATCGATTTCAGGTCAGCAAAAGGATTGTAGGTGGCTTCACCGACATCCTTTTGTGCATCCTCGCCTGCCACGACGCGGGTGCCGTACTGGTCAGCCTCGGTATATTTTGAGTGCTCATGGTCATGACAATAGAGACACAACAGTTCCCAGTTACTGCCATCTTCCGGGTTGTTGGTGTGGTCATGGTCAATATGGTGAACGGTCAGCTCACGCAGGTTTGAATAAACAAACTCGCGCGAGCAGCGACCACACACCCACGGGTAGAGTTTGAGCGCTTTTTCACGGTAGCCGCTTTCAAGCCGCGCATAGTTTTTAGGGATTAAAGCCATTGCCGAAAGTACCAGTTATGCAGAGAGGTTCACGAGAGTGCTGCCAATATAGCCTACAACAGGTAGTAAGAAGAAATCATCGTGTTGACTCCGGACCGGCCCGGGATGGCGGCCACGGAGTCTTTTCCGGCGCACAGCTTCGTAACTGGCTCTGTCTGTCCGCAGCAAAAGCCGCAGGGATAAGAACAGGCAACATGCCGTGGTGATGTTAACCGTCCTGGCAGGCATCTCTGTTCTGTTTAACAGCGGGAGAGAGCGCCTGCCTCAGAGGGTTTAATGTTGGGTAAACGTTACCGTTTTTTTTGGCCGTTCATCTACGCTCAGAGAGAAAACATCGGGACGGGCGTAGTGCCCGACCACATCAAAGTCATATCTGGCGCCAATCAGTTCCGCCGTATCAATTTCTGCGGTTATCAGCCCCTCATTACCGACCAGCGGCCCGGCAAGGATCTCACCAAGCGGGCCGACAATCACGCTGCCTCCCCTGATAAGAGGACGGTCTGACTCCCAGCCTTCAACGGTGATGCCCAGCATGTCAGGTGAGGCCATGACCTGACATGCACTGATAACAAAGCATCGGCCTTCATGGGCTATGTGTTGCATTGACGCCTGCCAGACGGCGCGTTCATCGACGGTGGGGGCACACCAGAGCTGGACATTTTTGGCATACATGGCGGTTCTCAGCAGCGGCATATGGTTTTCCCAGCAGATTGCTGCGCCCGCCCGGCCCACCGCCGTTTCGACCACAGGAAGCGTTGAACCATCTCCCTGGCCCCATATGAGCCTTTCTGTGCCGGTAGGCATAAGCTTTCTGTGTTTTCCTGCGTACCCGATATCTGGATCAAAAAAGAGAACGCTGCAGTGCAGGGTGCTTCCATCCCGCTCAATGACGCCAACAACCAGGGTTGCGCGTGTGCGAGCCGACAGCTCAGCAAGGGCTTTGGTTTCGGATCCGGGAACATCAATGGCATTGTTGTAATAGCGGGCGAAGGTATCGCGACCCTCTGGCAGTCGGTATCCCAGATGGGTACCAAATGTGTCGCCTTTCGGATAGCCGCCCAGCAGTGCCTCTGGCATGACCACCAGCCGGGCGCCGGAAGCGATTATCTGTTGTTCAAAAGATATAATTTTTTCAAGCGTAGCGAGCTTGCCCTCCGGCGAGCTGCCAATCTGAAGCGCTGCGACGATGCCTTTTGCCATGATTATTCTCTTACGATGCATTTGAATTGCACCGTTTATATAATTGGGTGAGATATCAAACAATCGGGATATGACCACATCTGATATGAAAACCATTAATATCGATAATATCGACCTGAATCTCTTCAAGGTATTTGAAGCGCTGTATGAGGAGAGGAGCGCCACCCGTGCCTCCGTTCGTCTCAATATGACGCAGTCCGCAGTGAGTGCTGCGCTGGGAAGGCTTCGGAAAATCTACGGTGATCACCTTTTTATCCGGACAGGGCGGGGTTTGCATCCCACCCGATGCGCTGAAGAACTCAGTCCGGTCATCAGAGATGCGCTGAATTGCTGCAGAGAGGGCCTGAGCATGTCCCTGCTCAGCAGCGGGTCACAGACAGGAAGAATGCTTTTCATCGGCCTGTCTGACGATTATGAGATTGCTTTTGGCAGCGCCATACTCACCGCGGTCGCCGCTAAGCACCCTGGATTACGTCTGGCCTTCAGGCAGCTTCACGCTGGTATTGCTGCTGACGCGCTGACTGGCAGGCATACAGACATCGCCATTTCGGCGGGAGAATTTCCCTCGGCAACACTCGACTATCTCAATGCAGGCAGCGGTGGCTATGCCTGCCTGATGAGCAAAAGGGCTGAAATGGCCGGCTCACTTACGCTGGAGGATTTCATCAGACGGCCGCACCTGCTGATCTCTTCAGGAGGAATTGTCGGCGCGGTAGATGAAGCACTGCGGGAATTGAAGATGCGCAGAACCATCCGGGCATCAGTCACTCACTTTTCCGCCATCCCTTTCTTTATCAGACAGTCAGATATGATTGCCACGCTACCGCAGCATGCGGCCGAAGCACTGGCTGTTTTTGCTGATCTGCATCTGGCGCCCTGTCCCGTGAAGTTGCCTGACTATGAAATTAAGGTGGCGTGGAGAAAAGATAATGCACGGGATACGGCGATTTCAGAGGTAACAGAAATCATTCGGTCAGTGATCGCGCATGCTGGTTGCCAGGTGGCGGCCAGAGTATGAGAGATGCCACTCCATGGCGTACAAACTCCTAAAGCGCTTTATTCAGAACTACTTAGAAGGACGGCGACTAATCTTGCCTCCTTTCCGACCCGCTTCCCTGGCTTTTTCATGATCATTCTTGAAATTGCCCCCACTGACCTTGCCTCCTGCACTGCCAGCTTCACTCGCGCGTTCTGGATCGTTGGCAAAATTACCGGCACCACCTCTGTATTTCTGTTGTGTCATAGAAAGACCTCCTATCAGTGTTCCGTGAGATAAAAAGGACTAGCTAGTCACAGCAGGAAGGATAGTCGTCCGCTTCGTTTAAGCAAAGGCAGACGATGAATTCCTTGATAAGCGGAGGGTTAACGAATGAATTTTTAGCCCCGGCAGGGTCATGGCAGCTGAACTACGCTTACAAGCCCGACGAAAAAGGAGAACGCAATGCGTAATGACACCTTAATCGACACGCTGGAGCTGGGTTCCGGTGGACAGAAACAGAAATATGAAATTTATGGTGATGATGACCAGACGCCCACTTATGCCGTGATCTACCGGCAGCAGGGCGATAGCTGGCAGGCCCTGGAGGAGAACCTTACTTTTGCTGCGCAGGATGAACAGAAGGAGGCAACAGGATCAATGGGCTACGGCGCCGGCGATACATTGCCCGATTTGCGCGATCTGCCCGCCGAAGCGCGGGCGCGGTGCGAAGCGCACTGGCAGGAGCAGAACGAAAAGTAACGGAAAAGTGTGCCGCTCAGTTCCTGAAACCGTGCGGCCACGTAATTTATCCGGATGCGGCGGAAGAGATGACCGCGCAGCTTTATATCTTTCTGGCCTGCCGCTGTCCGCAATTGCTTTATGCTAATAAAATGTAACAAGTTAATTAATTAAACCACCTGCAGCAATCGTTAAAGGTTTTCCCACTGCGGGCGATAACCAGTGAGCGTTGAGCCCGCCGATCATTGACGAAACCGGTACTCAGCGCCGAGTTCTGAACGCGAACGGACCTGCATTTAGCCCTCCTTTTTACACACCAGAAAACGCAAATTCATGCGTAAGTTACTCTGATAAAAGCGAAAATAATAATATGTCGATCATCAAGACGATCAAACGTCGCCTGCCTGCTGCGCGTCTCCGGCGTAGCAGCCAGCCTGCAAATGGCACCTACGATTGCCGTGCGATGCCTGCTTCACTCTCTTCCATCGGCCTGAGCGCACGCGCGGGTGGGATCCTGATGACCTTTGTTCCGCCAGAGGCGGACTTCCGGCGGGTCAGTCAGGCCTGGCAACGCTTCACGTCTGCCGATCTGACGGTGCTGACACTCTCCTCGAATGGCGCGCTGAGCAGCAGCCGACCGCAGAGTACTTACTGTGAGGGGAATGGCCCGGAGGGGAGTTATCTCTGGCTGCCGGACACGCTGATCGCCCGTCATGAGACGCACATTGTCGATCTGCATGTCGCTGATACGCAGACCGCCAGCCAGCGCATTAGCGCCATCCAGCAGGAGCTGGCGCGATTGCCGGTGCGGATGCCGCTCTCAGCCGACCGTACGTTCGCCATGATTTACTGTGACGGGCTTTCCGCATCAGAAGGTTTTCTGATGCAGGCCTGGTACAACAGCGGACGTTTTCCCTGCCTGGCCATTGGCGGCTCAGCGGGCGGCCGGCTCACCTTTGATGGCACCTGGATCGGTGTCGGTGGCAAGGTGCTGCAGGGCAAAGCGGTGATCGTTTTCTGCCAGATGGCGCCAGGAAAATCCTTTGCACCATTTAAAAGCCAGAACTTTACGCCACGCGATCAGAGCTGGCTGATTGCCGAAGCTGACCCGGTCGCGCGCACGGTCACCTCGGTATTTAACCGTCACGGTCAGCAGCAGCCCTTTGTACCGGCGCTCTGCGAGCACCTCAACTGCAGCGAGGCGCAACTGGCTGACAGGCTCAAAGGGTTAAGCTTTGGCGTCAAAGTCGGGGATGCGTTTTTTATCCGCTCCATTGCCAGAATCGAATCCAGCGGCGTGCAGTTTTTCTGTGACCTTGAGTTTGGCGACCGTCTGTTCCTGATGCAGGAAAAAGATTTCCAGCAGACGACGCAGCAGGAGTGGCAGGCGTTTACCGCTCAGCATGGTAAACCGGCGGCGATTCTGATGAATGACTGCATCCTGCGCCGCGTTGGCAATGCCGATAAACTGCACAATGCCCATTTCTTTAAGGGGATTGCCGCCGCCGGGTTTTCCAGCTTCGGCGAAATTCTGGGCGTGCCGATCAACCAGACGCTTTCGGCGCTGGTGTTCTTCAATCGCGATGTGAAAGCCATGAGCCAGTTCCCGGTGGAGTATGCCGGTTATGCCGCGCATTACGCGCAACGCGGTCTGCGTCGCTGGGAAGCGCTGAACAGCATCCAGACGCGGGTGCTCGATCGGGTGGTCACCTATCAGCAGGCGCTGACACCGCTGATGGAAGCGCTGCCGGTTCTGGAACTGGCGACCCAGAGCCAGGGCGAAACCCTGAGCCTGGCGGAGAGCAGTATCCGTAACATCAGTAACATCGCTACGGAAAGTCAGCAGGCACAGGGCCGGCTGGATGACGGGCTGGACGATCTGGAGAAGATCTCTAACGGCATCAACGACATTACACACGGCATCAGCAACATTGCTTTCCAGACCAATATCCTGGCCCTGAACGCGGCGGTCGAAGCGGCGCGAGCGGGCGAGGCGGGGCGCGGCTTTGCCGTGGTAGCGGGCGAGGTTCGCCGTCTGGCGCACTCGTCGAAAGAGCAGGCTGAAGCGACCGCCAGTAACATCAGTGAGGCCGTAAGCACCATCTCACGTATCCGGCTGGTGGCCAGCGATTCAGCGCAGACCGCCGCACAGATGGCAGAGCGCAGTATCCGCGCAGCCGACACGCTGGCTGCCATGAATCAGCAGACGCGACATGAGCGCGCCGACATTGCGAAGCACCTCGGCAGCCTGCGCGAACTCACGCAGGGGATGGACGCGATGCAGGCGGCGATAGCCCAGCTCAGAGTGCTGCAGACGCTCTCCGGCGCACAGGTTAAAGGCTGATTTAACACGATAAAATGTAAGAAATTGCGATATAAGCGCATCGGCCAGGCAGGCCGCGCCCGCAGTTGTTACACTTGTCGGTGATTAACCACGCAGAGGTATAAATGAAAATCAAAAGTTATGCAGCCATGCAGGCTGGCCAGGCCCTGGAACTCTATGAGTACGATGCCGCCGAGCTGGCAGCCGAAGAAGTCGAAGTCGAGGTCGAGTATTGTGGCGTCTGCCACTCAGACCTGTCGATGATCGACAACGAATGGGGCATCTCTCAGTTTCCGGTGATCGCCGGACACGAAGTCATCGGCCGGGTCTCTGCCCTGGGCGATGCGGCTAAAAACAAAGGACTCTCTGTCGGTCAGCGGGTGGGCATTGGCTGGACGGCAAAAAGCTGTCAGCACTGTGATGCCTGTATCAATGGCGAACAGGTTAACTGCCAGCAGGGCAGCATCCCGACCATCATGAACAAAGGTGGTTTTGCCGAGAAGCTGCGCGCTGACTGGCAGTGGGTGATCCCGCTGCCGGAGAAACTGGATGCAGCGACTGCGGGTCCCCTGCTGTGTGGCGGGATTACCGTTTTCAAACCGCTGCTGATGAGCAACATCACTGCCACCAGCCGCGTCGGTGTGATAGGTATCGGCGGTCTGGGCCACATCGCGATTAAGATCCTGCACGCGATGGGGGCCGAAGTTGTGGCCTTCAGCTCAACTCCGGATAAGAAACAGTCAATCCTCGATATGGGTGCCGACGAAGTGGTTAACAGCCGCGACGCTGAAGCCCTGAAGAAACAGGCGGGTCGTTTTGACCTGATCCTGAGCACCGTGGCTGTCGACCTTAACTGGAAGCCTTATTTCGCGGCACTGGCTCCGCAGGGCAAATTCCACACCGTGGGTGCTGTGATGAAGCCAATCGAAGTCAGTGCTTTCGAACTGATCATGGGCGATAAGGCGGTGACGGGTTCGTCCACCGGTTCGCCAGGCCAGCTGCGTTCCCTGCTGCGCCTTGCTTCCCGGGCTGACATTGCCCCTCAGGTTGAGTATTTCCCGATGTCTGACATCAATAAGGCGCTGGACCACGTCCGTGCCGGTAAAGCCAACTACCGTGTGGTACTGAAAGCCGATTTCTGATGGAAGCCTGGATAATCAATGCCGCAGCAGCCTGCTGCGGCATTTTTTTATCTTTACTGTGTGACTAACCCCTCTTCCAGAGCAGCGGCGATGACGTCATTTGCTGTGACACCGAACCATTTTTCTGTCGGACATGCCCGATGACGACGATGCCAGGCGGCAACCATCTGATAGCCCAGCGTATAACCATACCATCGGCGATACGCACCGGTGCCGAAGAACCAGGCTGAATGGTCGTACCGGGCGCTTTGCAGCATCGTCAGTGGGACCGGCTTAGCCTGTAATTCACTGAGCTCGATGGCACACTCCCAGGGTTCTGCCGCTGTTTCCAGCAGCCAGCAGACAAACTGACCGGCCAGACCTTCGCTGACTAATGCCTCGCCCAGCGTCCAGCCATACCCGGGCCCGCGGATGCGCAGACAGTGATGGACTTCGTGCACGATCTGCCGCATCAGCCTGCCATTTTCCAGCTCCCGGGACAGGTTCGGGTTTGCCGGATCAATGGCCATGCCGAACAATGTCGAACTGTAAGCCCTGCCTGCAAAACCTGTTTCAGGTATCACAGCCTCCGGTAAACACTGAATTAATATATCCAGACGTGGAACGTCTGTTACGCACGAGAGATGGTGGAAGGCGCTTTCAGCGGCCCTGACGATAACCGATTCGTACTGCCTGACCTCACCTGATGCTTCCAGCCAGTGCAGTTTCCAAAGATGGTTCACAGGGATCTCCTTTCAGGGGGATAGTCCAGGCAGTCTGGCCCAATCCTATCGAATCCGAAAGCGATGCCCTTTATCACTGACAGGAGGGGCTGAACACGTCAACGGGTATCGCATCAGGTATGGACTGCTGTCCCGATATTCTCGCCAGCACGATGGCATTGCTATTGATAAGGCGCAAGGTGGTGCCGCCTTATCGGGAAGGTCGTCAGGTACAGTTTTTTAATCGACCGGTGTTTAATAACATACGCAGTGGGATGAGGCATGACCAGGGCAAGGATCAGACCCTGCTCATGCCTGAATACCGCCATCGGCTGCACCGGGCAATCAGCGTAGCGGCAACCCCTTCCCCCTGATCAGATCAGGAAATCATTGAGCGACTGGCCCTTATCAATGGCCGTTTTGATCACGCCGGGCGTCCGGCCCTGGCCCGTCCAGAAATGAACCTGGCCCTGTTCATCGGTGTAACGGTATTTGGCCGGACGCTTCGCCCGTTTCTTTTTACCGGCAGCCGGGGCTGTTATGCTGTTGACCAATTCCGCCGGATTAATGCCTTCTTCCTGCAACAGTTCCTGATAGAACGCCAGTTTCTCCGCCTTTTCACGTGCCTCTGCTGCCCGCGCATTTTCCTCTTCGCGCCGCTCGTTCACTACGGCTTCAAATTTCTGGTGTAACTCTTCCAGCATGGCCACAGTCAGATGGCGTGCCTCGGCACGAAGCGTGCGGATATTATTCAGGCTGCTCAGGTTCTTATTCATACAAAATTCTCAAATACTCAAGTTAATCAATGAAGTGCAAATTTTTCAGCAGGCAAGGGTAACACTGACCCGCATGCCATTTGAAGTCTCACTTTAGATTTATTCACTGCCTGTCCGATATCGGGTGCGTTACCTGAGTTGACGCGGCGTGATATAAAAGCGAAATGTGCTGATAAAATAGAAATTATCGCTATCGAAAGGGGATTGCGGGAATAGCATTTTTGCCAGGGGATAACTGTGCTTAAATCAGTCAACTGGTTTCATTAAGGACAGGCATGAAGTTTCGCCGTAAAAACGATAAGACAGCGTCAGGGATCCCTCCCCTCCTCAGAAGCATTACGCTGTCAGGCGTGTTGCTTGCTGTCCTGGTGATTGGATCCGATCTCTGGACGTTGCGTGAAGACTGGAACAACACCGTCAGGAAAGTCGAGGATACGGCGGTCAACCTGTCACTGTCGCAGGCACGCCAGGCGGACGATACGTTTTTACAGACCGAACTCGCTTTGCGTGAATTACAACGCGAGCTGGAAAAGCAGATAGCCACCACCGGGGTGGATGGCCGGGGACTAAGTGAGACGATGCGCCTGCTGCAGAGCCGTTTGCCTCAGCTTCACGGCTTGTTTTATTACGATGCACATGGCAAGTGGATAGCCACATCCATGAGTCGCATCCCGCCTGATATCAATAACTCCGATCGCGAATATTTCAATTATCACCGTTCCAGCCTGCGAAACAATCTTCATGTTGGCCCGGTGCTGCGCAGTCGCACGACGCATGAACTGGTCATTCCGGTTACGCTTCGCGTTAATGATGGCTATAACGGGTTCCGCGGCGTACTACTGGCGACCATCAAAGTGGACTACTTCCGCCGTTTTTACAGCTACTACGAACTCAGTGGAGGAGATGTGCTGGTGCTGATGCTGGCAGACAGTACGGTGCTCTACGCCCGGCCAATGCCGGATAGCTACATCGGCAAAAACCTGTCGGTCAGTCCGCTTTTCCTGAAGATGCTGGCCAATGCAGACAAAGGTAGCGGTCAGTGGACCGCCGCGCTGGATGGTAAACAACGCATCTTTGGTTTTGTCCGATCGCAGCGCTATCCGCTGGTAGTTGCCGCCGGATATGATAAACATGCCCTGTTTCATCACTGGCTCAGAGGGTGGGTACAGGATCTGATACTGAGCCTGATCCTGCTGGCGGTTATCCTTTTATTGGGTCACTTTGTACTGCGCCAGGCGCGGCATACGTTACGGTATCAGCGTGAGCTGACCCGGCTGCGCGATGAGCTGACCGCAGCCAACCGCTCACTGGAAAATCTGGCACACAGTGATGGCCTGACGGGCGTAGCCAACCGTCGACATTTTGATCAAATGCTGATGCAAAGCCTGCAAAAGACCGCGCTCAGCGGCGAGCCTGTGTCACTAATCCTGTTTGATATCGACTATTTCAAACGTTACAACGATACCTATGGTCATGTTGCGGGTGATGATTGTCTGAAAAAAGTCGCTGCCGTGCTGGCAGATAACACGCGGCGTAAAAACGAACTCACAGCCCGCTATGGCGGAGAGGAGTTTGCGATTATTCTGCCCGGTCAGCCGCTGCCAGCCGCGCGCCATCTCGCTGAAATTATTATCAAGGCCGTTAATCAGCTTGCTATTCCGCACCTCACTTCTGAACTGCCGCAAAAGCATGTCACGCTGAGTGCGGGCTGTGCTGTCTGCCTGACGACTGACTCTCCCCCGGTGCCACAGGCGTTGATTGCGCGCGCGGACGAGGCCCTGTATCGCGCAAAACAGGCAGGGCGAAACCAGGTGATGAGTGAAGAGCGGTAACGCTGAAAATCAGCCATTAAACCCGAACGCTGCCTGGACAGTCTGCTTATATTAACGGCAGGCGTTAATGGCGCAGGTTAGCGTCATTCCGCTTATCCGCTTATCCGCTTAGACATTAAGGGCATAACGTGATGGCAGTATAGGGATCACACGCCAGCGTTACAGGGCGGGTTTCGGAGCCTTTTGCTTAACAGCAGGATGCAGAAAGCCCGCCAGGCGTCGCCTGGCGGGCTTTCATAAACGCATCCCGGATTAAATCAGGAAATCGTCCAGCGATTTACCTTCATCAATGGCTGCTTTAATCGCAGAGGGCGTACGGCCCTGACCGGTCCACTGCTTAACTTCGCCATTTTCATCGGTGTACTGGTATTTGGCAGGACGGGGCGCACGCTTTTTCTTCTCTGTCGGCCCGGTCTGCATACCACTTAACAGTTCGTTAGGATCGATACCTTCCTGCAGCAGTAATTCGCGGTATTTTGCCAGTTTTTCTGCTTTTTCACGATTAGCGGCTTCTGAAGCCTGCGCTTCTTCACGACGCTCGCTAACGACAACGGACAGTTTTTCCAGCATTTCTTCTAAAGCAGCAAGATCAAGTTCGCGAGCGTTAGCGCGAAGGGTGCGGATATTATTCAAGCTATTGAGAGTGTCACTCATCAAAGTCACCATAGTCATGTTCAGATAATAAAATACAGAGCGGGTTCACGCTGATGCTTTTCGTCAGACCTGCTTTTTTAAGATGCTTGCCTTCGAAGAATCAAATACAGAACCTGGAGTTCAACACTGCCATATTAATCTCTTTCTGTGAGAGTTGAAACTCTATTTAGTGCATTAGCGTTAAACAAAAGTAAATTTACGCATTTTTCCCCATGTCCTCACGTCCGTTGTCAAAAAAAGCTGGTAGTCTTCATCGGATAATTCAGCCATTTAACAGACGTGTTCGTCGGTTTTCAAGCGAAGCCGCGTGCTCTTTGCTCATGTGCATGAGCAGAAAAAGATAAAGTTATTTACACCAGGCGTCAGATAAAACAGCCAGTACTTATGCTGTTAAGCAGGGTTGTGCTGTAAAAACGTTTATTACGTAACGCAGGAAGGTTAATTTCAGGCAGGTCAGTGAGTTTGTTTTTATTTATAACTTACTGAAATTTATTTATTTTATGGGTGGAATGGTAAAGGTGACATAATTCAGATGCAGGCGGTGTACTAAACGGCGTGCCGGTTGGCTTTATGGGGTATGGTGAGACCGACTTAAACAGATGGATGAAACTTAAGCGGAATCATGCGACGTTAATCTGCTCTTCAAAGCAATTATTTACGGTTCTAATTACTCAGCGTTCAGGCACAGCCTGAACAAGCCAGTGCATGAGCGAACGCTAATGTCATCCTGCGTAATATTATCTGACGGTATTATTGCACAGGATGCATTAAACATGGCACATCATTGCGGTCTCAGAGACAGGTGAAGATCGGATGAGCAGTATCGTAAAGACATTGCAGAGCGCACGGGTATCGGCAGCCTGTTGCATAACACCCCGAAAAATAGATCTCCTGACAATCAGTTAACCTCCGCGGGCATTAACCTGGTCCGATTGTTGCCTGCTGTAATTAATTAGGTTTTAAGGGGCTGTATAGCAAAACGCTGATTATCGCTGCCAGCATGCAGATGTTGATATCCGGTCAGGCTTTTATGTGCCACTCTCGCCAGATAATATGGTCAGATTTTACGCGGTTATAAACAGGCAGAGGCAGTTCTGAACCTGATGATGACATCATGAATCAGGTGACCAGGAAAACGTTGCGCTGCCGGATTACGCTACACTCAGAGAACAGATGTGTTACCAGCAGCGTTATGATTGGTCAGGCGGGGGGAGTTACGTGTTTAAGGGGAATAAAAAGTCATTACCGGTGCGTTACTGTCAAACGTGCAAAAAACCGATGAGCTGGCGGAAAAAATGGGAAAGATGCTGGGAGAAAGTGAAATATTGTTCTGAACGCTGCCGACGCGCGGCGCATGGACAGCGCAGGGATCAGACGGAGAACGATCCTCTGTAAAAAGCGTCAAACAGTACCGCGAAACAGAGCGGGCCAGAAGGAATTCTCCCGGCCACTCTTGCCATCAGGTCATTACTGCTGAACCTCAATCTGTTGCCAGCCCTGCCTGAACATACAATCTTTCACCAGAATTTCTCGCTGACTCTTGTTTGCGTCACTGGTTGAGTAATCGGTGTCCGTTGTTTTATGTTTGTCGTCGTGAGAAGTGTATTTGCCACTGACGATGTTATCAGGTGGCAACTCACGCAGTGCCTGAGCCTGACACGCAGTTTCCGCTATCATTTCCTGCTGCTCAGAGGCACCAGGTTTAACCCATTTGTACTGAACGCATCCGGTCAGACAGAGAGTGAAGAAAAGTAACAGGCAGGGTTTCATCATCTGTTTCTCAGCGACTATCAGAAAGTCAGACCGCCACCGATATAGGGGCCATCAATGAGGGTATGGCCCGGACGTCCATCCTTGCCATCCACGCCTGCATAGCGATAGCCTGCTTTCATGACCAGTGGTCCCAGGGGTGACCAGCTGATGCCGCCCTCTGCCTCAACGAAGTTTTTAACGCTATTGGTAAACGATTCAGGAGCCGAATAGCCTTCTCCATACAGCGCGAGGTTCGCAGGCAGGCTGAGTTTTACTCCTCCGCCAACCGGAAACGCGACGCCGTTGTCTCCCTTTTTGCCACCGATATACGTGGCTTTAACGCCAGCGGTCACCATTACCGGCCCAATCGCCAGGTTATAGCCGGTTCCTGCCTGCGCAACCTGAACGCCATCTGCCGTATTTTTTATCCACTGACCGTCCAGATAGATACCGCTGGAGGCACGACCCATCGCGGCATCAAGGGTTGTAAAGTTTTTACCTTGTTCTGCGTTCAGGCCTATCGCCATTGCAGAGGAAGAGGCACACATGAGTAAGCAAAGGCTGATTAAACTGCGTTTCATTGAGTCTGTTTCCTGTGGAGTCAGGACCTGGGTGATCCTGCTCAGTTCAAAAAAGGCCTATTTTTCTCTGATTTCCTTAACATCATGCTGCTGGAGCTGATGCATATTTCCCTCTGTATCTTCATAGGCAATAAAGACAATGCTGTATTATGTTTTTGCATTCCTAAACGACGTAATAACAATAGGACGTTCAAAAAACTTACGTTAACTAAATTGATCTGGATCATTTATAACAGGCTGAGTCCCTCTCTTAACAGTAGCCTCATCCAGATAATAAAATCTGACTTTACTTTCTGGCAGGACAACGACGGTGAAGGGCACACACGGTGATATTTAGCTGTCATCAGCCTGAAGCCTTAATGGATAGCTCCGGGGTCAGGTGAGTAATTATTAAAATTGAGGCGGTATTCTTTTAAAGACGATTCAGAGAGCAGGATATAACCGCCATAACAACATCCGGGTAGACAGACCAGATAATCGAAGCCACGACGGTCAGCGTCCTGATGTATAAGACGGGAAATGAAACCAGATTGTTTATCAGCAATAGTCATATTAGTTACAACAACCAAATAGGGTTGTCAGCATCATTCGAGCGGGCCTGAACTCCGCTGCCCCTCTCAGGCAAACATTATCGAGCTGTTCTGAAACACCGAGTGCTCTTTGACAAGCCGCCCCGCACGGCCCGGAGGGCCGTAACAGATATTGTTTCAGCAGATGTATGATGTAACTAAAACCCACATCTGTTTCATTCGATATTAGATTGGTATCACGATAATGTGGCGGCCTGTCCAGTAAAGCCACTGTTGCAAATGCATCAAAGATTCCTGACGTGTCAGAATACTTTTCCGGTAGCACGCGGTCTGATAATGCCGCATTAAGGTAGCTGGCAGCGTTATTTTTTAAAAAGAATTCATGCTCAAAATTATGGATAACAATATTAGCAGGCCAGGATAACTCTCGGGCTTTTCAGGCCAGTGAGGTTATCGTCACTTTTGGATTAACGAATCAGTTTTGCAGACACACGATTTCCTCTTCAGAAAAAAGAGCTAACAACCTGACCTGCTTCTGTTACAGATGAGTAGTCTGAACAGGAGACGAGTGAGAAGGGTACAGCTTTTACAGTCGTTTGCCGTGTGTCTGAATAATGTCTGCTTAAACTCCACATAGTCACTCAACAACCTGCGAAATAAGCCTCGGGAAGGGTATTGAGAAAGGAATTCAGACTGACAGAGAGGAAAGCCAGTCTGAAGAGGTACGCGACGCAACCCTGAACGTTGCCCGCGATGCCGTCATGAAAATGACCAGCCAGCCTGACTGATGAGGAACTGGCGCCAATCCGCGACTGACTTCGTCTCAACGTTCCGTTTTATGCTGCTGGATATCCCTTTTAACAGCCTGTTGAACTGCCGTTGACCCTGACGGCCGTTTTCCCCTGCCTGTCCGACGCCAGATCAAAAATCGAAACGCTTATCATTTGTAGAATAAATGCTTCTTATTCAGAGGCAGAACAGGGTATGGCAATTAACACAGGCTGCTCCTACCGGATAGTGGGCTATCACCCCTCGGTCAATTCCGCCTGGCGGCAGAAATTACTGACGATGGGCATGCTGCCGGGCGCAGTGATTGAAATTATTCGTGTCGCCCCCCTGGGTGACCCGATACAGATCTCAACCCGTCGTGTCAGTCTGGCGGTGCGACAGGGTGACCTGGACGCAATTATTCTGGAGGAAATCGTCTGATGAAAAAGATAACCATCGGGCTGATTGGTAATCCCAATACCGGCAAGACAACGCTGTTTAATCAGCTCACCGGCGCCCGCCAGCGGGTGGGGAACTGGGCGGGCGTCACCGTTGAGCGTAAAGAGGGACAGTTCTTCACCGCGCAGTCCGATGTCCGGCTCATCGATTTACCGGGAACCCGATCGCTGACAACGCTATCCGCTGAAAGCGCCATCGATGAGAGCATCGCCTGTCAGTACCTTTATCAGGAGCATGCCGATGTGGTGATCAACGTGGTGGATGCCTCCCGTCTTGAAAGCAATCTGTTCCTGACGCTTCAGTTGCTGGAACTCGGGCTGCCCTGCATTATTGCCCTCAATATGCAGGATATTGCCGCCAGTCAGAAAATCGCTATCGATACCGAGGCGCTGTCGGCCCGCCTGGGCTGTCCTATCGTTTCACTGACCTCAACCCGGGGTGACGGCATTGCACAGCTTAAAGCGTTAATCGATAAGCCGCAGATTTACCGCGCACCGAAGCAGGTACGCTACCCGGCAGCGATTGAATCCGCCATCGGCCAGCTTTGCCAGCAGATGTCCGCCACAATAGCCCCGCACAAACGCCGCTGGCTGGCCTTACAGTGGCTGGAAGGCGATATCAACAGCCTGAAGATTTGTCCGGAACTGGAAGCCCACTCGCCTGAAATCAGGCAGCAGGCGGGCGAAGAGGCGGGTTTGCAGATTGCCGACTATCGTTATCGCGCCATTAACGCGATTTGCGCGGCCGTCAGTAATATCGATCAGGCCACGCCCGCGAACCTGACCCGCCGGATTGATCAGGTTGTGCTGAACCGCTGGCTCGGCATTCCGGTATTTCTGGCGGTGATGTATGTGATGTTCGTGCTCTCCATCAATATTGGCGCCGCCCTGCAGCCGCTATTCGACAGCAGCTCGGTGGCGATATTCATTCATGGTGCACAATGGCTGGGTGCTGTCTGTCACTTCCCGGCCTGGCTGACGGTGTTTCTGGCGCAAGGGATCGGGGCAGGCATCAATACGGTGCTGCCGATTATTCCGCAGATTGGCCTGATGTTCCTGTTCCTCGCTTTCCTGGAGGACTCCGGCTATATGGCGCGCGCCGCCTTTGTAATGGATCGGTTGATGCAGTCACTGGGCCTGCCGGGCAAATCATTTGTACCGCTGATTGTCGGCTTTGGCTGTAACGTGCCGTCCGTGATGGGGACACGTACGCTGGACACGCCACGTGAGCGTCTGCTGACGGTGCTGATTGCCCCCTTTATGTCGTGCGGTGCGCGGCTGGCGATCTTTGCGGTTTTCGCTGCGGCATTTTTCCATGCGCACAGCTCCAGCCTGGTTTTCTCCCTTTATCTGCTGGGTATTGTTGTTGCGGTCGTGACCGGGCTGGTACTCAAGTACACCCTGCTGGGAGGTGACGTCTCACCGTTCATCATGGAGCTGCCGGTCTATCACCGGCCCCATCTCAAAAGCCTGCTGCTGCAGACGTGGCAGCGACTGAAAATGTTTGTGGTGCGGGCCGGGCAGGTCATCATCCTGGTGAGCATGCTGATTGGCGTGCTGAGCAGTTTTGCTTTTAATGGCAAGCTGGTGAGTGACATTAACCACTCCGCACTGGCTGCGACCAGTAAAGCGATTACGCCGGCGCTGCTGCCGATAGGGGTCACACAGGATAACTGGCAGGCCACCGTCGGACTGGTGAGCGGCATTATGGCGAAAGAGGTAGTAGTGGGCACACTCAACAGTCTTTACACCACCGAAGCGATTCAGAGCAGCCCATTTGATCCGCAGGCTTTTGATTTGGCCGATGAGTTAAAAGAGGCGCTGACTGAAACCTGGGCTGGTTTAACGTCTGCATTCAGGATTGATGCACTGGCGCATCCCATTGAAGCCAGTAAAGGTGATGGTGAGATGGCCTCCGGCCCGATAAGTGTGATGTCCGATAAATTTGGCAGCGGCTTTGCCGCCTATAGCTATTTAATCTTTGTCCTGCTTTATGTTCCCTGTGTCTCCGTCATGGGGGCGATTGCACGCGAAGCTGGCAAAAAATGGATGATGTTCTCCTTTTTCTGGGGACTGAACGTCGCCTACACCACGGCTACGCTCTTTTATCAGGCGGTCACGTTTGCCCGTCATCCCGCATTCAGCGCAACCTGCATCTTAAGTGTCGTGGTGCTGAATGGCATCATCCTGCTGGCACTGCGCAAAGCTGGCAACCGCGTGCAGAACATCCCTCTTATGCTCAGTGAGGAGAAAGGGCGTTGTCAGGGCTGCCACGGCAATTGTGACAAGCAGGGCGGATATGCCTGACACGGCTATCCGGCGAAAGTGTCAGTGAATGACCGGGGCCTGGCCGCAAATCTGAATATAATGGCGGCGACGCGTGAGGAGACAGCGAAACCGCCTTTTAATCAGTGGGATGGTTCAGAAAGACCGTCCTAAAAGGGTTATCCCGTACCGGTTTACTCACAGGCTGTCCACTTTTTCTGTGGATAACTTCATCCATGAAAGACAGGGCACGCGCTTTTATCTCAGCGTTAATCCGGCAACTCGCCGTCAGCATGCTGTTCCATAAACTCCACCATGGCCCCTTTATGGGCTTCAACATGACGGATATAACGCATCAGGGTCTCCGGCTTTTTCCAGGTGCCTTCCTGCATAATTCTGGCTATGGGGTAGCCTTTGTCTGCCATATCCTGTGCTGCGCCGACCCTTGCACTGTGGCCACTCCAGCCGGTATAGCGGTTTTTGTTGGCTTTTACGCCTCCGGCTTTTCCCGCGCAGCGCCAGGCACGTTCGAAAATCTGCTCCAGAGCCCGGGTGCTCATAGGTTTTTCAGCCGGGAGTAAACGACCGGAACGGTGGACGGCGCTAAACAGATAGGCATCGGGCTGGCCGGAAAGCCCGGCCGCGTCCAGCCACTCCTCCAGCCGCTGGGTAGAACGCGTACTGAGGGCTTTGATTAATCCACCTGTCTGTACAACGGTTTTAGTCCAGGCGACATCCAGAATGATCCGTCCATCCCCGGCCCGCATCACATCGCGCACGCGCAATCGCGACAGTTCACTGATACGCAACAGTGTTGCATAGGCGACGTGCAGAAAAGCCAGATCGCGTCGCGCCTGGAGGCTGTCAGCACCTGACCACTGCCTGTCCAGCGCCAGCAGATCGGTCAGTCTGAAGGGCAGAGCCTGTCCCGCCCGCTCGCCACTGATCACCGCCACGCGGTTTATCTTCTTCATCGCACGAAAAACCTGCGGCGAGGTGTTGGGCACGGGCAGACCGGCGTTACGGTGTAACATCGAAATCAGCGCCGCGTGTGACGTGATGGTAGAGGAAGCCCGCCCGCTTTCAGCCAGGAACGCGAGATAGTCTCGCAAATCGTCGGCGCTCATCGGCAGGAAGCTGCGCTGATTTTCTTCCGACCACTGATTGCAGATCCGCATCACGCTCAGTAGCTGTCGCCACGTATTATGCGAAAAGGCCTCTTTATCCTGCACAAATTGTCTGAGGCGTTCAGCGATATCCCCGTTCCGGTTTTTCTGCAGTTCAGTTAACGGCACTAACTCTGTCATTTTTGCTCACTGATTGACCGAAAACGACGATGATCGCGCTACGTGAATTCTGAGAAGAAAGCAGGGGGTGAACCGGCCAGAATTTGCGTAGCGCTGCCATTTTCCAGAGTGGTTTTGACTGTCTGCCATAATAACCTGGCGCATCCGTAGTGTCATGGTTTCGTATAAGGACAATTATACGAAGTCAGCCGGAAAGGCCATTTTTCCATCAGGAGGCAACGAGAGCCCTAAGACATTCACTGAGGTTAAGGGGGAATATCAACGCCGGATGGAAAGTATCAGGAAAGAGGGGCAGGAATGCATACCGGAAATCGCACTCCGGTGTTATCCGAATTCAGGAGGGAAAAGAGTAAAGCTAACTGTTAATTAACTCAGCACTGTCAATATCCGGTCGTGAATTAATTAAGGCCTGCTTCTGATTGAAAAAACGCAACGCTATATTTCCTCCGCCTTCGTATTCCCAGAAACGCTACGGACACGTCAACTGCCCTACCTGATTTCTCCTGCCAAACGTGCATTGGCGCCCTTAACAATCCGATGAGGGCAACACGAAATCAGAATAAAAATCTAAATAGCCATATTTCAGAGATTTAACTTCCAGGCAGAACAGGGCGTAAGGTACTGTGACTTAAGAATGCAGAAAAATGATAAAAAAGTTAACAAACGAATAACTTAACCCCGGCTGATTTTTATTATTTCCTGCAGCATAACATTATTAAACCCTTTACATTTCAGATCCAATATTCCTTTTTTAACCCGAATTTACCGGTGTTCTCTCAGTGATCAGAGAGGGCGTCACCCTAAGCCAGGATGAGTTAATGGAGACTATTTCATGAAAAAAACGTTATTATCATTATGCCTGACAGGCCTGTTTTGCGCGCCCGCCGTTACGCTGGCACAACAGCCGGTGACCTGCATTAAAGCCTCTGAACAGGATGTCGCCAGCCTGTTCGACAACTGGAATGATACCCTTGCAACCGGCGATGCGACGAAGGTTTCGCAACTCTATGTCAGTGATGCGGTATTACTGCCCACCATCTCCAATCAGGTCAGACTCACCGATCAGGAACGGATTGATTATTTCAAAGACTTTCTGAAAAAAGGCCCGCGCGGTAAAATTGACTCCCGCACCATCAGAACCGGCTGTAATAAAGCGATTGATGCCGGCGTTTATACCTTTACGTTTAAAGATAACACGCAGGTAACCGCGCGCTATACGTTTACCTATGTCTGGGATGGACAGGCCTGGAAAATTTCGACCCATCACTCATCGGCGATGCCTGAGTCTGCAAGCAAATAATCCCAGCGCATCATTACCATAAAAATTAAAACCAGCCTCTGAAGCTGGTTTTAATTTTTTATAAAACCGCCACTTTCCCTTCTGTCGTACCAGCCACATAGGCATTTAAAATGTAAAGCTATAATATGAATTAGCTTTGCGTATATTGTAATAACCACGCTATTTACTTCGTTCTGGCCAGCTGCCTATTATCGCGTACAACGTTAATTAATGTGATGCACTCAATATCAGCCTGCCTGATTTGATGTCTCGCTCTTTTGCCGGAAGCGCCATGAATCTTATTTCCGCTCCACCCGAAACCTTTCAGGTGGCTGTCATACCCTGTCGAAAACAGGCCATTCAGGCTGCGCATGCGCTGGCTGAACAGGCGAAACCGGGTGCTGTTGCCCGGGATCAGCAGCGGCTCTATCCCCGTGAACTTCTCAGTCAGTTTACCCGGCTTGGCCTGGGCAGCATCAGCGTGCCGCGCCGCTTTGGCGGTGGCGGGCTGGATTTCGGGACCGTGGCGGAGGTATTCCGCATCATCTCTGCCAGCGATCCCTCACTGGGCCAGATCCCGCAGAACCACTTTGGCCTGATCCAGTTCATTCTTGGCGAAGGCGAACCGTTACAGCAGGAAAAATGGCTGCAGGCGGTGGTCAGTGGCAAGCGGCTTGGCAATGGTGGCCCCGAAAAGAACACCCGCCATACGCGCGACATCCAGGCCCGGCTGGTGCGTGAGGGTCAGACATCGCGTCTGAGCGGGGAGAAGTTCTACTCAACCGGCGCATTGTTCGCGGACATCCTGGTCACGACCGCACGGCAGGAGGACGACCAGCCGGCCATGGCTTTTATCCCGCTGCCTGCCGAAGGGGTGGAGATCGTGGATGACTGGTCAGGGATGGGACAGCGGACTACCGCCAGCGGAACGGTAAGGCTTGATCGGGTCATCGTCGAGCCTGACGCGATCATCCCCCTTCCGCCGCCAGACAAACCGACCCTGCGAGGTGCGGTGTCACAGCTGATTCAGGCAGCGATTGATGCCGGTATCGCGCAGGGCGCGCTGGACGATGCGCTGGCGTTTGTCCGCCATCACTCACGTCCCTGGGTGGATGCGGGCGTCGCTCGCAACGCTGATGATCCCTATATCCTGGCTGACATCGGGCGCATCAGTACCGAACTGAGTGCCGCGAATGCCCTGCTGCGACGGGCGGCCCGCGTGCTTGATTCGCTGGCCTCGCAGCCTCTGACGGCGGAAAACAGCGCCGCCGCCTCAATTGCCGTGGCGGAAGCCAAGGTGCTGACCACCGAAATCGCGCTGCGTGCCAGCGAAAAGCTGCTGGAATGGGGTGGAAGCCGCGCGACGCTGCTGCAGCATGGACTCGACCGCCACTGGCGCAATGCCCGCACCCACACGCTGCATGACCCGGTGCGCTGGAAAACCCACGCCATTGGCAATTACTACCTCAATGCGATCTACCCTGCGCGCCATGCGTGGATTTAAGGAGAAAGAATGAGTCAGGTTCAGCCGAAACAGCCCGCCGACCGCCTCCGCAGTGAGCAACAGGCGCTGGACGTGGCCGCGCAACTGGCGCTGGCGTTCCGTGCGGGTGCCGCCGCGCGGGATCGCGAACGTGAGCTGCCCTATGCCCCCTTGCAGAGACTGTTTCAGTCAGGCCTGGGGGCGATTACCGTACCAGAGGCGTATGGCGGCATTGCGGTTTCAACCGCCACGCTCGCCTCCGTTATCACCCTGCTCAGCGAGGCCGATGCGGCGATAGGGCAGGTTCCGCAGAATCACTTCTATGCGCTGGAAGTGCTGCGCATCAACGGCAGCGAATCACAAAAGCAACGCTTTTATGGCGAGGTACTGGCTGGCGTCCATCTGGGAAATGCCCTGGCGGAATTTACCTCTCGCGCGGCGCATCAGCGCACCACACAGATCCGCGATAATGTTCTTAACGGCACTAAATTTTACGCCACCGGAGCGCTGTTTGCCGATCGCATTCCCACGGCGGCGCGCGACGAAGACGAGAAAGAGCAGCTGGTATTTGTGCCCCGACATCAGGCAGGCGTGACGGTTATTGATGACTGGAGTGGCTTCGGCCAGCGCACCACCGGCAGCGGCAGCGTGCTGTTTGAGAACGTCAGGGTGGAGGCAGACGATGTGGTGCCGTTTCAGACCGCATTTGAGCGGCCGACCTCGCTGGGCCCTTTTGCACAGATCCTGCATGCCGCGATCGATCAGGGCATTGCCCAGGCGGCGTTTCATGACATGCTCGACTTTCTGCGTCAGCGTGCCCGGCCGTGGCCAGACAGCGGCGTGACCCGCGCCAGTGAGGACCCCTTAACGCTCGATCGCACCGGGCGTCTGGCGGCACGGTTGCGGGCCGGCGAGGCGCTCATCGCGGAGGCGGGTGCAGCCATCGACGTTGCGCAACACCAGCCAGAGGCTGATACGGTGGCGCAGGCTTCGATTGAGGTGGCGAAGGCGCGCGCCTGGACCACGGAGGTGGCACTGGAGGCCGCTAACCTGCTGTTTGAACTCGGCGGCACACGAGCCAGTCTGCGTGAATATCATCTCGACCGCCACTGGCGCAATGCGCGGACTCACACCCTGCACGATCCGGTGCGCTGGAAATATCCCGCGATAGGCAACTTCCTGCTCAATGGCGTACTGCCACCGCGCCGGGGCACGCTATGAGTCAGAAACAGGTTCTGCTCAACGCCTTCAACATGAATTGTGTCGGGCACATTCATCACGGCATGTGGACACACCCGCAGGATCACTCCACCGAGTTCAACAGCCTGCGTTACTGGACCGATCTGGCACGCCTGCTGGAGCGCGGGCTGTTCGACGGACTGTTTATCGCGGATATCCTGGGCGTCTATGACGTTTATCAGCAGGGTATCGGGCTGACGGCGAGCGAGTCGATTCAGCTGCCGGTCAACGATCCGCTGATGCTGGTTTCAGCCATGGCGGGCGTCACACAACATCTCGGTTTTGCGGTGACCGCCAACCTCAGCTATGAAGCACCGTTTCCCTTTGCCCGTCGTCTCTCAACGCTCGACCATCTTACGCAGGGGCGGATTGGCTGGAACATTGTTACCGGCTACCTGGACAGTGCCGCACGGGCGATGGGTAACAGACAGCTGCTGGCGCATGACCAGCGTTACGCTCAGGCGGATGAGTTTCTCGACGTCAGCTATCAGCTCTGGGAAGGCAGCTGGCAGGATGATGCCCTCGTCGTCGACCGCCAGCGGCGTCTTTATGCGGATGCCAGCAAAATTCATCCCATCAGACATCAGGGGGAATTTTATCAGGTTGAGGGGTATCACCTCAGCAGTCCGTCACCCCAGCGCACGCCGCTGCTGTTCCAGGCCGGCACCTCTGCCCGGGGGATTCAGTTTGCGGCGCGTCATGCCGAGTGCACCTTCGTCAATGCCGCGACACCCGCGGCAATGCGACAGCAGACGCAGCGACTGCGTGAAGCGGCGACAGCGGCGGGCCGCCGTGCAGATGACCTGCGTATTTTCATGGGAGTCGGTGTGATTGTGGCACCGACCGAGCGGGAAGCGCAGGAGAAGCACCGCAGCTATCTCGAATATGCCAGCCCGGAGGCGGGTATCGCCCATTTTTCCAGCTCGATTGGCCTCGATCTGGCGGCTTTCGGTCCCGATGAGCCCATCATCAGCGGTGAAACACGCGCGATAGAGTCGGTCAGTCAGGCGTACAGCGGCTGGACCCGCCGTCGCCTGCTGGAGCAGCACGCCATGGGCAGTCGTTATCCCCTGATTATCGGCAATCCCGCGCAGGTCGCGGAGGCGCTGCTGCAGTGGATGGATGAGGGGGATATCGACGGCTTCAACCTGACCCGCATTCTTAACCCGCAAAGTTACCGTGATTTTATCGAGTTAGTCGTGCCGGAATTACAACAGCGCGGTCGCTACAAAACGGCTTATCAGCCCGGATCACTGCGCAACAAACTCTTTCAGCAGGATCGCCTGCCCGATCGCCACCCGGCCGCGCAGTGGCGTCATGCCACCGGCCGTCGTTGATCGGCTTAACCTCAAGGAATCATCATGACACATACAAACAGATTACGCGCCACGCTGGGCGGCTTGCTGCTGACACTCTCTGCCGTCGCCGCTGCGGACTATTCCGGTCCGCTCAAAGTGGGCACGACCGCGGCCTTTGCCCCGCCGCTGGAGACGGCGGTGGCGGAAGCGAAAAAGCAGGGGCTGGCGGTTGAGCTGGTTGAATTTACCGACTGGACTGCGCCCAACGTCAGCGTGGAGAATGGCGATATCGACGTTAACCTGTTACAGCATAAGCCTTTTCTGGAGAACGCGAATCAGTCAGGAGGGTTCCATCTGGTCGCTTATGCGCCTGCTATCATCAACAATATCGGGCTTTACTCTAAAAAGCACAGCACCATTGACCAGATACCGGAAGGGGGCACCGTCGCCATTGCCAACGACCCCATCAACGGCGCGCGTGGCTTACTCCTGCTGCAGAAGGCGGGGCTGATTACCCTCAAACCGGGCGCCGGACTGAAATCCACGGTCGATGATATCGTCAGCAACCCTAAGAAGCTGAAAATCATTGAGGTCGAAGCGGTACAGCTCTCACGGTCGCTGGAAGAGGTCGATCTGGCGCAGGGTTATCCGCACTATCTGCGTCTGGCGAAAACCATCGATCCGAATCACGCGCTGCTGTTCGACGGGCTGGAACATCCGGAATATGTGATTCAGTTTGTGATTCGGGAGGGACACCAGGACGATCCGCGCCTGGCAAAATTTGTCGATATCTATCAGCATTCGCCGGTGGTACGCGCCAGCCTCGACAGCTTCTACGGCAAACTCTATCAGCCGGGCTGGAGTCAGTAACGATGGTCAGCCTGGTCATTCCTGACGCGACGGCGTTGCCCCATGCCGCCGCCGCAATCCGCCCCCACGCTGCTGCTCACGTTAGGCTGGAAGCGGTCAGTAAACGCTATCCCGGTCAGACGGCCGATGCACTGCATCATATCAATCTGGAGATCCAGCGCGGTGAGATTTTCGGCATCATCGGCCGCAGCGGCGCAGGTAAATCCACGCTTATCCGCTGCCTGAACCGCCTGGAGGATCCCACCGATGGACGCATCGTCATCGACGGCACCGATATCAGCGCGCTGGGCGCACGGCAGCTGGTCGAATGGCGGCGCAGCACGGGCATGATCTTTCAGCACTTCAATCTGCTCTCCGCCAAAACCGTCAGACAGAACATTGAGCTGCCGCTCAGGGTCGCTGGCGTGCCGGCGGCGGCGCGGGCGCGAAAGGTGGATGAACTGCTGGCGCTGGTCGGGCTGGAGGCGCGGCAACACGCCTGGCCTGCGCAGCTCTCCGGCGGGCAGAAGCAGCGCGTCGGTATTGCCCGTGCGCTGGTGCACGACCCGGAACTACTGCTGTGCGATGAGGCCACCTCAGCACTCGATCCCGAGACCACGCGTGCGATTCTGGCGCTGCTGAAAAAGATTAATCAGCAGCGTCATATCACCATCGTGCTGATCACCCACGAGATGGATGTGGTGCATGACCTTTGCCACAACGTGGCGGTCATCGATCAGGGGGAAATCATCGAACAGGGCCCGGTCTGGCAGGTTTACAGCGACCCGCAGCAGGAAACCACACGTCAGCTGCTCAATCCCGGTCATCAGACGCTGCCCGAATCCGTTGCCGCCCGCCTGAGTGACCACCGGCTGCATCAGGATGCGCGGCTGTTACTGCGCTTGCGCTACACCGGACAGGGTGCCCGGCCCGACATCGGCGCGCTGGGCGCGCGGGTGCCGGGGGAGATCACGCTGATCCACAGCGCGATTGAGTGGGTGGAGCAGAAACCGGTGGGTCAGCTGCTGGTGCTGCTGGATGCACAGCATGAGGCGCAATCCGTCACCGCTCAACTGGCGCACATTGCCGATCGACTGGAGGTAGTGGGTTATGTCACAGGCTATTGATCGTTTGTGGACCGCGTTACTGGACACCCTGCTGATGGTTGGCGTCTCCTCTGCGCTGGCTCTGGCGCTGGGGTTGCCGATGGCGGTGATTCTGGTGGTCAGCGGACGGGGCGACCTCTTTCCCAGTCCGGCACTCAATCGGGTGCTGGGCTGGATAGTGAATCTCTTCCGCTCCATACCCTTTCTGATTCTGATGGTGGCGTTAATCCCCTTTACCCGCTGGATCGTCGGGACGACCTATGGCGTCTGGGCGGCCGTCGTGCCGCTGACCCTGGCGGCAACCCCGTTCTTTGCCCGCATTGCGGAGGTCAGCCTGCGGGAAGTGGATAAAGGGCTGACCGAAGCGGCGCAGGCGATGGGTTTTCATCGCTGGCACATTATCTGGCATGTGCTGCTGCCGGAGGCGCGCCCTGGCATCGTCAGCGGCTTCACCATTACGCTGGTCACCATGATCAACGCCTCAGCCATGGCGGGTGCCATCGGTGCCGGGGGATTAGGGGATCTGGCCTATCGTTATGGTTACCAGCGCTTTGACATGCAGGTCATGGTGACGGTCATTGTGGTGCTGGTCGCGCTGGTCACGCTGCTTCAGGTATGCGGTGACCGGCTGTCGCGTCGTCTGAATCATCGCTGAGCGGGTAAGGCCGGGCCCCCCCGGCCTTACCGATCTCACGCGCCTTCGCCGTTGCCTATCTGCCAGATGAACGTCGGATCGCTGCCGTTGACTTCCCAGTCACCCACATTACGGATTTTGTAAATCACCGGATTGTGTGAGGAGACCGTGCGGGCGTTGCGCCAGTGGCGATCCAGTGCCTTGCTGACGCGGGTGTCTGATGCGCCAAGCGCATTAAACAGCTCCGTGGCGGCCCGCGTCACCAGCTCCGTGGCTACGGTCTGCGCTTTAGCCGATTCCACTTCTGCCAGCACGTTAGCCGCGTGAAGCGCAGCGTCATCCGCGCCGCTGAGCTGTAATTCAAACGCCCGCTGCAGTGAGTGGGTCGCGCGCTCAACGGCGGCTTCAGCGGCCCAGGCCCAGCTGCTGATCTGTCCGACCACCTGCAGCACCTGCACATCCAGCCTCACCTGAGGGGCGTTGCCGTGACTGTAAATCCGCTTACGCTGTGCCACCCCCTGTGCCGCATCGCGCACCACCGCCCGGCCAATTCCCGCCAGCGTCGCGAGCAGGACATGCTGGTAAAAGGCGGTCTGATAGCGGAAGCGCTCGCTGAAATCATAAACGTGGTGCTGCTCAACTTCGGCCTGATGAAAGCGGGTGGTGCCGCTGCCGGTCAGCCGCTGCCCGAAACCATCCCAGTCGTCATCGCGCGCCACCCCGTTCTGGTGCGTGTTTACCAGCGCAATCACGTCACGGCCGTTGTCCGTCCGCTTTGCATAGACATCGATCCAGTCAGCATAGAGGGTGCCGGTGCTGTAAAACTTTTCACCGCTGATCACCCATCCCGCCGGCGCGGGGGAAACCTGCGTGATCACCTCACCCAGCTTCACCGCGCCGACCTCGCTCCAGCCGCTGCCCACCAGCTCACCGTCGACGAAACGCCGGAACCAGCGACGGCGTGCTTCGCTGTCAGGCTGGTTCAGACGATCCTCGATAAAGGCAAAGTGCGCGCGCAGCGCCTGTGGCAGGTTCGAATCTGCCTCGGCCAGGTCAGTCAGTAACGAAAAGAGCTGGGGCAGCGAGACACCAAAGCCGCCGTCCTCTTTCGGGATTCGCAGTGTGCCGAACCGGGCCTCTTTCAGCCAGCGGATCGGCTCATGCAGCAGCGTGCGTCCGGTTTCCCGTGCAGCCGCCTCGCTGGCAATACGGGCAAAAAGCGGTCTGAAATGGTCACGCAGCGCGGCAAATTCGGTCGGGTTGAGTTCAGACATGATCGTCTCCTGTGGCGGGTTGTTCATCAATGTCCTGTCGGGTCGGTTCAAACCGGACGATCAACAGGAAAATAATCGGAATAAGGGCGGCGAGAGAGACAATCCAGAACATATTGGTGCCGTAACGCGCCTGCAGAATGGGCAGAATAAACAGCGCCAGCGCACTGCCAATGCCGGAAAGCGAGCGGCTGAAGCCGACGCCGGTGGCCCGGATATGCGTCGGGTAGGAGAGTGCCGGATAGATCATCAACTGCGCACCGGGCCCGAAACCTTCAGCAAACAGCCAGAGACCCAGCATCAGCACGGCCACCACCACACCCGTCGTCGCCTGCGGATGGCCAATCAGTGCCAGTGAGATCAGCGCGATAAACTGCAGTGCAAAGCCGGCGATCGCCACATGACGGGAGGGAAACTTCCACGCCAGCCGCATGCCCAGCAGGCCGCCGGTAAAGGCAAACAGCGCATTCAGCCCCAGCGAGGCAGAGATGGTTTCGAAGACGCCCGCCCCCAGAAACTGCGCGAGGATCGACGGCAGAAAGAAGGCGATGGCGGTGTATTCAAAGGCGATACAGACGTTCATCACCCCACTGACCAGCGTGCGCTCCAGATAAGGCTTCTGAAACAGCACCCGGAAACTCACTTTCGGCGCCGCCTTCACGGTAACGTCTCTTTCGGGCTGCACTTCATGCGCCTCGATGCCGTAAGAGTCGCGCAGGATACGCACCGCACCGCGCAGATCGCCCTGATTAGCCGCCCAGAGAGGAGACTCGTTCATGAATCTGCTGCGCACCGCAATAATCAGCAGGGCCGGTACGGCACCAAACAGCAGCGAGGCGCGCCACAACCAGTCGATGTGTTCAGCAGGCAGCAGAAAATAGAGCGCAAAAATAATGAAGAAACAGGCGGATGAGGCGGCATACCACATCGGGCACCAGGCCGCGAGGCGCGACGCTTTATTGCCTTTGCCGGAGAATTTAGAAAACTCTGCCAGATAAGCCATGGCCACCGGCAGATCGATCCCCACGCCGATCCCCATCAGAAAGCGTGCACCAATCAGCACCCAGACGTTGGGTGCCAGACCCGCGGCGATGGCCGAGACGACAAAGAAGAGCATATCCGCCATAAATACGGAGTAGCGGCCATATTTATCGGTCAGCCAGCCGCCGATCAGATTGCCCACGATAGTGCCGATCATGATGGAGGAGGTCACCAGCCCGGTAAGCACCGGCGTCAGGCTGAACTCCCTGACGACATCATCAATGCCGTAAGAGAGCGTCGTCAGGTCGTAGGCATCCAGAAACACCCCGCCCAGCGCCAGAAACACGATCCAGCGGGCGTAACTGTTTTTCTCACTTTTACTGTTGATAAGCCGGGCCACGTCACTCACCGAACGCACCGGCGTGGAGTGGGGCGGCGGGACGGTCAGGGTGTCGTCAATATTCAGTGTACTCATCGTATCCTCGTTATTGTATTCAGCAGGTAACGAGGCTTTTATAGGTATTCCCGGCGCAGTAAACAACCAACAAATATGGATAACTATTGTAATAAATTCAATAAGTTAATGGGTTTTTACTGACATGCCAAAGGCCGGATGAAGAGTGTATTTCATCCGGCAGCGTTCAGGTAAATTCGTTGTCATGCGGCTGTGCGTACAGCCTGATGCTAAACCGCCAGGTTGAGCGTCCGCTGCGCTGAATCGGAACGCCGGCGATAGCCCGCCCCCGGATGCGGCAATGCCAGCCGTGGCCCCTGTCCGAACAGCTTTTCACGCAGCGTTCCCGGCTGATAATCCTGCTTATAGACACCCCGTTTTTGCAGCTCCGGCACCAGCAACTCCACCACGTCGGTAAAGGTTTCATGCGTGACGGCGTAGGCGAGGTTAAAACCATCCACATCGGTTTCCTCCACCCAGCTCTGCAGCTCATCCGCCACGGTTTCAGCACTGCCCACCAGCAGTGGCCCGAATCCTCCGATCCCGACCCAGTCTGCCAGACCCTGTACCGTCCACTGGCGGTTCGGATCGGCGGTGGAGAAGGTCTCTACCGCCGACTGAATCGCATTGGTATGCAGATGCTTCAGAACCTGATCCGGCTGATACTGGCCAAAATCAATACCGGTCCAGCCGGAGATCAGCGCCAGCGCGCCTTCGTAACTGACATAGCGTTTGTACTCCTGCCATCTGGCCTGCGCCGCCAGGTCAGTTTCACCCACAATCACCGTCTGCAGATTGAAGATCAGTATGTCGCGGGGATCGCGTCCCGCCAGGGCGGCTCGCTGGCGAATATCCGCCACGGTTTTTTTCAGCAGCACTTTCGAGGGAGCCGCCACGAATACGCACTCGGCATGTTCCGCTGCAAACGCCTTGCCGCGGCTGGACGCTCCCGCCTGGTAAAGTACCGGTGTGCGCTGCGGTGACGGTTCGCAGAGATGAATGCCCGGCACCTGAAAGAAGGTGCCCTGGTGGTTAATCGGATGAATTTTATCGGGGTCGCTGAAAATATGGCGTTGGCGATCGCGCACGACGGCGCCATCTTCCCAGCTTCCCTCGAGCAGTTTGTAGATCACCTGAAGATATTCATCGGCATAGTCATAGCGCGCGTCATGATCGGTCTGCGTCTGCTGACCAATATTCCGCGCACCGCTCTCCAGATAGGAGGTCACAATGTTCCAGCCAATGCGGCCTTTGGTCAGGTGATCAAGCGTGGAGAGGCGCCGTGCAAACGGGTAGGGGTGTTCAAACGAGAGCGAGGCGGTGAGGCCAAACCCCAGATGCTCCGTCACCAGCGCCATCGGCGTGATTAACGCCAGCGGATCGTTGACCGGCACCTGGGTGGCCTGACGAATGGCCGCCTGATTATTGCCGTTAAGCACATCATAGACACCCAGTACGTCCGCAATAAACAGCCCGTCAAACTTACCGCGCTCCAGCAGGCGCGCCAGGTCGGTCCAGTATTCCAGATCTTTATACTGCCAGGAGCGGTCGCGGGGATGCGCCCACAGGCCGGGTGACTGATGACCAACACAGTTCATATCGAAAGCATTAAGGCGAATTTCACGTTGCGATGACATAGCGACTCCTGAGCGGATGCGGCAATCGCTTGCCGCCCGCGTATAGATTGAGGTTTTTTCAGGACTGAATCAGTGCGTCAGGGAGCGGGGACATCGCTCACTGAGGGAAGAGGGCGTGATGCTCAGCAGCCTGTGCGCCACCGATTCCGCATGCTCTGCCACCTGCGGCAGTCCCATCAGCTCGCCAAAACGTCCGCGCGCGGCAGGCCCGGCGACATAGAGATGCGGGTTAGGTTCGCCCCTGGCATCCAGCGTCTGCGACAGTGCATTGACGCTGATGCCCAGCGACAGCGCGTCGGGCTGAATCACGCCGTCGCGGTGTAGCTGGCGCAGCAGTGCATTGCTGTTGAGCAGCGCGTTATGCGCCGGCCCGGTCGTCACAACCACCCGATCCACTACCTGGCTCTCCTGATGCGCACCCCGCAGCCGCAGCGTCAGCCGGAGCGCGTCTTCCGCCGGTTCGGCGGCGATCAGACGCGCCGCTCGCAGCGAAAGCTGCCCGCTGGCCTGCAGCTGAGTCAGCACCTGGCTGACCTGTGGAGCGATGCGGTAGCGGTGAACATCCCACCAGGGACGAAGATGCTGCAGAAAACGTTGCTGTTCATGCAGCGGAAGGCTCTGCCAGATACGCTGCCCGTTGCGGCGAATATCATCCAGCACGAGCTGCCAGGGGAGATTCAGCGCCGCGGCCTGTTTAACCTCCTGACGTACCCGATGTAACCAGCCTCGCGCGCTGGCGGGCTGCGGCAGGCGGTAATCCAGCCTGTACTCTTCTTCGCTGCCGCTCAGGTTGGCACGCGGCACCAGCCCGCGACGCGAGAAAACAGTTATCCCGCCGCGATGCCGCTGGCGGTGCAGCGAGGCGACGACATCAGACATGGTCAGCCCTGAGCCGATGATCGCCACCCGCTCGTCTGGCACAATCCGGGCCAGCGCATCACCCTGCCAGGGATTAGCGATGACAGCGGGGTGCGCCTGCAGCGGCTTCAGCAGCGCGGGCAGTTCTGGCGGCGGGTGACTGATCGCCAGCACCACCTGATCGGCCCGAATGCGCTGACCCGAAGCGGTAGTGACGATGCCTTCCTGCAGGGAAACCGCGCTGTCCCGTAAATGACGGAGCGTCACAGGCGAGTGCTGCTGCTGATAAATAAACTGCGCGTTGACCCAGCGGCCAAACTCACCGCGCTGCGGGTAAACATTGCCGTCATGCCACAGCGCGTCCGGATCGTCGCGGAAGTGCGGCGAGGCGCGGTAGTCACGGTCAAACGCGCCCGCTTCATCCCCGGCCAGCTGCATTCTGGCAGCCGGCACATTGATACGATGCGCCGGATCGGGCGTGCCATACGCCACGCCCTGCGCCAGCTGCGCCCGCGGTTCGATCACCGTCACGCTCAACCCCGCCTCGCCCAGTCGGGCGAGATGGATCGCCAGTGCGGTGCCGGTGAACCCACCGCCAATGATGACAATCTGCTGTTGTGACATAAACGAGCCTTTTCTTCTGTTAACTGGCGCTGGAGTGCTTTTCCGGACGACGGTCTCCGCCTATGGTTTCGCCAAAGGGCCCGGTATTCACGCTACGCTGTTTCTTTTCAGCATTTGCCGCCAGCGGTAACAGCGGCATTACCAGATCGGCAAAGCGGTGCGCCTCTTCAAGGTGCGGATAGCCGGAGAAGATAAAGTTCTCAATCCCCAGCGCCTGATATTCACGAATACGATCGGCAACCTGCTGCGGATTGCCCACCAGTGCGGTGCCTGCGCCGCCGCGCACCAGTCCCACGCCCGCCCAGAGATTAGGCCCGATGCGCAGACTCTCCCGCGACCCCTGATGGAGCGCACTCATCCGTGCCTGACCGGCTGAATCCATCCGGGCAAAAATCTTCTGCGCTGCGGCGATCGTCTCGTCATCCAGATGGGAGATCAGCCGATCGGCGGCGGCCCAGGCCTCCTCTTCCGTTTCCCGTACAATGACATGTAGCCGGATGCCATAGGAGAGCGTGCGGCCCTTTTCCTGCGCCCGCTGACGCACCACCGCCAGCTTCTCTGCCACCTGTTCGACCGGTTCTCCCCACGTCAGATAGGTATCGATCTGGCTGGCGGCAACGTCGATAGCCGCCTCCGAGGAACCGCCGAAATAGAGCGGCGGGCCGTTCTCCTGCACCGGAGGAAAGAGGATCTCCGCGCCTTCTACGCGAATATGCTCTCCTTCGAAGTCGACCTTCTCGCCTTTCAGCAGGCGGGAGTAGACGTCGAGAAACTCTCTGGTCACCTGATAGCGCTCGGCGTGAGTGAGGAAGATGCCATCACCCTTGTTCTCCACCGGGTCGCCGCCGGTGACCACGTTAATCAGCAGACGCCCGCCCGAGAGGCGATCCAGCGTCGCTGCCATGCGTGCCGCCAGGCTCGGCGGTTGCAGGCCGGGGCGTACGGCCACCAGATAGCGCAGGTTTTTGGTGATCGGGGCCAGCGCAGAGGCGACCAGCCATGAATCTTCGCAGCTCTTGCCGGTCGGGATTAACACACCGTAGTAGCCCAGATTGTCTGCCGCCAGCGCCACCTGCTGTAAATAGGGTAGATCGACCGCCCGGCCTCCTTCGGTTGTCCCCAGATAGCGCCCGTCACCGTGGGTGGGCAGAAACCAGAAGAGATTCAGGTTTTCCTGTGTCGCGTGGCTCATTAGCAGATTCCTTTATAACGATATTTGAATTTAATACATAGGGATAATCCCTTTGGTTATATAGCCGTTAGCAGAAAGCGTGCCAGGGCGAGCAGCTATTTTTATGTCGTTAATTCAGTGAGATAGGTGTATAGGATTTCCACTGGCGCTGCTGCATTTGCAACAGCCAGGGTGGCAGGCTGTCGCGTCAGCAACAATCCGGCGCCTCCGGCCTCTCGTTTATGCGGCGGACGCGCGGTATGGTCATTACTCTTCTGGTAACCCGGTAAAACGAGATGCAGATTTCCAGCCCTGAGTTGATTGACCCCGCATCGCGCGCGTTTAAAAGCGTGCTGGATCAGCTCGCCCCCACCGATGCGACCGTACTGATTATTGGCGAAACCGGCACCGGTAAAGAGGTGATGGCGCGCTATCTGCATCACCACAGCGCGCGCAGCCGGCAGCCGTTCCTGGCGGTTAACTGTGGCGCGCTGACCGAAAGTCTGGCGGAGTCAGAACTGTTCGGGCATGAGAAAGGGGCGTTTACCGGCGCACAGGAGCGACATCGCGGCTGGTTTGAAGCGGCAGAAGGCGGCACGCTGCTGCTGGATGAAGTCGGCGAACTGAGTCTGTCGCTACAGATAAAGCTGCTGCGCGTGCTGCAGGAGCGTGAGATCACCCGTGTCGGATCGTCACGGGCTATAAAGGTCAACGTGCGGGTGATTGCGGCGACGAACCGTGATCTGGCCGCTGCGATTCGTGAACGGCGATTCCGGGAAGATCTTTACTACCGACTGAATGTGGCCAGCGTGACGCTGCCTCCGCTGCGCCAGCGTAGCGAGGATATCCCGGTGCTGGCCACGCACTTTCTGCAGCTCTACGCGCGCCGCCTGGGCCGTCCTCAGCTCCGCCTCAGCGAGGAGGCGCTGGCGACGCTGATGGCCTACAGCTGGCCGGGCAACATCCGCGAACTGGAGAACACGCTGCACAACGCCGTGCTGCTCAGCAAAACCTCCGTGGTGACGCCGCAGCAGCTGCGGCTGAGTCCGCTGGCGGAGAGCGATCTGCCGCCTGGTGAAGAGGCGCTGGATCAGTTCCTGCGCCAGCAGATCCAGCAGAGCGAAACGCCACTCTATCCCCGCGTGATTGCCGCGCTGGTAAAAAATGCGCTGGAACTGACCCAGGGCAATCAGCTTCAGGCTGCCGCTCTGCTCGGCATCAGCCGTCATACGCTGCGAACCCAACTGGGACACCTCGGCGTGATTAAACCGCGCCGCACCGCCCTGCATCAGCGCCAGACCGCTTCCTGCCAGGCGCCGGAGCGTGAACGGGAACTGCGCATCGGCTATCAGAAGTTCGGCAACCTTGGCATTCTGAAAGCGCGTCAGTCGCTGGAACAGCAGCTGGCGGATCGTGGTGTCAGTGTATTGTGGAGCGAGTTTCCGGCGGGTCCGCAGCTTCTGCATGCGCTGAGCAACAAGGAGATCGATTTCGGCACCACCGGCGAAGTGCCGCCGCTGTTTGCCCAGGCCAGCAACAGCCCGATGATCTATGTTGCCTGGGAGCCAGCGGCGCCGCAGAGTGTCGCGCTGCTGGTGCCGGACAGCAGCCCGATTCAGCAGCCAGGTGATCTCAGAGGGAAGCGTATCGCCGTCAACCGCGGGTCCAACGTTCACTATCTGCTGCTGCAGATTCTGGATGAGGCGGGGTTAGCCCTGGATGATGTGCGTATCGTCTACGCGCCGCCCAGATATCCCTTAACGCCCAGCGATCTCAATGCGGTGGATGCCTGGATGATGTGGGATCCCCTGCTCAGCGATGCCGAGAACAGCGGGCAGTTCAGGGTGATTGCTGACGGCACCGGGCGGGTCAACAACCATCAGTTCTATCTCGCCGAACGCGAATTTGCCGCCCATTCGGGCGATCTGCTGCAGGTTCTGCTTGTCGCGCTGGAGCAGACGGGACGTTACATTGATGCGCACCGCGCGGAAGCAGCCGGGCTACTCTCCACCGAACTCGGCATCTCCACCACCTCTCTGATGCATGCCCTGGCCCGGCGCAGTCATCAGACCCAGCGGATGAATTTAGCCATCATCCGGGAACAGCAGACCATTGCAGACCGCTTCTATGCGCTGGGGCTGTTTAATCGCGCTATCCGGGTTCGCGAGTCCGTCTGGCATCCATAGCGTTTTTTCAGCTAAGCATCGAACTTTTCATCGCTAAGCGCTGCAACCCGCGTTTGATATGTTGCGCTGACTACAACAGACTCAGGAATGAGAAATGAAAAAAGTATTACTCAGCGCACTCATTATTGCCGCTCAGGCGGGCTTAGCGTTCAGCATCCAGGCAGCAGAGAAGCCCGAAACGATCAATATCGGTTTTCAGAAGGCCAATATCTTCGCGCTGCTGAAATATCGCGGGACGCTGGATCAGGAATTTAAAAAGCAGGGGATCGCGGTTCACTGGATTGAGTTCCCGGCCGGGCCGCAGATGCTTGAAGGGCTGAACATTGGCAGCATCGACCTCGCGGCGACCGGCGACGCACCGCCTACCTTTGCGCAGGCCGCCCAGGCCGATCTGGTCTATCTGGCACACTCGCCCGCCAACCCAAAAACCGAGGCAATTGTGGTTCCGGCCGACTCGCCGATCCAGAGCGTTGCGGATCTGAAGGGGAAGCGCGTCGCGCTGAACAAAGGCTCTGACGTGAACTATCTGCTGGTCACCGCGCTGGAGCAGGCGGGGCTGAGCTACAAAGACATTACGCCGGTTTATCTGCCTCCTGCCGATGCGCGTGCCGCTTTCCAGCGCGGCGCGGTGGACGCCTGGGTCATCTGGGATCCTTACTACGCAGAAGTGGAAACCAATGCTCACGCGCGGCTGATCAAAAATGCAGAAGGAGTAGTGCCTCATTACACCTTCTACCTCGCCAGCCGTAAGTTCGCGGAAGGGTACCCGCAGATCGCCAGCAAGATCGTGGATGAGCTCAGCACGCTCAGTACCTGGGCCAACCAGCATCAGGAGGAGGCAGCCAGAATCATGTCCACCTCAACCGGGCTGCCACAGCCTGTCTGGCAGCGCGCGCTGGCGAGAATGCCGTTTGGCGCAGAGCGGATGACGCCAGAGGTCTTCACCCAGCAGCAGGCGCTGGCGGACACCTTTACCCGGATTTGGTCTGCTGCCGGTAAAGGTCGATATCCGCAGCGCCACCTGGTCGCAGGATAAAAAGTAGCGGAGAGTCGGGCCGAGGTTCGGGGCTATATCCGTTACCGGCTACAGAGCAAAAATCATCCTGCTGTAAGGCAAACGGCAGCAGGATGTAAAGGCGTTGATAAAGTGAGAAACAGGCGGACTTTAGCGAAGCGGCGCTTACATTTCATAGAGTTACATAATATTAATATCCTCAGACTGCGTCATGCGCTGTTCTACACTTACACCTTCAATCACACTTTTTGATTGAAAAAGCAGCATCACGACGAGGGCGGCGACGGCAAACATTCACGCAGCCGCAGCCTTCATAACTGATCATGCACGCGAGGAGAACACCATGAAAGCAGTTGTCTATAACGGGCCTTTTGACGTTTCAGTCAAAGAGGTGCCGGATCCAAAAATCGTTCGCCCTACCGATGTGCTTGTCCGTATTACCACCACCAATATCTGCGGTTCCGACCTGCATATGTACGAAGGGCGAACCAGCTTCGAACAGGGTCGCATCTTTGGCCATGAAAATCTGGGTCAGGTCATTGAAATCGGCGGCGCGGTTGAGCGCGTCAAAGTCGGCGATTATGTCTGCCTGCCCTTTAATGTTGGCTGCGGATTCTGTGAAAATTGCGAGAAAGGGTTAACCGGCTACTGTCTCACGGCAAACCCGGGTACGGCCGGTGCCGCCTATGGCTTTGCTGAAATGGGCGAATGGGACGGCGGACAGGCGGAGTTACTTCGCGTTCCCTATGCTGACTTTAACTGTCTGGTGCTGCCGCCTGATGCGGTAGAAAAAGAGGAAGACTACGTTTTACTGTCCGACATTTTCCCCACTGGCTGGCATGCCACTGAACTGGCAGGATTACGCCCCGGAGAGAGTGTTGCCATCTATGGTGCCGGCCCGGTCGGCCTGATGGCTGCACACGCGGCCCTGATTAAGGGCGCCTCGCAGGTGTTTGTGGTGGATACCCATCCGGACAGACTGGCGCTGGCTGAACAGATGGGCGCAGTGGCCATTAACGGGGTGGGTGATGAGGCCGTTAATAAAATTCTCGAGTTAACCGATGGGCGCGGCACGGATTGCGGTTGCGAGTGCGTGGGGTATCAGTGCTGCAATAAACATGGCCACGAGGATAACTCTGCCACGCTGAACAGCCTGGTCGCCTCAACCAAAGCCACAGGCGGCATCGGTGCGGTAGGGGTTTTTGTACCGCAGGACCCCGGCGGCGCGACGGATCTGGCCAAAGAGGGGAAAGTGCCTTTCGATTTTGGGAATTTCTGGTTCAAGGGGCAGTCGATCAAGACCGGCCAGTGTAATGTCAAAGCGTACAACCGCCAGCTCGCAAGGCTTATTCATCAGGGCAGAGCCAATCCGGCGCAGATCATCTCGCACCGGCTCGCGCTGGCAGATGCAGCCGAAGGCTATAAGCATTTTGATGATCGCGATAATGGCTGGACAAAAGTCATTCTGAAACCCTGACAGGTCGCTCAGAAGAGATAAGACACATTCAGGCGGTGGAAAGAGGGAAAACGCAAACTGCCTGTCTGTGGCTGAAGATGTTGAGTGTACTGATGACCCGCCGTAAACGCGTCTGCATGTCCTGCAATCCCTTCATCACCGCGCTTCGTTAACGGAAATTCTTAATCGAAACCAGCCTGCATTCTGCTGCGTCCCGGCTGAGCTTGATGAACAGATGCTGGATGCCCTGGACGATCAGGAACGGGTTAAGCTGATCGATGAACGCAGTGACGTTTATCTTCTGGCAAGTGAGAGGATGCGTTAATCGGGAAGGTGAGTTTAACCGGGATAAACAAACTGACAGCTCATATTTAACATAATCTATGTTTTGCGCACTTTACATACTACTCTGTCTCCGTTGTCCGCTAAAATTAACGGTTACTTTCATGATCTCGTGCCTTCCAATAAAATCATGCAGGCGGTTTTGAAGTAATTCCGGGATTAATCAACAACAGGAAACTGTCAGACAGTGACACATTGGACGATAATACACCGGAAAAAGCCGCTCACACATGCAAAAAAAACCTCGTACAACGTACGAGGTTTTTTACTATAAAAATTAATACTTATTTAAAGTTACCGTTCACGAAATTATTCATCCACTGAGTGGCAACAGAAGTAATCGTTTCTGAATCATTCCAGCCCATTACAGCACCGACGATTGCACCTGCAGTTACACCGACAATCGGGCCGACAATCACGCCAACCAGCTGACCAATCACACCGACACCCAGGATGCCGCCCTGATCGCCACCGTGAATACCACCGTAGGCTGCGCCAGCAGCAAAACCAATGGAGGCCAGGGTAACCGCGCTGGTCAGTGATTCCCACAGACCCGCACCAGAAACCTCATTAATTTCCATCACATTCAATTCGCGCATTTCATTCTTCCTTTATTAAATAACCAATTTACTTTTTTAATTCAGAAGCAACAGATAGTCCTGCACTGAGAAACCCTCAGCGCTTCCGATTGGCGAAATAATGCATTTTTGAAGAAAAGATTAATATAGAAATCATTCTAAATTTGCCACCTGAAACAATCTTCATTTGGCAATGATTATTATCATGCGCTTTATATTATAATGAAGCATCCAGCTTTACCCTGTCTGTTAATAGCCAGAATTTATTTTTAGCATTCATATTTCATGAAATAGATTCCCGGGGCGTTGACAATATTCTTTCTGCTCACCGACCTGAGCAATTCTTCGGGCTGTTCTACCTTCAGACAGCGTCGGTGACGCCTTACCTTCCCACGTAATCACGCCATCGGAGGCCAGATGACCGCGTCGCGTTACGGCGTCACTCTGCCAGTTGACGCAACGCCGCATTCTCAGCGTGGAGCAGATTCAGGTTTATAAGCCCGAGCTGAGCGTTTATCCGTGGGCAATGAAAGAAATGGGAAAGCCTGCCGCAGAGTGCATGATGGTGGCGGCGCATGGCTGGGATGTCGGTGGCGCAAAACGTGCAGGGATGAAAACTGCATTTTTCACCCGCCAGGGCCAGTCACCTTATCCACTGACGCCAGCACCGGATTTGATCGTCAGCGATACAGGTGCGCTGGCCGCACAGCTTAAACGGCTCTGCTTAACACAATCAACGGCAGATGAAATCCGGGCATTCACCCTGCCTGTGTCTCAAACGCCGATCTGACCGCTTCCACGATGCGTCCGGACAGCGTCGTGTCCTCCAGCATCGGGAACGTTTTTTTAAGCTTGCCTGAAATCTGCCAGCCATTTTCCTTCAGCGAACGAATAATCCGGCTTGCATCCTGATCGGGCATTTCCACAACCTCTTTCAGACGCTGCTGCGCACGCTGAAATATGACTAACACGCGCGCTTCATCTGCCATTTCTGTTCGAACGGTGTGCTCTATGACTCTGCATGTATAGAGCACATGCTCGGTTAAGTCGGGATAACGCCAGGCGAAGCGGGCATCCTCATAGTCGCTGAAAATGAAGTTACTTTGCGTACCATCTTCATAGGTTTTGAGCTCACCAAACCGATAGCAGCCTGCATAACGCCGCATAAGCCGTTTAGAAAACACGTCCAGCGTGCGATCGTAACCGACGCGAAAGTCCATCGAACTGGTGATGGTGGCCGAGACGGGCAGGATGACCCCATCCGGTATCGCTCCGTCACGAATCAGCGTGTCATTAATTAAAAAGCGATGGATACGACCATTACCATCGCGCATGGGGTGGATATAGACAAATCCAAACGCAACAACAGCGGCACGGGCCAGCGGCGCGGCTCCCTGCGTCGCCTGTTCAAAAGCCTTCAGCCCCTGCATAAAGCGAGGAACATCATCATAGTGCGGCGCAATATAGTGGACGATATCTTCACGCATTGTCGACTGCCCGACAAATACCGGCGAGCGTCGCAGACCCAGTCCCAGGGCATCCTGTCCCAGAATGCCCTGCTGTATCGTGTGCAGGCTGACATCGCTGAGCGGATCGTCCAGCTGACCGCAATACTGCGCGATAACGTGGGCAAACCGCTGAATGCGATCGCCCTGGTCCGACTCTTTCTCGATCAGAAAACTGGCACGGGACTCTTTAAATGTCAGCCAGCTGGCGGTGCGCATCAGGATATCTGCGCCAAAGGCCTTATCCAGGTCTGAAAAGGCAGCATTGAGATCGAACGCCAGTGCCTGTTCAACGGCAGCTGTTCTGCGCACCAGGGGGCAGAAATCGATCGTTCCCGGCAGGTTATCGTTAATGCGCCAGCGTCTGCTGCGTTTCACGGTGGTTCGGGTCAGATACGCTTTCGATGAAATCGCGTCAATATAGCCACCATTAGTGACATCTGGCACCTGCAGCTGGCTACCGGTCAGCCACTCATAGAAAAACCCTGCCCGACGCGCATATTGTCCGAACGGCTCCTGACGACACCACGCCTCCAGAGGTTCCGGCCCGATTACCGTAAACAGGCGGGCAAAAAACTCCAGGTGGATCTCTTCGTATTTGAGGCCAAAGGCAAAATGCCCGGCAAAATTATCTTCCGGCTGATAGCCAGGAGGATAGTCATTTTCCACCTGCCCCTGACTGTCATGATGAGAACGTACCGTTCCAATCGCTGACTTCACGCGCAGTGGCTGCGCCAGTCTGATTGCATAACGTTCGCGCAACGCGCTAAAGCCGACCAGCATACTGAATCCTTTATTTTTCATGCTAAAACGCTAACAGAAAGGGTTTTTATCACGAAAACGATAATTTCGCTACAGCGACTCGACTAATCTCTGCCCGAAAACGCGAACAAAAAAGGGAGCCGATGCGAAAACAGTAATGCAGACGATACTCAGGGCTTAACCACGATGCACAAAAGCCCGACAACAATCATCATTACGCCCGCCAGGCTATGCCAGCTGAAGGCTTCATGGAAGAACGGCAGAGAAACGGCGGCCAGCCACACCAGCACGTAACTCAGGCTGAGCAGCGGATAGACCCGGTTCAGGGGGAAATGATGCAGCGCCCGGATCCAGCAGAGCATGGAGAGACCATAGGCGGCCAGCCCGGCCAGCAACAGCAGGGCAGGCAGAAGACTGACGGCAGGCAGTGAAATCAGCGAGCTGAGTCCGGGTAACTGCGGCATCGCCCAGCGCATCATCAGCTGCGCCGCCGAGACCAGCAGCACGCTGCAGGCAACCCATCCATACCCTTTCATATCTGACTCGCCATCAGCGCCACGCCGGTAACCACCAGCAGCGTACCGGTTATCTGGCGCGGCGTTAACCGTTCACGCCACAGGAGACGTCCGGCCAGCGCCACAAAAATGAAGTTAAGGCTCAGCATCGGGTAGGCCTGGCTGACGGGCACCTGCTGCAGCACCCGCAGCCAGAGCAGCATCGCAACGCCCAGCAGCAGCACGCTCACGCCAATCCAGCCCAGGCGTGTCCGGCGGGATGTTGCCTGTGTTGCCTGCTTCTGGCAAAGCTGTGCGCTGCAGCTGAGCAGGCTGACCAGAATAATCAGCAGCAGCATTATTTCGTCTGGCTGTAGTAGAGGCAGACCAGCCTGCCCTGACGATAGACGGCGTCCGGCACCGGCACATCCTCATCAATATCGCTGTGAACCGAGTCCATCAGCAACAGCAGCGACACGCTCCCCTCGCGACGATGTGGGGCTAGCCAGCCGGCGAAATCTGCCCGCGAAACAAAACGGGACTGTGCATCCGGGTAGCCAAGCCCATATTCCAGTTCCCCCTTACTGTCATAGAAACCGATATCGCTGCGCTGCAGGAGCCAGGCGGCCGCAGAGGCGACGCCGGGATTGTCAGCCAGAATAAAGCGACTGGCGGCCAGACGCGCGCTGACCGTGGCAACAAAGTGCTGCGGCTGTTTAGCATCGCGGATTTTATCCGGGATCGCAGCGCCAATAAGCAGTGCGACACCCAGCGGGCAAAGTGCGGCTGCCAGCCAGCGGCGTCGTGAAGATCGACAGCTGTAGGCACCCACCAGCCCCCAGATGAGAAATGCCAGCGCGCCCAGCACCAGCTTCAGCATCTCATGCGTAGCGAAAAGCGGATGATGCGTCACGCTCCAGGGCGCCAGCACCAGCAGCACCGTTGCCAGAGTAAGGATGCCGAAAATCAGATTAAGCCAGCCATTGACCGTTAAAGCGCGTCCTGCCCGCTGCGCGGCGTTCAGCCCATAGTGCGCCATCAGCAGTGACAGCGGCACAAAACAGGGCAGGATATAGGTCGGGAGCTTGCCCTTCGCCAGACTGAAAAACAGCAGCGGCATCACCGTCCAGCTCAGCAGATAGAGCGCACCGGGATGCTGATGACGCTCACGCCAGCCCGTAAGCAGTGCACCCGGCAACAGTGCCAGCCACGGCAGCGTGCCCAGCAGCAGAATCGGCAGGTAATACCAGAACGGGGCTTTGTGCTGCGCATTCTCTTCCGCAAAGCGCTGGATATGCTCGACCCAGAAGAAGTAGTGCCAGAAATCGGGAGCCTGATGATAGATCGCCAGCGCCCAGGGCGCGCTGATCGCCGTAGCAGAGAGCAGCGCCAGTGGCCCGAAGCAGAGCAGCTCCGGCACTCTCCTGCGCCAGATCGCCCACGGCAGGATCGTCAGTACCGGCAGCGCCAGTGCCAGAAAGCCTTTGGTCATGAATCCCATGCCGCAGGCCAGCCCCAGCAGCAGATAGCCGCCCACGCGCCTGGCGCGTCCACTGGCCTCTGTCGCCAGCCAGAAGCTGCACATGGCGGCCGCCAGCCAGAGCATCAGCATCGGATCGAGCACCGCATAGGTGCCCACCCCATAGACCAGCAGTGAGCTGAGGAAAATGATCGCGCCGGTGATCGCGGTTCGCGAGGAAGCAAATATCCGCCTGCCGAGCCAGAAAATCAGGGCGGCGGTCAGGGCAGTGGAGAATATCGATCCCGCCCGCACGCCAAAATTATTGTGGCCAAACAGCCACTGACCCAGCGAGTTAATCCAGTAACCCGCAATCGGTTTTTCAAAATAGCGCAGGCCGAAGAAGTGTGGCGTGATCCAGTTGCCGGTTGCCAGCATCTCCCGGCTGATCTCCGCATAGCGGGTTTCATCCGGCTGCCAGAGATCGCGGAAGACCGGCGGGACAAGGTAATAGAGGATAAAAAAGCTGAAAAAAAGCAGCCATATTGTCTGGTTACGTATCCGCACTAGTTCGCCTCTTCCATCCGTTTCTGGCAACCCAGCCACCCTTCCCGCCCGGCAATTTCGCCTCTGACGACCCTGCCCACCGGTAACGTGCTGAGATCGTCGGGCAGCAACTCGCCTAACGGACAGAACTGAATGCCGTTACGTTCTGCAGCATCCAGCAGCTGGTCAAAGTCCGGGTAGCCGATGATCCCCTCCACCTCGGCATGTATGGTGTAAACCGCGCCCTCATCAGATGCGAGCATCTTCGCCAGAATGTAGTCGTTATAGCCTGCTGCGCTGACCTCGCGACCAACCACTTCATCCCATGTGGGCAGCGTCACCGGAATCTGCACCGTGCCGATCTGCCCATCCGGCAGCAGGGGCCGGAACGGACCGCTGCCCCGACAGTCGCTGTTGTAGTGAAAGCCGAAGTCCTGTTTGGCAGCGATTACCCGGCCATCCGCGCGCCAGCCTGCAACAGCCGAGCAGCTGACCGGGTGACCGAGGATCTCACTCAGCGTTTCCGTGCCGCGGGCTATCTGCTCAATCAGCTTGTCCTGCGACCAGACGCCCGCCCAGGTCTGCCAGGCAAAGTGGTCCCAGGCGTGCAGGCCAACTTCATGCTGACGGGTGGCGTCCTGTATAATGTGCCGCAAGCCACGTCCCATCTGCTTGCCCGGCCAGGCCGTGCCGGCGAGCAGAATGTCCCAGCCATAGAGCGATGCAGCGCGGGAACGCAGCATCTTCACGAGAAACGCCGGTTTCACCAGCCGCCAGAGATGGCGGCCCATGTTGTCCGGTCCCACGCTGAAGAAAAAGCTGCCCCGCACCGCATGACGCCGGAACAGCTCAAGCAGCGCTGGCACACCCTGCTTCGTGCCGCGCCAGGTATCTACGTCAATCCGCAGACCGATCTTCTTCATCACTTATCAGCCTGTTGCTCAATGGTGCGCAGGAAGAAGTCGAGTGTGTTGTCGATAGTGACATCCATCGTCACGGTTGGGGTCCAGCCGAGTAAGCGGCGCGCGTTGCGGATAGCAGGTTTACGGTGTTCCACATCCTGATACCCTTTTCCGTAGTAGCTGCTGCTCTCCACTTCGCGGAAACCGGCAAACGGCGGGAACTGGCTGCGCAGCGGGTGACGCTCAAAGCTGCACAGCAGCTGCTCGGCCAGCTCTTTGATACTGGCTTCGTTGTCCGGATTACCGATATTGATGATCTGCCCATCACAATTCTGCTGTTTATTCTCGATGATGCGGAACAGCGCCTCCACGCCATCTTCGATATCGGTAAAGCAGCGCTTCTGTTTGCCGCCGTCAATCAGCTTGATGGGTGAACCTTCCACCAGGTTAAGGATCAGCTGAGTAATGGCGCGGGAGCTGCCGATACGCGCGGCATTAAGGTTGTCCAGACGCGGCCCCATCCAGTTGAACGGCCGGAACAGGGTAAAGCGCAGCCCCTCTTTTTCGCCATAGGCCCAGATCACCCGATCCAGCAGCTGTTTGGAGACCGAATAGATCCAGCGCTGTTTGTTGATCGGTCCGACCACCAGGCTGGAGCAATCTTCATCGAAGCTGTCATCGGTACACATGCCGTACACCTCAGAGGTGGACGGGAAAATGATGCGCTTCTGATACTTCACACAGTCGCGAATGATTTTCAGGTTTTCTTCGAAATCGAGCTCAAACACGCGCAGCGGATTACGGGTGTACTCAATCGGCGTGGCGATCGCCACCAGCGGCAGGATGACGTCACATTTTTTGATGTGATACTCAATCCATTCGGAGTGGATAGCGATGTCCCCTTCGACGAAGTGGAAACGCGGATGGTCAAGGAAGCGGCTGATGGCATCGGAACTGATATCCAGGCCATACACCTCGAAATGCGCATCCTTCAGCAGCCGCTCGGTAAGATGGTTACCGATAAAACCGTTAACGCCGAGGATCAGCACCCGGGTGCGGCGCTGGATCGCCGACTGCGGCTGCGAATAGAGCAGCGCGCCCGGCACCATGCCCAGGCTCTGCGCCAGCTGACTGCCGTTCATATAGACGCCATGCTCGGACTGCCCGGTCTGGATTTCAAGCGCCCCCTCACCACAGGCAATCAGGAACGGCTGCTTAGAGATTACCGTGCCCGGTCTGGCCTGATGCGGTTCGTGATGAACCCGGCTCTTCCAGACAATGAAGCGGACCGAACCGGCGAAGGCAAAGGCGCCAGGCCAGGGATCGGTGACCGCTCTGACCAGATTGTGAATCGCCTGAGCAGGCTGGTTCCAGTCAATCCGTCCATCGTCGGCGGTACGACGGCCGACACGGGTCGCCTGACTCTCATCCTGAGGCCACTCACTGACCTCACCCTGACGCAGACGAGGTAAAACGTCGCCCAGCAGCTGCTCTGCGACACTGATGAGTTTACGGTGCAGGGTCAGCGCATTGTCCTGGTCGTCGATAGCCACCGCCTGCTGCGCCAGGATATTACCGGCATCGGCACGCTTTACCATGCGATGCAGTGTGACACCCGTTTCGCGTTCACCGTTCACCAGCGCCCAGTTGAGTGGTGCCCGCCCCCGGTATTTTGGCAGCAGCGAACCATGCAGGTTAAAGGCCCCTTTTTGCGCGCATTGCAGGATCTCGTCACTGAGCAGATGGCGATAATAGAAGGAGAAAATCATCTCTGGCGCCATGCTGCGGATACGATCGAGCCAGATCGGGTGATTCGCCTCGTCGGGCGCATAAACCGGAATGCCATGCTCTGCCGCCAGACGCGCAACCGAGCCGAAAAAAGGATTTTCGGTCGCCACGTCGTTGTGGGTGAAAATAGCGGTGATCTCATAGCCTGCCTTCAGCAGCGCATTGATGCCGACACAGCCCATGTCGTGATAGGCGAAAACGAGGGTCTTCATGATTGAGTATCCTGTACTGATGGCTCTTCTGGAGCCTGAACAATGCGTTGAACGAAATAGCGCGGACGCGCCCGAACGTCGTTATAAATGCGCCCGATGTACTCCCCGAGCAGTCCCATGCCCACAAACTGGGCCCCCGTAAACATGAACAGCACGGCAAACAGGACAAAGACGCCATCTCCCGCCCAGGCCGCACCAAAGAAGAGGCGCAGAACAATCAGCACCAGCGAGAAAGCGAAGCCAGCGAGCGCAATCAGGCTGCCGATAACGCTGAGCAGTCGCAGGGGGGTGGTGGTCAGGCAGGTCACCAGGTCGTACATCAGGTTGATCAGGCGCATCAGGCTATATTTCGAGTCGCCAAATGCCCGCTCAGCGTGGATCACCGGCAGTTCGATGGTGTGACGGGCAAAGGTGTTCGCCAGAATCGGAATAAAGGTGCTGCGCTCGTGGCAGTTGAGCATCGCCTCAACGATATGGCGACGATAGGCGCGCAGCATGCAGCCGTAATCCCCCATCGCTTTGCCGGTAACACGCTGGATCAGCCGGTTGAGCGTGCGCGAGGCTTTACGCCGGAACCAGGTGTCCTGACGCTGCTGCCGGACCGTGCCGACCACGTCATAGCCCTGAAGCGCCGCCTCAACCAGCCGCGGGATCTCCTCGGGCGGGTTCTGCAGATCGGCATCGAGCGTAATAATCAGATCGCCACGCACCTGACTGAACCCCGCCATGATGGCGGAGTGCTGGCCGTAATTGCGGTTGAGCAGCACACCGATGACCCGGCTGCCGTGTGCGGATGCCGCCTGCTCAATCAGCTCGGCGGAACGGTCACTGCTGCCGTCATCCACCAGCAGGATTTCATATTCCATCTGCAGTGTGTCGCAGGCGGCAGCGGTGCGCTGAAGCAACTCCGGCAGGCTCTCCTGCTCGTTGTAGACCGGGATAACCACGGAGAGTCTGTTGATCGGTTTATTCTCGCCCATATCAGACTCCGGCAATGTCATTCAGCGCCTGAATGACGCGCTCGACATCCTGATCCGACATTGACGGAAACAGGGGAATTGAACACATCTGCTGGCTGTTGCGTTCACTGGCGGGCAGACGTAAATCGGGATAGCGCTCGCGGTAATATTTGTGGGTATGGGCGGCCCGGAAATGCAGGCCGCTGCCAATATTGCGCGCCTTCAGCGCCTGCATAAACGCATCACGGGACAGCCCGCAGCGTTGTTCATCAATACGGATAATAAACAGGTGCCACGCATGCTGATGAGGCCACTCTGGCCGTGAAAGCGGCGTGAACGGCAGTGTGTGCAGCGCGGCAAGATAGCGTTCGGCAATCTCACGGCGGCGTGCAATAAAGCCCGGCAGTTTCTGTAACTGCACCAGCGCAATCGCTGCGCTGATATCGGGCAGATTGTATTTGAAGCCCGGCATCATCACTTCTGCCTGCGGCAGACGGCCCTGCGTCTGGCGATCAAAAGCATCAACCGCCAGCCCATGAAACTTCAGGCTGCGTATGCGTTCGGCCAGCACAGCGTCATCGGTCACCACCAGGCCACCTTCCGCGCAGGTGATATTTTTAATGGCGTGAAACGAAAAAATTGCCGTGCCGCGGTGCCCAACCGGCTTTCCGCGATAGGTCGTGCCTGCCGCATGCGCCGCATCCTCAATGATGGCAATGTTATGCTGCTCGGCCAGCTGATAGATCGGATCAAGATCTGCAGGTGCGCCAGCGTAATGGACCGGAATAATGGCGCGGGTCCGTGGCGTAATCGCCTGGGCAATCTGTTCCGGCGTCACCATCAGGGTGTCAGGATCTACATCAATCATGACCGGCGTGCCGCCCAGCAGCATGATCAGGTTCAGAGTCGAAACCCAGGTCAGGGAGGGCGTAATGACCTCATCACCCGGCCCGATTCCCATCGCCATCAACGTGACATGCATCCCGGCAGTAGCAGAACTCACGGCAATAGCGTGATGGTTACCGGTCAGACGGACGAAGGCCTGTTCCAGTTCGGCACATTTTGCCCCGGTCGTAATCCAGCCGGAGTCAAAAACCGCTTTAACGGCAGACAGTTCTTCGTCCCCCATTGAGGGGCGAGAAAATGGCAAAAAATCCATGCTAAAACTCCTGCAGATCAAACCCAGTAGCATTCATGCGTTATTAATCAGGCACAACGCCGGAAACAGAACTGAAATAGCGCGTCAACAACCTCCGGCAAGGGTGTAATTCACCCCCTATTTTCCCTTTCTGGAATTCGGGTTGCCGGACAGGTAATACAAACTAGCGTATGAAAGTTAACTGAACATTAAATGAAGAATGTAAATAGCAATAAATTCAGCGCAAGTTCATTCAATGCTTTTCAAAAAAGTTCCCTGATAACCCTGATACATCCGCAGAGAAGAACTCTTTTTAATTTATTGATGATTGGTTTAATAAAATACCGGGAAGAAAACTGAACTTTTTGAATACCGAACCACGTGAAGAAATACCTGACAGGCTAAAATGCAACCCCGTGATGTTATGGCCCACACTTCGTCTGTGCATCACTGCACAATATCTGCAAAATCCTGTTCTCATCAAACCCAAAAAAAGTCATCTCTTAATGTATTCTTAATCTTTAACGTTACCCCGCGTCCGGCCCTGCGATCATTATTAATCTTTCGTGAAGCTCAGATGACAGTTCGTTACTATTTTTCATATACCTTATGACGGCAGGATAAAACAGTGTTAAAAAGAGAATAAAAATGCGGTGTCAGGCGTTAGCGTTTGAATTCGCTCTGAATGAGAAAATCGTGATGAACTTTGCTACCTGTTTATGTCCGCTACTTGCCTTATTCAGTCCGGCACTCTGCGCCGCACCGCTCACCTACGCTATCGTCCCTGATAACACCTCCATCGCTCTTTCCTGGCGGGCCTTTGGCCATGACTTTTCGCAGGCCAGACTGCGCGGGGTAACCGGCACGGTGACACTCAATCCTGATGAAGAGCGTGACAACCAGATAGACGTGACCATTCCGGTCGTGACGCTGGTGGCCTCAAACAGTCTGTTAACCTGGCAGCTCAAAAGTGATCTGTTTTTTGATGCAGAGCATTATCCAAAGATTCACTTCGTCAGCAGTCGCGTTGCCTCTCTGGGCGCCGGTCACTTCCGGATTTTCGGGATGTTAACGGTCAAAGATGTCAGCCGGCCTGTAGTGATGCTGGCTGCCCTGGACAACGGTCAGACGTTTACCCCAACTCCAGATTCGCTGGCGCTCCATGCCTCTACGGCAATTTCCCGCACTGCGTTCCGGGTCGATCGGCTTGTCGGTGTGGTTGATGATCGCGTCAACATTGCGCTGACCATTTCAGCCCAGGTCAGGCGCCCGCTGTAACCGGCGCTTACCCGACCTGCGGATTAAATGGCTTTCAGCGACTATCCTTCCCGATAAGATTGCCCATTTTGTGAGAATTGAGCAGGCGGCCGATCGCCATCCCCTTGTATCTGGTGGAGTGGCTGGGTTGAAGAGGGGCAATTTTATCTTCCGCCCCGCAGAGAACGAACATAAGGCGCAGACTGTCGTGTCAGTTTTTCGGAATCGGTTCGAGTCGGTTAATATATCAGGCTCTCTTAACCGGTCAGAAAAAATCTGACGCGCTCAGAGCGACATAAAAAATGAGAGCTAATCATACATATGCTCACGTCATAATCGGCAATCGACCCTTGCCTGTAGATACATATACCAACCATCATCTAAATATTGATATATTTAACTATATTTCTGCATTTTGTGGTTTTAATGTTTCAACGCGCACGTATGAGGTTACTATCACTTCTGATGTTGCTTAATTTTTATGATCTGGTCATTCAGGTGCTGCGTTAACCGTACTTAAAACCAGTCCGTTTAATGCAGCACCGTGCGCAGAACCAGATAATAACGACATGATGATCAACATTCTCCTGAATTCACTTTTGTGCCTGACTGAGTAATGAGAGCCTGGTTTGAAACAGTGTTTGCTTCCAATGCGTACCACCACAGAAAGGGTACTGCATGCCATCATCTTTGAAGTGGTCGCTAACAGTCTGGTTATAATCCTTCTGATGATTTATGCCTCGGCAGCCCCTGCAAAGTCAGCACTGTTAACCGTGACCTCATCGACACTCGCGATGGGATGGAACTATCTGTTTAACCTGATATTTGATGAGTTTCAGTTGCGAAAAGGTTTTAAAAAAACGTGGTGGATAAGATGTCTTCATTCGCTGTTATTTGAAACCGGGCTGTTAATAATATTAATCCCTTTTGCTGCATGGTGGCTGAATATCACACTGTTTTCAGCGTTAAAGCTTGAGTTCGGGCTGGTGCTTTTTTTCCTTGTCTATGCCTGTCTTTTCAATCTGCTATGGGATTATGGAAGATCATTACGCCTCAACAAAAAATCAATATCCAGGCTTCAGGGATGAATAATGTCCTATGCAGTCAGATAAAAGTGTAATTCCATATCTGCGCTCCGCTTAATAATCTGACGTATGCGGGAAAGAATATCGGATGTTGGCGTACCTGCTGACAGCATTGATATAACGGCGGGCCAGCGAAAATCAGCTCAGCCACTGGCTCATTTTTAAGAGTAACATCTGCAAAAACACTATGAATAAAGTCTATTACCTGGAAAAATTAAGAAATTGCCCATCCACTGATATCCTGGATATCGTGACAAGCTATATGCGAAAAAAACTGCCTGATGATGATCTCTCCTCGTTTGAAGGTGCCTACGATCATCGCAAGGCGGAACTGATAATGAATGAGACCTACACTGAAGTGCCTGCAGACGTCTGGCGACTGGTGTGCTGATCTGGAGCAAGATTTAATCAGCTAGCCAGTACAGCAGGGCATCACCCGGTCATGCAGTGATGCTCTGCGACACGTCAAAATCTGCCCTATCAGAAATGATATGAAATACCGATTAGCCCGCTATAATCCGTTTTAAAATCGCCACCAAAACTGGTTTCGACTTTTGCATTGACAGAAAGGTCTGACGTAACCTCGCCCTCCACCCCCATACTGCTGCGATAACGGTTATCAGACCAGGCGCTGTAGCGTCGGTCAGACTGGCGATCGGAAAGCGTAGTGGCAGAGCCGTTTTTTCCGGGTGAGTATTGATACGCCACGCTGGCGCTGAGATTAACCTCCGGCAGTAAAACGCCCAGACCGCGTTTCTGAACCATGATTCCGCTGCTGGCGAAGTACGGCGTTGCTGAACTTAATGAAACCGTCGCATCTTCACCTTTCAGGGTATAGCCGGACATGATACCAACGCTGACATCAACAAAAGGTGAAACAGCGATGGTGTCATCAGCCAGACTAAACTGATAGCCAGTGCGCAGACTACCGGCCAGCATGTGACTCTCCTGTGTTATACCCGGCATGAACAGTGAAGGATCAAGGCTCATTTCCTGATTCAGATACATATACCGGCTGGCGGCATCCGCGAACCATCCGGCATCCGATTGCCAGGCATAGTAGGCACCCACAGTGGCCAGACGGTGTTTTTCCTGATTCTCACCATTAACCTTACCCTGGGTGTAGCTCAGGCTGATGCCTGCCATTTGCGCACCGCTGTGCCTGTCCCAACCGACATTCAGCGTCTGCTGATCACTCTTCAGCCCCAGAAAATGCCCTTTTTTGTGCTCAATGGTGACCCAGCTTCCGCTGTCATCCGGTAAGGCGCGCAGGCTATCTGTGCGATTGTGCAGCTGGCTGACCGCCTCACTGAAAATATATTGCCGTGATGCCATCAGCGCGCGGGTATGCTGGATCAGAGGCTGGTTATCATAAACGGAGAACCAGTCATCCGGGTTAAAGGCTGTTTTTTTGGCTTCCTCTTCTGCTTTTTCAGCTTCTTTCGCTTTTTCTTCGGCTTTTGCCTTTATGTCGGCCTCTGCTTTTTCTTTTTCAGGCGTAACCTGATCTTCTGCCGGAGTCCCGGATTCAGAAGTCATGTCTGTGATCGGGTCTGACACGGGGAGGCGTTCTGGCGGAGTAGTTACGTCCTGCACAGGCGTGGATGCTGATGCGACGTCTGGATCAGGGCTGGATTCTGGCTCAGGTTCAGCTGACAGATTACGTTCAAGTATCCACAATACGCGGTTGTTATTATCTTTCACCTCATAGTTCGGGGTATATATGCTGAATCCGCTATAGCTGTCTGCAAACGAGAAGTAGTCATGCGACGTCCCGGCGGGGGCATCCACCATTACCATATCCTGAGACAGCGCGAGCTGTTCTTCATCACCCCGGAATAAGTTCACATCCAGCAGATTATCGCCACCGCTTGCGGCGTTTTTAATCATCAGCTTATCGTTTTCAAGAGTTGATGGTTTTACGCCTAACATCAGCTTCAGCCCGGTCGCATCCAGCGTATCGACGCTTAGTGTTTTGGCGCGCCAGTTGCCTGCAGGCACCATCGAAAGCGAAGCGTCACGCTGTGCCAGCAACGATGTGACATTACTGTTGCCTGTCATGCTCCAGTTCGCGGTTGACGCCAGCGTCATCTGGCTTTTGCCGGTTGAAGTCACGGCACCCTGATAGTCAACGTTCCCCAGATAAAGTGATGCGTTACTCGCCAGCCGGACGTCGCCTTCTACTTCGCTGGCAGGCAGCAGTGCAAGGAGCTCTGCGCTACGTTCTGGCTGACTGCAGGAAGTCACTTCAGAATAAATTCTGGCATAACAACGCCAGCTTTTTTCTGCTGCCAGCCGGCTGTCGTTATAGCCAAAGGCGAGCGTGGCCGATTCGCCAGCAACAATATTTGCTTTAACGCCAGCGTACTCTCCAACCTGAAAATAGGTGCCGGAACTCACATTAATCTGATTGGCTTTAAACAGTGAGGTACTCCAGTCGTCATCAATAACCGCGCCACCCGCATGGGCCACAGGCTGACCTGACAGGATCAATGTGCCGTTATCTATCGTCAGATCACCTTGCAGGTTCATTCCGCCAGTCAGGGCCGTAATTGCAGTAGCGTTCTGAGGCCGGATGTTAACGTTCATCACACCATTCAGCACATTTTCCCGCATTTCGCCCAGAAAACCGCGGAATGCCTGAACATTTAGCTGTGTCAGACGATGATTGATCGCTTCGTCTGGGTCGGTACCCAGATAGGTCCAGGTAGAGGTGGATGATTTATTGGTTGGGAAATACCAGTATGAGGCCGTCTTTAACTGGAAATATTCAGTGTCTTTTGTGTAGGGGTTTTTGTAGACATAAATATTACCTGGCGTGCCTTTTGGGTTACTGCCCTTAAAGGTGTAAAAAGGAACGTCGGCAGCAGTATAGCCTGTGATATTCAGCGTTGCAGCGCTATCACTGTGATTAACCAGCTGAGCGCCATTGTCAGTATGATTGATTTTTTTAAAGCTGAGCGTATTGCCCTTTAAATCTAAACGCCCTCCGCGATAGCCAAAAAAAATCTGGTCACTGGCCACCTGACTGGCATCATTTAACACCACGGTTGGCCGGCCACTGACTAACGTAACGGCTGAAAATGCCTGTTTCTCGCCTGAAGCATCAGCGTGCTGATCGAGAATGACAGTGCCATCGCCCACATTCAGCGAACCCGAATTCACGCCTTCAGCATTCACATGTAGCGTACCAGAGCCAATTTTATGCAGCGCATCACCGGCTAATCCATTGACCTGCCATACAACCTCGTGACCCGCGTCCACCTCAATGCCGCCGCCTGCCCAGGTCGCATTCACATCTTTTGCTGAACCCACCGTGTAGTTACTGGAGAACTGAAGTTTGCCTGCGCCCATATTGATCGGCGAATTTAATGTGATTAGCCCCCCGCTCCCGTTAAAGCGTAGATCTTTAGAAGCATCCAGTTCTGCAGTGGTGGCTGCAGAGGGTGCTACTGTCGCATAGGTCGAAGCCAGTCCCGCCCAGTCCCACGCGGTACCATCTTGTGTAATTGACGCGTTGTTCCAGAAAATTGTTCCTTTGCCAGCGCGGTCAACTACATCAGGTAACGTACTGGCAGCCTGTACTGAAGCGACAAAGTCTCCGGGGATATAACCTGCAACAGAACGCTTCCGGTAGAGACCGCTGTCAGAATCATAACCGACATGTACCGCGACGAGTTGCCATTGCTGCCCGATGTCATCCCAGGCGAAAACCGGACTACCGCTGTCCCCGGCATTAGATCCAATGGAAAGGGGGGTGGTATTTACATCATCAGGTCCGAGGTTGTAATAACGCAGATAGGTTCTGTTGGACAGTCCCCGCACATTATCCGCGCTGATTGTGCCGCCAGATTTCCAGTTATAAGCTCCCGTCAGACGGATCCGCTTCGTCTGCTCGTCATTAATTTGCTCCTGTGTTCCTGCTCCCACACGCGTATACCAGGCATAACGTGATTTATAGTCAGACAGAAAGTCCGACCTGGACGCATAGCTATAGGGAGCAGCTTCCGTTACAACTTTACTGAAGCGTGGGGCATGAAAGTCCTGAGAAGTGTGGTCATTGTGATTGATAATACGGTAAGTGGTGGCATATCCGGCGCCGTTGCCAAAACTGACCGTTTTATAATTTGTATTGTGCTTCACACTCAGAGCATATGAAGGCGAAACCAGTGTTGCATAACCCGACGAAGAGACCCCGCCAAAATCGGGAAGGGGAAAATGAAGCGTGTCAGATAACGATCCATCTTTCTTATAAACCGGAACATTTATTGAACCGACGCTATATCTACCCATGTTTTCTGCAAAATCACGATATTCCTGCACGTCAATATCGTTAAGCATGATACCCGCATAAGATTTTGTACAAATAAAAAAGGCACAATGTAACGCCACACTCCCGAAATATCTCAACAGATCACCCTCATGAGGCCATAATTAATTAAGATAAATTTCTTTGTTGAATAGTATCACCACGCCATCTTATGACTGAATCCGCACTTCTTTAAAAGATTGATTAAAGTCAAAAAAAACAGACAGAAAAAAACTGAAAACCGATAAAAGCATGAATTTAAAAGATATAAAAAAATCACCAGAATGGTATAACCATCATGTTCATGTTAAAAACAAGTATGTAAAGGAAGGTTCTGATTAACAAAAAGAGCAAAATAACAGGGGTATTCTGAGTCAGTCAAAAGCCCTGAACGCACCCCTGTTTTTCACCAGGCATTGAGTTTTACTTTTTTAAGAAAGAAGGTTAAATCATGAAAGACTGGCCGGATATCATTCGCCTGAATCATAATATATCGTTGTTCAGGCAAAGATATAAATGTTACTGCGGATGGTCACGGTGATATAATGCCCATTGCTCAATACGTTCACCAGAAGGCAGCAGACAATATCGTGTACTGTCCGTTGAAGATGCTCCCTGTTCCTCCCTCCCGCCATGCTGAAGACACCATACGCTGGCAGGATTGCGCATCGCCATACGCTGCGGCTCCTTAACGCGTGGAGCACAGGCGGTAAGTTGAAGAGCCAGCAATATTACTGAAATGCCTGAAATCTGTTTTATAGTCATCATAAAAGCCTCTGAATAACGTATCCAAAAGTGTAGTCTGAAAGGCCGGCATCCGATCCATCCAGCACTGACCATGCAGAATAAAGATCACTGTTTGCTATAGATCGACAGCAGCAAAGAAATGGCCGGGATGGCTTTCAGCCTTCAGCGTAAGAGCACTATCGACCATTAAAATGATAAAATAGTCTCACTAAACCACCTCTTAACCATCACTATTCAGTGACAGGGCAGAATGAATCATCGCACGCGAGAAAAGGAGACAAGCAGACCAATTGTGATGCTTATGCTGTTGACACATGGTCCGCAATCTAAACCCCAGGCAGTAACCTGATAATGAAGGGGTGATATTGAATGATTCAGCGCCTGGTCAGTAGTATGCCTCTCATCTTCACTAAAAAGCCGCAACTCTCAGACTGTATGAGCGATGACCAATAAATAATATTTCTGTTCAGCCCCTGAATAGACTGTCATCCGTACAATTATGGGGCCGTGATTATGATTAAACCTCAACAGAATTTATAACGCCTCTGTATAGCTCCAGCAGGGATAGATCATTGATGAATGCATTGAATTCCATGTCGCCTCGTAAAGCGAATCGTCTCATAACGTTATATTTGTGCGCATAGACGGTCTTAGCGGACAGATTAAGCCGCTTTGCTGTCTGCCTGACACTGTAGCCCTTTTTCAAAAGGCTGAGTACCTGTAACTGAACGACTGTTATGCGGGCGAACCCGCATGATAAGCAATCCTCTGGTAAAAAGGTTTGCATCCTTTCATGAAAAGCCAGCCAGGAACAGATGATTTTTTCAGATATAGTACGAACAGAATCAAGCCGCGAAATAACGATCAGAGAGCGATAGCAGGCAGGAAGCTGTTCAGTAATAAGGTCGTCTGATTCATTAACAAAAACCATTATTATGCTACCGGGCTTACGATCGCGGAAAGCAGGTTGGCACATGTATAAGCGCCATTGCGAAACATTAATCAGGATAAAATCGGCCTGGCTGAGATTATGGCTGTCAAAGCCTGATAAAAATTCCACATTAGCTTCAGATAACAATGCGCACTCAATCACTTTTGAGATGCCTATCCTGAAGAAGTTATTTTCTTCTGTGCAAATGACTTTAAGATCCATTTTTCTCCTTAGGCATCTCAAAAACCAGTCATAAACTATCAGGTGAACTTCCCGTTAATCAGAACAAGCTCACCTTTTTCCTTCAATTCTTTCAGTACTCTGCAGATAGAGCTTTTAGAAAGATGTGAACTATTTTCAATCAGATAAAGCGCAGAGAAACGCTTCTTGAGATGCGGAGGCAACTTTTCCCACCGGCCAATTAAAGAAACAACCTCGTCGTGTGAGTTGTTTTTTGGCAACTGAATGTAATTCATTAAATCTGAATATTGTCCTGACAAAACAGACATCGCATCATTGAACAGGTCTTTTTCGAAAATCAGACGCCAGAAAACATCATAATCGATAAAACTCACTTTACCGTAATCCACCCTCTCCAGATATACCGGTGGCTCATCAAGAGCGGGTGTTACTCCTACAACAAAAGGTGCAGAGACAATGTTAAGAACCTTATTTTCACTCTTGATCTTGAGTAAGAAATCGCCATCAAGGATAAACATGACACGACGTACATTATCTTTAGTCAAATGATAACGACGTTTACCACGCGAAATCTCGTCTGGATTAGCAACCTGCGTATACCCTGCTAATGCATCGATAATACGCTCATGATTTTCAGTCACTCTATACATAATAATTAACTCAATCTCACCAACACAGGTTAGTGATTAGTAGAAAAATCAGTAAAATCGGTTTTATAATCTTCTTATTTTCGCCTGGTTTGCTGCGGTTTTTTGCCTCATTTCAGTCGCAGCCGATTCAATTACGCTCTTATTCGTTCCACTATAGTAAAACGGCTACGATAAAACTCAACACCACAAACAGGCAAAAAGGAAGAGCATAGAGCCATTCAATGGCTTATAAACCAGATATTACACCGTAAAATGTAAATCCATCAGCAAAACAATCCACAAAGTAGTTGTTTAGTGACAGTGTTATAACTTTTCTCGCAAAATAAAACCGTTCATAATCATTTGATATTTCATGTTATAAATCAGATACGGCGATAGCATGAATGTATAAAAGATAACAAACCTGAATTATTATTGAGAAGAATACCCTCATATTGGAATCATCGTTATACCCTCATATAGAACCGAAAGGTTAAAATTTATCTTCTGAAGGCAATTAAACCATAACAATGTCAATTAGGAGACTTAAGTTACAATACACCTTATATTTAGTTTTATATTCTGCACTTAAGCTTACATTTAGTTTTATGTTTCGATATGTTTTTTTTGAAGCTCTTCCGGCCTTCACCTGTCAGCACAAATGAGAATGTATTTTGATAATGAAACTATCATGCATACGCCATATCTCCGCCGCTGCCTGGAATTCAGAAATCCTTCACGCGTCATCAGCGCGCTTATCGTTTTTCACAGGTTAATCTGTGACCTCACCTGCACGGTATACATCAGTGCCAGAGATATACATCAGTGCCAGAGATGCACTGAACTGTGAAAGAAAAATGCCATGCAAAATCCGGAGAAAGTTAAGGCTCTGTAAGATTTAACAGGGATGGTGACAGGAGAAGAATTAACAACCCGTTCAGCTTATGCCTTATTCCATATCAGTCACGTTCAGGTAGCACTGTTCCTTAGAGGATACAGAGAAAAATCTGGCCATTCAGATGCCAGCATTACGCTATAAGCCCATCCCCCGATAACGCTTTCAGCGTACTCTTACCTTTAGTTTATAAGGGGATGACGCAGGTAATCGCGAAGAGCAGGCTTTACAATCCAGCATTTAACTTAACGCCTGCCTATACAAAATGCGAATAATCAACGGAACATTAAGGACATTAAAGCTGAAGGCCAAAATTCCATTTAATTTTAATATATTGTTTCAGTAAGAAAACTCTGGCTGACACGTCAAAACAGAGTAACCCACTGAAAAGAAACGCCTATTTCTGAATAATCAGAAAATACGCATTAAAGATGCAAGCCATGGCTCTTCACAAAAATAAAACCCGAGCTTAATAATCAATCCCATTTCAGAGAGATGAACCCAGCCTTAATTTAAATTAAGAATTATTAAGAACAGTTCACAAGCAACAGGATCAGTCAGGATTTAGTCTTTTTTGGCCGGGTAATATTCTTAATCTTCCGGCCACTAAAATTCCGGGTAACTTCAAAGCAGGGCAACCTGTCTATATAGGGAAATTTGAGATGAAAAAACTAGCTTTTTTAACTGCATCAGTTGTTTCAGCACTGTTTGCATCACAGGCTTTTGCAGTGTCTGGCAATACCATCACATTTCAGGGTGAAGTAACTACTGATACCTGTAGTGTAACGATTAATGGTAGCGACGCTAAACCAGTGGTACTGCTGCCTACCGTCAGCGTTGATGCTCTGAAAGTGGGGGGGGCAACTACAGGTAACACAACTTTTGAACTCGACGTAACTGGTTGCTCAGCTAAAGACGACTCGACTATTTATGCTGAGTTTATTGGTAACAACGTAAGTACTAACGGTAACCTGAAGAATATGGCCACAACGAATCCTGCAGGAAAAGTTGAAATTCGGATTATTAAGGCTGATGAATCTGCGTTCAATTTTAGCACTAAACAAACAGACAAGTTAACACCACTGAAATCTGGTGCGACTAATGCAACTTATACTGCGCAATATTATGCTGATGGTCAAGCCACAGCGGGTGCTGTTGAAGCTACTCTGCAATATGCAATCAGCTACAATTAATAAAAATCAGCAGAGAGGGAAACTTAATCTGGCTAAAGATTAGATAAGTTCGGCCATGGAAGGCTGCCTTACATTATTGAGTAGCAACTTTAACGGATGGCTATTATGTCTCGATTTCTTATAACTCACTCATCATGGCAAAATATTTTTTTATTATTGGTTATTGTCTTTAGCCCCTCAACGTTTTCCAGCGTAGTGATGTCGGGATCACGCATTATTTATCCTTCTGATGCTAAATCCATCGATGTGCAGTTAAAAAATAATGATAGCTTTCCTTATGTGATACAGACATGGTTTGACAATGGCGACGAAAAGTCCACCCCGGCCACCGGTAAAGCCCCTTTTGTCGCGACTCCCTCCACCTTCAGGATTTCTTCGAAGGATGGACAGGTATTACGTATTTTTTTCGTCGGCGGAAAAACATTACCTCAGGATCGGGAATCTGTTTTTTATTTTAATTTTCTGCAGGTTCCACCCGCGAATGTCGGTGATGATACCGGCAATAAAATGGTTGTCATGCTGAAAAACAGATTAAAAGTTTTCTATCGCCCTGCCTCATTAGAGGCTAATCCAAAAAAAATCTTTGATTATTTAACGTTCAGCAATATTTCTTCATCCAGCGTACGCATTACCAATACCTCGCCCTATTATATTTCGCTCAGTAAGGTTTCAGTAAGAGGTGCCATTGCGAAAGAAACACCCCCTATGATTTCTCCCTTCTCAACCGTTGATGTCCCGTTAAAAAAAGGAAAAGCGACAGGGACTTCCCAGGGAATTGAAATCGGATTAGTGAATGATTATGGAGCAACGGTGACCTATGAATATCCAATCTAGCCATAGAAAGGCGGGATTTCGACTGGCTGTCATCAGTTGCGTTGTTAAAACCGCGCTTCTTACTCAGGCCGTTCATGCTGAAGAGTACCATTTTGATAGTCACTTACTGGCAGGTTCAGGGTTTGCAGATGGCATCGATCTCACTCAATTCAATGAAAAAGAGATCAAAATCCCGGAGGGGCAACAAACCCTGGATATCAGTCTGAACGGTACAAAAATCAAAAGTAAAGTGCCGGTTAATTTCCGTAAACGAGCTACCGCTAAGCCAGAAGAAAACGCACAACCGTGTCTCGATGACGGACTGTTAAAATTACTGCAACTTAAAACAGAATTACCAACAGAACCGCAGAATCAATGTCTTTTCCTGATGGATATCACTCGACAGGGTAACTGGAGGATAAAGCCATCTACGCTAACGCTTGATTTTTTAATCCCGCAGGTCTTACTTAATCGACAGCCGCGCGACTACATTCCCGTTTCAGAGTGGGATGCGGGCACGCCACTGCTCTTTTTGCGCCATAACACCAGTTTCAATCGCACTCTTCTGCGCAACAATCACAATAACTACCTCTGGAGCATGATTAACGCGGGTGGTAACCTGGGAATGTGGCAGTTACGTCATCAGGCCAACATTCGCTATATGGAAAGCAGCACTGCAGGCGATCATTATAAATGGAACTCGGTACGCACCTGGGTTCAGCGTCCGCTACCAGCCATATCCAGCCAATTAACGGCAGGAGATACGTTTACTGATAGCGCGATGTTTGGCTCAGTCTCCTTTAACGGTGTGAAACTTGCCACCGAACAGCGTATGTGGTCTCAGTCTCGCCGCGGATATGCGCCGGAAGTGCGTGGGGTGGCGACCAGTAACGCTCGTGTTGTTATCAGCCAGGGCGGCAATGTCATTTATGAAACACAGGTTCCACCAGGCCCCTTTCTGATTAATGATCTCTATAACACCCGCAGTCAGGGTGATTTAAAAGTGCAGATCATTGAAGCAGACGGTAAATCTTCATTTTTCACGGTGCCTTATGCTGCGGTTCCTGAATCGATGCGCCCTGGTAACCTGAGCTATCAGTTTGCCGCCGGCAGAGTCAGAAATTATTATTCCGTTCAGAACGCTTTTACAGAGGGCGTTCTGCAATATGGCCTTAGCAACAGTATTACCTCTAACACCGGAGCGCGCTTCGCTAACAATTATCAGGCGCTGTTGATGGGGGGCGTCTATGCTTCTGATCTTGGGGCACTGTCATTAAACACCACCTGGTCACATGCCAAAGTTGAAAACGACACGACGAAAAGTGGCTGGCGTGCTGAAGCATCCTATAGCAAAACCTTTTCGACCAATACTAACCTGGTGCTGGCAGCTTATCGCTATTCCACCTCAGGTTATCGCGATCTTCAAGATGTGCTGGGTGTACGGCATCAGCAACGCGAGGGCGCTTCATACTATTCTGATACCTTAAAACAACGTAATCGCTTATCGGCAACAGTCAGTCAGAACATGGCGGATTACGGCACATTGTCACTCAGCGGCAGCAGTACCGACTATTACAATAATCGTTCACGTATTTCTGAAATCCAGCTTTCCTACAATAATGCATGGAAAAAAGTGAACTACAACATCAACGTTGGACGGCAGCGTTCCTCATTGAGTACCAACACTATCTACAGTGTTAATGACAACGATTACGACGCCAGCGGCTATCAAAAATATACGGAAAACGTTATATCGGTTGGCATCTCTATTCCGCTTGACTGGCGCGATAACCGGTCGAGTTTTTCCTTTGACTTAACCCGGGATAAAAATACTACGTCAGCAACCACCTCACTATCAGGTTCTGCCGGTCAGAATAGTGATTTCACATACTCCTTATATTCCAGTTATGACAAATATCTCACTGTTGAGCAGGGTAAAAGCCATGCTATGCGTTGGGGAGCCAATGTGCAGGAGCGCACCCGTGCAGGAACCCTGCGCGCCTCCTATGCCCGCAGCGCTGATTACCACCAGATTGGATTGGGCACCTCAGGTACGCTGGCCATTCACGGTGGGGGCATCACTTATGGACCTTATACCAGCGAGACCTTTGCCCTTGTCGAAGCTAAAGGTGCCCGTGGTGCGCGTATTAACAATGGCCAGGGTGCGAAGATCGATGCATTCGGCTACGCCATCATTCCTTCACTGGTTCCTTACCGTTACAACACCGTCAGCATCGACGGCAACTCACTCTCTCAGGATGTTGAACTGGAAGGCGGCAACGTGCGTGTAGTCCCGGTGTTCGGCAGCGTGCCCAAAATTGCCTTCAAAACCCTGGGCGGTACCCCTGCCCTTATTCTTGCTGTACTACCTGATGGTACGCCTGTACCTATGGGCGCAGAAGTCAAAGACAGTGAGGGCAACAGCATGGGGATGGCCGGTCAGAACGGACAGATTTATGCGCGTCTTCCCCAGGCGTCTGGCACGTTATTTGTGGTTTGGGGACGCAGCAAACAATGCCGCATCAATTATCAGTTACCGACCCTAAAAGATGACGGCAGTTTTGCTCATCTTACTGGCACCTGCATTCAGTAAAAATCTTACAGTGAGAAGAGAGATGACCCCTGATATCACTAAAATAAATTCGTGGCTATTAGCTTTTTCACTTATAGCCTGCGCCCCATCTGCTCAGGCTTTTTGCTACAAGGTAACAGATCCGACGCCTGGCAAAAACCACAATCAAATACCAGAAGAGTTAGCAAAAGAATATTCAGCCAGAGCGTGGAATATGACAAATACTGGAGACCAGGGAGCACAGACTATTACTTTTCCTGTAATCAATATTGGGTCAGGCGGCCGCCTTGGAGCATTAGCGCCAGCAGGTGAGCAACTCAGCCAGACGAGTCTGGACATCACTCAAGGCCTGGACCCGTCATATGAGCCTAATCAGATTCTCTTCAAATGTGATTTGAGCGATGCCGACACACTGTATGAGCTTTACGCTACAAACGGTAAAATGAACCTTTATGGAGGTAAGGCTGCCAGTGATGTTGACAATGCATATTTGACACCAGCAACTTATATCGCCTTCCGACTTACTCATTTAAAAACAGGCAACTATTACACCCCATACTGGCAGCAGCGTAAATTAATGGAAGGAGAAGACTATATAGTTTTTGGCTCAAATATTTACGTTAAAGCTATGGCATTTAGTGGCGTGACATTTGAGTTAATAAAAACTTATGATTACGATGGTGTGCCTTCAAGAACCCCATTTTCAAACAACTTAGCACCAGAAGGGGTTGTGACGTTCAAAGGTAACGGTATTAATAATGTTCTCACCACCTCAGTCCTGGGCTCTACAAACCCGGGTGTTAACCTTGTGGCAAGATGGAGTTTGTCAGGCGGCTCGACTACAGTTATATATGGCAAAACCTGCACGCTGGGTGAATTTGACCAGGTGGTTAACCTGCCGCCTATCAGCGTCAATGATTTAGGTAATGGCCTGAACAGCGTGGCAAGTTTTAATGTTGCAATAGAGTGTGAAAAAGGTGCCACCTCTGGCACAACGTCCAGTGATACCAATCCACCTGTTGCCGTAGGATTCTACGTGACGAATGATGTAGCCAGTAAGAAACTCGGACTACAAACCGGTGCCGGCGGTATCACTTACTTACTGGATGATAATTATGGAGGCAGCGGCGTCGCATCCGGAGTTGGCATTCGTATCTATTCCTCAAATAACCAGGCGCTGAATCTTTTATCTGATAATAAACAGGCCGGCAATGGTCCAGACGCGGGCTGGTATGGATTTGCCGACCTGATGAGCGAGACAGGTTTAACGAGTTCCGGCGGGACCACTTATGCAGGCACTTTTACCGCATCACTCGAACAGCTTCCAGTTCCAGGTTTAGAATTAAAGTCAGGATCGGTCAATGCACGAGCGCAGATTATTGTCAGTCTTCAGTAACCTGCTACTGGCCGGTGCTCTGAGTCTGGGCATCGGCACAGCCAGCGCGGTTGTTAACAGCACTCAGAGTCGCCTGGTTTTTAATGAAGGTAGTCAGGTTGAATCCCTGACCGTGGTGAACTCGGTCAGAGCTCCGGCACTGGTGCAGGTATGGACCGACGATAATGATCCACTCAGCCCCCCGGATCGCATCAGCACGCCGGTTGTCGTCATCCCCCCACTCTTTAAGCTGGCACCGGCTGAATCACGCAGTTTGCGGGTCATGCTGCTTTCCCGCGATGGTATGCCGAAAGATCGTGAGCGCCTCTACTGGCTTAATATTTATCAGATTCCGCCTAATACACAGCAGCAGGAAGCAATGGAAAAAAAGTTAGTTCTGCCATTACGCATTCGGTTGAAAGTGTTTGTCCGTCCGATCGGAATTAAAGCGCCGGATGAAGCAACGGGTGAAAAGCTTATCTTCACGCTTAATCACGCCGGAACGCCCAATTCAGTGCTGAACATCAATAACCCTACACCCTATTACATATCCATCGTCGATATCCGTCTCGGAACAAAGCCCCTGAAAGCGGAGATGATCGCTCCTTTTTCTTCCGTCGCTATCTCAGCGGCAAATGCAGGTAATAATCGTGTGCTCAGCTGGACTGTGATTGACGATTACGGTAAGCAGATGCCCTATAAAAGAGAGTTACGCAGCCCGTGAAAATTAACATACCCGATACATTAAATATAACTTACTTCCATAAATATCATATGTCCTATGATTTGATTGCTTCATACATTCAGCAGAAATTAAATATAACCAGTCTTAATTTACAACATTTATCTGATCCAAAAAGTTTGCTAGCAGCCTCAGAAAAAAATAGTATTGATATTGTCATCATTAATTCCGCCTGTTTATTTGACGGTGCTTTCCGGGAGGCAGACATCAGAAAAATGCTCACGGCGCTTTGTAAAAATCAACATATTAAAACCCTGTTTTTTGCGCAAAACATGAAGGCAGCCCTGCTTAAAAAAATGATCGACACCGGGATCGATATTATGATGAGTTCTCAGGACACGCCTCAGGAACTCGTTCAGGCGCTCACGAGCGTATTGAGCTCATCCTCAGGAGAAACGTATGTTTCCCGCTCTGTGCGCGAGCATTTAAAACAAAAGTGTAGTGACCTGACCCCCAAAGAGTGGGAAGTCATCAATCTTATCCATAAAGGCTATTCACTTTCAGAGATATCCTCAAAGAAGTGTCGGGCAAAAAGCACTATTTCTACGCAAAAAAGAAATGCGATGAATAAATTGCAATTGAAAAACGAGACAGAATTATTACGTTTCCTGCATCAGAATACATTATTTAATTCCTACTAATTTCGGAGCCTAATGTTTATTAAGTATATTGCCCCGCTGGCAGTAGGGTTATCACTGTCCGGTCAGTCGTTCGCACTGACGCTTCAGGAATCGCTTATTGCCGCTAATCACTATAATGCAGAAATTAATGCTGCGCGTCGTATTCATGATGCCGAATCACAAAAAAAAAACCAGGGATTCGCAGGCTTGTTACCGAAAATTACACTTGATGGTTCCTGGAGTAAAACCGACCAGCCGGATGCTGCTTATTCTGCCGGTGTCACCCGTCATAACTATAGTGTAAACCTTGCACAGCCCGTTTTTGATATGGCGAAGTATGCCTCCTGGCGCAAAACTATTGTGATCGGGGATCTGGCGGATGTGAATTTACTCATCGCTCAGCAACAGCTTATCAGCGATGTCACGACGGCTTTTTTCGGTGTGCTTTATCAGCGCGCAGTACTGAAAACCAGTCAGCGGGTTCTTTCTGCGTTTGAGGCAAAATTGAAACAGGCACAGAAAGCGCTGGAAGTCGGTGATGGCACCCGTCTTGATGAAGCAGATGCGCAGGCCAATTATGACAGAGCGGTGGCTGATAAGCTGGCGGCAGAAAACGATCTGAATGATGCAAATCTCTCTTTTCATCAGCTTACCGGTCTGGATGCGCAAGGTATTTCAGATAAAAGCCTGGCTTGTATTCGTTTTAGCGATTCCCTCTTTCCTGAAAAGTTAAAACATGATGCTGCAGCTAATAATCTGGACGTGCTGGCCGCGATTGAGAAACGTAAATCCAGTGAAACAGATATTCTGGCTGCGACCGCCAGTCATATGCCCGTGGTTACTCTCCAGGCGGGTTACGGTAAAAACTGGAGCCGGGCTGAAGATGGCAATTATCTTGATACCCTATTTGGCACCACGTCAAAAACCGATAACACGCAGATAAGCGTGAATGTATCCGTCCCGCTCTTTGCCGGAGGTGGCCAGATCTCGCAGAGTCTGGAAGCCGCACACCGTTATGAACAAAACAAGGATCTGGTCATTGATGCCCGGCGCAAAGCCGAACAGCAGGCATTTCAGGCGGCATCTGCGGTGCAGACTAACCAGTCGAAAATCAAAGCTTATCAGCGTGCAATCGCCTCAGCGGAAAAACGCCTGACTGCGACCCGTTATGGCCGGAAACTCGGTCAGCGGACGCTGATAGACGAATTCAATGCTGAAAAGATTACTTTCAGGCGATTCAGGATCTGGCACAGGCACAAAACTCGCTAATCCAGTCGATTGTTAAATTGAAAACAGCCACCGGCATGCTCGATTACGCCGCAATTAAAAATTTTAGCTGTGGTTCAGCATCACCAGGAATCTGACAGATGAACAACGATTTATTTCGTAAAGAGTCGCTGGAAGCGAAAAAAATTAAAGTATTAGGCTCGGTGGCGCTTTATTGCCCCCCTTACAGATGGGTAATCATTACTCTTATCTGCTTACTGGTCGCAATACTCATCGCATTTTGTGTTTTTGGCAGTTACACCAAACGGGAAAGTGCGCAGGGCGTACTGGTGCCGGAAAAGGGGATGATGACGATCACGGCGATGAGCGCAGGAACGGTGATTGCTCTCCCTGCCCGTGAAAGTGACAGCTTACAAAAAGGGGATAAGATTGCGACCGTCTCCTCAGAAATTTCTACCCGTTTTGGACAGACCCGTGAAGCCATTGCCAGCCAGCTGGAACTACAAAAACAGGCTCTGAATAACCAGTTAATCAACCTGGACCAGCTGAACAGTGAAACGCTGAAATCGTTGCAGGAAAAAATTCGTTTATTTGAACAGCAATCGGTGGAGCTGGACAAAATATATCGTCAGCGAACTCAGCAGATTGCGTTATCAAAAGCCCAACTCAAAAAAATAAGTGCGATGCGTAAGGAAGGCTATGCCTCTCATACGCAGGTAGAACAGCAACAGAATGACTTACTTGATGCCAGCGTCCGCTTACAGGATGTAGCACGCCAGCGCATTGATGTTCGCCAGCAACTGGCTCAGGCAAAACAGCAGTTGCGTGAACAACCGCTCAATTACTCACAGCAGAAGAATGACCTGCAGCAGAAACTCGCTGATAACGCCCAGTCATTAATGGAAAACGAATCGCGCCGTTCCATTGAATTGCGTGCGCCGGAAAAGGGTACGGTCAGTGCCGTGCTGGTGAAACAGGGCCAGGTGGTCAGTGCTGGTCAAACGCTGGCGATGATACTTCCAGACAATGCCCGTTTACAGGCGCGGATTATGCTCAGCAGCCGGGCAATAGGTTTCATCCGGCCGGGACAGCGTGTGGTACTGCGCTACCAGTCTTTCCCCTGGCAGAAATTCGGTCAGCAGTACGGCACCGTATCAGAAATCTCAAAATCGGCCCTCTCGCCTCAGGAAGTTGCGACCATCACCGGTGACAACCAGGCCAAAGAATCCATGTATCAGGTGAAGGTTACGCTGGATAAACAGACAGTTCAGGCCTATGGCCGGCAGGTCAGTCTGCGCCCCGGCACGGGACTGGAAGCTGATTTTATTATCGATAAGCGTCGCATCTATGAATGGGTTCTTGAGCCACTTAATGCACTGGGCAAAATGACGTCTCTGTAATTTTTCTTTATTAATCAGGGTTATTATGGATTTATTTCACAAACTTAATCTGTCGTTTCGCCAGAAGCTACCCGTTTTACGTCAGACTCAGGCCGCCGAGTGTGGCCTGACCTGTATCGGAATGATCGCCGGGTTTTATGGTCACCATATAGATATGGTTTCGCTGCGTCAGCGGTTTCCCACCTCTCTGAAAGGCAGTACGCTGGCGAATGTGATGTCATTTGCACAGAATCTTGGCCTTGGCAGCCGTGCCGTGCGTCTTGAACTGGATGAACTGAATAAGCTGAAACTGCCCTGTATATTGCACTGGGACATGAACCATTTTGTCGTGCTTAAAGGCATCACAAAAAATAAACTTATCATCCATGATCCGGCGCGTGGTGTTCGTAAGGTGGTGATGGATGAAGTCTCAGACTCTTTCACCGGCGTGGCACTGGAACTCTATCCGGTCGCGACGTTTGAGAAGAAGGATGAGAAAAAATCTATCTCAATGCTGAGCCTCATTCGCAATGTATCCGGCATTGGCTCAGCCTTTATGCAGGTCGCATTGCTCTCGGTCGCGCTGGAGTTTTTCGGCATCATTACACCCTTCTACATGCAATGGGTGATAGATCAGGTACTGGTCTCTGCAGATCGCGATTTACTGACATTGCTCGGTGTGGCATTCATCTGCATCACACTGTTCCAGAACCTGATTACGGCTTTGCGCAGCTGGGTAACGACCTGGTTCTCCAGTATGCTGAGCGTGCAGTGGTCCTCAAATCTCTGTGCCCATTTACTGGGATTACCGCTGAATTACTTTGAAGAGCGCCACGTTGGCGACATTCTTTCGCGATTTGGCTCAATATCGACCATTCAGAATACGCTCACTGGCCGCTTTATTTCATCTGTTTTCGATGGTGTCATGGCGCTGGTTACGCTCGGGGTTATTTTCACCTATAACGCAACCCTGACGTTCGTGGTGCTCGGTCTTTTCCTGCTCTACGCTCTGATTCGCTGGATCTCATTTGAGCCATTCCGCCGGGCGAATGAAGATCAGCTGATGGCATCAGCTGTGGTGCAGTCTCAGCTGCTGGAATCCATCCGTGGCGTACAGGCGATCAAACTGAATAACAAACAGGACTTGCGCGTCTCTACCTATACCAATGAGACGGTGGAATCCACTAATAAGGGCATTACCACACAGAAGCTTTCAATCGGTTTCAGTACCTTACAGGGCACGATTTCCGGTATTGGTAAAATAGTCCTGATTTGGCTGGCCGCGTCGCAGGTACTGGACGGTAACTTTACCAGCGGGATGCTGGTAGCCTTTATCTCTTTTTCGGATCAATTTATCTCGCGTTCTGCGGGGCTGATTAACGCCCTCATAGAGTTCAAAATGCTGCGGCTGCACGGCGAGCGTCTGTCGGATATTGTCCTGAGTGAACAAGAGCAGAACATGGAAAGTCATGTCGCACTGGCAGAGGAAAAGGGGCCGGTACGTATCGACATCAGCGCCCTCTCCTTTCGTTACTCCGCAAACGATCCGGAGATTTTCACTGACTTTAATCTGAGTATTGCAGCGGGAGAATCGGTTGCGATCATCGGCCCATCGGGACAGGGAAAGACCACTCTGGCAAAGCTATTACTTGGCCTGCTGAAACCAGACGCTGGTTGTATCTCCGTTAACGGCGTCGATTACACTAAGCTGGGGATGACCTGTTACCGGGATCTGATCGGTAGCGTGATGCAGAATGACATGATGTTTGCTGGCTCAATCATGGACAACATCAGCTTTTTTGATAGCAACCTGGACCGACAGCGGGTTGAAAGCGCGGCGCGCATTGCTCAGATCCATAACGATATTATTGCCATGCCAATGGGCTATAACAGCATGGTTGGCGACATGGGATCGTCACTGTCAGGTGGGCAGGCACAACGAATCATTCTCGCACGAGCCCTTTACCGTCAGCCTCGCATACTGATTCTCGATGAAGCGACCAGCCATCTGGATGTGGCAAGGGAAAGCGCCATCAATGATGCTATCAGGCACATGCATATTACGCGCGTTATCATTGCACACAGACCTGAAACGATTCTGAGTGCAGATCGTATTCTGATGATCAACCACAATGGTGTAAAATAACTAGCCAAATCTGACTTCGTTACATTAATAAACGATTCTCAGGTTAAGCTCGGGGACATTTAATATTCAGGGCAGTCTGCGCTCTGCCCTTCCATCAATAAAAGGAGAAAAGATGAAGAACCATTTAGCCTGTCTGGAAGGAAAGGTTTCATTTAATGAGGACGTCAACGTACAAAATCTTGACTTTATTAAATTCAGAACCGGACAGCAGATTTCTGTCAGCCGCGACCGTCTTCCGGAAGGAAATACTTTCCATGACCACATATCGCAGAAATTAAGTAATGCGCATAAAGTTTTTAATCGATTTAATTTGGTTAAAATGGAAAAATTTGCAGAACAGACACCTTTTACAGATGTTATCCATATCATTTATAATTTTTCATCAGGCCCTGCCGCTGAGCAACGCGCATGGCAGGTCACCTATGCCTGCCTCTTTGCAAACGACAAAATCATGAATTTCACTTCAGTTTATTCTGATGAAGAAGCGATGAAAAATGAATCAAACCGGTTATACCACTGTGTTACAAACTTTATCATGAATAAAAACTAATCCATCCTGAGCAATGTAGTCACACAGTGCATTTATACGCGGCAATCCAGGCAATCGCAGGATGCCGCATTACTGTGACTATTTCCCTTCCTCTGACGCATCAGGATTTTCCATCCCCAAAAATCAGGCTGCTGTGACTGACATCCTGACAGCCACTACCCAATACATCCCCAAATGAAAACGGAATAGTTAATGCTCACAATGTCCTGAGGTAACCCTGTAATGATAAAAACGCTAAACTAATCATTTTCTGCTGAGTTTAGTCTGATGCATAATCATTACATCATTAATGGCATTATTGAGTTTCATCCTGCGGCCAGTACACTGCGCAACCTGAACGATCCAGAAAAAGTTGTCGTTTTAAATTCGCCCGCAGGCCGTTGTCTTCTGTTATTGATAACAAGAAATGACACAATTGTTACTCAGCAGGAGTTCATGGAAATCGTCTGGGAGAAGAATGGCATGCTGGTTTCGCCTAATACCTTCTATCAGAATATTTCTATCCTGCGAAAAGGGCTAAAAAAGGTTGGACTACACGATGATCCCGTCGTGACGATTCCGCGAGTTGGTCTCACACTGGCCAGCGGCACCGATATCAAAAAGCGCAGCAGTGAGCATCTGGTCACCCTCTGTGAAGAAAAGACCCATTTTATGGATGAAAACGCTTTAGCTCTTGAACTGCCTGATCAAAAGCACCTTATTCAGTCGCAACATACTGAAGAGACGGAACCTCTGGCAGGGCAGCCAGCCGAATCATTACCTGCACAGTCAGCTAAGATCCCATCATTTAACATTGCAATCCAGAAAAAATCATCTTCTTTTATACTCTGGGCCCTGGGCCTGGCAGCCATTCTTTTCCTGATAATCACAGTCAGAAATAACCACGCAATGAGTCATTCCCGCAACTACTTTGGTGATTACCTTTTTCTGTCAAACGTTGCTGGCTGCCGCGTTTTTATCGCTGATAAGGATTCAGACTCAGATGGCAAAGCCAGAACTCTGGCTCTGGTCAGGAAGTTCAGTAGCAGCTGTAACCACCATCCCTGGGTCTATATTACCCATTTTCATACACTACCCAGAATATCTGTAATCCGTTGTAACAAACCAATGAATGAGGAAAACCAGTGTATTTCGGAGTATCATTTCAGAGGGCTTAAACAGGATGGTTAAAAAACTAATCAGAATTTTATTAGGCGCAGTAATTCTGGCAGAAACCATTTATTTTGTTCGGCCTTATGTCCAGCGGCGCCAGGCGGAAAGCCTGAACTGCGTGGCAAATTTGATACAACATTACGATAATCAAATCTATAACATTTCACTCAATTACCTCATCCGCGGTAATTTTGGCCTGGTTCATCTGTCCGGGCACTCAGACATCAATCCTGAAAAAATATTCAGCCGCAAGGTTTCCTTTAGGCTACAGCACAATGGCGATATTTATTACATGCTCGCTGAAAAAATCATTCGACTTCCTAATGATAAAATCAGTGACATGGAGCTTAGCCAGCACCTGCCCCGCTTTTTTATCACGCCAGGTAAGGAGATTTATCTGCGCATTCTGAAGCAGGAAAATAATAACTTTGTTTTTCTGGTTAATTCCATTCCGACTTTTGTCTGTAAAGACATATCCGGGTAATGGCAAAAATTACGGCTTACTCCAAAGCATTGCTCATTTTCATAATGCAGGTATGGGCGGCGTCTGTGTTAAACCGGAAGATGCATCTTCCGGTCCTGACGTTTAACATGCCCTTAATGCGAGCGGGTATGACTCAGTAACGCTTACAGGTGAACAGGTAGGAGAGCGGCCCGCTGATAAGATAGGCATGCTGATCAAGCTGCCTGACATCCAGCTGCAGATAGCTGGGGTCCAGTGTGATCTCTGCCAGCAACTGATTAAACACCGCATCGGGGGTGGTATCGTTTGTTGAGGTCACGATTGTTCTGATTTTATACCGGTAAGTATCACTGTCTATTTTATTTCCTTCGCTCAGTGCAATGCGTCGGTTAAGTGTCGTTACCGCGTCCCCGAAAGTGACCTGACCATTCAGCAGCAGATAGCCCGAGTGTGCATCAATAAAACGTAAATCCTGAGAAACCGCAAACTCAATTCTTTTCCCTTCCTGACGGCTGAGATCGTAACGGCTGAAAGCAGAACACCGGAACGGCAGATCGCTTTCCTGATAACGATAAAAATTAATGCCTGCGAAGATGGCCAGCAGCAATATCGCCAGCGTCACCGTCAGCATAAGAGTCGTGCTGCGTTTCAATACATTCTCCAGTCAAGATAGTAAAAGTTGTCACAGGAAATAATGTGGCCACGATTATCGAGATTACAGGCTGAAAGGATTGTTCTGCCGAAGTTAGTGGTGGTGAACGACGTGTTTTTATCAAAATAAAAACGTCGGCCGGCGGTGCAGGATTGATGATTTTCTTTGAGTATTTCCACTATCTGCCGGTTAATCGACTGGCGTTCGCTGACATCCAGCCCCTTAAGCAGCACCGCCTCACAGCCCCCCTCCAGTTTCATCACGCTCAGCTCGCTGGTCTGATGCACCCTAAACATCAGAATGTAAAAAATGAAGGCAGCAATCAGCACGGTCAGAATAATCAGTGCTGAACGCATACGATTGATCCCCATACGCTTTACCTGGGGCACCGCAGAGGCAGGCAGGGCTGAGAACGCATTCCGCAGCTCTTCGGCATCTATTCTGGCGGCCGCTTCCCCCTCAGAACCAGACATAGCAAGTGCAGGCGCGGGTTCGCGTACAATTTTTATCTCGGTATTCAGTCGGATACCAATTTTCGGAAGCGTGATAATCAGATTCTGACATCCGTACGCCGCAAGTGCCCTGCGCAGGATGCTCAGATACTGATTCAGATTACTGTTCGACCCTCGCAGGCCATATTTGTCCCACACTTCTGTCAGTAAGGTATCGCGTGCCAGTATTTCTCCGTCTGAGTTCAGCAACTGCTCAAAAAGTCGGCCGGCAGAGATACTCAGACTCAGTGAATCCTGGGTAGGGATATGGCTCAGCGTGCAATCATCTGAATTATAGGCGATCTGGTCATCGATAATGTAAATCATTAAGAAATCACTGAATTTGCGATCATATTCGCCAGTATAATTCAGCTTATTTGAAGAAGCACTACGCAGTACGGAATCGGTCATTCGCGTGGACAGGCACACCTCAGATAATACGCCGGCCTTATGAAAACCGGCGCTGTTATGCCCGCTACATGGCTAAAAGCATTTCCCTTTCCGGCATGATGGCTACGGGTCTGTTTCCCTCACAGCTTTATAAATCTGTACTTTTCCTGACAAAATTGCGGCTGCCCGGCCGCCTGCGGTTTTATTTCGACACTACAATTAATCGCACCCACATCACTTCAGAGAACGTTGATGAATATTGCAGCTTTTGATATTGGCGGTACCTCTTTAAAAATGGGCGTGGTGGACGATCGGGGAAACATTCTGACGCAGGAGAGCGCCGACATTTCCCACAACGCGCGGGACAAAATTCTGGACGAAATAGTGGGCTGGCTGGAGAAAAATCCCGGCTGTGAAGGTATCGCCGTGAGTACGCCTGGCTATATCGACCCCGATAAAGGCTTTATTGAGATGGGTGGCACCATCCGTGACTTTGACCAGTTTCATCTGAGCCAGTGGCTTACGGAGAAAACCGCCCTGCCAGCCACAGTGGAAAACGATGCGCACTGCGCCCTGCTGGCGGAATACTGGCTGGGCAAAGCGAAAAAACTTAACGACTTCCTCATGCTGACCATCGGAACCGGGCTGGGCGGAGCCGCTTTCTGCAACGGTGCGCTGATTCGCGGTGGCCGGAACCGGGCAGGTGAATTTGGCTGTCTGCTGACCTCACGCCCCACCAGCAGCGACATTGAACGCCACACCATGAGCCAGAGCTGTACCATGACGGCGCTGCGGGAGAATTACAGTCAGCTCACCGATCGGCCTGTCGATGACGTCAGTGGCAAAGATGTGTTTGACGCCTGCGATCGTCAGGAAAAAACGGCACAGCAGGTGGTGGAAAAATTCTACCAGGATCTCGCGGCCTGTTTATATAACCTCTTCAGCGTCTTTGACCCGCAGATGATATTTATCGGCGGCGGCATTACGGCGCGGGAACCGTTCCTTGAAGAACTCTCTGAGCAGCTGGCAAAGTATCAGATTGATATTCGCATTGATGCGGCCACCTACGGCAACGACTCCGGCATGCTGGGCGCAACATGGAATTTCCTCCAGCGCCAGCCACAGAAAGATTAACTGACCGGTCAGGGTCATGCGGCCCGCAGAGATCATCAGGATAAGAGAGGCGCTCAACCGTCGCCTCCCTGTCGCACCAGCCTGGCTCCGGCGCATCAAACAGGCTCAGTGCGACACCGGTCAGGGTAAAGACCAGCAGATATAACAGGATGAGCGCGACAAGCAGAGCACGGTGACTGCGCATCCCGCTTATTCTCCTGTGGCTCAGAAGGTATAGCTGAGGGCCAGTGTGACCCCGGCGCCGTCGTGCTGTGCGACAAGAGGACTGTCGGAGGCCGATTTATCGAGCCAGCTGTAGTCACCCGTGACGCTGGCTGCCCAGGCAGGGGTCAGCTGATGACTCCAGGTCAGGCTGGCGTCCGTGCCATAGAACCCCCCTGAAGCGTTATATCGCGCAAACCCGCTGCGCGCACTCTGCTGGCTGTTCACGCCGTACCAGGTGTTCATGTAGCGTCCGTCACCGAAGAGACCGGCTACCTGCAGCGCCAGGGTATCGTCAGCGGTCTGCCAGGGGATCAGGGTGACGGACGTCCGATACTGCACGCCCTGGCTGTCACTCAATGGCAGCGTCGCTTTGCCCTCCAGCACCAGCCACGGCGTCACAGACCAGCCCAGCGCCAGCGCGGTATTGACCGTCGCGTCGATATTCCCCATTCCCCGCAGCCGGTCATCCCCGTCACGCCAGGATGAATTCCGGTCTGAGCGGCCCAGCCCGTAGCCCAGCGTATGCTCAAGGTAGAGTCCGTTATCCGCCTGCAGGTCATAGCCGATGCCTTTTTGCGAATCGAGAAAAAACGCCCCGTCGCGCGCCTGAATCACCGGCACTACCTGCCAGTGATTCCTGTCTGCGCCGCTGTAGCGCGGTGCGTTAATGCCTGCAATGCCCAGCGTCATGCTGGGTGGCGGGATGGGACTCTCTTCGGCCATCGCGGCGGCACTGAAACCCAGCGACAAACAGACCATGTGAAGCGTTATTTTTCCGGTTATCATCACGTTTCCTCATTATCACATCCGGTGCGGATCTGGGGAGTCAGTACCGCGTCACCGAGGTGAGTATGCGAGGCGCGTATCAATGAATGGCCAGGGATTTATGAAGAAATAGTCAAGGTGGTCCGAAAATGCAGGAAAAACGTGTACTGATTATTGAAGATGACGCGGATGCAGCGGGCGTCCTTGAGGCTTACCTTAAACGTGAAAACTATGCGGTTACGATAGCCGGTGACGGACCGGGTGGGCTGGAGGCGGCCAGACGCTGGCAGCCCGATCTGATCCTGCTCGATATCATGCTGCCCGGCATGAACGGCACCGAGGTGCTGGCGGCGCTCCGGCGGCGTGACGATACGCCGGTGATCATGGTCACGGCGATGGGTGACGCGCCTGACCGCATCGGTGCGCTGCGCTATGGGGCAGATGACTATGTGGTCAAACCCTATCATCCCGGTGAAGTGGTGGCGCGGGTGCAGGCCGTTCTGCGCCGTAGCCAGAGCCACGCACCCGCGGCCGGGATCCTGCGCTGGGCCGGTTTAACGGTCGATCCCGTGGCGCTCACTGCGATCGTAGAGGGTGACAGCGCAGCCCCACACCGGCTCGATCTCACTCCCACTGAGTTTTCCCTGCTGGTCACGCTGATGCGCGCCCCGACGCGTCCCTTTACCCGCCTGTTTCTGCTGGAGCACTGTCTGCCGGAAAGCGATGCGCTGGAGCGGGTAGTCGATACCCACGTCTACAACCTGCGCCGTAAACTCGAAGCCGCTGGCATCTCTGATGTGCTGCCGGCGGTGCGCAGCGTCGGTTACAGGTTCAGACAGCCATGAAGAACGCAACCTACACCTCACTGTGGCGCTGGATCTGCATCCGGGTCCTGTTGCTGGCGATAGGCAGCGTGGTGCTGATCGCCCTCTGTATGTGGCTGCGATTTGCGGTGCAGGCGGTCTGGGTCTATCACCGGATGCCCCCCGCGCTGGTGGCGGAGTTCACCCGGCTGCGCCAGCATCCCGCCAGCGATCCGGCGCGCTTCCATCAGATTGTCGATCAATACTGGGGCATCAATTTTTCCGATCCGTCACCGGCCTCCTCTGACTGGCTGACCGTCATCCTTCTGGTGGTGGTCACCATTCCGCTTATGGTGCTGATCGCGCTGCGCTTTGCGCGTCCGCTCTCCAGACAGTTCAGCCAGCTGGCAACAGCGGCGCATGCGGTATCGCAGGGGGAATTTGGCCGCTCGGCGGCGGTCGTCGACGCGGCCCCACAGGAGCTGGTGCGCTTTACCGAAGACTTTAATCAGATGACACAGCAGCTGGCGCGTTACGAGCGCGAGCTGCGCGCCTCGCACGTCGCGATGGCGCACGAACTGCGCTCTCCGCTGACGGCGGCGATGGGCCGTCTGCAGGGCATTCTGGATGGCGTTTTTCCGGCTGACCCTCATCAGCTGGCGATGATCATGAAGCAGCTGACACAACTGAGCCGGCTGACTGACGAACTGCATCTGCTGTCACTGGCGGATGCGGGGCAGCTTACGCTGAACCCGGAGCGCTTTAACCCCGCCGAGCTGCTGCGCGAGCGTACCGGCTGGCTGCTGCCGCAGGCAGAGCAGGCAGGCCTGGCCCTCCGCGTGGAAGCCCCTGACAACCTGCTGCTCTGTGCCGATGCGTTCCGGCTGGGGCAGGTGGTGACCATTCTCTGCGAAAATGCGCTGCGCTACGCAGCGGACGGCAAAGTGCTGCTCATCTCCGCCAGCCGGGACGCCCAGGCCACGACACTGACCTTCCGCGATTACGGTCAGGGCGTGGAGCCAGACTTCCTGCCACAACTGTTTGACCGCTTTACCCGCGCCGACTCCTCACGCGCCCGCCACTCCGGCGGCAGCGGACTGGGATTGTCCATTGCCAAAGCCATAGTCGACGCGCACGGCGGGACGATCTCCGCCGCATTGCCCGCCGACGGCGGCCTGCTGATTGGGATAACACTCCCGGATCGATAAATTGTGCTGACTTGACCATTTCTTGATGGTTCATGGAACGTTTCTGGACACAGGCCGGGTTCAATGAGCACAACTCATTACAGGAACCCGGCTATGACAGACTTCTTATCTGATGCTGCCCGCCAGATGTGGCGTCACCTCTTCAGTGTTCACCTTATGGTGCCGTTCGTCTTTGTGCTGTCCGGGGTGTTGATCATGACCGGCTGCCGGGATAACAGTGCGGCCCCGCCCCCTGCTCCGCCCCGTCCGGTTAAAACCGTCGCCGCGCCGCCGCCTGGCGGTGCGGCCTCTCTGCGGCTGACCGGTGAAATCCGGGCGCATGACGACGTCACCCTGGCCTTCCGGCTCGACGGGCGGGTCGTCAGCCGGACGGTTGAGCTGGGCGATCGGGTCAGTGCCGGGCAACCGCTGGCGGCGCTGGAAAACGATCAGACGCGTAACCAGCTGAGCAGCGCACGGGCCGATCTCGACAGCGCCCGGGCGGCGGAGCGGGTCGCCGCGCTGAATCTGCACCGGATGCGGTTGCTGATGCCCGGCGGTGCTATTGCCCGCAGCCAGCTGGACAGTGCCCAGGCGGACTGGCAGAGCGCGCAGTCCCGCCGCCTCAGTAGCGAAGCGGCGCTGAAAAATGCCCAGGATAGCCTCAGCTGGACCCAGCTGACGGCCCCTGCTGCGGGTCGGATCACCGCCATCACGGTTCAGCCGGGTCAGGTGGTCAGCGCCGGACAAAGCGTGATGACGCTGGCCGCGGGGGATGCTCGCGATGCGGTGTTTGATCTGACCACGACCGAGCGGCTGCGGATCGCTGAGCGCACACCGCTGAAGGTGACGCTGCTTGCCGACCCCGGCACAGAGGCCAGCGGCACGGTCCGTGACATCAGCCCGCAGGCTGACCCGCAGACCCGCACCTGGCGGCTGCGCGTCACGCTGAATCAGCCGCCCGAGGCGATGGCGCCCGGTGCCACCGTGATGGTCAGCCTGCCTGATACGCAACCGCCGGTCATCGCCCTGCCCGCCAGCGCCCTGACGCGCTTAGCCGACCAGCCGGCGCTGCTGGTTGTGGATGCGGCTTCCCGTCTGCAGCTTCGCCCGGTGGTGCTGGCCCGCTTTGACGCTCAGCAGATCTTCGTCGCGTCCGGTATTCAGCCGGGCGAGCGCATCGTTACCGCTGGCGTCGCCACCCTGCAGCCCGGCGAAAAAGTGTTGCCTGCGCAGGAGGAACCATGAAAAAACCGGCTGGCTTTAACCTCTCTGGCTGGGCGCTGGCGCATCAGCAGCTGGTGGTCTTTTTCATGCTGCTGGTGATGGCAGCGGGCGTGATGAGCTATGAACATCTGTCACGTAATGAAGATCCGGCGTTTACCATCAAAACCGCGGTGGTCTCTGCCCAATGGCCGGGCGCCGACGTTAATACCATGGTGCAGCTGGTGACGGACGTGCTGGAGCAGAAGGTGCAGGAACTCCCCTCTCTCGATACGGTGGAGAGTGAAACCCGCGCCGGGCAGACGGTCATCTATGTCAATCTGCGTGATGATACGCCACCGTCTCAGGTCGCGGGCATCTGGTACCAGCTGCGTAAAAAGATGCAGGACGTGAGCACCTCACTGCCGCAGGGCGTGCAGGGCCCGGCGGTGAACGACGAGTTTGATGACACCTTCGGCACGATTTATGGCTTCACGGCTGAGGGCTTTACCACCCGTGAGCTGCGCGACCGCGTTGATAACCTGCGGCGCTCTCTGGCGACCCTGCCCGACATCGGCAAAACCCGGCTGCTGGGTGTGCAGGAGCAACAGGTGGTTATCGCCTTTTCTCCGCAAAAGCTCAATGGCATGGGCGTGGACTTGCAGCAGGTCAGCGACGCTATCAACGCGCAGAACGAGGTCGTCCCGGCTGGCAGCCTGCGCACCGACCGCGAAAGTATTGCGCTGCGGGTCAGCGGCACCCTGACCTCCGTCGACAGCCTGCAGGCGATGACGCTGCATATCGGCGATCGCTTTATCCCGCTGACCGATCTCGCGACGATCAGCCTGCAACCTGCCGAACCGCCCGCCCCGACGTTCCGGGTCAATGGCGTGCCCGCTATCGGGCTGGCCGTCTCCATGGCCGCCAGCGGCAACCTGCTCGACTTTGGTCAGCAGCTGAATCAGCGCATGCAGACGCTGGCTGGTCAGTTACCGCACGGCATCACCATGACCCGCGTTGCCGATCAGTCTGCGGTGGTAAAAACGGCCGTCAGCGGTTTTGTGCGAATCCTGGGCGAAGCCGTGGTGATTGTGTTAGCCGTGTCGTTTATCTCACTGGGGCTGCGCGCCGGCCTGGTCGTGGCGGCGGCGATCCCGCTGGTGCTGGCGATGACCTTCGCTGGCATGTTGCTGGCCGGTATCGGGCTGCAGCGCATCTCGCTGGGTGCGCTGATTATCGCACTGGGGCTGCTGGTGGACGACGCCATGATCACCGTCGAGGCGATGGTGGCCCGGCTGGAAGCGGGTGACAGTAAGTGGCAGGCCGCTACCTGGGCGTTTAAAACCACCGCCTTTCCGATGCTGACCGGCACGCTGGTGATGATCGCCGGGTTCATTCCGGTCGGGTTCGCCGCCTCCAGCGCCGGCGAGTACTGCTACTCGCTGTTTGTGGTGATCGCGCTGGCGCTGCTCTGCTCGTGGGTTGTCGCGGTGATCTTCTCTCCGCTTACCGGCTGCTGGCTGCTGTCGCCAAAACATAACCGGGTCGATCCGCGACCGGGCGTGCTGATGCGCGGCTATCACTGGCTGCTGGAAGTGATTCTGCGTCATCGGGGCGTGACGGTCAGCGCGGCGCTGGCGGTGCTGCTGGTCAGCCTGTACGCCACCACGTTTATGCAGGGTGAATTTTTCCCGGCGTCCGACCGGCCTGAACTGCTGGTCAGCCTCACGCTGCCCGCCAGTGCGACGCAGGCTGAAACCACGCGCCGGACCGCACAGCTGGAAGAGGTGCTGCGTCATGACCGCGATGTCGCCAGCTTCAGCAGCTACGCAGGGTCGGGCGCAATCCGTTTCTATCTGCCGATGGATGTGCTGCTGGAGAATGAAAACATCGCGCAGCTGGTGGTGGTCGCCAAAAACCTGACGGTGCGCGACCGGCTGCAGCGCAGGCTGGAGAGCAGGCTCGCTGAGAACTTCCGTGATATCACGACACGGGTATCGCCGCTGGAGCTGGGACCGCCGGTTGGCTGGCCGCTGAAATATCGCCTTACCGGACCGGATTATGGTCATGTCCGGCTGGCGGCGTCCCGGCTGGCGGCGCTGATTGCCCGCTCACCGCTGACCCGCGAGGTCAATCTGACCGCCGGAGAACCGGAGCGCGTCATGACGCTGGCCGTCAATCAGACTGAAGCCCGCGCGGCCGGACTCTCCTCCGGGACGATAGCCCGCGCCCTGAATACGCTGATGTCCGGCAGCGTGGTGACGACCCTGCGCGACCGCAACCGGCTGATTGATGTGGTGTTACGCGGCAATGACACGGAGCGGCAGGATACGGAGACGCTGGCGGGTTTAATGATCACCAATGCCAGCGGTCAGAAGATCCCGCTGCGCCAGGTGGCGACCCTGAAGTGGGGCGTGGAGGACCCGGTGATCTGGCGGCGTCAGCGGCTGCCCTACATCACGGTGCAGACGGATATCGCCCCCGGCCAGCGGGCGGAAGCGGTCTCTCAACAGCTGGCACCGGCTATCACCGCCCTGCGTGCTTCCCTGCCCGCCGGATACACGGTTGAGGAAGCGGGCACGGTAGCGGAGTCGGACAAGGGCAACAGTTCGGTCTTTGCCCTGCTGCCGATGACGCTCTGCGCCATGCTGGTCCTGCTGATGATTCAGCTGCAACGCTTTTCCGGCATGCTGCTCGCGCTGAGCATGGCCCCCTTCGGCCTGCCCGGCATCGTTTCCGCCATGCTGCCGACCGGCACCCCGCTGGGCTTTGTGGCGCTGCTGGGGATTATTGCGCTGGCAGGTATCATCATCCGCAATGCGGTAATCATGATCAGTGAAGTGGATGCGAATGCCCGCGCCGGGCTGGCCGCGGGTGAGGCTATCCGCCAGGCGGCGCATCACCGCGCGCGGCCTATCCTGCTGACCGCCTGCGCCGCGATCCTCGGCATGATCCCCATCGCCCATCAGGTTTTCTGGGGGCCGATGGCACTGGCGATTATCGGGGGACTGGTCAGCGGGACGCTGGTCACACTCACGGTGCTGCCCGCCGCGTTAAGTCTGCTGATGCAGCGCCGGTTGCGCTAAAACGGTGTCAGGCGATCCCGCGGGGTCGCCTGACAGGCTCAGTTCATCACCTCCACCAGAATCAGCGGGCACTTTCTGACTTTACAGGCCTGGTTGTAGGCCAGCGAACAGACCGAACAGAGGTCGCGCACGTCAGACTGGTACTCATACTCCATGAAATAGCGGAACTGGCCACCCGCCGAATCTGTTCTCCAGAATCGCTGCGGCTCCAGAATTTCATCCAGTTGCCTGAATGTCAGGGCTGACGGGTTATGAAACCCGACTCTTACGCGGTATGTAGTCATGCACCGATTATTAGTATCCCGCCCACCGCTCGCCAGCTGGTTATTGTTTTCAGTTCAATAGCTGACGCTTATCAACCCGCTTAGCCTGAAGCCGGCTGTTCCGCCAGCAGCGACAGCAGGTGCAGCACCGCTTTCGAGGGATGATGCCGCCGCCAGGCAAACGCCACGTCGGTAAACAGCGTGTTGTTTTCGATATCGCTGAAGCTGACGTCCGGGTTATCAACGCAGCGCATTGACTCCGGCACCAGCGCAATCCCGCACCCTGCCGCCACCATACCGAGTGACGTGGTGATCTGCGGCGCCTGCTGGAAGGTGTGGCGCGAGAAGCCCGCCCGCAGACAGGCGGTGACAATCAGCTCATACAGGCTGGGCGAGACGTCGCGCGGGAAGATCACCAGGGTTTCACTGGCCAGGGCCGATAAGGGCAGGACGGGTGTGTCACTGAGAGGATGGCAGCGCGGCAGCGCAATCAGCATCTTTTCGGTGGAGATGACGCGCAGATTAAACGCCTTGCTGCTTTCGCACGGCAGCCGGATAAAGGCGGCATCCAGCAATCCCTCCTGCAAATCCTGCATCAGCAGCGACATGTTCTCTTCGCGCGTCAGCAGCTCCATCGCCGGATAACGCTGAGTAAAGCGGCGGATCAGGGCAAAGATCTGAGGATTGAAGGCAACCGAGCTGGCAAATCCCAGTGACAGCTGCCCGCTGATCCCACGGGCAATCCCGCGCGCATTCTCCAGCGCCTGGTCGGCAAGTTGCACAATCTGCACGGCATCCGCCAGAAAAGCCTCGCCGGCCTCGGTGAGTTCCACCCCGCGCGTCAGCCGCTTCAGCAGCGGGGTGCCAATCTCCTGCTCCAGCCGCAATATCTGCTGACTCAGGGGCGGCTGCGATATCCCCAGCATTTCGGCGGCGCGGGTGAAGTGAAGCGTCTCGGCAACGGCAACAAAATAACGCAGGTGGCGCAGTTCCATATCAAAAACGTCTCAAAGTTAACAGGTTTCGCTATTGGATCTTACGACTGAATCGGTTCACCCTTAGGTTAACACGGCTTAACGGTTAACTTACGAGGCATCAAATGAGCAATTGTGTAACTGATTGTTCCTGTGAGGATCAGCTAAAACGTACTGTCTTAACGCTTTCCCAGGATGCACCAGAAAGCGTTATCTATCAGACCTCTTTAATGAGTGCGCTGCTGAGCGGCGTCTACGACGGGAACACGCGGATTGCCGATCTTCTGCGCAAAGGCGATTTTGGCCTGGGCACCTTTAACCGGCTGGATGGCGAGCTGATCGCCTTTGACAGTCAGGTTTACCAGCTGCACGCCGATGGCAGCGCCCATCCGGCCGATCCGGCGCAGAAAACCCCGTTTGCTGTCATGACCTTTTTCAAACCGCAATATCTGTTTGAGTTTGACCGGCCGATGTCGCGTGAGGCCATCCATCAGGTGATCGACAGCGAAATCACCTCCGACAATCAGTTCTGCGCGCTGCGGATCAGTGGCCGCTTCAGCCGGGTCGAGACCCGCACCGTACCCTGCCAGTGCCGCCCCTATCGCGCCATGCCGGAAGTGCTGGGCGATCAGCCGACCTTTGCGTTCCGCCAGCGTGCGGGGGAACTGATCGGCTTCCGCACGCCCCAGTACATGCAGGGGATTAACGTTGCAGGCTATCACGAACATTTTATTACCGACGATCGCGAAGGCGGTGGACACATTCTGGATTATGCGCTGGAACAGGGAACCCTGACCTTCGGTGCCATCAGCAAACTGGTCGTGGATTTGCCGCAGGACAGTGACTTTCTCAATGCCGACCTGAACCCCGCCAATCTTGACGCTGCCATCCGTGCGGTCGAAAGCTAACTCAGAGGAAAGATGATGAAAACGCCAACCGATACCACGCTCTGGACCTGTGGCGCTGACCTGGTGGTCGCGCAGCTTGAGGCGCAGGGCGTCCGCCACGTCTTTGGCATTCCCGGCGCCAAGATTGATAAGGTTTTTGACTCCCTGCTGGACTCCTCCATCCAGACGATTCCGGTTCGCCACGAGGCCAACGCGGCGTTCATGGCAGCCGCCGTAGGCCGCCTCACCGGCAATGCGGGCGTGGCGCTGGTGACCTCCGGACCGGGCTGTTCTAACCTGATCACCGGCATGGCTACCGCCACCAGCGAAGGGGACCCGGTGGTCGCCCTCGGCGGCCAGGTAAAACGCTCCGACAGCGCCAAACAGGTGCACCAGAGCATGGATACCGTCTCGATGTTCCGCCCGATCACCAAATATGCAGTTGAAGTCACCGATCCCTCCGCGCTCTCCGAGTGCCTGTCGAATGCGTTTCGTCACGCCGAACATGGCCGGGGCGGCGGCGCGTTTGTCAGCCTGCCGCAGGATATTGTGGATCAGCCGGTCACCGGCAAAGCACTGAGCAGCAAAGCCCGTCCCGTCCTGGGTGCCGCACCGGATGCGATGATCGATGCCGTGAGCCAGGCCATCGCCGGGGCTAAAAATCCGGTCATCCTGCTGGGACTGATGGCGAGCCAGCCCGGAAACAGCGAGGCGATCCACGATCTGCTGAGCCGCAGTCACATCCCGGTCACCAGTACCTATCAGGCCGCCGGTGCCATCCGCCAGCAGCACTTTTCACGCTTTGCCGGACGCGTCGGATTATTTAACAACCAGGCGGGCGACCGGCTGCTGCAACAGGCTGACCTGATCATCACCATCGGCTACAGCCCGGTGGAGTATGAACCGGCCATGTGGAACAGCGGCAACGCCACCCTGATTCACATCGACGTGATCCCTGCAGAGACCGACAACCGCTACCTGCCGGACGCCGAGCTGGTGGGCGATATCGCCGCCACGTTGCGTAAACTGGCGGCACGCATCACCGCGCCGCTGCAACTGACGCCGGAAGCCGCCACCATCCTCGATGACCGTCAGCAGCAGCGGAAACTGCTGGCGATGCAGGGTGCCAGCCTCAATCAGTTTGCCCTGCATCCGCTGCGCATCGTGCGTGCCATGCAGGACATCATTAACAGCGACGTCAGCCTCACGGTGGACATGGGCAGCTTCCACATCTGGATCGCCCGCTATCTCTACAGCTTTCGTGCCCGCCAGATCATGATCTCCAACGGTCAGCAGACCATGGGCGTCGCCCTGCCGTGGGCCATCGGGGCCTGGCTGGTCGATCCGCAGCGCAAAGTCGTGTCGGTGTCGGGCGATGGCGGCTTCCTGCAGTCCAGCATGGAGCTGGAGACCGCCGTCCGGCTGAAAGCCAACATTCTGCATATCGTCTGGGTCGACAACGCCTACAACATGGTGGCGATGCAGGAAGAGAAAAAATATCACCGCGTCTCGGGCGTTAACTTTGGCCCGGTCGATTTCAAAGCCTATGCCGAAGCGTTTGGCGCAGCGGGCTTTGCGGTGACCAGCGCGGCAGAACTGGAGCCGACGCTGCGTAAAGCGATGGATGTTCAGGGGCCTGCGGTAGTGGCTGTCCCGGTGGATTACGCCGATAACCCGCTGCTGATGGGCCAGCTGCATCTGAGCCAGCTTCTTTAATTTCATGCAAAAAGGAAATCACGATGAAAAACAGAGTGGCATTGGTAACCGGCGCAGGCCAGGGCATTGGTGAAGCGATCGCCCTGCGTCTGGCGAAAGATGGACTGGCGGTCGCGGTGGCGGACTTTAATCAGGAAACCGCCCGTCAGGTGGCGGAGAAGATTACTCAGCAGGGCGGTAAAGCGATCGCGCTGAAAGTGGATGTGTCGCAGCGCGATCAGGTGATGGCGGCCGTTGAGGAGGCGCGTCGTGCGCTGGGAGGCTTCGACGTCATCGTCAACAACGCCGGTATTGCGCCCTCGACGCCGATTGCGGAGATCACCGAAGAGGTGGTCGACAAGGTTTACAACGTTAACGTCAAAGGCGTGATCTGGGGTATGCAGGCGGCGATAAAGGCTTTTGCGGCTGAAGGCCACGGCGGCAAAATTATCAACGCCTGCTCTCAGGCCGGACACGTGGGCAACCCGGAGCTGGCTGTCTACAGCTCGAGTAAATTTGCCGTGCGAGGCCTGACGCAGACCGCCGCGCGCGACCTGGCCGCGGCCGGTATCACGGTCAACGCCTTCTGCCCCGGCATCGTCAGAACGCCAATGTGGGAAGCGATTGATCGGCAGATCTCGGAAGCGGCCGGCAAACCTGCCGGTTACGGCACGGAAGCGTTCGCCAGACGTATCACGCTGGGACGTCTCTCTGAGCCGGAAGATGTGGCAGCCTGTGTGGCCTATCTCGCCAGCCCCGACTCCGACTACATGACCGGCCAGTCCCTGCTGATCGACGGCGGCATGGTCTTTAACTGATCCCCAGCCTGCTGCGCCAGCGCGCAGCAGCTGTTTTTCCTGCCCGGCTTCACCCTTAAATATTTTTTATCTGAAAAGCGGTTAGCCATCAGCAGGTTGCCCGCCTGGCCGCGCCCCTGCTGGTTTTTTGTCACTGCAGAGGTTAAAGCTGCTTATCACCCTGCCGATAAATCAGAGACTCCTCTCCCTGTTCGAAGCGACCATGTTAACAATCAACCATAACGAAACCGCCGCGATAGCGAACAAAACGCGGTACGGCACTGACTCTGTTCTGGGACGAACGGTTGAACGACTTTCATCAGGGATGCGGATTAACAGTGCTAAAGATGACGCGGCGGGCCAGGCCATCGCCAACCGCATGACGGCCAATGTGAATGCCGATGCGGTTGTTGCGCGCGGCCTCAATGACGCGATCAGCTACTCCCAGACGGCAGGCGGCGGCCTGGGCACCATTGCGAATCTGCTGATTCAGGCCCGCACGCTCTCCGTGCAGGCGGCGAACGGCACGCTCTCTGATGCGGATCGGCAGAGCGTTAACGACCAGTATCAGCAGATTCTGGCCGGCATTGATGAAGTGGCCGATCACACCGAGATTTTTGGCCGCTACCCGCTGGCGACCGATAAACCCGATCTTCCGCCCGCGAAGCTGGGAAACGTTGATCCCATCAACACCAAATTTCCGGTTTCGGGCAGGAATTACTCCTTCAGCTCCGGGGTGATCCCGCTGGCCTATATTCCGGCAGGCGCGACGTCGATTACCATCACCATCGACTCGCTGGGTCAGGATGATGACCTTCAGCTGTTTACCCGCGACGGAAAGCATCTGGTCGGCACGCCGCTGGAAGGCAGCGCGCCCGACTACACCTGGACCAGCAAGGGAATTACCGATGCAGCGACCGCAAAATCGCGCCTGCTGACCAGCAGTAACGGCTTTGACAGCAACGCGGCGTATGACAGCGCCGCCTTACTGGAAGGGGGATCGAACTGGGCGCTGGCGGGCAGTAACAGCGGCAGCTACAACGGCATGAACATCACCTACAGCGGTGACGGCGATCGCTATGAAGATGCCCCCAGCGGCGATTTCAACAACGGCACCATTACCGGCAACCGGCTGGAGCGCATCACGCTGGATAGCGTCAGCGAAGATCTGATTGTGGTGGTGGTCGGCAACGGATCTTTCACCAGCAATCTGACCTGGGGGATCCTGCCTGAGCCGAAAGGGATTCCCGCCATACCGCCGCATAAGAGCCAGCCGATGGAGGTGATTACCAGTGCGGATTATGGTCAGCCGGTGCAGTCGGACTCGATTCCGGCCACGCCCTCGGACACCAAAACGCTGAAGCTGAATAACACCACGCTGCTGACCAGCGGTGACATCTCCGTCACCATGAAGGCGCTGGATTCAGCCCTGGAGAAGATCAGCAGCTATCAGTCGCTCTATGGTGCGAAGATTAACCGCTACGAGTCGAACCGGAATGTGCTGTCACAGCAGGGAGTGGATACCGCCACCGCCCGCAGCCGTATTCAGGATGCTGACTACGCGGAAGAAGTGAGCCAGCTCGCACGCAGCCAGATTATTCAGCAGGGGCAGACCGCCGTCAGCAAAATGGCCAACAAAACGCCTGAGATGATTATCCAGTTGCTGAATAATTAAAGCCCATCCGGCTGAGCGCTCCCGCTCAGCCGCTTCCCCTTAGGGCTTTTCGCCGCGGCATCAGCCCCCGCCTGGCCCGGAATGCCCTCTTACGCCCCCGTATCGTTTGATCTCAGTCACACAATCTCGTTTAACATTCGTTTAAAGATGATCGCGATCACCCTTCCCTGTTAAAGAAATGCTAAAACCTGATAACAATTTAATATCATCTTCCTCATCAGGGGTAATTAAAACAACAGGTTAATCGTTACCACGCTAAGTAATTTCCTGAATTTTCCTGACTGAACGCCACCTTTTCATTACTTTTACGCCATTGTGAGGGCTGTTATTTTGCTGACGATACTGGGTTTTTCCATGGTTGTTTGCTTCATGTATCTCATCATGACCAAACGCATGTCAGCCTTGATTGCGCTGATCCTGATACCAACCATCTTTGCGCTGATTGGCGGTTTTTACGCGGGACTGGGCGACATGATGCTGGATGGCGTCAAAAAGCTGGCCCCAACCGGTGTCATGCTGACCTTCTCCATTCTCTATTTTGGTCTGATGATCGACGCCGGCCTGTTTGACCCGCTGGTCCGTTTTATTCTCCGGCTGGTGCGCGGCGATCCCCTTAAAGTGCTGGTCGGCACCGCCGTGCTGACGCTGCTGGTTTCACTGGATGGTGACAGCTCCACCACCTACATGATCGCCATCGCGGCTTTCCTGCCCCTCTATCACCGGCTGGGGATGAACGTGCTGATGATGACCTGTCTGGTCAACCTCGCCAGCGGCATCATGAACCTGTCGCCCTGGGGTGGCCCGACCGCCCGCGCCGCCGCCGCCCTGCGCATTGACGCCCTCGACATCTTTATCCCGATGCTGCCCGCCATGCTGCTGGCCTGTGTCAGCCTGGTCGCGATGGCTATGCTGTTTGGCCTGCGTGAGCGCAAGCGTTTAGGCGTGATGACGCTGAAAGATCACCATCTCGACAACATTGAGCTGGGGCTGGGCGATGCCGATGAGTGCGCCGCCAACCGCCGTCCTAAGATGTTCTGGCCCAACTTCATCCTGACCACCGTGCTGCTGGTGCTGCTGGTGGTCGGGTTAATGCCGATTCAGATCCTGTTTATGCTGGCGTTTGCGATTGCCGTGATGCTCAACTATCCGACCCTGGAGGAGCAGAAAGCGCGCATCAGCTCTCATGCCGGTAACGTGCTGGCTGTGACGGCGCTGATTTTTGCCGCCGGTATCTTCACCGGTATTCTCTCCGGCACCGGCATGGTGGATGCCATGGCGAAGAGCCTGCTGGCGGTAATCCCGCAAAGCTTCGGACCTTACCTGGCGGTCTTCACCGCGCTGGTCAGTCTGCCGTTCACCTTCTTTATGTCGAATGATGCCTTTTACTTCGGCATTCTGCCGGTTATCGCGCAGACGGCGGCCAGCTACGGCATTACCGCAGAGGAGATCGCCCGCGCCTCTATCGTCGGTCAGCCTTTCCATCTGCTGAGTCCGCTGGTGCCGTCAGTCTATCTGCTGGTGGGTCTGGCAAAAGTCGATATCGGCGACCACCAGCGCTTTGCGATTAAATGGGGGATTCTGGTCAGCCTGGTGCTGATGGCGGGCGGTCTGCTCACCGGCGCTTTCCCGTTCTTCCATCGTTAACTCTGCTTTCTGGCGGATGTCCCACTATCCAGCCGCTGCCGACCGGCCTTTCAGGCCGGATCAGCAGCGGCTGGTCAGCAGGTGATGTAATTTCCGGGTCTCCATCGCTGTCAGTCAGGCCGTAAAGGAACGTGTGCGATATATACGCAAGGAAGTAGTTGCACAATATACCTGCGGCATTGTTCTACCCGCGATTTCAGACGCGTTGATCTCAGACTTCTCACGGCTATAACCACCTGGAAAATTCTCAGCAATAAAATCTGCAACCAGCCCAAGGTTATGAAATTTACATTAACATCACGACCTGACGGTAATAAACGCATTAACATTCAACTCACAAAATTTATCTCTGAATCTGATATTAACCAGCTCAGCGTTCTTATTTTCCGGGTTAGTCATCTTCCTGTGACATCCCGTTCTGCCGGTTTACCCATTCTGTCCCGTGAGTGTGGCGAAAGAGAAAAATGTGACGCCCCCCGGTCTACATGCGTGTCAGGACAATTCCGAAGTGGGGAAGAACACGCTTCTGAGAAGGCTGTTGGCGGCGTTATTCAGAGATGATCCTTCTGACTTCCCAAAGGCGCGGACTCCCCTTAGTAAATATTTTTATCAGGCTCTCCCTTAAGACTGGATATATCCCCTTCCCCACAAGCCCCCAAAAACCCAATGAAAAACAGCATGCCATGCGGAAGGTCATTATTTTACCGGCAATCTTTCGATATATCTTCGTGAGCTGATTACGGTGTGTAATCCACCCGATAAGGTTGATTTTTTTCAATGAAGTTATTCAGAAAGCCATAATGATAAGGAGATAAAATGCGCCAGCGAGTAATAGTCTGCCCTGTGATACAAAATAAAGGTGAGTTTCTTCTCTGTAAAATGGCCTCAGATCGCGGGGTATTTCCCGGGCAATGGGCATTGCCCGGCGGCGGGATGGAGCCCGGCGAGACAATGGACACGGCTTTAAGGCGCGAAATCAGGGAAGAGCTTGGCGAAGCACTTTGTGTCACAGAGATTAACCCCTGGGCTTTTCGTGATGATATTCGCACTAAAACTTACCCGGATGGGACTACAGAGGAAATTTACATGATTTACCTCATCTTTGACTGCATTACTGCAAACCGGACGATCACCTTTAATGAGGAATTTCAGGAGATTGCCTGGGTCTCCCCTGACAGGCTGAAAAGCTTTGATCTGAATGAAGCTACGAGGATTACTTTTGCCCGGAAAGGCATGCTTTGATTCCGGTCCAGGTCCGGTACAGTATGAAGTTGCCGGCTGGATAACCGGCAATTTTGCCCGGTTATCCGCTTCACCGCTCCGCCTACTGTTACAACCCTCTCTACACTCTAAAGCCAGGCTGATCTGCTGCGTGCCGGAAACGAGCCGACGCACCTCAGCCATTCTGCCGATGATTGCGATGGAGGCCCGATGAAAATTCACCACCTGAACTGTGGCTGCATGTGCCCGCTGGGCGGGGCATTTTATGATGGATTCAGCAAAGGCTTCAAAGCGCATCTGGTCTGTCACTGCCTGCTGATTGAGACGGACCGCGACGGGCTGGTGCTGGTCGACACCGGCTTTGGCCGCCAGGATATCCACGCGCCGGGCAGCCGCCTGTCCGGCTTTTTCCGCGCGCTGAACAATATTCAGCGTCGCGACGAGCTGACCGCCCTGTCACAGGTCAGGGCGCTGGGCTTTCGGGCAGAGGATGTGCGGCATATTATTCTGACCCACCTCGATTTTGACCATGCGGGCGGACTGACCGATTTTCCGCAGGCGCGTATCCACCTGCTACAGCAGGAGGTGGACACGGCCCATCAGCGTCATAGCTGGCTGTCGCGGGAGCGTTATCGTCCCGGACAATGGGGTGGGATCAGCCACTGGGAGACCTATCAGCCGCAGGGCGAAACGTGGTTTGGTTTTGAGGCGGTAAATCGCCTGCGGGAATTACCGCCGGAGATTCTGCTGGTGCCGCTGGCGGGCCACACGCCGGGTCACGCGGGCATCGCCATTCAGCAGCCTGATGGCTGGCTGCTGCACGGGGGCGATGCGTGGTTCTATCGGGGCGAAATGCGCCAGCAGACGCGCCACTGCACGCCTGGGCTGCGTTTTTACCAGTGGATGATGGCGATGGATAACGGTGCCAGACGACACAACCAGCAACGCCTGCGGGAGCTCTCCTGTCAGCGCGGCAGCGAGATCACCTTTTTCTGCAGTCACGACGCACGTGAGCTGGAGGCCCTGCAGGTTAATGCGCCGCGGTTCAGCCAGAGTGCCCGGCCCGATTAATCGGGATCGCCCGCTCGCTTTTGCAGCTGGGCTGACAGCCAGGGCGCGGTCAGACTCTCTGATGACTGACTGACCGCATCCGGTGAGCCGGATGAAACAATCCGGCCCCCCTTATCGCCCGAACCCGGCCCCAGATCGATCACCCAGTCCGACTCCGCCACGATACGCATAGTATGTTCTGCCATGATGACCGTGTGGCCGCGTTTAACCAGCTCATCCAGCACCCGCAGCAGCTTATCCATGTCCGCCGGGTGCAATCCGGTCGAAGGTTCATCGAGCAGATAGAGCGTGGCGGTGCGCTGGGCCCGCTGCAGTTCCCAGGCGAGCTTGATACGCTGACACTCTCCGCCGGAAAGTTCTGTGGCGGGCTGCCCCAGCCGGAGATATCCGAGCCCCAGCGCCGTCAGGGCCGACAGCGAACGCTGAACCCCTTCGTTGCCGCTAAAGACGGCCGTTGCCTCGTCCACCGTGAGATCGAGCACCTCCGCAATCGTCAGGTTGTTCCACCTCACCTCCAGCGTCCCGGGGTTGTAGCGGCTGCCCGCACAGACGGAGCAGGTGGCCGTGGCGCTGGGCATGAACAGCAGCTCAATGGAGATCTGCCCCTGTCCCTCACACGCAGGACAGCGCCCGGCAGGCAGATTGAATGAGAACCGCCCGGCGTCGAAGCCTTTTGCCTTCGCCTCGGGGGTATCGGCAAACAATCGGCGAATGATGTCGAAAAAGCCGGTGTAGGTGGCCAGGTTGGAGCGCGGCGTCCGTCCGATAGGACGCTGATCGATTCTGATGAGTCGGCCGAAGGCGTCGCTTCCGCTGACTACGCGTCCCTTCACATCGGGCACCAGATCCTCCTCCTCACCCTCCTCGCTGTCGGACGCTTTATCCGCATGACCGAGCATTTCCGGCAGCACGCGATTCAGCAGCGTCGATTTCCCTGAGCCTGACACCCCGGTGATGGCCGTCATTCTCGCCAGCGGAAGGGCGATATCCATCCCGGCAATATTGTTGCAGTTGATCGCTTCCAGCCTGAGCCACTTTTCCGGCGACTGACGCTGGCGCAGTCCGGTGTAGCGTCGGGAGAAGAGATAGCCTGAGGTGGGCGATTCGACCTCTTTGACCCCCGCCGGGACGCCGTTGTAGACGATCGTCCCACCGTAACCGCCCGGACCGGGTCCGATCTCTACCAGCCAGTCCGCTTCCGCGATGAGGTCAGTGTTATGTTCCACGACTATCAGCGAGTTACCTGCGCGGACCAGCCTTTTCAGGGCGGCAAGCAGCGCTTTCACATCTTCAGGATGCAGCCCGGCGGACGGCTCATCCAGCACGTACAGCACGCCAAACAGGCGTGAAATCATCTGGGTTGCCAGACGGACGCGCTGCAGCTCGCCGGAGGAGAGCAGCGTGGTGCGACGCCCCGGCGCGAGATGTCCCAGCCCCAGCGCGTCAAGCTGCTCAAGCCGCATACAGATGTCTGCCGCCATCCGGATGACCGCCTCACGCAGCGCCGGCTCTTCAGGCAGATCGGGAGAGGCGCCACGGGCATAGGGACGAAAGCGTTCCGCCAGCGCGGACACCGTCAGCTCGCCCAGACTGGCGATGTCATACCCGGCAAACGTCACGGAGAGCGCATCGCGGTTGAGTCGTTTACCGTGGCACTCAGAACAGGGCGTGACCGTCACAAAGCGAGACAGCCGTTTTCTGACCGATTCGCTGCCGCCCGAATAGCTCTGCAACACGATTTTTGCGGCGCTGGTGTAAGTGCCGGTGTAACCCGGTTCCTCACCTGCCGCTATCGCCTTTTCGCGCTGCTCAGCGTTGAGACCTTCGTAGATGGGCACCGACGGCTGCTCTTCAGTCAGCAGTATCCACTGCCGGTCACGCTCAGACAGAGTGTGCCACGGCGCATCGATATCGTAGCCGAGCGTATCAAGGATGCTGCGCAGATTCTTGTTGTGCCAGCCCCTGGGCCAGGCGGCGATAGCCCCCTGCCGGATGCTCAGTGCACTATCGGGCACCAGCGCCTCAGTTCTGACGGTGTGAACCTTTCCCAGCCCCTGGCAGTGGGGACAGGCACCCTTTGGGGTGTTCGGTGAAAAATAGTCGGCCGTCATAAAAGGAACACCGTCCGGTCTGGTGCCCGCACGGGAATAGAGCAGACGCAGCGTGACGGCGATCCGGGTGAGGCTGCCGACCGTCGATCGCTCCTGCGCGCCCGCCCGGCTCTGCTGCAGGGCCACCGCAGGCGGCAGTCCGTCAATGTTATCGACATCCGGCGCCGCGGCCTGATCGATCAGACGGCGGGCGTGGGGTGAAACCGACTCGATAAACCGGCGCTGCGCTTCCGCATAGATCGTATCAAAGGCGAGGGACGATTTACCGGAACCGGAAACCCCGGTGAACACCACCATGGCGTTACGGGGAAAACGCAGCGACACCTCTTTAAGGTTATGGGTGCGCGCGCCCTGCACGGAGATACAGGGGTCGATCTCCTCCTCTTCTTCAGCGCGGTATGTCCCGGTAAAGCGATGTTCTGTCATGATGTCCCTGCCTGGTGAAGTGCGGCCGATTGATGATCGCCTGCGATGAATGGCCGAAAACTGCAGCGGCTAATCTGGCGGACGCACGGGCCCGCTTCTGAAAAAACAACAGCAAGGGTAGTCAGGGAACCGGGATTTAACAATTTATGGAGGGGAGTAACGCCCTGAATCGGCAGGGGGGAACACGTTCAGAAGGGGGCGCAGGTACATGACCTTCTGTAGTCAGCCGGGAAGGAAGGGGGCAGAGAACGCCCCCTCACAGCATCACGGTTTTTTAAACTTGTCTTCGACTTTCTCTTTCGCTTCCGCGATTTTGTCCCCGGCCTTTTCCATCAGCCCCTCTTTGTGATCGGGATGGTCTGGCGTCAGCGAGCGATGATCCTGCTGCGCACGGGCCTGTCGCGTGCCTTCGAGCAGGGGATCGGTCGCTGTGCCCTGGCCGCTGACCGGCGCGGCACGGGTGTGATCGGCCCTGGCATGGTCGATGTCGACTTCCTGACGACGCACCGAATCATTGATGGTCTCCACCCGGTCGCTCTCCTCTTTACGCAGCACTACCTCTTCGATGATTTGCGCAGTCTTGTTGACTACCGGCTGCTCGTGCGACTCCTCCACTTCCACCGTTTTTTCTGACCAGTCGACATTATCGGGCGAACCCGCTTCGTTCACCGGGCGGCGAAAGATTTCGGCATGCTGCTCATGCAGCGAGACATTTTCAGACACCCGATCGGTAACCGTATAGCGACGGACGCGGGTCGAGCCTTCGCTGACCAGTCGCTTGCCAACCTCCAGTCGCTCTTCAGCCAGACGCAGCACATCCTCATCACTCTCATCACCGGTCAGCGCGGTGCGGGTCGTGCCGCGCTCACTGCTGAGCGGATTGACCGTCTCGTTATCCGGTAACGTTCCGCTGGCTGGCGGCGTCAGGCCACTGTTAACCGCAGCGTCACCGGGAACGGCGGCGGTACGCTCCGTCAGCTCTTCATGGGCATCAAGAATGCCCAGCGCGCGCGGCAGCTCATCCTCATCAGCGCGCAGCGACAGCACCACCCCGCCGGTACGCATCGCATCTTCATACACTTCGGCCTGATCTTCCTCCAGCGTGTTGCCGAACAGGCGTTGCCAGAAGCCAGGATGGCGGGCCTCATGACCTTCTGTCCGCAGCCGTTCGCCGGAGATGATATCGATATCATCATCCAGGAAGCCCGCTTTGATCAGATTACGTTTTGCCCCCTCTGCCAGTGAGAGATTGCTGAACATTGTTACGATTGTTTCACGCGCCATGTTGTGTTCCTCGCTGATGGATTCGGATGACTCTGAATGAGGGGATCGGGTCAGGTGAGCGTGCTGTCTGCGCAGGGTCACGACCTGTTCTGTCGCCGCCTCGCTGACGACCGTGCGGATGTGCCACTCCTCCTTCAGCACCAGATGACGAACGATCTCGACTTCCTCTTCCACAATCGGGATGATCAGAACGCCATTTTCCTCCCGGATCGCCGGCATCGCCGCCAGCCTTTCCGATTTGGGAATGCGCTCTATCGCCGCCGTCTGCTGCCGGAGCATCAGCGCCATCGTCTGCTGATGCTCAGTGACCTGCCGGGTTACCCTGACCACGCCGTCACTGATCCGCTGTGTTGACACCTCTGCCGTTTCTTCAGCAAGGCTTATCACCTGCTCGTTACCCGCTGACCCTGATTTTTCAGGAGGCTGATTGTTCATGGTTAACCTGCCTGTCATACAGAGCGATCATTTGTACTTCTCCTGACCTTGAGCATAAGTCACTGCTTTACGGTTAGTTAAAGCCTGGCACAAAGATGAACAAAAGAAAGGAAAAAGCAGATAAAGGCAGCTATATGAGGAAAACGTGGCGCTAAAATCGCCTAAACGAAGCGGCAGATAAAAAAAGGTTCTTACCGTGTCAGGCAGTCAGATTGCTGTTTTAGCCTGCTCAAAAAAAAGGGCCAGCCCTTTTTTCAGGCTGGCCCGGGAAACAGGGACCTCTGCGTTCAGGGATTGAGCCACTGACACGCCTTCAGCTCGCCGTCGGGAGAATAGCGAAACAGGGCGCGCTGATTGTCGTTACGCTGTAACCGGTAGCCCTCCAGTGTGGTGACCTGCAGGATCACCACGCCAAAGTGCGGCTCGCCAGACTCTGCGGCGGTCACAGCGGGCAGCTTATTCGCCGGTGTCGGTGTCTCGCCCGGCGGCCCGCCCTGATAGGTCTGCCGGGTGTGCTGAGGTAATGCCTGCCAGGCCTGCCGGGCGATATCACTCCCCGCCGCATAACAGCTGACACGGCCCGCCAGCCGCAGCTGCAGACGGCGCTGCAGACAATATCCGAGGACGGTGACGGCCGGATTAGCCGCCATCTCCTGCCACTTCGGGCTGCGGACATCAGTGTGAAAAGTCAGCATCCGGCGGGGAGTGCGACTCTGGCGCAGGACCAGCGTGCGCGCCTGGGGGCGCTGCTCAGCGTCAACGGTACAAAGTGCCAGATAACGAAAGGCGTCCTGTGGATCGGCGGCCGCCGCCTCCAGCGCTGCCCAGGCGGTTGCTTCAAACTGTGTCAAATCCATCGGGGTTTCTCTCGTCAGGGTCAGGGGTCAAGCCAGACGGCTCTGCTCAAGCGTAGCAACGAAGTGACCAGTTAACCTGCCATAGCGGGAGGTAACCGCGGGATCGGGACCCTTTCTCCGCCCCGGTCATCACTGAACGGGTCAGGAAGGGAAGAACACGCGTGCCGCCTGTTCTGTTTCTGCGTCTCTGTGTTATTTTTGCGCTATCCCTGAAATCGCGAAAAGCGTTACGCCATGGAGGCGGCTATGTTGTCTGAAATGCGTTCGCCACGTCTGACCTACCGGCCGCTCAACCCTGCGGACTGGCCCTTCTATCTGGCAGTCAGTCAGGACAGATCGGTGATGAAATATATCTGTGACCCGCGCAGCGCTGAAGAGATAAAAACCCGCTCTTTTGATGTTCGCCTGCCTGAATGGGAAAAGGGTTGCCAGCACTGGCTCTGCCTGGTGATGGAGGAAAAAACCAGCGGACTGCCGGCAGGTTTCTGCGGGTTTATCGATCGCGGAGACGGCATGGCCGAGTTCGGCTTTATTGTTGCCGCCCATGCGCAGGGGAAAGGCTACGGCCGCGAGTCACTGCATGCCACCATCAGGCTCTGCTTTGAGCAGCTGGATTACCGTCGTCTGGTCGCCACGGTGACGGCGGGTAATGCAGCCTCACGCCGCACCTTGCTCTCGGCGGGTTTCGTTCAGGAGGGAACACTGCGGCAGAATTTCTTTCTGAACGGCGCGTGGCAGGATGACTGGATTTTCGGCCTGCTGAAACAGGAGTACCGGCCCTGAGGCCGGGAGAGGCCACAGATGACGCTCCCCCGCCTCAGTGACGCGCGATCAGCGCAGGGCGGCCCCTGAACCGGCGGCGATGGCCGCGGCAGGCAGAGACGGCGTTTCTGCGCAGAGCATCGCTTCAAAATCGGCCGGACTCAGCGGCTGGCACAGCCCGTTCCCCTGCATAATGTCGCACCCTGCCGTCGTCACCAACGCGATCTGCTCTTTTTCCTCGACCCCTTCGGCGGCGACCCGGATACCCAGACTTTTACCCAGCCCGGCGATAGCCCGGAACATCATACGCACCCGCATACTGGAGCCCAGCTCGCGCGTCAGTGACTTGTCGATTTTGAAGCCCGACACAAAGCTGTAGCGCAGCAGATTAATCGCGCCCAGCGTCCGTCCGAAATGATCGATAATGAATGAGGCGCCGGTCTGGCGGATAGCTTCAATCTGCACCGGCATATCCTGTACCAGCACCGTCAGCAGGGGCTCATCCACTTCCAGCTCGACAAAACCGGCATCGCCACCGGCACTCTCAAGGAGCACTTTCTCCAGGCTGTTGCCCACCAGCTGGCGCGGAAACAGATTGATGCTGACGCGAAGATGAGGCGCGCGCACCTGCCACTGCCGGACCTGATCCAGCGCCGTCCGGATAATCCACTCCCCCAGCGTGACGGAAAGCGGGCTCTTCACCAGCATGGCGATGAAATCAGCCGGCAACAGCAGGCCGCGCGTCGGATGCTGCCAGCGCACCAGTGTCTCACAGCCGGTGAGCTTGCCGCTTTCGACGTCGTAGCGGGGCTGATAGTAGAGCGTGAACTGCTGCTGCCGCACCGCGGACTCCAGTTCGCGTTCAAAGCGACGGCGCTGCTGCTCCGCTTCACGAAAGGCGGGCCTGAACAGGATGCTGCAGCCTTTGCCCGACGCTTTGGCACGATAGAGCGCCAGGTCGGCGGCGGACATGACCGCAGAGGGATCCCGGCCGTGCTCCGGGTAGGAGGCGATACCGGTGCTGGCACCGACCACAACCGGTGAGTCGTGATAGCTGAACGGCGTCTGAACGGCGGCAATCAGCTTCTCTGCCGTCAGCGCCGCCTCCGCACTGCCCCCCGTCAGCAGGACGACAAATTCGTCACCGCCCAGGCGCGCCGCCGTTACCGCACCGGTGCAGACAGTACGAATCTGTTCGGCAACGTGACACAGCAGCGCATCCCCGGCCGCATGGCCCAGGGTATCGTTCACGTCTTTAAAGCCATCGAGATCGGTCATCAGTAACGTATAGGGGATCTCCGCTTTAGTGAGCTGAGCGACCTGATCCATAAACGCGCTGCGGCTAGCGAGGCGCGTCAGCATATCGAGAGAGGCCAGCTCACAAAGCCGTGCTTCACTCTCATAGCGGGCCGTAACGTCGCGAATGATCATACCCACCAGCCGCTCTCCCCCTTCACGCCAGCCGGAAAATGAGACCTCGGCCGGAAATTCGCGTCCGTTACGCGTGACTCCCCAGACCTGCAGCGCGCGCGGGCGCGAGATCGCCGATTCATCGGAGGTAATCCGGGCCAGCTCATTACGGTAGTCGATCTGGCAGCGCGCCGGGATCAGCTCACTGACGAACTGACCGCGCATCTCCTCCGCGCTGTAGCCGAACAGCGCGGTGGCGGCAGGGTTCCAGAAGGTGATGCCGCGCTGCAGATCCGTGCAGATAATGGCGTCAGGCGAGGTAGAGGAGATCGCCTCCAGCCGCTGCTGACTGGTATAGCGCAGTAATTTAAGCCGGTGCATCTCCATGCGATCCATCACCAGCGCGGCGATATCGCTGAGATGCTGCCGATCCTCTGCGGTCAGCGGCCCGCGGGGACGGGTATCGGTCAGGCAGACCGTGCCGATGTGATGGCCATCCGGTGTTGAGAGCGGAATACCGGCATAAAAGCGGATATAGGGATAGCCATGCACCAGCGGGCTGTCGCAGAAGCGCGGATCCTGCAGGGTATCCGGGACACAGAGTATCCGCCCCTGAATTAAGGTGTGATGGCAGAACGCGACGTTGCGTGACGTGCCCGTAATGTTCAGTCCGTAACGGGAAGCAAAGAACTGCCGCTTTTCATCAATAAGGGAAACAAACGCGACAGGTACCTGAAACAGCCGGGCGGCAAGCGTAGTCAGACGATCCAGCGCATCGTTTGGCGGTGAATCCATCATCTGGTACTGCCTGAGTGCATCGAGGCGTGCCGCCTCTGCATCATGATAAACGGGACGTTTCAGGATCACTTCCTCTGCGGATCGGCACTGTGGACGGCATGACACAGCATAAAGAGGACACGTTCAATCAGACAGGCCAGGCAGCCTGCGCTGCCGACCCGCTGCCGGAAGAAAGGCCCGTCAGTATAATCTGGCGCAGCCGATGGCTGCGCTTCATTTCACATATTATCGGCCTGCCATGCTTTAACTTCAGAGAAAACAGTGGCTGAAAACCCTACTTTTTGTCTTTCGCTACCAGCTCATAATGCGGATGTTCTCCAGCCAGCAGCATGAGTAATTCATACTCCCCCTGACTGAGCCGCGCAGGATTTTTTGACGCCTCTTTGGTCTGCCAGACACGCTGGCTGAGGTCGAAACGCTCTGCGGCGATCTCCTGAGAAAATCCGGCGGCAAGGCGGAGTTCACGTACATTGCACTGCACGGCGACAGGCCGCTGTAAAATCTGATTTCCCATATGAAACTCCCGGCATAGGGTGGCCGTTTTGATGGCAGGACGCCATCAGACGCCTGACCAAAGCATAAATTCAGGTTATGTTTTAAGCGCCCGGCACGGCAGGCCGTCCTGTAAAATCAGTTAATGCCGCGTGCGATGATTAAATAAGGCAAATTATCTTTCTGACGATGCCTGAATAATAAGCACATCGATAAAAGAATAACCGACAGGATGAGTTGCAGACTCATCCTGCGATTATTGCCGCACGCTCTGCCCTTAAAAAAATCAGGTGTCAGAGCGCGATTTAATAATCATTCGCGAACGTGCAGGCGGTTTTCATACAGGCCCATTCCTCGTCGGGCGACTGATGTCAGGCCTGACTAAAGGCAGCCCATCCGCCAGGCTGTTCCGTGGCAGCGCGTCTGTCCGTCACGGCAACCGCCTGATGCGGGAGGGTAAAGCGGGTGATGACGCTGCCCAGCGTTTGCGTCTGACCGCTGAGGCTGCCTGCGGTGGCTGACACCTGCTGCACCAGCGTCGCATTCTGCTGCGTCACGCGGTCGAGCTCAGCAACGGCGAGGGTGACCTGTGCGATGCCTTTACTCTGTTCATCTGACGCCAGCGCAATCTGCCCGATAAGCTCATTCACGCCGCCAACGCCGCGCAGTACGGCTTCCATCGTGGTGCCGGCACTCTCTGCTGCCCGGCGGCCATCGTCTACCCGCGCTATGGTGTCTGAAATCAGCTCTTCAATCTCTTTAGACGCCGCCGCACTGCGCTGCGCCAGCGAGCGCACTTCACTGGCCACGACCGCAAAGCCGCGGCCCTGCTCACCGGCGCGGGCTGCCTCTACCGCCGCATTCAGTGCCAGAATATTGGTCTGAAACGCGATGCCGTTAATGGTGGCGGTAAACTGACGGATTTTTTCTGAGCCTTCCGCGATGCTGGTAATGGCAGCGGTCACCGTCTGAACCAGCTTAGCCCCCTTCTGCGTGGTATCGGTTGTACTGACAGCCAGCTCCCGCGCTTCGCGGGCATTCTGCGCGTTGTGGCGCACGGTGACGGTAATCTCTTCCATGCTGGCGGCGGTCTGCTCCAGTGCCGCAGCCTGGGTGGAGGTCCGATCGGAGAGGTCTGCGTTACCCGCGGCAATATCAGCGGCTTCACGATGAAGAATGGCGGCGTTGTCGCGGATAGCGCTGACCATATGCAACAGGCTGTGCTGCATCTCTTTCACCAGCGGAACCAGCTGTCCGACACAGTTACGGCCCAGGTCTTCGGGCTCCTGCGTCAGATCGCCATCCGCAATGATTTTCAGGTGACCACGAATTTTTGCCACCGGACGCACCAGATGCACCACCAGATAGCGATCGCAAAACAGCAGTAACGCCAACGTCGCCAGCAGAGCCGCCAGCAGCACGCCCTGCAGCTGAAGCCGGTCAGCCTTGAGCGGCGCCTGATGCTCTGCCAGCTGCTGCGTGATGCTGTTCAGTTGCGCCCGTGCCGCAGAGGCATAGTCTGCAGGTGTGGTGGTGAGTGCCGTACGCAGACGCGCCCATTCAGGGCCTTCCGGAATGGCAGTAATCACCGCATTTTTGTCGGCGACGCTTCCGCTCTGCATGGCAATAGCGCTTTGCGTCAGAAAGCTGAGCTGCTGAGTGAGAACGGCGGTGCGATCGGTATGACGAGTGATGTCGCGCAGCAGATGGCTACTGTAACCACCCGCCAGCGCAACCACGCCCAGTGAAATGATCATTATCCACAGCACGACGCGCCGGATGGTAAAATGCCGGAGTGAGTTCATAAGGTTTCCCTGATGTTGTTATTGGTGTGTATAAAAGTCGGGCAATAATAAGTTCTGTCATCTGCTTTAGCGCGTTATTATATAGTGCGCTATTTTTGTTCTCTCTATCCTGGCAGGTTATTTACGAAATTCAATTTTTTTGACGACAAAATAAAAGAATCGCCGTTCTGAAAATATTTCATTGAAAAAAGCCGAGCCGGTAAGCGTTTGTAGCGTGCTGCATTCCGTTACGTAATAAATTTGTCAGGACACTTTATTTTTACAGAAATTGCCTGTACTCATTACACACTACTCTGCAGTTTTTCTGCTTAATTTCGCTCCGTAACCAGCCGGGGCGGAGGAATTCATGTTTATAAGTCTCAGCGGCGGCGATGATGGTCGCACGCGAACGTTGCGCGCGTTGCGTAATCCTGACGAAAGTCGAGATGAAGTGCTGCGTCAGTTTGTCCGACTGGCCAGTCAGGCGCTCAGCATTCCTGGCAGTTTTATCTCCGTGCTGGATGATGAGCTGCAGCATGTGATGGCCGCGCATAATTTTACCCTTACCCGCTCCAGCCGCGAAGATTCGCTCTGCCGGTATGCGGTCGACAGCGACAGCACTGTGGTGATCCCGGATACCCTGCTGGATGAACGGTTTGCGACGCACCCCCTGATCATCGGCGCACCCTTTATCCGCTTCTATGCCGGAACGCCGCTGAAAAACAGCACGGGCATGATTCTGGGCACCCTGTGTGTGACCGACACCACACCCCACCCTTTCAGTACGGCTCAGGTCACCATGCTCACAATGCTGGCCACCCTGGTCATCTCATTCCTGGAAGCCTGGTATTCGGCAGGCTTTGCCGATCCCGTCACCGGATTGCCTAACCGTCAGCGGCTCATCCGCGACCTGCAATTTCTGGCCACCTCGGGTGACCGGACGCCACGGCGACTGGTACTGATTGACTGCATTGATATGCCGCGCGCCTACGAGCTGGCGCGTTCGATGGGGATGGGGCCGGTTGAAAGCCTGCTGAAAGATGTCGCCACGCTGCTGCCTCTGCGCCTGCGCCCGGCACCGGGCGAGATGCTATACACCGTGGCCACCGGGCGATTTGCCCTGTTAACCCGCCAGGAGAGCCGCCTGAGTGCCGGATGGGTGGCGAAGCAGCTGACGGGGATCAGCGCGGATCTGGGCGACGGACTGTCTGTCGCGCTGATGACGCATACCGGTGAGGCCAGTTTCATCACCGGCGAGATGCCGGCTCAGGAGATTCTGCGCCGCGCCGTCAGTGCCCTTCATGAAGCGATCGCCCGGGATGTCGCGTCGATGTGTTTCAGTGAAGCCACCGACACACGGCATACTCAGGATTTTACACTGATGCACGATCTGGCCCTGGCGATACGGGAAAACAAAGGGTTGTGGCTCGCGTATCAGCCGAAAATCTGTCTGCACAGCGGAAAGCCGATTGGGCTGGAAGCGCTGATCCGCTGGCGGCATCCGGAGCGCGGCGAGCTTTCTCCGGCAGAGTTTCTGCCTTTTGCCGGACAGACTGAACTGCTCAGCGAGCTGACCCGCTGGGTGACAGAGCAGGCCATCACCCGCCTTTCCCGGCTTCGTGACAACTATATTCAGCTGCCCGTCACAATCAACGTCAGCAGCAGCGATTTCTCCCGCAGCGGGTTTGCCGACGAGCTTGAGGAGCAGATGATCAAGGCAAAGCTGCCGGTTTCACTGCTGGGCATCGAGTGCCTGGAGACCGAGCGGATTCTGGAGAGCCCGGCAGCGATGCAGGGGCTTGAGATGCTGAAACTGCGCGGATTTGGGATCTCTCTGGATGACTTTGGTACCGGCTACAGCAACATCAGCTACCTGCGACGTATGCCACTGGACGTGATCAAGCTGGACCGTTCGCTGATCAGCGAAATCGCCAGTGATACCGGCTCGCGGGTTATCGCCCGCAGTATTATTGCGATGCTGAAAGATCTCGATTATACGGTGCTGGCCGAAGGGGTGGAGAATGCGGAAACGGTCAACACGCTGACCGAATTTGGCTGCGATCAGGCGCAGGGATTTTTCTACTCCCGGCCGCTGGCGGAAGCGGCGCTGGATGAGTGGCTCGGCTGGCGATTACGCAGCAAGTGCTGAGCCGGTTGCGCCAGCGTCAGCCCTCTACCGGGCCGGATCAAACACGCTGAATCCCGCCGAACCGGCAATCACGACGGTATTGCGTCCGGCCCCTTTTGCTTCATAGAGCGCTTCATCCGCACGCCGTAACAGCGCTTCGCGCTCTCTGCTCTGATCCCGCGACGCGACGCCTGCGGATATCGTCATCGTCCCGACAAACGGAAACAGGGTGGCGCTGACGCTCTCACGGATGCGTTCCGCCATGCGGGCGGCGTCCGGTAGCGACGTGTTCGGCAGCAGCAGAATAAACTCTTCTCCCCCAAACCGACTGACAACATCCCCCGTGCGGCTGACCTGACGCAGCAGCGCCGCCAGACTCACCAGCACCGCATCGCCCGCATCGTGTCCGTACCAGTCATTGATCTTTTTGAAATGGTCGATATCGATGGCGATCACGCACTGTTCCTGCTCGCTGTCGCTCTGCGCCGCCAGCGCCGAGAATCCGCGCCGGTTGCAGAGTCCGGTCAGGGGATCGGTCATCGCTTCATCGTTCAGTGCCGCCAGATGTCCGGCGACGGCGTGACGATGCTCCTGCACCGCTTCCCGGAGTCGATCAGCCTCATAATACCAGGATTTGACTGAGGCAAGGGATTCCGCCTGCGCTTCGCTGCCGCCGTTGCGGACTCTGTCCGCCAGTTTCTCAAGCGGAGAGGCGATGCGCCCCGCCAGAAAAGCAATCACCGCTGCAGTCAGCACGCTAATGCCCAGCGTGAACCAGATAGCGTTTTCCGCCGTGCGCATCAGCAGGTGCCTGACCGTTTCTGAGGTGCCGGTAATAAACACGTTCCAGCCGGTTTTGTGCAGTGTGCCATAACCGATCAGATAGTGACGACCGTCGTTTTCCAGAGTGAAATGCCCGCTCTCCGTATCCTCAAGCCGCTTCTGCAGCGCCTGGCTCAGCTGCATTTTCGTGCCGACCTGCGCCGGATCGTGACTGAAGATGATCAGACCGTCATTGCTGACCACGCTGACCGATGAGCCTTTGGTATAAAAATGCTGGCTCAGGATCTCGCTCAGCATGCTCTGTTTTTTGAGATAGATCGTGCCGCCAATGTAGCCCAGGTAGTGGCCATCGGCGCTGAACAGCGGCTGGGATAAGAACAGCACATAGTTACCGGCAGCGGAGGTGAACGGCGCGGAGATAAAGGGCTTTTTGGTGGCAATCGCCTGCAGGCTGGCCGCCGAGTGGAGTTTTACGCCAACCAGTTTCAGACTTTCCGGTGACGTTGCGGCAATGATAGCGTCATGATTCACCACCACGACCGAGTTGAAAAAGCCCGACTGCATTCGCAGGCGATCGGTTTCGGTTTTCAGAAGTGTCAGATCGCCGAGCCCCTTGATCTGCGAGGCGCTCCACGCCAGTTCGCGCTGCGCCGTCGCCAGATAACGATCGGTGGTATCCGCCAGTTTCCGGGCATAGGCAATGTTCCCCTCAAGCAGGCTGTCTTCAATATTGGCCTTCTGAAACAGCAGCAGCGCGCCCAGCAGCAGACCGGAGGTCAGGATGACGCCGCCAATGGAAAGCAGCGTCAGCAGGGAGCGAAGACGTATTTTTTCGCGGGGCATTGCAGTCGGAATCCGGATTCAATATCCCTGTAGTGTAACCGTTGAGGGCACGGCTGAAGGGGAGAAAAGAAGAAGATTTACCTCTCCTCTCGGAGGATTACCGTTCCGGCGCTGCACGACAGCGCGCACGCCGGTCAGTCAGGATTGAGTTTATATCGCTTCATCTTTCGCCACAGGGTGGTGGGACTGATGCCCAGCATCACAGCGGCCCGGGCGCGATCGCCACCGGTCCTGTTGATCACCGACGCGATCAGTTTCCTCTCCTGCTTCTCCAGTAAATTCACCTCCTCACTGAGCGTGCAGGATGGTGCTTCACGCTCACCGGCTGCTAAAGAAAGGTGACAGAGTGACTGCAATGCATCGACATCGACTGTGCTGGTCTTATGCAGCACGACCAGCCGCAGGATAGCGGCTTTCAGCTCACGGATATTACCTGGCCACGGCGCATTATTGAGCAGGGCGACCGCTTCGTCGGTAAACGTCAGCGTTCGGTTCTGGCTGGCCAGCAGCGCGTCGACAATCAGCATAATGTCGCCCCGGCGCGCGCTCAGCGCAGGCAGCCGCAGCTCCAGAATATTGATGCGGTAGAAGAGATCCTGACGGAACTGTCCTGCGGCCACCAGCTGACCCAGGTCTTTATTACTCGCGGTGATCAGGCGGAAACTGGCGGTGATGAGCTTCTCGCCCCCTACCCGGCTGAACCGTTTTTCCTGCAGAATGCGCAGCAATTTGATCTGCACCGCGGGCGGGGCTTCGCTGATTTCGTCGATAAACACCGTGCCGTTCATCGCCATTTCGAAAATGCCGGGTTTGCCGCCCCGCCGTGCATTGGTAAACGCACCGTCAGCGTAGCCGAACAGTTCACTCTCCAGCAGGGACTCCGGGATTGCCGCGCAGTTAAGGGCAATAAAAGGCCCTGCGCTGCGCGCACTGGCGTGATGAATACTCTGGGCAAACAGCTCTTTGCCCGTGCCCGTCTCCCCGAGAATATTCACCGGCAGATCGTGAGCCGCATAAAGTCTGGCCTGCTCAATCACAGACACCATCTCAGGAGAGCGACCCACGATGTCAGAAAAGGTGTAAACCGTGGTGAAGCTGCTGCCTGCAGGCTTTTTCGCCGGGACCGGACCGTACCCCTCATGCTGTCCCGCTCTGACGGCGGTGATCAGGGTATAAAAATTTTGCTGACCGGGGATATGTTTCACTGTCAGCCGGAGGGCGTCGCCCTTGATCTCGTGCACCTCATCGGTGATATCCCGCTCATTGATGATGCAGCTGAACAGCGTTTTAAACGCGTCGTTTTTTAAGATCTTATCCCCGATCCGGCAGGGAAAAAGCGACAAGCCCCGGGCGTTGATATTGATGACTTCACCGGACTGATCCAGCCACAGGATCCCTTCCCGCGACTGATTGAGGGCGGACCAGGCCATCGCCAGCTTCGTGCTCTCCCTGTTGATATATTTCAGCGTGCTCGCCGCGACATCAAGAGCCTGCTCGATAGCGATATTATCGGTGTCCCCCATGATGACCTTCAGATCGTACTTTCTGGCCATTTCCGCGACGGTCAGGCCGCCAATCACCAGATCATAATCATTATCTGCCAGATTTTTGACGACGTTATCAATGTCGTAGTGGTTGTAAACCTGACAGATTTTAAACTCTTCATGCGTCATGTTCTGGTAATGGCGAAGAACATGGCAGAACTGCGGAAACCCGACTGCGGCGATTTTTTGTGACTTCTTGCGTGCTTCCATCAGGATACGAAATATGCCGTGCAGGTCGTGGGCGATTTCGATGACCGGAACCGCCACGTTATTCCGAAGCAGTGCTGCGGTCCCCCCCCGGCTGATGAGGATGCGGGTTCCTCCCTGAATCAGCTGCTGCGCTTTTTCAACCACGTCAAAATAGTGATATTCGTAAACCGGAATATCGATTTTTTTCTCAAGCAGGACATTTGAGATGCGTTGTGTGATGGTTTGTGACACCGAGAGGATCGCAATTTCGTTGTTTTTCATAGGCCATTCTGCGCCATCGTGTTACCGGAAAAGCGGCAACCTTCCTCACTCTGAAGGTCACGGGTGCCGCATGACGAAACGAACAACGCCTGCGCAGGGCGATGCGCAGGCAGCTTTTTAGGGGCGGGATTCTCAATCAGAAACGCTGGCGGCGATAGACAATCTGTCCATTGCTGATGGTCGCACAATTGTCGAGATAGTGATCGCCCGTTAAGCGTTCACCCCGGGTGTCTTCAAACACCACGTTCTCCTGCCGCAGTTTCACGATAGCGATATCGGCAAAGGCGCCGGGAGCCAGCGTGCCTGCCTCGCCCTGCATCTTCATCAGGCGTGCAGGCGTGGTGGTGACGGCGCGAACCACATCGAACAGTGACATCCCCATGTTCAGGTATTTGGACATGATAAAGGGCAGACTGAAGACCTTATCGGTGCGCAGGCTATTTCGCAGAGTGAGATCGGTGCTGATGATATCCGGGTTGAACCCCTGCTCCATCGCCTTCCGCGCCACGGCAAAGTCGAAGTGCGCCACACCATTCGAACAGTCGAAAATGACGCCGCGATCCCTGGCCGCGTTGATATCCGGAAAGAGCTCGCCGTTGTCCTGCAGGATGGCATGGCCGGTGCCGTGGAAACAGTGCGCGAAGATATCATCCGCCTGAAAATGCGTGATCAGTTCATCGGCGGGCAGACGCGAATCCGTCACATGCACGCACAGCCCGGTGTTCAGCTGGCGGGCCAGTTCCACGGTGGCGAAGAAGGGATCGCCACTGAAATGACGTCCTCTGGCGATATCCTGGCTGTAACGCAGCTTCAGACCGAGAATATTGTCGCGATGTTCATTCACCGTCCGGGCAATCTTTTCCACGTTGAAGTTGGCCGGGTTGGTATTTTCCAGATACCCGGTCGGCCCACCGCCCAGCGTGGAGAGGCCGACATTGACGACGTTCAGATAGCTTTTTATCCGCGTCTGCGCCGTGTTGATGACGCTGTTACGGAACAGCCTGTAGTTCACCCAGCCGCTGCTGCCCGCATCCACAACCCCGGTCACGCCATTGGGCAGACCGATGACATCCGGGTTAACGCTGATGGCCGTCCCCCCGTGAAAAACGTGGGCATGAAAGTCAATCAGGCCCGGCAGCACCAGACAGCCCGCCGCGTCGATGACGGTCTCTGCATCCGGGTTATCATCCGACTGCAGATCGACGATACGATTGCCTGCCACCCCAACGCTCTGGTCAAGGAAGATGGCGCGTTCCGGGTCCACTACCCGACCATTTTTAATCAGAATATCCAGTTTCATTTTGCTTTTTCCTTTATCCAATACCGATCATTTTCCAGTAGGGGATCCCTATCAGGAAAAAGACCAGCACGTTGACCAGCACCATGGCGCTACCCAGTAACCAGAAGGTTTTTTGCGGGACATACCCACTGGAGAAGGTAAAGACACCCGCCCCGTTGCCGTAATGGGTCAGGAGTGCGCCATACCCGGCAGAGAAGGCCAGTGACAGTGCGATGTACATCGGGTGGGCCTGGGTGGTCATGCCCAGCGTGAATAACACCGGATAGAAGGACACCACAAAGGCGCTGTTAGAAACGAAGAAGTAACGCACCGCGAGGCTGATAAAAACCAGTACGCCAAGGGCGCTGATTTCGCTGAGTTGCGACAGGTCCAGATAGTTTTTGATCACCCCGACCACGAAGACGTAGAAACCGCCTTTGGAGAGCGCGACCGCACACCCGTAAAACGCACCGTACCAGACAAAGGTCTGCCAGGCCGACTTTTCACTGGCCACATCGTTCCAGTTCAGTACGCCGGACAGCAGCAGACAGGCCAGGAATGCCAGCCCCACCGGAATGAAGGGGATCCCCGTTAAAGAGCCGGTCATCCAGCCGAGAATACCCAGCACAAAGAAGACCATCAGCAGTTTCTCTTCACGCTTTACCGGGCCCAGCTCGTGCAATCCCTGAACGGCAATGTCATTAACGTTATCGATGCTCTTCAGTTCAGGCGCATAGAGTTTATAGAGGATCCAGGGGGCCGCCAGCAGCACCAGGCCCGCCGGCAGAATGGCCGCCTTAAACCAGACCATCCAGCTGAGATTCACATTCATGATCTCATTCGCCAGCGAGACGGTAATCGAGTTGGTCGCCATCCCGGTCAGGAACAGGCTGGAGGTTCCCATCGAGACGACATACATCAGAATCGTGAGATAAGCGCCAATCCTGCGACTGTCCTTATCGGGCGTTGAACCCAGTGCTTCGGCGATGTTGCGGAAAATGGGATAGGTGATGCCGCCGGAACGCGACATGTTTGAGCCTGTGGCCGGTGCCAGCACCGTGTCGGTCACCATCATCAGGTAACCCAGTGACAGCGTATTTTTGCCATAGCGCTGAAGCAGCAGGTAAGCGATACGTTTACCTAAACCGGTGATCACGAAGGCTTTGCAGATGATAAAGGCACTGATGATAAACCACACCATCGGGCTGCCAAATCCGGCAAACAGCGGGCCAGGTGCAATGAACAGTGACGCGAAGCCCAGAATAATCAGCATAATTACGGCGTCGGTGAACGGACGCAGAACCAGACCGCACAGCATTGCCAGATAGATGCCGACCAAGTGCCAGGTCTGGGCAGAGAGGCTTTCCGGGGACGGGATCATCCAGAATAGAACGGGGAAAAAAAGAGTGGGTAAGAGCTTCAGATAAAGCATGATGATATTACCTCTGCTTAGCAGCCGCGCACCGGGACGCCGGGACGCGGCTTTTCATTATTTTTAAGAATTAGCGGTAAACGTCGTCGATAAACTCAACACCTTTTTCATCTAATGATTTTCTGACCCAGGTGCGGTTCGCGGTGCCACGCTTCGCTGCAGCGACTTTGCCGGCGTCAAAGCTGGCGTATTCGGTCGCTTTTTCGAGCAGCGCTGCGGCATCGTTCAGCGGGACGACAATCACCCCGTCCGCATCGCCCACGATCAAATCCCCCGGACACACCGCGACACCGCCGACAGCAATGGGGGTATTGACCTCTCCCGGTCCCTCTTTAAACGGACCGGCGGGGTTTGAACCGGTGGCGAAGATGGGGATATCGAGTACAGAGAGGGCATCAATATCCCGCACAGGCCCATCCAGCACGATGCCGGCAATTTTGCGATCGTAGTGAGCGTAAGCGATCATGATCTCCCCCATCAGCGCACGGGACCGATCGCCTTCGTTGGAGACCACGATCACATCGTTTTCTGTTGCCATATCCAGTGCCGCATGCAGCATCAGATTGTCACCGGCGCGCGCCTTCACCGTGATGGCATAGCCCGCCATCACAGGTTTCACCGGTGAAGAGATGCGCCTGATGCCGTTACCGAGTACAGCAATCCGGTTCATGGTGTCAGCAATGTTTGCCACAGGCAGCTGCTGATAGGGTTCGAGTAACGCCACGTCAAAAGCGGGACGCTGGGTGAAAATACGATTACCAATAGACATACGCTTTTCTCCTTAAAAGCCCGGCACCGGCCAGGAAGGTTTTTTGCCCGATAACACTTCATCAATGCCGATGGCGGAATGCAGCGAGGCCCGGTCCGTAGCTTCTTTCGTGGCGGCACCAATATGGGGGGCAATCACAACGTTACTCAGTGCAAAAATGGGATCGGCGGGATCGAACGGCTCTTTCTTCAGGACATCCAGCCCGGCACCGGCAATCTGAGACGTCGACAGCGCGTGATAAAGGGCTTTTTCATCGACCAGCTTGCCGCGTGCGGTGTTAATGAAGTAAGCCTCTGGCTTCATCAGTGAAAACTGCTTTTCGCCGACAAAGTCGAAGGTCTCTTCTGTTGCCGGGCAGTGCAGCGAAACAAAATCACTCTCCCGGAAAATCCGGTCAAAATCCTGAATCAACTCAACGCCGTCCGGCACCTGATCGGCTGTTTTGTAGGGGTCGAAAGCGATGACTTTCATGTTGAAGCCATGCAGCGCCTTCATGGCTACGCGTGAACCGATATTCCCGACGCCGATCAGGCCGAGGGTTTTCCCGTCCAGCTCAACTTTTGGTGTGCGCAGTTTTGCACGGTAATAATCTTCCAGCATTTTCTCTTCGACGAGACGGAAGTTACGTGAGCAGTGCAGCATGAAGAAAACGGCCAGTTCAGCCACGGACATACTGTTGGCGACAGGCGCATTAAGAACCGTGACGCCGTAGCGTTTAGCCGCCTCTAAATCAACGGTGTCATAGCCTGCGCCATGGCGTGCGACCACTTTTAATTTTTTTGCTGCAGAAAAAACGCGCTCAGACATTTTTGAGAGGCGAACAATAATACCGTCACAGTCAGGAATGTCGCGGATGATATCCTCCTCTTCCATGCCGGAACCGGTAATGAGTTCATAGCCACGACTCTCCAGATAGTCCCGCCCTTCCTTCATGATCTCCTGCGGAAGGAGAATTTTATAGCTCATTTAAGATACTCCCTTGTGGTTTCTTTCCCCTGCTATTGCAGAGGTCATGCCAGAATGAAAAACACAGGTAACTACGCATAGATAAAATCATGAAAAATAATATTTTTTTATTTTGATCTTCGCTGAAACGCCTCTTTAAAAGAGTGACAGCCGTCTCACATGATGTAATGGAAAAATAAGCGGATTTCAGAGTGAAAAGAAATAATTTCAAAATGAAATAATGACTACGTTAACATCTGGTTAATTAAAATTTCTTGCTTACCTTACTGGTTAAAAGAAAGTAGCGCAGATTAAGGCGGGGATAAAAACTAACGCTGATAATTTTATTTCTAAGTTGTCGATAACAGAAAATAAATAAAACGGTCAGCAGACTCTGGATAAGGGCATGGAGGCAGGTTAAAAGCGGCAGCAATGAAACGCTCTTTTTTATTCTGCAATAATGACGGAGAAAAGGTTTTTCGTTACGGGTTACGCTCAGAGGTCACAGGTAAAAAAACTCATTCCGATTCAACTTTTTTGAGCTCTATTATCCGCTCTGATGACAGGTGCTTCACTGAAAAATGGATGGGGCTATTTCTGCCCCACCGATCATATTTTCAGATACAGATGAAGGGTACTGGCCGCCGAGAGCGTGATAACGTCATCATCAGATTACGTTACCGCCAGAATGACTTAATATAAGAACGACTGCTGAGTCTTTTAATGAAATGGTAAGGGCAGGTAAAACGCTGCCCATCCCACTCAAGATTAAACCACTGAAATTCATCATCTTTTATTTTCTCTACCAGACTCATTGCCTGCATAGGCGTCTGAAAAGCATAAGCTTTCATCACGCCCTCTTTGGTGCATAAATCAATATGAACCATGGAACCCCCTGCTGTGTTAAAAAAGGCACGCTTTATAATTATGGAATTGCCTTCAAAGCATAATGCAAGATCTGCCCGCCGATTATCTGAATCTGTAATATTTACGTAAAAGATCGGATAACGTATTTTGTTGTCTTTTTTTGGGCAAAAACCCCTTATTCCATCAATTAATTTGACAATGCAGACATAACAGGGCCTGATGTGAATACACGCCCTTTGTCGCGATTGACGACAGCACAGATAACACGCTCATCCGCGCATTTTTTCAGCCTGCCGTTCCGGCTTCAGACGCGCGGTCGCTCGGGTATAACGTCACTGATGCTGTCGGGATGGTCAAAAACAGAGCATATCGTTACACTCTCAGCAGCCTTCTCTGCGAACCGGCACGGCTCAGACCTTCCCTTACGGCAGGCAATAAGGACTCTTATGCTGGATTATATGGTGTCGCTCTACCGCACTGTTCCTGTCTCGTCGGAATGTCTCAGCGCCTGGCTTGCCCGCTGGCTGGCCCAGGAGCAGAGTCGCTGCCACGATCATCATTTTTCCGCCGCGTTTCCCTGGCGTGAAACCGGCCTGCCCCAGCACACCTTTTTACAGCGGGAACTGACCATAAACGACCAGCGTTATCTCACCGGACCGCGCTATCTGGGGGGAGACCTGACTCAGCCCTTCATTGATGTGATCGCGCGTGATGGCGCTCTGGATTATGCCACTGCTGACGCCATCATGCGGGCGTGGCAGAGGCTGAACCCGCTCTGGCTGCGGGTGCTTTTACCTGTGACGCACCCTGAAATCGGCTTTACTGACCAGCTGCTTTTCCTCAGCGATCCCGCTTCGCTGCCGGCACCGGTCACAGGCCAACTTTCTCTGATCACCGCCAGCCGGCGCGATTATCCCGCCTGTCTCGCGGCAATTCATCACGCCTATCGCGTCAGCAGGCAGACCCTGCCGCATCTCCGCGGTCAGTTACAGGCCACCAGCAGGCAGGAGTTACGGGATGATATCGCTGCAGGGCACGTCCGTCTGATTGTCTGGCAGGAGAGGATGGCGGGACTGATCATTTGTGTGCCCCGGCAAACGGCATTTATTGAAGGCTTCCAGATTATGGATGAAGTCATTCTCCCCGCCTGTCAGGGCCGGGGGCTTGCCGCAATCGCTCAGCGGCATTTGCTGCAGCAGCTTCATCGTCAACATGGTGAGCGGGCACTGCTGACCGGCACGATTCTGCCAGGCAACCTCCCTTCCCTGCGAACGGCGTACAATGCCGGGCGGCGCTGCGTGCTGAAGTATCAGTTTTTTACCCCCGCCGATTTACGCACGGGCGGTCTGATCTGCTGAGGTCACCACAAGGCGAGCGCAATCAGTTTATCCTGCACCCGGTAAACCCGCTGCTTCAGACTCAGGCTCTCTTCTGTACCGATCAGGTTAGCCTCGTGAGCCGCATTGATTTTTTCCAGCGCGCTTTTGGTGCTATTTTTCAGTCCTTCATGCCAGTTTGCCTCTGAACGGCTGGCTGCCTGCTTCTCCAGCTTTCTCACGTATTCCACGACGTTTTTGCTCGCGGAAAAAATGTCAGTCACGGCCATATCACCCTCTTTTTATTGCTGAAAATGTCTCTCCCGGCGGCGCCCGGTCTCTCTGTTCCGGGGCGTCGCTGCACAGGCTATCCGGCAGGCATCCTACCCTCTTTCCGGGATGAGAGCCTTGATCTGACTGACGCGGCTTCGCTCGCAAAATCCCCTGCACTGTCCTTAACTCAGATTTTGCAATGTCGTTCCACTGAGAATGCCCGGAGGACGTTTTGACAACCCCATCTGAGATAACGGCCAGTGACAATACCCTCACGCTCCGGCGCTGGATAACGATCGGCCTGCCCGCAACCGAGCTTTTTGCCCTGTGGCTTCAGCCGGATACCCTGCCCCGGATTATGAGCCACTTCGCCAGCGTGACGCCGGTGAATAAAAGCGATGCGCACTGGCAGGTTGAAGGCCCTCTCGGCAGGCATTACCGCTGGGACAGCCGGATTGTTGAAGCGCAGCCGGGCGAAGTCATCGTCTGGCGTTCGCTGGACGGGGCAGATATCCCTAACGAAGGTGAACTGCGTTTTCGCCCCGCGCCGGCTGAATGGGGGACCGAACTGGCCCTGACGCTGCGGTTCACCCCGCCGGGCGGCGCGCTGGGGAAAAAGGTAACCACGTTATTCGATCTGCTGCCGAAAGAGATGGCCAGCAAAGCCTTACATCGCTTCAAGAGTCTGGCTGAAACCGGTGAAATTCCCACGCTGGAGGGGCAGCCTGCGGGCCGCCATGCCAGCCGTAAGGATAAGGAGAATTAGATGCGCGCACTCTGCTGGAATGGCGTCAACGATCTCAGCGTTGAAACGGTGGCCGATCCTGGTCTGATTAACCCTCACGATGCCATCATACGGGTCAGGCTTACCACGACCTGTGGCTCCGATCTCCACGTCATTGACGGTCTGATCCCGACGATGCGTGAGGGGGATATCCTGGGCCATGAATTTATGGGTGAGGTCGTCGAGGTCGGCAGCGCGGTGAAAAATATCCGCCGCGGCGATCGGGTGGTCGTGCCCTCCTTCATCTCCTGCGGCTCCTGCTGGTATTGTCAGCAACAGCTCCCCTCCTGCTGTGACAATACGCATCCGCAGTGGGAAAAAGGGGAAACGGCGCTGGGTCATCCGACCGGCGGGATCTACGCTTACAGCCATGCTTTTGGCGGTTATGCGGGTTCGCATGCGGAGTATGTCCGCGTCCCCTTTGCCGACAATGACTGCTTTGTTGTCCCGGATGGTGTCACCGATGAGCAGGCGCTTTTCCTCTCCGATGCGACACCAACCGGCTACATGGGTGCCGATTTCTGCAACATCCATCCGGGTGACACGGTGGTGGTGTGGGGCTGTGGCGGCGTCGGCCTGATGGCCCAGCAGAGTGCCTGGCTGATGGGTGCACATCAGGTCATTGGTATCGATCGCTATCCTGAGCGGCTGGCGATGGCGCGGGACTTTGCAGGCAGCATTGCGCTGGATTACACCTCGGTCGATATCCACGAAGCACTGCTGGAACTGACCGGCGGCCGCGGTCCGGACAGCTGTATCGATGCGGTCGGCATGGAGGCGAGGGGGGAAGGCTTAAGTCAGGTCTACGACAAGACTAAACAGATGCTGCATCTTGAAACGGATGTGGGTGCCGCCTTGCGTCAGGCACTGTACAGCTGCCGCAAAGGCGGCAACATCGCCATCCTGGGGGTGTATGGCGTGATGGATAAGTTTCCGCTGGGGCTGATGATCAACAAGAGTCTGACCATCCGCACCGCCCAGCAGCATGGGCAACGCTATATGCACAGGCTACTGGAACATGTCGCGCAGAATGAACTCAACCCGGCGTTTATGGCGACGCATCGCTTCCCGCTGGAAGAAGCGCCGCGCGGCTATGAGATGTTCAAGCATAAAGAAGATGGCTGTGTTCGTGCCGTTTTTGTGCCCTGAGAACAGGGTGCCCCTGACCCATCCGGGCGGCTGAGCCGCCCTTTTCTCTTTCTCCCCCGCGCTTACCTCAACGCCGGATTATCCGTTCAGGGCAGCCCGTCACCTCCTGACAAGAGGGCAAGCTAACCGTTCAGGATGGCAGGCTCATGTGAATTTTTTATGAACCTGAAAGCAAAAAAACGGTGTTGAATGAATAACCTGCCTGAATGCTGCGTGTATCACCGTTATTCACATTTTGTAAAAAAATTAATCACACCGCGTTATCGTTTCATGCATAAATTAGTGCCATCTCTCACTCATGGAGCAGGCAAATGACGCAGTTTGTAGCGATTTTTTTCTCTTCACTCTTTATGTGCAGCAACGTTTTCGCCGGGTCAGTCTCTTCCGTCTCACTCGGGGCCATTTCAACCGCCCTGAATGAACGTATGCAGGTCATGAAAGCCGTGGCAGGTTATAAAGCGCAGCATCATCTACCCGTGGAGGATCTGCCCCGGGAGCAGGTGGTGCTGGAGAACATGCTGAACAATGCGCAGCAGGAAGGACTCGAGCCGCAGTCGGTGGAACCTTTTATTCACGCCCTGATGAATGCCAGTAAAGCCATTCAGTATCGCTATCGGGCTGACTGGCTTTCCACGCCGGATAGCCTGCAGGCTGTTCCGGATCTGGCAGAGACCCGGCAGCAGATACAACGGCTGGATACACAGTTACTGACGGCGATCAGTCAGCGGCTGATGGCTGGCACCCTGGCTGACGCCGACAGGGCCTGGCTGCTCTCACAGCTCGCGGCCCCCCACCTCAGTGAGGCGGACAAAAACAGCCTCGTGACGTCCCTTTCCCGCATTCAGCGCAGGCATTAGCGATTATAGAGTTAACGGCCGGAAACGCGTCTGGCCGTTAACCGCGCAGCCGCAGTGTGGCCGGTAAGACCAGCTGGCTGTCGGAGGGTTCGTCTCCCCGGATCAGGGTAGTCAGCATCGAGAAACAGGCCTGCGCCAGTGCCGGAACATTCTGCTCTACGGTGTCGATCGGAATGGAGAGCGAATCATACAGATAGTGATCGTCAAAACTGGCGATGCGGATATCGCAGGTCAGCAGATGATGCTCGCTAATGTAGCGCAGCACCCCTTCCAGCAGACCGCAGGCGGCGGTAAATATCGCTTTAGGAGGACGTCCCAGCCGGTCACACAATGCCGCAAACATCTCATAGCCGCTGCCGGGATGGTAGTTACCCTGAATAATCCACTCCGGCTGCAAGGTCACGCCCGCGCGCGCCAGCCCCTGCCGGAATCCCGACAGACGATCCTGGGTGGGCGACAGCGCAGACTGTCCGCCAAGGAAGTAGATCTCTTCCGGACAGGCGCGCGCCAGTTTTTCAACGAGATCGGCGGTCGGGGTGACCGAGTCGGTGATCACCCAGGGAAGCGCGGTATTGTTCATGTGGCGATCAAACAGCAGGACCGGTAACTGTTCGCTGAGGCTGACATAGTCACTGTCATCCAGCATGCTGGAGGCGACAATCAGCCCATCGACCTGACGGGCAACCAGGTTATTCACGACCACCCTCTCCTGAGCACCATTTTCATCGGTACAGGAGATCAGCAGCTGCAGACCGGCCGCCCGGCAGAGATTTTCCAGCGCGTGCGAAAAGGCCGCAAAACCATGGTTAGTTATCTCCGGCACCACCAGCCCCAGCGTGTGGCTACGGGCATCATGCAGCATCCGGGCATGGATGCTGGGCTGATAATGGTGTTCACGGGCTAGCGTCAGAACCCGCTCACGCGTCTCCTTTGCCACCCGTAACTCTTCGCCACGGCCGTTAAGCACCAGGCTGGCAGTGGCTTTTGAAACGCCAGCCAGCCCGGCAATGTCACTGATGGTAACGCGTTTGGTTTTTCTCACGGCAGGGCACGATTAATGGAACAGGCCGTTATTCTACCATGCAGCGACGCAACGACCAGTAGCGGGCGGTCAGTTCTGCGTCTCCGCGCAGGGTGAGCATCGCCGGTGCGTCCGGAAAATAGCGGCTGCTCATCACGCCTTCCCCATCATTGATGAAAATCTCAACGCTGGAGTGGTCGCAGAGGATCTGCAACCGACGGGCTGCCCCTGTCCAGTAACGGAAGATCCACTCGCCCGAAACCAGACTGCGACGGGCAAGGCGCAGTTCATCCTGCTGCCACGACAGGATGAGCGTATCGGCAAAATGGAGTTCAATGTCACCCTGGCTCTCCAGCATCAGCTCCAGTCGCGCAGCGGCGATCGCCGGCATGTCCTCAGCGCGGCCCTGGAAGTGCTGCTCCGCTTCCCGCAGCGCCTGCAGTTCGGCAACCGGCTGCTGACAGAGCCGCCCGTTGCGTGAGCTCAGTTCGCGCAGGCAGGTCATCTGGTGGATCCAGCGATGCGCGATGGTCGGCTGGGCCATCTCCTCGCCATCCGGCGTGCCCATCCAGCCCACCAGCAGGCGCCGGCCGTCGGCCGTAAGCGTGGTCTGCGGTGCATAAAATTCAAATCCGGCATCCATTTCATTCAGCGGGCCGTGTGTGTATTCAGCCCGCGCGTAATCCAGAGAGCCGCTCAGCCAGGCGCAGGCGTGGCTGTTCAGGTAACGTTTTTCTTCCGACGCCACGCCCTGCGGACAGCAGATCAGATAGGTGCTGTCGCCCAGCGTGAACATATCCGGGCATTCCCACATGTAGCCCGCGGCGCCCAGTCCTCCTCGCTCGCTGCCCGCTATTTCACCGAGAGAGTGCCACGCGCGCAGATCGTTAGAACGCAGTAACAGCACCCTTCCCTGCTGTTGCGTGGTCTGCGCCGCCAGAACCATGTACCAGTGATTTTCGTGCCGCCACACTTTAGGATCGCGGACGTGGCCGGTGTAGCCCTCCGGCACGGCAATGACCGGGCCGAGCTTGTCGAACCCCCCTGCGCTGTTCTGCTGCGCCAGGCATTGCCACGCGGTGCGCGAGCCATCCTCAAATTTGACGTTACCGGTGTAGATCAGCGTCAGCACGCCGTTCTCCTCCACTGCGCTGCCGGAGTAGCAACCGCTGCGGTCATACTCCTCATCCGGCATCAGGGCGATGGGCTGATGCTCCCAGTGCAGCAGATCCGCAGAGCGCCAGTGCCCCCAGCACTTATGCTGATGCGTACACCCCAGCGGGTTCCACTGGTAAAAGAGATGATAGTGTCCGTCAAAATGGATAAAGCCATTAGGATCGTTGAGCAGCCCGGTCACCGGCGCCAGATGCCAGCCGGGATAGTGGCGGTCGCTGAGCGCCGCGGGCATACCCTGCATGACCGCCTGCAGGATGGCGGCCAGATGTGTTGATGAGCTCATTATTCCGCGTCCGTTTTATATTTGAGCAGGTAAGAGATCATAAACGCCGAAATGAAGGCGATGGCGATACCGATAATATAGTTCAGCAGCGAGCCGGCCTGCACAATCGCCATGCCCGGCAGACCGGTCAGGCCGACGGCAGTCATATAGACGTGCACCGAAACCACCCAGGCTCCCCCCAGCGCGCCCCCCACCAGGCCGGCAATGAAAGGTTTCATAAACCGCAGGTTGATACCAAAGATCGCCGCTTCAGTGATCCCCAGCAGCGCAGAGAATGCGGAGGGCAGCGAAATCGCTTTGATTTTTGCATCACGGGTTTTAAACCACACTGCCAGGCAGGCACCGCCCTGAGCGACATTCGCCATCGCCCAGATAGGCAGCAGGAAGTTCACCCCGATGGACGGGTTACCCAGCAGCCCCGCTTCGATAGCGTGAAAGCTGTGATGCACACCGGTAATGACAATGACCGAATAGAGTCCGCCGAACACCAGGCCCGCCAGCCAGCCTGCGTGCGCGATCAGGGTGCTGAGCACAAAGGAAATACCATCACCCAGCATACGGCCGGCCGGACCGATGATCAGCAGCGCAATAAAGCCGGACAGAATCACCGTAAGGAATGGGGTCAGGATCAGATCGAGTGCGTCCGGAATAACCCGGCGCAGCTGCTTTTCCAGCATACTCATAAACCACACGGCCAGCAGCACCGGGAATACCGTGCCCTGGTAGCCGATCATGGCCACTTCAAAGCCAAAGAAGTTCATGGTGTGGAAACCCGACGCGACCCCCCAGGCGTTAGTCAGGGCCGGATGCGTCAGAATGCCGCCGAGGGTCGCGCCGAGAAAGGGGTTACCGCCAAACTCGCGCGCAGCCGTAAAGCCAATCAGGATCGGCAGGATAATAAAGGCCGCCGAGCTGCACATATCTAGCATGATATAGAGCGCATTATCCGGGTTAACCCAGCCGTAGGTTTTGACCATCCCCAGCAGGCCCATCAGCAGCCCCGACGCCACAATGGCCGGGATGATCGGCACAAAGATATTCGATAACAGACGGGCAATTCGCTGGAAAGGGTTGAGCTTACGGGCCGCAATATCCGCCGCCTCAGACTTGCTCGATTCGCTGATACCGGCCTCAGCAATAAACGCCGCATACACCTTGTTTACCACGCCGGTGCCAAAGATCACCTGAAGCTGTCCCGCATTGCGGAAGCACCCTTTTACTCCCTCGATCCGGCCAATGGCTGCGGTGTCCGCCAGCGCATCATCGGCCAGCACCAGCCTCAGCCGGGTGGCGCAGTGTGCGGCACTGGCGATGTTCGCTTTGCCGCCCAGCAGCGGCAGGAGCGCCCGGGAAATCTTCACATAGTCCATACATACCTCTGTCTTGTTATGTTTTTATCCGCGTGACTATCTGGCCCCGGATGCGGGGCCAGCCGGTCAGAACCAGGTTTCCATCTGAACGCCGAAGTTCCATTCGCCACCAGCATCAAACCCTTTACTGCCGAAGGCGTCGTCACTGGCATAGTTATCCAGCCGGTGATCCCAGTCCATCCAGGTGGCAAAGAGGCGGATTTCCGGGCGCTTGAGGAAGTCACCGACATCACCGGCTTTCAGCGTAGGGGCCACGGTGAGCTTGGTGAAGCTGCCGCTGACCGCGTTGCGGTTGCGATAACCCTGCGGACGCAGATCCATGTACTGATAGGAGCCCTCATACTGCATCTCAAAGTTCTGCGTGATTTCCTGAATCAGCCGCAGGTTGGCCGTCGCCCAGTCATAGCTGTCCCCTTTGACGTAACGGTCGTCACTGCGCTGCGCCAGTAAAGCAGGCGCAATGTGCCAGCCTCCGCCCAGGGGCGTGATGCCGTAACTTGCCAGACGCCAGGTGCTGGCCTCCGGCAGCAGTGCGCCGTCAGAGCCAATGGATTTCACCTCCGCTCCCAGTCCGTGACCGTAAAGCAGTGCGGTTTTCGCCGAACCGTCAGTCAGCCCATAGAAGCTGTCGTTGTGCAGGCCCAGCAGCGCGTGAACGCCGGTATTGGCTGCATCGCTTTTAACTTTGTTACCGTCAATATCCCGGCGGTCATCGTTATCCTTTGCCCGCAGGCCGCTGACCATCATCTGCACCGGACCGACAAAGTTATTCAGTGACAGGATGTAGTTCTGCGCAGTGTTTTCGTTGTTTTCGATGTCGCCGAAAGTACGGCCATAGAGAGAGAGGTTGCTATGCGCCTGATCGCTCCATTTCATGTCGTAGATACCGGCGCCGGTGCCGGCAAGGAACACCACATCGGAGTCGATCCAGTGGATATCAAAGTTATCACGGTCAAAACGCTTACCGGCCCAGACTGTGGCGTTGTCGAAGGCGCCGGTAAAGGTAGGCAGCTGACCCAGTTCGACAAACGCCTGACGCAGATTGAGATCGCTGCTGGCGGCCGTCCAGTCGTTATAGGTCCGCTGCCCGTCGGCCAGCATCGCTTTGAAACGGGTTGTGGCTCCGCTGGCCAGCGTCTGCTTATGCTCCAGATTCAGCTCAACATAGGTGTCCGGCTCATTACCCAGACGGCCAACGTGCCCGCCGGTTTCCCCGGCAGGCGTCACGGTCGGACCGCCCTGGGTTTTAGCAGCCGAACTGTTCATCAGCAGGCCGGATCGGGCATAGCCGTGAAATTCAAAGCCACCCTCATCGGCTGAGTGTTGCTCCAGCTTCGCGGTGCGCTGTTCGACCTGCGCGGCAGAGGCCTGATTCTTTTGCTGAACCGCCGCCAGCTGCTGAGCCTGCTTCTCAGCAGCCTGCGCGCGGGTTTCGGCGGCATCCGCCCGCTGCTCAGCCGCCTGTAGTCGCTGCTCCATCGCCGCCAGGCGAGCTTCAATACTGCTCATGCTGGCATCAGCCCAGACGGGAGACGAAAGCAATAGGGTAGAAAGGGTCACTGCAATGGTGCTTTTTTTCATTTTTTTATGTCCCTGAGAAGAGGCTATCATCACCGGTTTTTTGCTAAACCGGTTTAGGCCAAATCATAGCCACGGGTAATTTCCCTCCGCAATGAAAATAGCTAAACCGGTTTAGTGATTGTGAGATAGTTCGCAAAACAGGGGTAAAAAGCAGGGATCACTCCGCCAGTTCGTGAAGCTGGTGGAGCCAGGGGAGTGCAGTCATGGCACCTTTAGCCGTAGTGGCGAGTGCACCACAGCGCTGGGCGCTCGCCAGAGCGCGGGCCAGCTGCGATTCATCCGCAGGCAGACCCGACTTTGCGAGTTCCCACAATAACCCCGCCACGAAGGCATCGCCTGCGCCCGTCGTATCAACACTGACCACGGGGGAGGTGCTGTAGTGCGCAACCCGGCCCTGATAACAGGCAAGCACCCCTTCCCTGCCCCGCGTCACCAGCAACAAATTGATCTGATAACGCGACGCCAGTTGCAGCATACGCCCGGCCGATTCGCCATCCGGACAGAGAAAATCAAGCTCTTCATCAGACAGTTTAACAACGTCGGCGTGACTGAGTGCCTCGCTCACCACCGCATGCAGCTGTGCCGGATCGGGCCAGAGGTCGTGGCGCAGATTCAAATCAAAACTGACATGCCCGCCTGCGGCCCGGATCTGTTCCATCGCCTTCAGCGTTGTGGTGCGCGAAGGCTCTGCCGCTAACGCGATGGAACAGCAGTGCAGCCACTCTCCACGGCCGAACGCAGGCAAATCGTCCGGTTCAAGAAACAGGTCGGCGCTTGGCCGCACCATAAAGGTAAAGGAGCGTTCGCCCTGTTCATCCAGCCCGACCACCACCGTTGAGGTACGGTGCCGGGGATCGGTTATCATGGCCCCGGTGTCAACCTGCTCTTCATTCAGCGTCTGCCGCATGAACTCTCCAAAGGGATCCGCGCCAACCCGGCCGATAAACGCGCTGTTTCCCTGTAGACGCGCGACGCCGACTGCGACATTGGCGGGCGCCCCGCCCGGACACTGCATTAACCGACCCGGCATTTCGGGAAGTAAATCCACCACGGCATCACCGAGGCACCACACGCGAACTGACATAAATACTCCTTTAATCAAACCTGAACGCTAAACCGTTTTAGCTATAACGGTAAACGATGCCGACTTCAAGCGTTCTTGTGCTGAAGTGATACATCGCTGACAGCCGTGAGCACCTCTTTCGGGTAGTAAAGCGAGATAAAAAAACCGGCCTGAGCCGGTTTTGTTCATGCTGAAGCGAGGAGGGTTACTTCAGGGTGGCGAGAATCTGCCGAATCGATGCGTCTATCTGCTCAGCGATCTCTTTCGGCAGGCGACTGAATTCATACTGTACGGTGCGTTTCTCGTCATTGGTTTTACGGCGCGCATAGGTGTTTGCCGTGGTAAAGTTGGCCAGTTTTTCCGTCACCGTTTTGCTGACCGGCGCGGGCTTTTTTAACTGGCGACGGGCGCTTTTAAAGGCATTGAGAATGGCACTTTTTTTCTCATCTGTATTTGCGCTCAGCAATGAACCATCGGCCTCCAGCTGCTGCTCAATCCCGCTTACCAGTTCCGTGACGTCTACGGCCTCCGCCTTTGCTTCCTCCCAGACGTCGAGCAGTAACTGGTAGTCCTGCAATGTCAGTTCCGACACCACCGGGAAGAGGCCGATAAATTCGGCGGGTACGGCAGCCGCCTGGAACGCGCGGGAGACTTTGGCGTTAGAGATGCCTTCGGCTTTAGCAATCTCTGATTTGCTCATGCCGTTCTCGTTCATCAGCATAAAGCGCAGTCCCAGCTCGCGCAGGTTATGCTCTTTTGCTGTCTGAATATCCGCGGCCAGCTGACGCGCATCCGGGAGGCTCAGCGCATCGGCGGTTACCAGGACTTCCAGACTGGCACCTGACAGAATGCAGGCGGCGCGGCGGCGGGAACCGTCCATGATCTCAATTTTGTCACCGTTCACGCGGCCAATCGCCGGAAAAAACTGCTGCAGCGTGATGGTCCGGGTGATCTCCTGCAGTGACTCCGGTGTCAGGCTGCTCTGGTCCCGTCCGTTAATGGTCGGGTCTACGCTGGTCCGGGTTTCGATATCGTCATGCGGGATCAGCTGACGCACAAAGGTCGCCTTTGTGCCCGACTTCAGCGTAAACGTCCGCGACTGACTGCTGCTGTCGATCATGCTTGCAATCGCGGAGTCGCCAAATTTGCGGCCAATGCGCTGTATCGGTTTGCTCACAGGGTACTCCTGATATATTCGATGCGATCAAATACCGCCCTTGAGAACTGCTCAGCTTCATATTTCGCTTTACGCAGCGCGTCGGCACTGCCCGGATACGAGGAGGGATTGGCACTGATCACCGTGTCAAAAGATTCACCGCAGCGTTCAAATCCATCCAGACGCGGTAAGCTGCAGTCCAGCATCGATTTCGTAAAGACTTCCCGCGCATAGCTTTGCGATGTCAGGTGATCGTGTTTAGAGGTCATTTTTGACATAAAGCCGATATTTGCCTTCAGTCGCGGTTCAACGCCTTCAGATTCAATACGCTCCAGCATTTCCGGCAGGCGGGTCAGATACTTCATCGTGGAGTGGAAGTCGACCTGGGCCGGTGGCGTAGGCGTCAGCAGCACATCACTGGCTGCGATCGCGTTCAGCATAAAGGAATCCAGATGCGGGCCGGTGTCGAGGAAGATAAAATCGTAATCGCCTGCCAGACGATCGATGACGTTACGGCGTAATACTTCGGATGGCGCGACACCCGGCAGGTGCTCGGCAACCAGCTCTTCCCAGTCGCTGGCCACAAAGCCATCGTCAATTGACGCCGGAATAACATCCACGCCGGGCATGACGGTAGGTTTGATGAACTGTTCGCGAAGCTGGTCTGCATCGAGATCGTTGAGCATCGCCTGAGCGGCCGTTTCCAGAACGGAACCCACGCTGTTGGTATGACTCAGGAACATGGTGCTTGATGCCTGCGGGTCCAGATCGATAACCAGGATGCGCAGGTCGTTATGCAGCATGGAGGGATGCGCGCGCATGCCGTGGGCGAGCGTAACGGTGCTGACCGTTTTAGAAACTCCGCCCTTCAGGCTGACAACAAAGACGACAAAGGGACCGTCGTGGCGGTCGCGATATTTCGGCACTTTACGGTGCTGATAAATGTCGACGACGTTCTGAATGGTCAGTGCATACTGCGAGGTACTGCCGGTCTGTTTTTTGCCAAACTGGTAGCCAGCAGCTTCCATATCCCCGATAGCCGCGACGACCGCGTGCTTGCTCAGTAAAGGCATATTGGCAACGGCATTACGTGAGAAGGTCTGGTAAAAACCGGTCTGGTTAAACTCCTGACGCTGCTGCTCAATATGGTTACTCAGTCCATGTAACATGGAATTGGCGCGCGTGGCCATTTCCAGCACTCCACCATAATCACGCTTCATAAGCCCCTCTGCGTTAATATTTTTTGGCATACTACACAAAAAGCGCATACCTGCCAATTTTTTAGAAAAATGCCAAAAACCTGGATTTTTCAGTGCAGACGATAAGAAATCGTCGGCAAATCAGGCAGGGTGATGGTGCGGGCAATCTCTGTAAGGTACAGCCAGCGCTGCGCGTCTGTACAGCATGGGGTTTCGATGCAGGCAGCGCCCTGAGAAGGGTGTTTTCATCATGAAAATCTGAAAATAGTTATTATTAATCAATAATTAAAGGGTGAAATCATCTGGTGAAAATTGCAGTTGCGCATGATCAGACAGGGTGTATTTCATTCTGCTGTTCAGATCGGCACTGAATTATGAACCACGCTTACTGAAAGGCGATCCTCACAGCTTTATTGAGCTGCGTAGTCGGTTACAAAATTCTTTCTCACTCAACCCTGCCTGACAGAGCAGGAAGAGGGCGGGAGAGTAAGACGTCGTTTTGTGAGCCGTTGTGTCCGACGTCAACCAGGTCACCGCCAGAGGCGCAGAAGCTGTAAGCATGGTGCGAGCGATGCGATAAGGCGCCTGGTTTCGGGAATGATCATCCGTTTTAACCTTTACATTTTCATTACATAAACCAGCCCGACGTATATCTGCTACAGATGAATTCAACAGAGCATTTTACCTTCAGGCTTTGCAGCCGGCGTGGACGTCTTTAAAGGCGAGATGCTCAATATCGATTCCCTGCGGACAGCCTTCGCTGGCGTCGACACGCTTTTTCTCCTGAATGCTGTCACCGGGGATGATTCCACTCAGGCCCTGATCACACTAAATGTAGCCCGGGACGCTGGCTATGACCGCGTCATTTATCTGTCGGTGTGTGATGCTGATAAGGCCGTAAACGTGGCTCACTCTGCTGTAAAGTTCGGTGCAGAGCGCATGCTTGAAACTCCGGGCTTCAGCGCCACCATTCTGCGGCCTGCCTGTTGCAACAATCAATGTGGTCAGGCCGGACATCCTCACCGGCGCTGAGGTGGCTGCGATCCGGACTGAGGTGCTGGGCCGCCCCGTTGCCTATGGTGGCGATGACCCGAGCGGATTGAGGCCCGGAGGGTGAATGTCAGTCCAGTGTGGCTGGCATGCGAAATGTGCATTGTGGCTGAACGCTATGCCAGCAGCGGCATGATTCTTCAGGAGGGCGATCGTGAGCGTCTGGTTAAGTTGCCTGGCCGTGATTTGCATTCCTGCCGCGAAACGGCTTTGACTCTGGCCCGATGAAAAGAGGGGGAGTTTAACTGGAAACCTGAATAAGTATCAGGGCGCATAAAACCGCTTTCCTTAAGGTCCCGGATTTCCCTCTATTCAGCTCTACATTTTAAATCGCAGATGATAAGCAGATAAGTTCTCGCTTTCTCATCCAGATTCGAAATTGACTACTGCGCTCTTGATCCGGTTCTTGTCTGGCAGGCCAGGACTCCTCTTCTTCTGCATATCACTCTGCTCTCTCATTCTGACTTTTACTTTACTGGTGTAATTTCCCTTTACCGGCAAAAATTTTTTGACTGCATGTCAGTTGAATATCGCAGTAATCCACGGTGTTTTCATTATGAAAAAACTAAATAAGCAGATAAAAATCAATAGCTTAAATAATATTTCGTCAGGGTGAGTTTACATTTTCTCTTCAGAGAAGTTGGTGACTGATCGACAACTTAAGCGCAGTACTCACCCGGAAAACCCGCTGAGGTTAATTTTTGTTTTTCAGTGAGCCTGTTTAAACCGTCCTGTGTCAGGCTTTGGGTCTGGTCATAGTTGTGGAGTCTCTGTTTTAACGCGGGATCACGGCAGAAAAGCATTTTCATTTGAGACAGGAACAGGAGCCGGTTCGGTCCTTTTATCCCCGTTATCCACAGGCCCGATCCAATGGGTCGATCCTCAATAGATCAAATTGAGATCCTAAACAGATCCCCGCAGCGCCCTGAGCCTTGTGACACAAGGCCTGAGAGGGGATCAATAACCACTATAGCGAGAAAAACAACCACTACGGAGAGTATAACAACCACTATGGCGAGAGAAGTAACCGCGCTGGAGAGTAGTGAACAACCACTGTAGCGAGTAGAAGGCCCTGATAACGGTGGATAAACGGCAATGTTATCAGCTACAGCCAGTTTTCAGGCTGGCTCTGAAGATATGAGGCTGGCGGCTGGTCTGATTTTCTGAAAATGAACGTTTAACAGCGCGTTTTTACAGGGTTATCCACCGATTCGATCCAGTAACCGATCCTCATAAGATCATTAATAGTTCCTGAAAGATCCCTGCAGCATGCCAGGTTCCGACAGCGCTGGCTTAAGGCCCTGTCAGCAACCACTGGAGCGAGTAAGATAACCACTGTAGTGAGAGAAATAACCACTGCGGTAAGTAGATTAACCGCTATAGTGAGTGATAGTATCCACTGTATCGAGTAACAGCGGCTGTTGCCTGTTCATAACACGGATCTGCCTGATGCCAAGAAAAGAACCCGATATCCTGAACATAGCGGATGCATTTAGCGAAACAGACAAACGCACTGGCGAGGTTGTTACTCTCACGCCTAACAGCAACAACACCGTTCAGCCGGTCGCGCTGATGCGACTGGGCTTGTTTGTGCCGACGCTGAAATCCACGGCGCGCAGTCAGAAAAACCAGATGAATGCCATGGATGTGACACAGGATCTTAAACAGTTATCCCTGGTCCGTTCGGAGGGGTATGACAACATTAAGATTCTGGGTGCCCGCCTGGATATGGATAACGATTTCAAAACCTGGGTGGGGATCATCCGTGCCTTCGCCACGCATGAGTGTCTGGGAGACACGGTAACGCTCTCTTTCGTTGAATTCGCCAAATTATGTGGCATACCCTCTGTGCGTCTCTCCTCGAAGCTCAGAAGCCGTCTGGATGCTTCCCTGACACGTATCGCCTCCAATACGCTGACATTTACCAGCAAAGGCGGCGAGAATTACACCACGCATCTGGTGCAGTCTGCCAAATACAGCATCAAAAAGGATACGGTCACCTTACAGGCCGATCCTAAAATCTTTGAGCTCTACCAGTTCGACAGGAAAGTTCTTCTGCAGCTGAAAGCCATCAATGAGCTGGCACGTAAAGAGTCGGCCCAGGCGCTCTATACCTTCATTGAAAGTCTTCCGCCTAAACCTGCACCAATATCCATGGCCCGGCTGCGTGCCAGGCTTAACCTCACTTCGCGTGTTATCACCCAGAACGCCACCGTCAGAAAGGCTATGGAACAGCTGAAAGAGATTGGATACCTTGACTACACAGAAACGCGACGCGGCTCATCGGTTTACTTCTGGGTCCATTACCGTCACCCCAAGCTGCGTCCGGCCGAGCTGCCGCTCAGCAAGTCTGGCCTGATCGATGATGACATGGATGAGTTCGACGATCTCTACAACGATGATCCGACTATCATTGATGTCGGCCAGCCTGAAGCCGTGATGGAAGAGGAGAGCAGCGAGCTGGTGATGGTGTCACGTGAGGAGAAAGAGCTGCTGAACAAAATCAGGAAGCAAAAAAAGCAATAACTTACAAGCGTTAGCACGCCTCGTTCCTTGTGATATCGCTATCCGCTCCTGGTCTGAGAGTATGGATCTTAAGAAGCCCTGACCCAACCACTGTAGCGAGTTGCGTTACTCATTACAGTGGTTATCCCCCCGCTGCCCGCGTCAGAGCTCCCGCTCAATCGCTGTTACATCCTCCTTAATCCGCCTTGCTGTTGCGTTTAACCGACGCAGCGCGTATTGACTCGCTACAGTGGTTGCCCTTCTGTTAAAGGTGATAAGGGCGTCTGACACAAAGATTCATCTGTTTTACTCGCTACAGTGGTTATCCGGCTGAACGGCTTCATGTCGCGGGAGAAGCGGGGCAGGGCAGGAATGTATCGCAGAGAGCGTGCTTAACTTACTCGCTATAGTGGTTACCCTTCCTGTTTTCGACGTTAATCATGCCACTCTCAGGCTTTTCCCCTCTTGTGAGCTACTCGTTACAGTGGTTATCAGGTTGTTTTATCGCTAAAGCGGCGAGTTAATGATCAGATAATGGCGTTCTAAGGGTAAACACTCTCGCTACAGTGGTTACCAAACGGGAACAGGCGCGTGAGGTTTACTCGCTATAGTGGTTGTTACTCTTTTAATTCTGTCACTTCATCCCGGTACTTATTTTATATGTAAGTACTCACTATTATTTTTTAGCTTGTCAGGACGGGGTTTACGAATAATAGCTATAAGGTCTTCTGTCCGAGGATTTACTCGCTATAGTGGTTCCCTTAAGGCTGAACGCCACAGAATTGACCGGGATGCTACAGTTCTCGCACGTAAAATGGCTTTCAGAGGGAATGATTGAGCGAAAAAAGTGTCACCCGCATTCATCCTACAGCAAACAAGCCCCCAGCCTGAGGAGCCTTCTCGCTACAGTGGTTACTCACGGTGAGCTGAGCCGCGATTCACTCGCTATAGTGGATATGTGTCACATTACGCCGCTGCAGGTGGGGAAATATGCAACAAATTGCCTTTCCGCAGGCAGCAGCAAAGTAACATTACTCGCTATAGTGGTTATCAATGTTTCCTGTGGATGTCTGGTCAGAAATACGCTGTCAAAACGCGAAGGTGTAAAACCCATACAGCAGGTCAGAGATAAAAGGCGGGGCAGGGGAGTGAAGTGAATCAGCGAACGGCGTGAAGATTGTCAGGGTTGAGGCAACAAAACGGCCGGCGCGCCAGCCACTTTGTTGCTGTTCAGGCAGGCTGCGTTACATCGCCTCCCGGTATTCCGGCCAGGCGACCGATTCAGCCTGATAGCGACCTGCGGCAGCAAACAATGTTCCCTGGAAGTTGATCACACCCGCCGCCTCCAGCCACATCCACTCTTCTGCCTGGACGATACCGGCTGCGATCACGGTGATCTCCAGCGCAGAACAGCATTTGATAATTGCCTGAACCACCGCCTGTTTGGGTCCGCTGCGATGAACGTCGCGGGTGATCCCGGCGTCGATACGAATGCGGTCCGGCTGAATGTGTGTCAGCAGCGAAAGCCCGGCGGAGCCGTCGCCAAAATTGTCGATAGAGAGACTGATCCCGGCGGCTTTCAGCGCACGAACCGCTTCAGAGAAGTCAGCCAGCTGCGAGATGACCGCCGTTTCGCTCACGCCGATAACCACCTGCTCCGGCACCAGTCCCGCGTGCTGAATGGCGGCCACAATCTGCGTGACGGCATCGGGTATCACCACCAGCGTCATCGGCAGCAGACTGACGTAGAGCGCCATGCCGTCAGGGCAGACCTGACCCGCGTGGGCGAATGTCTTTTTCAGGGTCTCCAGATCGTCAGCATGAAGCTGGGCGCCTGAGGTTGCATCGGAGGGCGCCGCTCTGACAATAGTGGCTTCAATCGCGGTGACCTTGCGCGCCAGCGGATCGACGACCGGGCGGAAACTGACGCCTTCTGTTTCCGGGCGGGAATCCGGCACCTCGTTATGCTCTGAAATGAATTCCCAGTAACCGGGCGGAAGAACCTCGTAATAGTTCTCCTTCTCGCGTGACTCAACAAAAGTCCGCAGGAATTGCAGAGCCCGATCATCATAGGTCAGTTGATATTTCGAGGTCCCTTTGTCCAGCACGGCCTGAAGCAGCGACGAGCGATCATGTTCACGCAGGTCAAACAGCGACATACCCGCATTACCAAACCGGCGGGAGGGTGCGTAGTCGCGCATCAGCTCCACGACATTATGATGCCGGCGATCGGCACAGATCCGCTGATAGACCGCCTGAACGCCCGTTTCCGGCCCCTCAAGCAACTGGAAAAAGTGGGTGCCGTTGAATAACAGGATGCCTGTTACGTCGTGTGCAGTGTTGATTTCGCTGGCGTGATCGACCATCTCAGGCAGGGTTCTGACCGGAAAATCATCGGAAATATGGCTGCGGTATATTATGGTAGTCAGCATGTGCAGCTCCGCTTTAGGTGAATATAGCGCACACGCTAACATTGTTTAAAAAATGTTTCATCTTTCCTTAATGACTGTAGCACGGCATGCACACGGGCAGGCAGCACTAAGCGCAGCGGCTGTGGGGTGACATTCCGGCTAACAGATCCGGCATGTGCAGGCGGTCACTCAGCAGGGCTCTCCGCGCAGCTTCCAGTTGAGCCAGTGATCCAGCGCGTCTTCGTTCAGTGGTCTGGAATAGAAGTAGCCCTGAGCCTGGTCACAACCATACTCTGTCAGCGAGGTCACCGCATCGGGACACTCGACCCCCTCTGCCAGCACGGTATAGTCCAGCTCTTTCAGCATGGCGATAATGCTGCGGGCAATGATACGTGAGGCAGTATCAGAAGAGAGCTCACTGATCAGGGAGCGATCCAGTTTGATAACATCCAGCGGCATCCGGCGCAGATAACTGATATTGCTGTACCCGGAGCCAAAATCATCCAGTGAAATCGTAAATCCACACTCTCTGAGTCTCTCCAGCCCGCGCAGGGCATCAGGGCTTTCAAGGATACGTTCCGTTTCCAGGCACTCGATGCCCAGCAGTGAGGTAGGGAGCTTAGCCCTGACCAGCTTGCTTTCCAGTGCGGAAGCAAAGCCTTCCTGCGAAAAATCGTTCACGCTGACGTTAATCGTTAACGGCAGCTGGATGCAGCTATTCCTGAGCCGTCTCAGGCGGGCTACCGCCTGATCGATAATCCAGGCCGTCAGCACAGAGAGCAGTTCAGTCTGTTCAGCCTGCGGGATAAAGGCACCCGGAGAGAGTTCACCCCGGGCAGGATGCTGCCAGCGGATCAGCGCTTCCAGCCCCACCGGTCTGCCACTCTGCAGGCAGATTTTCGGCTGATAGACCATATAGAGCCCGACGTTGTCGCGCAGCGCAGCTTTAAGATCGTCCATCAGGAGTAAATCGTCAGCATGCTGCGTGGGCACCTCGGCATCGTAGCGCTGCGAGGGCAGTCCCAGCCCGACCGCATCGTTCAGTGCACTGACTGCGCGCCGTAATACTTCAGGTGCCGACAGATGACTGGCCACAAAAGCCGCCTCGCCGGTGTGCGGTGTCAGCGCGACCGACAGTCCGTCATCCACATCTGCGCTGATACCCTCCAGGCGACCGGCCACCCAGGCGGCACTCAGGCGGCTGTCTGCCCGGGTCAGGATGGCAAACCGCCCGGTAGCTACGGTATAGATCATTTCGCCCACCGCCGGACGCAGCCGCAGCGGCAGCAGGGTGGCCATATCTTTCAGCAGGCTTTCAACCGGGCCCATTCCCATCGTGCGGGCCAGTTCATAGGCACGCGACATATCAATGCAATCAATCAGGACCAGGCGGCGTGGCGTGATGTCGCCCGCTACGGCCAGATACTGCAAATCACGGATCAGACGCTGGCGGTTAGGCAGTCCGGTTACCGGATCGACAAACCCGGCCGCATGCCAGGCCTCCAGAAAAGACATGACCAGCGTGGCGAGCAGGGTCAGCGTCATGACCTGGTCGGCGGTGAACACATGCGGCTCAGTATCGGTCACACACAGCGTACCCAGAATAATGTTATCGCGCGTTTTCAGCGGCACGCCGGCATAGAAGCGAATAAAGGGGGCCCCGGTAATCAGGGGATGCCGGACAAAACGCGGGTCATGCCAGGTGTCGGGCACAACCATAGGAGTGTTACTGTCGACCACGTGCCGACAGAGAGAATCTTCACGCGTGGAGCGCTGCAGATTGAAAGTGTGTGAGGCCTGTACGGTCTGAAACTCGTCATCCAGCACAGAGATGAAGCTGCCCGGAATGCCCAGAGCCTGACTCGCCAGACGGACAAATTTCCGCAGAACGTCATCGCGACTTTCATCGGGACTGCGCAATGCCTGTATAGCACGACTTCTGCGCTCATCATCGCCGTTTAAATTATTAAGCATGTGTGTATACCCCGCACCGGTTGATTACGGAGCGAAAAAAGAAAACTGTCCGGTTTGAAATATCGATCAGGCGGCAGTAAATATAGCGTATTTTTTATTTTCCGCTGAATGATAGGTGACTCTGCGGCAGCTGTCTCTTAATATTTTCTTTAACGCATTAAAAGCGTGTTTACGATTCAAAAATTTAATCGAAGAGAGACGTTAATATTGACAGGTTGTCGTCATTTTCAGAAAAGGTATGATTTCAGCCTTTTTAATGTTTATTTAAGGGCAGCAGAACAATATGCATTCAGGAGAGTGAATTGTTTTGCTAAGTCAGTCTGAATCCTGCAGCCGCGACAGGCCCCGGAACAGCGTCGCTGAGCCCAGACGGGTGATAAAGATAACCTGTTAATATGATTAGTAAAAGCAGGGTGCCATGTCACTTCGGCAGAGATAACCTGTCGCCATTGTGATGGCTGATGCAGGCTAATCTGCCGCAGGGCTGCCACTGACGCAGCACGTCAGGCAGTCATCAGGTTAACGTTTGATGCCGTTCCGGGACTGTGACGGACGCCGGGGTGGCGGGTTTTGCTCCAGCCACGCACGCACCTGTTCGGTCAGCGATCCCTGTTCGCGAATCGCACGCGTCAGCCTTTCCTGTGTCGTCTTCAGCTCCTGGGTCCAATAGGTGATTTGCCACTGTTCACGGATCTCTACATGTGACAGATCGTCGGGTGAGCGACGCTGGATAGGATTTTTCATTTATTATCCTCCTCGTATTTTTGATGGTGCCTGCTGAGCAGCATCTTCAGGCTAAACAGCTATCGTGATGAAGAGTGAGGCATTGAGGTAGCGGATTAATCCCTGAATCGCGCTTAAGTCAAATATCAGGACAATTCCTGGCTGGCGCAATAAGGCACTCTAAAAAATAGAAAAGTTGCCTTCAGGGCAGAATTACCCGTTTCGTTTACAAAGAAATCCTGCCGGAATGCAGAATCTGAAATTTGACATTTATTTAAAATGGTCAATTATTCTCAGGTCAATTCGCAGGGCCACTTCCGGGTCGCTTCGCTTTATACAGACGAAGCGCTGCGCCTTTGCGGTTTCATCATGTTGAAGGAGTCTTTTTTTGGTTAATCGTCCCCCTCAGCCGCCTGTGGCTGTTCAGAGTAATGTGCGTGAACTTCGTCTTGCCGCCGGGCTGTCTCAGCAGAGTGCCGCAGAGCGTTTCGACCTCAGTCTGCGCGTCTGGCAGACGAAAGAAGCTGCAGCCAATCCTGCGTTACTGAGTCAGGGTGAATATGAGTTGCTGCTGCTACTGGCCGGCCGTCATCCTCATTTCGTTCTTGCACCGCAGAATAAAAAATAGCGGCAGCCCCTGTCCTGATTTGATTCCCGGTAATAACAGGATCCGGGGATGCGGAAAAATTTATTTCCCGGCTTGAAAATCTATCGCTAATCCCTATTTTGTAGATGACCGGGAATCTGAAACCGGTCAGATGAACTTTTGGATGAACCTGTTCAGGAGATTATCACTATGTCACTACAACCCTTTTCAGTTTTGCCTTCGCTGGCTGATTCCGTTTTTTCAGACCGCTTCAGCCGCATCGATAAATTGTTCAGTCAGCTGACGGGTGACAGCCCGGTGACCTCCGTTCCCGCTTACGATCTGCAGCGCGTGGAGGATAACCACTATGCGCTGACCGTCAGCACGCCTGGCTGGAAAGAGCATGAACTGGAGATCGAGTTACGTGGCGGACGTCTTTCCATCGCCGGTCACAGGGAAAAAGCGTCCCAGGAATCGACTGGCGAGGCACGGCAGGAGAACGGCGGCTGGATCCATCGCGGGATAGCGCGCCACGACTTCCAGCTGAACTTTTCCATTCCGGAGCATATGAAGGTCACCGGAGCCAGTCTGGCTGAGGGATTACTTCGTATCGATCTGATTCAGGAGATACCGGAGAGCGAGAAACCGCGTCGCATTCCGATTGCCATCGGCGGTCCGCGTACGCTTGAGCATCACTGATAGCCGCAGGGCGGAAATGGCAAAGGCTGTTTCCGCCTTTTTGAACGCGGGCAGGCAAAAGAAGAATGGCAGTCAGGCGCTGGCGGAGAGGGTGTTTTCAGGCAATTTCACGCGGGTGTCTGTTCCGGTCAGCATGACGGGATCGCCTGCCTCAAGACTGGATTGAAACATTGCGTTCCGGGATGGCGTAATGCCGTCGCCACACCACATCAGATGGTGCTCAAAGCGGTGATTCGCTACGGCAGGCACGTCTGACGCCTCGGCGGCCACTTCAACCCGGAATCCCTGTCCGTTGAGCCGTATCGCTTCCATCCAGATCTCTGTCTCATCCGTCACGCTGACCGCTTCAAGGAACAGCGGGATGGTGCTGCGTCGTCTGGCAGCCTGCGCCAGGCGTTCCCACTGATCCACCACGGCGGTGTGAAAACGCTGGAGACGCTGCGCTGCCCCTTCGCTGAGGTCAGTGCGCAGCCAGAGATTAAGCGGACGCAGGTAGCAGTTCACATAATCATCGCCACAGTAGTCAATGTTCATCATCCGCAACTCGCGATAAATATCCTCGTCAGAGTTTTGATTTAGCAGCTGCAGCATATCCTCTTCCCGGCAGGCCCAGCCGCCGGTCAGCGTGACATTGGGCCAGTTGAGCGCCGCATGGATATCAAAAAGCGTATGGCCGCCTGATGTCATATCCCGCACATAGCGTGCACGCGCAAGCTGATTATCTGAATAACCGCCTGCTCCCGGCGGCGTAATTAACCCGGCGCGGCGCCAGCGTCTCAGCGTTTCAGGAAGAATACCGACAAGCGCACATATCGTGTCGGTAGAGTGTTGAGGCATGATTGATATCCGTAAGGTTTTGGGCTCCCGTCACCAGGGAAGTCAGCGTAGTATGCGCGCCAGCGATGAATAAAGAAACAATCATTTCCATAATGTATCGGGTGTTGTCACTGCGGGGCGTTGTCGTTAATTTCCGTGAGAGAAAAGGGCAGGCACCGGACGCGTAAACGCCCGGCGAGAAAAGGGGATTACCAGTGATACTTGTTGGAATCTTCCCACTCTTTCACTTCTTTCTCGGCACGATCTTTCTCGTAGCCGTAACGTTCCTGAATTTTACCGACCAGCTGATCGCGCTTCCCTTCCACAACGGTCATATCATCATCCGTGAGATCGCCCCATTTTTCCTTAACCTTACCTTTGAACTGCTTCCAGTTACCGCCAATGCGATCTTCGTTCATGGTGATTCTCCCAACTCGGTGATTATCCAGGGATCTGATGAATATCTGTCTGGCCAGATGGCTGTCAGATGGATCAAGCATGGCACAGCTTTTGCTCTTTGCAGCGAAGCGGTGTGAGCCGCATCAAATTCTGAGCAAAACGGCAGCGTGCAGGCGGATGACAGGCGGGATTACGTCGGGCGTCGTGAGGGCCAGCTGACGGCAGGCAGAGCGTTGAGGGCAGGGCGCGCAAACAGAAAACCCTGGTAATAGCGAACGCCGGCACCTTCCAGCCAGAGCCACTCTTCGATTTTTTCAACCCCTTCTGCGATGACCGTAATTTCCAGCGCCTGACAGCATTTCAGGATGGCCAGCACAATCGCCTGACGCGGACCGCTGCGGTGAATATCGGTAATCAGCTTGCGATCGATTTTAACTTTGTCGGGCTGAAAGTCGGCTAACAGAGACAGGCCAGCGAAACCGGCACCAAAATCGTCGAGCGCCAGGCTGATGCCAGCCGCTTTCAGCTGGCGCACCGCACACTGAAAGGCGTCGAAGCGCGAGATGACCTCATCTTCAGTGACCTCGACCACGACCTGCTCCGGTCGTAATCCCTGCAGCCTGATTTGCTGAAGAAGATGATCGACCGCCCCCTCGATCATCACCAGTGACATAGGCAACAGGTTAACGGATAGGGTCTGATCGCCCAGGCCAAGCTGTCCGGCCAGCCGGAAAGCATAGGTCTTGGAGTGAAGATCGGCCTGATAACGCTGGCTTTCCGGTAGCTGAGAAAAATAGTCGGCGGGTGATGCGCCATGCTGACCGCGAATCAGTGCTTCACAGGACACAATCTGTCGATTCGTGGCATCCACAATCGGCTGGAGCGCAAACTCACAACGCTGATCGGCGGTCGGCGGGCAGGAAAGCGGTACATCGGAGGAAGAGGGGGGGATCAGCGTCCACTGACTGGCTGGTTCGATCTCAATAAAGGTCTCTTTATCCCGCCCTTCAACAAACGAACGCAGAAATTTTACGACCCGATCATGCCGGATACGCTCCTCATTAAGCGTGACCCGGCCAAGCAGAGCCTCCACCACGGTATGCTCCTGATAGTCACGCAAATCAAACAGGGCCATTCCGGCGTGACCAAATCGCCGTGCCGGGGCGTAGTCACGCATTAGTTCTATCAGGTTAAAATGCCGATCGTCCTGACTGATTCGCTGAAAAACCGTGTGGACATTTTCAACGCTCCCCTCCAGCACCTGAAAAAAGTGGTGTCCGTCATAAAGCAGGATCCCGGTGACCTCGGCCTCGGCGTTTTTAACACTGGCGCGCTCCACCAGCGCCTGCAGTTTCTCTGGCGAGACAGAACCCGCAAGCTGGCTGCGGTATATAAGGGTGGAGAGCATAAGCGGACTCACGTGGCTATTGAGACTTATTAACCATATCACAGATATTTTGAGGGTTAAGGGCACAACTACAATGATTATGATGTTCTGCTTTCGACATTACTATTTCTGTGCTCTCAGGAGACGTGAAGAAGTCTTGATTGCCATTTTCCCGGTAGGGCTGTTTATACGAATGTAATAAAGGAGAAAAGCCCCCCGTTAAAGCGGGGGCGAACAGAAAATATAGCGCATTATTATAACGACACAGCATCCCTGGTGAGGCGCTGGTTAACCGGATGTTCACAGGTTTCTTTCATCGACCCTTCATGCTGGCCGGTGAAACGAGATCTCTGCTGCTGTACTCTCTGAAAAAGTGCCCCCTGGTAAGGGGGGCAAGGGTAGGAGTCAGATCACTCTGTAAAGGAAGTGGATTTCGTTACAGAGCCATTTAAAGATAGGGCAAAAGCGGCGCGAATGCCGCTACGGTTAACGCTTTTTTTAGTTTGATATCAAATGATTAAAATGATCACTTTAAGACATCTTCATTTTAATCAATGTGTTAAATGCTAATGAAAACGTTTTCTAAGATTTGGATTAAAGTCCCGTTTCGCTGGCGGGCACGGATAAAAATGGCAGGGCAGGGCGTCTTCTGCAGCAGAAAACCAGACAGGCTTGACCGATTCAGAGAATAATTATACTGTTTAAACATACAGTATTATAATGATGAGACGTTGCGAGGGCAATGCCATGCCACAGGATGATGCGATCTGGATAGCATTCAGAGAGGCGATGAAGCGGGATAGCGACGGGCAGTGCACGATCAGCACCCGGGATTTTGTCACGCAGCTGAACCTGCACAACACACCTCACACCATGCGAGCGGCGAATGCCTGGATAGAGATCCATATCGCGACGTTCAGTGATATTTCCACTGAACCGGGTGAGTACCGACTGTTTGAGGTTCCTGCGGCGCGCGATTAGAGCGCACCGTAGAACCATTCAGCGTTCAGCCTGCCTGCACAGACAGGCTGAAGTCGCAATCAGGCCCTGACACTGCTTTGACGCAGCCCGGCGCGGTCCTGATAGTTCGGTCTGGCTGAATAGCTCTTCTCGCAGCCCGTACGCGCCATATTCAGGGCAACTTTGCGTTTTTTCAGCTTAATTTTCGGTAACCACTCTTTGAACTGTGCCGTCAGCGAAGCGGCATGCTGTTCGTTTGCAACGCGACAGATAAACAGTTTGCTCTTGGTCTGACGAGTGACATCAATGGCGTAGATCTCAACGCCACTGCTGCATGTTTCATATTCAACATCCGTAAACTGCATGTGTGGCCAAAGACCGGTTCTGGTTTCAAATGTGGCTAAATCCATGATGAATACCTTTTTTATTGTAAGCGTTAGTGCTGTCCGGCAGGTTAAAACCTGGTCGGGCCAGTGAGCATAGACCAGAATCAGCATTCCGCCAGTCAATTCACTGATTTAATCTGGCCCTGCCACAAATGGCTAAAATCCGGGCCGGATGTGCGTTGGCCACAACGAGACTCATCCTGGGCTGAGACAGCTGAGCGCTCTGACAGAGCAGGATTACGTTGTGAATTTCTGCCGCTGACAGCAGCGCCGTACCCTCTTCATGAGGGGAGCAGGCTCAGCGTTGCGGATTACCTTAGCGCTACTGTTAAATCAGCCACCTTAATAGCAGATCACCACAAATGATATTCAGTGCTTATATCCGGCGTTATTACTGCATGTAAGGATAAAGAGTTAAGGAGGTGAGTGAGCATGAATGGCGGGATGTAAATAATATGTTAATTATAAAGAAGAATAAGAATCAGCCTCTTTGCGTTGTTAGTTCACTCTGCGTCAGACGCAAGGAAAAATAGAAAAAATATATCTCACGCGATCAATTAAAGCCCCGCTGAAGAAAGCCGATAAGAACGATCCAGCATTAACATTTGTTCAAATTATTCTTTCTCCCCAGGGGTGCTTTATGACTATTACACAGCGTCTGGTAATGATTTTCTCACTGCTTGCAATGTCACTGATTGCACTGGTGATTATCTCGTTATCTGTGATTTCGGGTTTTCAGTCCCGTTTTGAATATGTGCAGGTGAACGCGATACCCAGCATTCGCGATTTGAATAAATCGATCAGTGCGACCAATCAGTTAGGCATTGCCCTTTACCGTTATCACAGCACCAGCGATGCGACAAAGTTGCCCGCTGCAGAAGAGCGCATTAATAATCTGCTGCAGCAGATTACATCGCTTAACGATTATTACATGGCGAATGACATCTCCAGCAATGAAGACAAGGCGATGACAGAACAGGCCAAAAGGAATCTGGATGCGGTGCGCAGTGCACTGCCGACTTTCCTTGCCGCATCGCGTGCTCATGATGATGCGGTTACGCTGCCACTGTTGCAGAGTGAAAATGGTGTGGGCGCCGCGACCCGTAA